>OMED01000009.1_pt1 | contig 153792 bp, 129 predicted proteins | sample 1673411 | NCBI WGS metagenome assembly OMED01 (sample SAMEA103958110, study PRJEB25191) | human gut metagenome | reverse complement strand
GGTGCGGCCGCCTTTCACTTGAAAGGCCGGCAGCCGTCAGTCGGCCTTGCGGTAAGAGGAGCGTTCGAAATATTCGTAACCCGGTTCGCTGTAACGCATCTCGATAACCAGGTCCGTAGAGGAGAGGGTACGGATCGTCGCACCGATGGTCTCACCGTCTGAGGTCACATAGATTCTGTTACCCTGAATGCGCCACGTGCCGCTGTCTCCCGTTGTGCCCGAAGACCCCTCCACATATGTTCCGTCGGTGTTGAAAATCACATAGTCACCGGCCATCTCGGACGGGCCGTAGTTCCACTCGTAGGGCTCTTCACCCTCCTCCTTTTCATAGCCGGAGAAGGAGGTGGCCTCCCAGCGGCCGTAAATCAGCGATACGTCGCCGATCTTGTCGTCGTTGCACGAAGGAAGGCACCATACGCAGGCCACGGCAACGCATGCACAGAGCACGCTCCGCCGGAGCGCACGCATCCAATTGTTCAAATGTTTCATAACGTTATGCTTGATTGTTGGGTTAAATGGATCTGCAAAACGGGAAACGGCCCGTCCGTCACAAGGCGGGCCATGCAGCCAGAGAGACATGCACGCGGCCGGGTTGCGGCCGGGCATGCAGCGGCTCACTTGAGCGGCGAATCGGGCTCGCGGGCCATCACCAGGTAGAACATCCGATCGAGGAAGGCCGGGGCGAATTTCTTGACGAAGTGCGTGGCGCGTCCCTCGATCTCCATCAGGCAGAGCCGCTTGCGGCGCAGGATGCCCTTCGCCACAATCCGTGCCACCTGCTCGGCGGTCATCATCTTCGACTCGTCGCGCGGCGTCTCGCCCTGCTGCGATCCGTCGGCCGTGAGGGCCGAGAAGCGGACGTTCGAAGCCGTGAATCCCGGGCAGGCGATCATCACGTGCAGCCCCTTCTTGAGGTTCTCGATACGCAGCGTCTCGAGAAAGCCCGTCATGGCGTACTTCGAGGCCGAGTAGCCCGTGCGCCCGGGAAGCCCGTGCAGGCCGGCTACGGACGAGATGCCGACGATCGAGCCCTTCGACTGCTGCAGGTAGGGCAAGGCATACTTGCAGCAGTTCACCGTGCCCCAGAAATTGACGTCCATCAGGCGGTGCAGCACCTCGAGGTCCACATCGTCGAACAATGCGCGCATCGAGATGCCGGCATTGCAGATCAGCACGTCGATGCGGCCGAACTCGCGCACGGCCGTCTCGATGAGCTCGCGGCACTCCTCGGGTTTGGTGACATCCACGCCACAGTAGGCGGCCTGCCCGCCGTGTGTGCGGATGCCGCCCGCAACCAGCTGCAGTTTCTGCACGCTCCGCGCCCCGAGCACCACCCGGGCGCCCTGTGCGGCATATTCGCGGGCCATGGCCTCGCCGATGCCCGACGAGGCGCCCGTGATGACGATTACCTTATCTTTCAGTGTTTTCATATCCATCGTTTATTTCAAGTTCCAACGTATCGCAGGCCATGTGCACGTGCGGCGGGAGCGTCGGCTCGGTCACGGCCTGCAGCCCGATGTCGTGCGACATGTGGGTGAGGTAGGCCTCACGGGGCGCCACACGGCGAATCAGCTCCAGCGCCTCGGCCACATTGAAGTGCGAGTAGTGCGGAGCGAAGCGCAGGGCATTGATCACAAGCACCTCGACGCCGGCGAGTTTCTCCACCTCACTCTCCTCGATGGTCTTGAAGTCGGTCAGGTAGGCCAGCGGACCGATGCGGTAGCCCGTCACGGCAAAACGCTCGGAGTGGCGGCCCGCCACAGGGACGATCTCCACCCCCTTCACGGAGAAGGGGCATGCGGGATCGATCTCGTGCAGTTCGATCTCGGGGACACCCCGGTACTTGTCCTGCGCAAAGGCGTAGTCGAAATCCTTGCGCACGCAGGCCGCCGTGCGCGGCGTGGCGTAGATGCCCACCTTGTGGATGGCCTCGGGATAATCGACGAAGTTGAAGGCCCTTACGTCGTCCAGGCCGCCGATGTGGTCCTTGTGCTCGTGCGTGAGAAGGATGGCGTCGATGTGCCGCACTCCGGTGCGGAGCATCTGGTAGCGGAAGTCGGGACCTGCGTCGATCACCAGCCGCACGCCCCGCGTCTCGATCATCGCCGAGGTGCGCAGCCGCCGGTCGCGCCGGTCGTCGGACATGCAGACGGCGCAGCGGCACCCGATGACGGGCACGCCCTGCGAGGTTCCGGTTCCCAGAAAGGTGAGTTTCATGCGGCAAATATACGAAAAAAGTCGTGCCGGCGGCACGCTTCAGCGACGGATGCGCCCCGGTTCGTAGCGCGCCAGGTACTCGTCCACGCACTGGAGCCCCTTCGGGGTCGCGATGCCGCGGAAAAAGGTGCTGATGATCTGCACGAAGGCCTCGCGTTCGGAGATTCCCGAGGGAAGGACCAGCTCGCGGCGCATGACCAGCGCCGAGATGGTGCAGTAGAGCGCTCCGATGGCCAGGTCGGGATTGAACCGTTCGAAGAACAGCCCCTCGCCGATGCCCTGCTGCAGCATCTTCCGCAGGTCGGCCGCATTGCGCTCCATCCCCTCGTGCCTCAGCCGTTCGTGGAGCGCCGGGTAGAAGCGCCGGAGGCTCTCCATCAGCCGTCCGGTCTGCTCCGAGCGGTCCATCATGTCGCCCAGAACCATGAACAGCTCCTCGAGCACATTGCCCGCGCCGGCGCTCTGCTGCCTCCAGTGCTCGCGATTCTGCTCGAAATAGCGCAGCATCACCCGGTAGAGCAGGTTCTCCTTGTCCTCGAACATGTCGTAGAGCACGCGCTTCGAGACGCCCGCCAGCCGGGCGAGATCTTCCATGCGCACGGACTTGATGCCTTGCGTGACAAACAGGCGCAGGGCCTGTTCGACGATACGTTCCTGAGGGGTCATGATGGGATGATGGGCTTTACAGAACAAATATAGCAAAGAAAATCCATACGGCAAAGCCCGTGCCCGATTTTCGGCCGGGGAGGCGGCGGAACGAAAAGACCCGGACGCCTGCCGGCTGTCCGGGTCCCGTAGGATCGATCCGCTGCGGCGTCAGGCCGTGGCGTTCTCGAGTTTCTTCATGATCGAGAAGATGAAGAGCGCCGAGAGCAGGCAGAGCACGATCAGCACGCTCCATACCATCCAGAGCGCCATGCCGCTGCCCCAGAGGTAACCGATGAGCGACGTGGCGTAGTTGCCGACGGCCGTGGCGGCGAACCAGCAGCCCATCATCATGCCCTTGTACTTCGGGGGAGCCACCTTCGACACGAACGAGATACCCATCGGCGAGAGCAGCAGCTCGGCGAACGTCAGCACGAGGTAGGTCGAGATCAGCCAGTTCTGCGAGACGAACGTGTCGCTGGCACCGGCAGCCTTCACCTCGGCGGGCGACATCAGCCCGAACGAGCCGATCGTGAGGATCAGGAAGCCCAGGGCGGCGATGATCATGCCCATGCCGATCTTGCGCGGAGCCGAGGGCTCCTTGCCCTTGCGGGCCAGCGAGGCGAAGAGGGCCACCGACAGCGGCGTGAGGGCCACGACATAGAAGGGGTTGAACTGCTGGAAGACCTGCGGCAGGATGTGTACCGGATCGGGCGTGACGGTATAGCGGTAGTAGAGTGCCACGACGGCCGCGATGACGGCGATGCCGCCGATGAGCTTGCCGCGGCCCTTCTCGGCCTGGAACATGCCGACCAGACCGTAAACGCCGACCAGAACCAGCAGGAGGTTGAAGATGTCGAAGAACATGCGCGTGAAGCCCGTGGCCTCGGGGGTCGTGTAGTCGCGGGCGAAGAAGGTCATCGTCGAGCCGTTCTGGTGGAAGGCCATCCAGAAGAAGATCACCACGGCGAAGACGAGCATGAGGGCCGTGATGCGCGACTTGGTCTGCGCGGGCGTCAGCTCGACCTGTGCGGCGGCTCCCGAAGCGGCCTGCTGCTTGGCCGTGACGTCGGCATGCTTGAAGGTCTTGCGGAAGGCGACGTAGATGATGTAGGAGATGATGAGCGAGATGCACGCTACGGCAAAGCCCATGTTGTAGGCCGAGGAGAGCTTCTCGATGTAGTGCGAAGCGAACGTCCCCAGGTCGGCGGCATTGCCCCCGACGGCCGTAGCCAGGCGCTGCAGCTCGGCGAGCGGCTCGGCCGGCATGTTGGCGCCAGCCTCAAGGTACTGGTGGGCCAGCGCCGGAATCTGGCCGTTGTAGGTCAGGCCGTCCTGAGCCAGGAAGTGGTTGGTGATCCAGGTAGCCATCGAGGGGGCGAACATCGCACCGATGTTGATGGCCATGTAGAAGATCGAGAAGGCGCTGTCGCGCTTGGCCGAATAGGCCGGATCGTCGTAGAGGTTGCCGACCATCACCTGGAGGTTACCCTTGAACAGACCCGTTCCGCATGCGATGAGCGCCAGTGCGGCGAACATCAGCGCCTGGGCCCCGAAGCCCGTCCCGGTGGGGATCGACAGCAGGGCGTATCCGCCGAACATCACGAAGATGCCGAGCGTCACCATCTTCCCGAATCCGAACTTGTCGGCCAGGATACCGCCGAAGAACGGCATGAAATAGACCGCGGCGAGGAAAATGCCGTAAATCTGGGTCGTTACCGCCTCCGTATAGCCGAACTTGGCCTGCAGGAAGAGCGTGAAGATCGCAAGCATGGTATAGTAGCCGAAACGCTCGCCCGTGTTGGCCAGCGAAAGGGCGTACAAACCTTTGGGTTGTCCTTTGAACATACAGCTTTAAGGGTTTAAAATTAAGTTTGCTGACAAAGATAACAATATTTTTCATATATTTGTCTAAAACCGACCTCAGTTATGGAAAAAACAACCGAAATACTCCCGATCGTCGAACGGGACGAATGGCTGCGTCCGGTGGCCGACGCCATCGCCTGCCGTCACCGGCGCTACCTCGACAAACTCGAGGCCATCGAGCACAGCGCCGGATCGCTCGTCGATTACGCCAACGGTTACCGCTACTTCGGCTGGCAGTGGGACGAGACGCTCGACGGCTGGTGGTTCCGCGAATGGCTCCCCGGGGCGCACGACGTCTACATCTTCGGCGACTTCAACAACTGGCAGCGCACCGAAATCCGCATGCACCGCGATTCGGCGGGCGTCTGGAGCGCCTTCTTCCCCGCGGCGATGTACCGCGACCGCCTCACCCACGGCTCACTCTACAAGATCCACGTCCACGGCGACAACGGCTGGATGGACCGCATCCCGGCCTATGCCACGCGCGTGGTGCAGGACGACACGACGAAGGACTACACGGCCCAGTTCTGGGCTCCGGCCGAGCCGTTCGACTGGCGCGGCGACGCATTCGACGCCTCGCAGGGGGGCAGCCTGCTGATCTACGAGGCCCACGTGGGCATGGCCCAGGAGCGCGAGGGGGTGGGCACCTACCGCGAGTTCACCGAGAAGATCCTGCCCATTATAAAAAAGGACGGCTACAACGCCGTGCAGCTGATGGCCATCGCCGAGCACCCCTACTACGGCTCGTTCGGCTACCACGTCTCGAGCTTCTTCGCCCCCTCGTCGCGCTTCGGAACCCCCGAGGAGCTCAAGGAGCTCATCCGCCGGGCCCACGAACTGGGGCTGGCGGTCATCATGGACCTCGTGCACGCCCACTACGTGAAGAACCTCAACGAGGGGATCAACGAACTCGACGGCACGGACCACCTCTACTCGCGCCCGGGCGAGGCCGGCAACCAGCCCTACTGGGACTCGAAGCTCTTCGACTACGGCAAAGGCGAGGTGCAGCACTTCCTGCTCTCGAACGTCAAGTACTGGCTCGACGAGTTCCACTTCGACGGGTTCCGCTTCGACGGCGTCACCTCGATGCTCTACCACCACCACGGCTACGTCACCTTCGACTGCCGCGAACGCTACTTCGACGCCGGCGTGAACGAGGATGCCATCGACTACCTGACGCTGGCCAACCGCCTCGTGCACGACTTCCGCCCCTCGGCCGTGACGATCGCCGAGGACGTGAGCGGCATGCCCGGCATGTGCTTCCCCGCGGCCGACGGGGGCATCGGCTTCGACTACCGCCTCGGCATGGCGATCCCCGACTACTGGATCAAGCTGCTCAAGGAGGTGCCCGACGAGGAGTGGAACATCTGGGAGATGTGGTCGGTGATGACCAACCGCCTGCCCGAAGTGAAGACCGTGGCCTACGCCGAGTCGCACGACCAGGCGCTCGTGGGCGACAAGACCATCGCCTTCCGCCTGATGGACAAGGAGATGTACTTCCACATGGACCGCGCCTCCCAAAACCTCATCATCGACCGCGGCATGGCCCTGCACAAGATGATCCGCCTGATGACGATCTCGACCGGCGGGCAGGCCTACCTCAACTTCATGGGCAACGAGTTCGGACATCCGGAGTGGATCGACTTCCCGCGCGAGGGCAACGGCTGGAGCTACGCCCACGCCCGGCGGCAGTGGTCGCTCGCCCGCAACGGACTGCTGCGTTACTCGTGGCTCGGCGACTTCGACCGGGCGATGATCCGCCTGATCCGCAAATACAGGGTTCTCGAGGACGGCTACGCCTGGAACCTGCTGATGGACGAGCAGAACAAGACGATGGTCTTCTCGCACGGGCGTCTGCTCTTCGTCTTCAACTGGCACCCCACGGCCTCGATCCCCGACTACGAGCTCCCGGTCCAGGGTCCGGGCAAATACGTGCCGATCCTCTCGACCGACGAGGCCCGTTTCGGCGGCCAGGAGCGCCAGAAGATGGACTCCGAGCACTTCTCGTTCGATGTCGAGGACAGCGAAGGGAACAAATACCCGCGCATCCGGATCTACAACACCTCGCGGACGGCGACCGTCTACCTGCGCAAGCGCTGACCGCCGCACCGGATGGCGGCACAGGCCCCGCAACCATACGGAAAACTCCGGCAACGGTCAGACCGTTGCCGGAGTTTTCGTTTCGTTATTGCAGCCACACTCCATTGCAGCCGCAGCCGGCCGCATCGCAACCGCGAAGATCGCCGCAACCGGAGGACCGTCACTTCGCGCCGCAGCCCTTCACCGACTCGATGCGGGCAACCGCCCCGGCCACACGGCCGTAAAGCTCCTCCAGATCGAGGCCGGGGATGCGCCGGTCCTCGACGACGATGCGGCCATCGACCATCACCGTCTCGACGTCGGCGGCCTTGCCGCAATAGACCAGGTTCGACACCACGTCGTGCAGCGGCTGCAGATGGGGTTTGCTCAGGTCCACGACGATGAGGTCGGCCAATGCCCCTTCGCGGAGCACGCCCAGCTCCTCCTCGGCGCAGCCCATCGCACGGGCGCCGTTGGCCGTCGCCAGCCGCAGGGTCTCCCACGCCGGCAACGCACACGGATCGCCCGTCGCCGACTTCTGGAGGAAAGCCGCCGTGCGCAGCTCCTCCCACATGTCCAGATCGTTGTTCGAGCAGGGTCCGTCGGTGGCCACGGTCACCGTCACCCCGGCGCGCAGCATCTGCGCCACGGGAGCCACACCGCTCGATATCTTCATGTTGCTCTGCGGATTGTGCGATACGGTCACGCCGCTTCGGGCGAGCGTCGCCACATCGCCGTCGGTCACATGGACACAATGGGCCAGGATCGTCTTCGGCCCGAGCAGCCCCAGGCTGTCGAGGTGCTCGACCGGAGTCCGCCCGAAGCGCTCGCGGACGATGCGCACCTCGTCGCGGGTCTCGGCCGCATGGGTCATCAGCATCAGCCCGTACCGCTCGGCCAGTTCGCGGCCGCGCACAAGGTTTTCGGGCGAGACCGTATAGGGGGCATGGGGCGCCACGGCGATGCGCACGCGCGACGAAGCTGCGGCCCGGCGCACGGCCTCGCCGACCTGCCCGGCCACCTCGTCGAAGTTGCTGTCGAAGTAGTTGCAGCCGAGCAGGGCCCGGATGCCGAGGCGTTCGGCCACCTCGACGCAGCGGTCCTGGAAATAGTACATGTCCACGAACGAGGTCACGCCGCCGAGCAGCATCTCGACGATGCCGAGTTCCATGCCCAGCGCCACCTCATCGGGGGTCTGGCACGCCTCGAAGGGCCAGATGTGGTCGTTGAGCCACCGCATGAGCGGGATGTCGTCGGCATAGCTGCGTTGGAGCGTCATGGCCGCATGGCAGTGCGTATTGACCAGTCCCGGCATGACCAGCCGGTCCCGGCAGTCGATCTCGCGCAGGCCGGGGTGTGCGGCGCGGAACTGCGCCACGGCCCCCTCGTCCGAGGTCACCAGCGCGATCCGGTTGCCCGCGACGCCCACCGATCCGGTGAACGTCCGTGCGCCCTCCCCGCACATGGGGAGCAGCGTCGCATTCGAAAAGAGTGTCGCCATAGGTCATTTCTTGATTTTCGTCCGTCCGCCCCGCGTCTTCACCTTCACCGGATCCTCGTCGATCGAGTTGCCCTGCACGGTGACGACGTCGCGGCCATCGACCGAGTTCGAGTAGATCTGGATCACCTTGTTGAAGGCGCCGGGTTCGCTCTTGTGCGGCTGGTAGGTGATGCGCACGACGCCCGAATCGCCGGGCGCCACGGGGCGCTTCGAGAAGTCGGCCTTCAGGCACGAACACGAGATGATGACGCGCAGCAGCACCAGAGGCTCGGTCCCGTCGTTCGTGAAGCGGAACTCGTGCACCAGGTCGCCGCCCTTGCGGGGCACGTCGCCGAAGTCGTAGGTCGCGTCCTCGAACGCGAGGTGCGCCCCGTCCGTCTGCCCGTCTCCGGCAGCGGAGGCCGTCGTCAGCGACAGCGCGGCAATAAGCGTAAACAGGAGTGTTTTCATCGTAATTCGGGTTAGCATCATTCCATGCGGAATATGTAGGTGATCGTTCCGCCCTGCACGGCGGCCCGGCTCTCCGTGAAACGGGCCTTGCGCGCGGCGGCGATGGCCGCCTCAACCAGACGGGGGTCGCTCTCCGTGGAGCCCTTCGGCTCGAACGAGGCGCCCGTCACGCGGCCCGAGGCATCGACCGTCACGCGGATAACGACCTTGCCGCTGCGGTTGCCCGGGTAGTCGGGTTTGGGCAGCGCGCCGACCAGGCCGCGCCCCTTGAGCCCCTGGTCCAACTGGTCGAGTCCGTCGGGATTGAGCCCGGGGCCCTTGCCGGAGGCCTTGTCCTCGCCCTCCGGAGCCCGCGGATTGCCCGCATTGTCGGGCTCATCGACGCCGCCCTTGTTCATCTTGAAGAGCGCCCGCGGATTGGGCGTCTGGGTCACCTCGTCCTTGCCGGCCGCCTGTGCCGTCTGCTCGACCGGAGCGGTCTCGTCGTGCACGCGCGGCTCCGCAGCCGGCCTGACCCGCGGCCGCGGAGGCTCGGGGGCCGGCGGCTCGGTGAAGTCCACGAGGATCGTGTCGCCCGGCTTCTCGAGCGCGGGCGAAAAGTCGAACGACACCACGGCGAACGACACCGCAAGCACGAGGGCATAGGCCCCCGCCGCGATCGCCGCCCACCTGCGGGGCTGCCGGTCATTCGGATCATAGTAATACATAGGCGTCAAAGTTCTGCCCGCCCCCGGGGCCGGATCACCTCGGGGTCGTGGCTAAGATTAACTTGTAGTTGTTGTCCTTGGCGATGTTCATCACCTTGACCACCTCATCGACGGCCACCGTCTTGTCGCAATGGAGCGACACGGTGGGCTCCTGCTGTCCGTCGAGGCGCTCCTTGAGCGCACGCTCCACGCCGTCGATCGATCCCACCTCCTTCATCTCCACATAATAGCGGTACTTGCCGTTGCGGCTGTCCTGCACCGAGACGGTCGTCATCGCCTTGTCCTTGAGCTGGTTCGAGCTCTTCGGGAGCATCAGCTTCAGGGCGTTGGGGTTGATGAGCGTCGTGGCGATCAGCAGGAAAAGCAGCAGCAGGAACATCAGGTCGGTCATCGACGACGCCGAGAACGACTTTTCGACTTTCGAACCGTGTTTGATAGCCATGTCGCACTATTTTTGAACGGGTTGATTCAGAATGTCCATAAAGGCGATCGAGTTGGCCTCCATCTGGAAGACAAGCTTCTCGATGCGCGCCACCAGGTAGTTGTAACCGAAGTAAGCCGGAATACCGACGATCAGACCCATCACCGTGGTGACCATCGCCACATACATACCGCTCGAAAGCAGAGCCAGATCGACCGTGCCGCCCGCAGCCGACATGTCCATGAAGGTCTGCACCATGCCGAGCACCGTGCCGAGGAAACCGATCATCGGGGCGCCGCCGGCGATCGTGGCCAGGAACGGCAGTCCGTTCTCGAGCTTCGAGACCTCGAGGTTGGCGACGTTCTCGATGGCCGACTGTACGTCGCTCATCGGGCGTCCGATGCGCTCGATGCCCTTCTCGATCATGCGGGCGATCGGCGTGTCGGTCTTGCGGCAGAGGTTCACGGCCGTGGAGATCTTGCCGTCGGAGATGTAGTCGCGGATGCGGTTCATGAAGTTCATGTCGAGCACCGAGGCCTTGCGGATGGCCATGAAACGCTCGACGAAGATGAAGATCGTCACTCCGCCCAGCGCCAGCAGGGGCCACATCAGCCATCCTCCCTTGGTAAACAGCGTCCACAGTCCCATCCGGGTCTCCTCACTTACGGCCACCGCTTCGGCAGCCTGCAAAAATGTCATCATCGTTTTGTTTGTTTTTTATGGTTTTACTGAATTTGTTTCTTCACTCTTTCCTGCCTCCGCCGCACCCTCTTCGGACCACGCCTTCACGGGGAGTCCCTCCTCGGGCATCCGGGGGTCGAACTCCACCCCTTCGAAGGCCGCGGCGGCATCCGTCTCGCGGGCTTCGGCCTCGGCCGCCGCAGCCTCTGTGGCATCGCGCGCCTCGGCCCGTTCGCGCCGCTCGGCGGCCCGGGCCGCTCGCCGTGCCTCGCGCCGCTCCCGCCGCGAACGGTTCGTGAAACGCTCGCGGATGCGGCGCCGCAGGTCGCGCAGGTTGTCGAAATCCTCCTTGAAGTAGATGCCGATGCCGGTCTCCTGAAGGCCCTGGTTCTCGTCGAAGCGGTCGATCGTCTGCGTGAAGGCCTTGAGCTTGAGCGTCCCGGCCCGGTCGATCAGGTAGGTGATGTAGGCTTCGCCCATGAAGTTGGACATCGAGCTGTTCACCGCCTGCTTGTTGTCCATCAGGTAGTTGCCCTCGACCTCGACGAACAGCCGGTCGTTGAACAGGCTCTTCGAGAGACCGAAGTCGAACTCGTCGCTCGCCGTCTCGGATTTGGGCCGGTAGCCCAGCACGATGTTGTAGCCCGAGAACGAGAGCCAGCTGCTCACCAGGTTCGAAACGAACTCCAGGCCCGTATTGGCCGAGACCGAACTGCCGAGATTCGAGTTGGCCATCGACGAGTTCTCGGACATGAAGCTGTTGAAGAGCAGCAGGTAGGCGAACTGCGTATCGATCGTCTCGGGGGTCGAGAGCGTATTGGCGATGAGCGTCTGCGTCTCGGGGTCGGTGCCGGGCACGCGGACATCGAACGAGATGGCCGGGTCCGAGAGCCGCTCGCCGAGGTGGATCACACACTCGACGGGCACCGAGCGGTCGCCGCCCGGATTGTCGGTCGTTCCCTGCAGCAGCGGCTGCAGCGAGGCCTTCACCTTGTAGACGGCGTCGATGTCGAGCCGGGCGTCCATCGGGGCTCCGGTCCACTGGATCGAGGAGCCGCTCTCGATGGTGAAGCGCTTGCTGAAGATGTTCTGGAGCGAGAGCAGGAAGCTGCCGTCGGCCAGCGTATAGTCGCCGTAGATCTCGAAGATGTTCGAACTGGGATTGACCTGCAGGTTGAGCGCCCCCTCGCCGCGGGCCTTCAGCGTGTTGCCGGCCAGCGTGAGCTCGACCTCGGTGTTGGGCCGGACCCCGAGTGCCAGGCCGATGTTCATGCGGCTGGCGGCCGAATGGGTCTTGCGGCGACGGCGTTCGAAGAGCTGCTTGCGCCGGGCGACGACGTCGAGCGTATCGGCCGCCACGGGCTGTTCGAAGACCACGAAGTCAGCCGTAGCGATGTTCGACTTGCTCGACAGCGGCATGAAGAAGTCCGAATTGTCGTCCGTCACGGCCGTGATATCCATGTTCACCACCCCCTTGCGCCCCGAGATGCGGGCATTGCCCGAGGCGAAGACACGGCCGTAGAAGTAGTCGTTGTCGCGGGACGTGGTATTGAGCACGAGCATCTGCTGCGGGGCTACGGAGAGGTCGTAGGTGATGTTCGACAGGTGGCGCAGGTCGAGGTCCAGATCGAAACGGCCGCGGTTGCCCAGCGGGTCGTAGACCGCCACGTCCGAAGCACGGAAGCGGTTGCCCTCGACACGGAGTTCGGCCGACGGCATTGTATAGACGACCTGCGTGTAATCGACCTTCGTGCGCAGGCTGTCCACGCGGATACGTCCCGAGAGGTCGGCCTGCCTGCCCTGCCCCTGCAACACCAGCTCGGCTGCGGCCGAGCCTTCGGTCGAGGAGATCACGCCCGAGAGCAGCGGGTCGAGCAGCCCCATGTCGAGCCGCCCGAGACGCAGGGCGGCGTAGTAGCGTCCCGAGTTGGGAGCGAAGAATCCGCGCACGAGCGTATCGCGCTTCACACGGTCGGTGACCGTGACGCCGGCCCGGCTCCGGGCGAAGTCCCAGCGCGAGACGAGCCGCATCGGCGGGGCCGGAATGTCGTTGGCCCCGACGCTGTCGAAGAGGATGTCGGCCGTGACCTCGGCCCCGCGAAGCACCGACTTCATGGTTGCCGAACCGTTCATGCGCCCCTCGATGTAGTAGCCCATGCGCTCGGCGATCTGTGTGAAGGGGGCCAGGTCGAAGTTCCGCAGCGAGAGGGTCAGCGAGTCGTCGCGGCTGCGCGAGGCGACACCGTCGAGCAGCAGCTCCTGCTGGTCGTTCATCACGAAGAAGCGGTCGATGGCTACACGCGCCGTATCGATGCGGATGCCGCGCGAGTAGATCTGCCAGGTTTTGCTGCCACGCGTGATGTGCGACGGCAGAACACGCAGAGCGACGGCAGGGCCGTGGAGGCTGTCGGGCTCTGCCGGGCCGACCCGGACGCCGATCAGCCCCGACGCCTTGTCCGTCGTATCGACGAAGCCGGCGGAGAGCTGGATGCGGCCCTGCTTCGCTCCGCCCGTCACCGAGAGGTGCGGCAGGTGGAGCACCCCGGCATAGAGGTCCTCGGCCGAGGCGTAGAGCACGAGCGAGTCGTTGCGGCTCGAGGCGTTCACGCTCAGCCGCGTGGCCAGCATGCGGCGCCGCTCGACATACTCCGACGAAACCTTCAGCGACAGCTGGTCGCTCGCCGGGTTGAACAGCAGCCGCAGCGACGAGCCGTCGGCGATCTGCAGCCCGGCGGCAACGGCGTCGGCGATGGGATTGATGTTGCGGACATCGATCGAGAGCAGCGAGAAGTCGTTGGCCACGGCCGAGCGTCCGCGCGGCAGCTCCGCGGCCGGCCCGGCATCGTGCAGCCGGGGCATGCTGCGCAGGGCGGCCCGGCGCAGGTATTCGAAGACGGTGCGGTAGCTGGTTTTCGAGCGGAAGGTGGCGTCGGCGAAGTCCGAACGCAGTTCGATGAGTTTGCTGTCGGCCGAGTTCTCGCCCGTGACCGTGACGTTCGTCGCCGAGATCTCCCGGTCGTTGTAGCGGTAGAGGGCGTCGGCCACCTGGATGCGGCCGTTCAGGTCGTCGAGCGAGCGGCCGCCGGCCTTGGCGACGATGCGCGCCGAAAGCTCCGAGACCGAATCTCGGCGGTTGATGCGCAGGCGGGCCAGGTCGGCACGGTGGAGGTGGAGCGTGAAGTCGTAACGCGGCACCGAGTCGTTCAGATCGACCAGTCCGAAAAAGTCGAAGTTCAGGTTGGGGTCGCGGGCCGCGATACGGCCGTCGAACTCGCGGTTACGCAGGCGTCCGTCGAGGCGGATCGAGTCGTAGGCATAGCCGTTGAAGTTCAGCCGCACGACATCGCCCTCGACCCGTGCGTCGGCAAAACCGCGACCGACCTCCCCGTCGATACGCGCCCGGAAAGTCGCATCGCCCAGCAGGTCGCGGCGCCCGAGCAGGTCGCCCAGGCGCAGGTTCTGCGTCGCGACCTCTCCCTGCAGGCGGCTGCGGCCCGCACGCCGGGGTTCGAGCCCCACGCGGCAGGTGATGTCGCCCACGTCGGTCGTGGCGCCCAGCTGCATGTCGAACGACGAGAGCAGTCCCCGGAACCGAAGGTCCACTCCCACCCCGCCGGCATGCTCCAGCACACCGCGCACCTTCCCGGGCAGGGGCTTGCGGGCAATGCGGCGGGCCAGGTCGTCGGCTGCCGCGGCCGACGTGCGCAGGTCGGGGACCGCAAGGTCGAAATGCGTGCGGCGGATATCGGGCAGCCCGCGCAGCGTGGCCGTGGCCGAGAGGGTCGTGCTGTCGCCGATGCGCATGCTGCGGATCCGGGTGGTGAAGTCCGAGACGACACCCGCCGCCTCGACATCGATCTCCGAGAAGGAGAGGTGCCAGTCGCGCAGGCGGGGCGCAAAGTAGGCGATGTCGTCGGTCGAGACCGTCGTGTGGCGCACGGCGGCGTCGAGGCGCACCTCCCCGATAAAATCGCGGTAGTCGGCCCACGACGAGCCGGCCAGCGAGATGTAAGGGATGCGGATCTCCGAGCGGTCGGTCAGGATCGAGGCGTCCTCGAAACCCAGACAGCCCTGCGTCAGGTAGAAGCGCCCGGAGAACTGCTTCAGGCGAAAGCCGCTCCGCTCGCGGGCCGAAAGGGAGGCAATGGAGGTATAGATGGCCTGCCCGTCGATGGTGAAGTCATCGACCCGGGCGTTCAGGCTGTCCAGATGCATGTGCGTGAAGTCGATGCCGTATTCGCGTTCGCGCCCCTCGCGGCGGTCGAGGCACAGCTCCATGTTCTCGATCTCGGCCTTGCGGAACGAGAGGCGGAAGTCGCCCTTGCGCTTCCGGTCGGGATTCGACAGCCGGCCGACGATCTGCTTGATGTTCATCTCCCCGTCGTCCATCTGCCGCAGGAAGAGCTTGCCGCCGACGATCCGCCCGCGGCTGAACTCCAGCCCCCCGCCGAAGAGCCCGAGGTCCGAGACGTAGGCCTCGACCCGACTGGCATAAAGGAGCGTGTCGCGCCCGTAGTCCTCGACGTAGAAACCCTCGACGCGGAGCTTCGAGAAGAGCCCGATATCGACACGGTCGATGCGCACGGTGGTCCCGAGCCGCTCGGAGACCAGCGCCACGGTCTTGTGCACCACGAAGTTCTGCACGGCCGGAATGTCGAGCAGCAGCGCGAGCACGACGGGAAGAATTATCAGCAACAAAACGAAGGCCGATAACACCGTTCCCGATATTTTTATAACTTTGCGCATCGAAACAGGGGTAATAACCTGCAAATTTAACTAAAATAGTTAAAAACACGAAAAACCGGATGGATATTACAATTCTCGGCATCGAATCCTCATGCGACGACACGTCGGCCGCCGTACTGCGCAACAACGTGCTGCTGTCGAACGTCATCGCCTCGCAGGCCGTGCACATGAAGTACGGCGGCGTCATCCCCGAACTGGCATCGCGGGCGCACCAGCAGAACATCATCCCCGTGGTGGACACGGCGTTGCGCGAAGCAGGCATCACGGCCGACGAGCTCGACGCCATCGCTTTCACGCGCGGTCCCGGACTGCTCGGATCGCTGCTCGTGGGGGTCTCCTTCACCAAGGGACTCTCCATCGCGCGCAACATCCCGATGGTCGAGGTGAACCACCTGCAGGGGCACATCCTCTCGCACTTCATCGACCTGCCCGACCGTACGCTTCCCCACCCGGATTTCCCGTTCCTGTGCCTGCTCGTGAGCGGCGGACACACGCAGATCGTGCGCGTCGATTCGCCGCTCGAGATGCGCATCATCGGCACGACGATCGACGATGCCGCAGGCGAAGCGTTCGACAAGTGCGCCAAGGTGATGGGACTCCCCTACCCGGGCGGACCGGTGATCGACCGCCTGGCCAAGGAGGGCGACCCGAAGGCCTTCCGCTTCGCACGCCCCCACGTGGAGGGTTACGACTACTCGTTCTCGGGTCTCAAGACCTCGTTCCTCTACACGCTGCGCGACGCCGTGGCCAAGGACCCGGAGTTCATCGAGCGCCACAAGGCCGACCTCTGCGCCTCGCTGCAGACAACCATCGTCGAGATCCTGCTCGACAAGCTCATCCGCGCCTCGAAAGAGACCGGCATCCGCGACATCGCCATCGCCGGAGGCGTCTCGGCCAACTCGGGGCTGCGCAACGGCATCACCGAGACCGGAGCACGGCGCGGCTGGCGGACCTTCCTGCCCGAATTCAAGTTCACGACCGACAACGCCGCGATGATCGCCATGGCGGGACACTACCGCTACCGCAACGGCGAATTCGCCTCGCTCGACGTCTCGCCCGTCGCCCGTCTCGAAGACCTTTAACATACAGGCGAACAATCATTTAACGAGACCGGCCATCCTAATGGATGGCCGGTCTCGGCGTATTTTCACACGCTCTCGGAAGCCCTCTTGCTTCCGATCCGTAATCACACATAACAGAAACGTCCGAAAAACCACCTTCCGAACGACATGAAAGGAGCTTTTCAGCCGCATGTAATTACAGATTGAAAGCAATCGCAGAAACCCCTGCAAAAAAGCCGCCGAAAGCGGTTTTATTTTGAAAATTTCTTAATATATTTGCCTCCGACACACAGATCCCAAACAACCTTCCGACAAACGTATGAGCCAGAAACTGTATATTTTCGACACGACCCTCCGCGACGGAGAGCAGGTCCCCGGCTGCCAGTTGAACACCACGGAAAAGATCGAGGTGGCCCGCCTGCTCGAAAGTCTCGGCGTGGATGTCATCGAGGCCGGATTCCCCGTTTCGAGTCCGGGAGATTTCAATTCCGTAGTAGCCATCTCGAAAGCGGTCACCGAACCGACGATCTGCGCCCTGACTCGCGCCGTCAAGGGGGACATCGACGCCGCGGCCGAGGCGCTGCGATGCGCCCGGCGCAAGCGGATCCACACGGGCATCGGCGTCTCGCCCCAACACATCTACGACAAACTGCGCTCGACACCCGAGCGGATCATCGAACGGGCCGTCGAGGCGGTGCGTTATGCCCGCCGTTTCGTCGATGACGTCGAGTTCTACGCCGAGGATGCCGGACGTGCCGACGTCGAATACCTCGCCCGGGTCGTCGAGGCGGCCATTGCCGCCGGAGCCACCGTGGTCAATATACCCGACACGACGGGCTACTGCCTGCCCGAGGAGTACGGCGCCCGAATCCGCTATCTGACCGAACACGTCCCCAACATCGACCGGGCGATTATTTCGACCCACTGCCACAACGACCTGGGCATGGCGACGGCCAACACGCTGAGCGGCATACTCAACGGGGCCCGGCAGGCCGAGGTGACGATCAACGGCATCGGAGAGCGCGCCGGAAACACCTCGCTCGAGGAGGTGGTCATGGCGCTGCGCTGCCACCGCGACATCGACATCGACACGTCGATCCGCACGCAACTCATCACCAAGGCATCGCACCTCGTATCGAGTCTGATGAACATGCCCGTGCAGCCGAACAAGGCCATCGTCGGACGCAACGCCTTCGCCCATTCGTCGGGCATCCATCAGGACGGCGTGCTCAAGGAGCGCCAGACCTACGAGATCATCGACCCGCAGGAGATCGGGCTCAACGAGTCGGTCATCGCACTCACGGCCCGCAGCGGCCGGGCCGCCCTGGTCCACCGTCTCGAGCTGCTCGGCTACGACCTCACCCCCGAGGAGATCGACGCCACCTACGCCAAATTCCTCGAACTGGCCGACCGCAAGAAGGAGATCCACGACTACGACCTGATCTACCTTACGGGGGACATCGACCGGCTGAAGAAGCAGGGTCTGTCGCTCAAGTTCCTGCAGGTGACCACCGGGACACTCGTCCCGACGGCGACCGTGGTGCTCAAGTTCGGCGACCGCGAACGCATGGCCACCGCCACGGGCAACGGCCCCGTGGATGCCGCCGTCTCGGCCATCAAGCAGCTCATCGTCGAACGGGTCGTGCTCACGGAGTTCCTCATGCAGGCGATCACGCGGGGTTCGAACGACGTGGGGCGGGTCCACGTACAGGTGGCATGCGGCGAGCGCACGGCCCACGGATTCGCCGCACATACCGACACGACGCGCGCCTCGGTCGAGGCCTTTCTCGACGCCCTGCGCTCGCTCGACGTCACCGAAAAACGAGAAGAGGAGGAGTAGACCATGGGACGGACATTGCTCGACAAGATCTGGGACGCACACGTCGTCCGCGAAGAGGAGGGCGGCCGCTGCGTGCTCTACATCGACCGCCAGTACATCCACGAGGTGACCTCGCCCGTCGCCTTTGCGGGAATCGAACGCCGCGGCCTGCACATCGCACGCCCGGAACGGATCACGGCTACGGCCGACCACAACATCCCGACGCTCGGACAGGAGCTCCCGATCGAGGACGCCGAGTCGCGCCGGCAGGTCGCCACTCTGGCGGAGAACTGCGCACGGCACGGCATCGAACACTTCGGCATCGGCGACCCGCGCCAGGGGATCGTCCACATCATCGGCCCCGAGTCGGGCCTTACGCAGCCGGGCATGACGATCGTCTGCGGAGACAGCCACACCTCGACCCACGGCGCGCTGGGAGCCGTGGCCTTCGGCGTCGGCACGTCGGAGGTCGAGATGGTCTTCGCCAGTCAGTGCATCCTCCAGCCCAAGCCCCGGGCCATGCGCATCACCGTCGAAGGTACGCTGCCCGGCGGTGTGGAGGCCAAGGACCTCATCCTGCACGTCATCGCACAGATCGGCGTCTCGGGCGGCACGGGCCATTTCATCGAATTTGCCGGCGAGGCGATCCGCTCGCTGCCGATGGAGGGGCGCATGACCGTATGCAACATGAGCATCGAATGCGGCGCCCGCGGCGGCATGATCGCCCCCGACGAGCGGACGATCGACTACCTGCGCGGACGCCCCCGCGTCCCGCAGGGCGAGGCGTTCGAACGCGCCGCCGCACGCTGGCTGCAGCTCCGCAGCGACCCCGACGCACGTTTCGACCGCGAATACCGCTTCGACGCCGCACGGATCGCCCCGATGATCACCTGCGGCACCGACCCCGGAACGGGTATTCCCATCGACGGGGTGATCCCGTCCGGGACCGATGCCCGCGCCCTGGCCTACATGGGTTTCCGCCCCGGCCAGCGGATGCTGGGACAACCGGTCGATTACGTCTTCGTCGGCAGCTGCACGAACGGAAGGCTCTCCGACCTTCGGCGATTCGCCCGCCTGGTCGAGGGATACCGCCGCGCCGAAGGGCTGACCGCATGGATCGTTCCCGGATCGAAGGCCGTCGAGGCGGCCGCCCGTGCCGAGGGACTCGACCGCATACTCGCCGCCGCGGGGTTCGAACTCCGCCAGCCGGGATGCTCGGCCTGCCTGGCGATGAACGCCGACAAGGTCCCGGCCGGAAAATACTGCGTCTCGACCTCGAACCGCAACTTCGAGGGCCGGCAGGGCCCCGGGGCCCGCACACTGCTCGCCGGCGTGGCCGTAGCCGCAGCCGCGGCCGTAACGGGACGCATCACCGACCCGCGCGAACTTTTCGGCGCGCGGCTGACCGACACCGAATGCTAAAACACACGACACCATGGCCATACCCCCTTTCAGCACCCTCACCTCGCGGGCCGTGCCCCTCGAGGCCGAAAATACCGACACCGATCAGATCATCCCGGCCCGCTTCCTGAAGAACACCGAGCGCAAGGGATTCGGCGAAAACCTTTTCCGCGACCACCGGTTCGACGCCGAGGGTCGCCCGATCGCCTCGTTCCCGCTGAACGACCCCCGCTACGACGGCCGGATTCTCATGGCCGGGCGCAACTTCGGATGCGGCAGTTCGCGCGAGCATGCCGCCTGGGCCCTGGCCGACTACGGCTTCCGGGTCGTCGTGTCGAGCTTCTTCGCCGACATCTTCCGCAACAACGCCCTCAACAACGGCCTGTTGCCGGTCTGCGTCAGCGATGCCTTCCTGGCCGAGGCCTTTGCCGAAATCCGCCGCGACCCCGGAACACTCTTCACCGTGGAGCTCGACGAACAGCGGATTACAAACCATGCGACGTGCCGCTCCGAGCACTTCGCGATCGACGCCTTCCGCAAACGCTGTCTTAAGAACGGCTACGACGACGTAGACTACCTCGTGAGCCTCTCGGAATGCATCCGGGAATTCGAACGCACCCGCGAAAACCGCTGAAAAACACACTGAAAACCATGAACCTGCGCATTGCTCTGCTTGCCGGCGACGGCATCGGCCCCGAGATCACGGCCGAAGCCCGCCGAACCCTCGACCGCACGGCCGAACGATTCGGCCACCGTTTCGAATACCGCGAAGCCCCGGTGGGCGCCGCGGCGATCGACCTCACGGGCGACCCCTATCCCGAAGAGACGCACCGCATCTGCCTCGAATCCGACGCCGTGCTGTTCGGCGCCATCGGCGACCCGAAATACGACAACGACCCGACCGCCCCGGTACGCCCCGAGCAGGGTCTGCTGCGCATGCGCCGCTCACTGGGGCTCTACGCCAACCTGCGGCCCGTCGCCGTGACCGAGGCGCTCATCGACCGTTCGCCGCTCAAGCCCGAGATCGTCCGGGGCACCGATTTCATCTGCGTGCGCGAGCTCACGGGAGGCATCTACTTCGGCCGCCCGCAGGGGCGTGACCAGGCAGGCACGCGCGCCTTCGACACCTGCACCTACACCGTCGCGGAGATCGAACGGGTGCTGCACACGGCCTTCCGGCTGGCCGGCGCACGCCGCCGACGGCTGACGGTCGTGGACAAGGCCAACGTGCTGGAGACCTCGCGCCTGTGGCGCGAGACGGCCCGACGGCTCGCCGCGCAATATCCCGAAACGGAGGTCGAATACCTCTTCGTGGACAACGCCGCGATGCAGCTTATCCGCCAGCCGGCCCACTTCGACGTCATCGTGACCGAGAACATGTTCGGCGATATCCTGACCGACGAAGCGAGCGTGCTGGGCGGTTCGCTGGGCATGCTCGCCTCGGCCAGTCTGGGCGACGGGCCCGCGCTCTTCGAACCGATCCACGGCTCCTACCCGCAGGCTGCCGGGCGCAACATCGCCAACCCGATGGCCGCCATCCTCTCGGGTGCGCTGCTGCTCGAACACTTCGGGCTGAAGGAGGAGGCGGAGACCATACGGCAGGCCGTCGATCATACGATCCGCGACGGCTTCGTCACCGAGGATCTTGCGCGCCCCGGCGAGCGGAGCTGCACGACCTCCGAGGTGGGCGACCGCATCCGGGCAAGGATCTGAAGCAAAGATCCGACCCGGAGGCCGTCAAAGTCCGCGATAACGGCGCGGGGACCGAACCGGCGGGGAACGGAACGGCGAGGACCGTAACCGGACCTGCAGGGCCGGAAAATCGATTGCAAATCGCAACCCGATCGACAGGAACGGATTACTGATTCGCCTCGGAAAGAAGCATCGCGCTTACAAACAGACAGCCTAATTAAAAAAATTCATAATTTATTTGGCCGTAAAATTAAAATTTCTTACTTTTGTTCCAACACCAATTCCCTACGGACGTGTATACACCGAAACATTCGCAGATCATCGTCATTAGCCTGCTCGTCATCGGACCACGATAACGGGAGGAGGGACGTATCCATACATGCAAGAAGCCTTTCTCCACCACGGAGAGAGGCTTTTTCAATTTCGGGGGACACCGCCGGGAATGCAACCGAACGACCAGGATGAAACACCCACTCAGAAGTTCCGTCACCACGACGGGTCGCCGCATGGCCGGAGCCAGAAGCCTCTGGCGCGCCAACGGCATGCGCGAAACACAATTCGGACGGCCAATCATCGGCATCGCCAACTCCTTCACGCAGTTCGTGCCGGGGCACGTCCACCTGCACGAGATCGGCCAGTATGTCAAACGCCGCATCGAGGCTCTCGGCTGCTTCGCCGCCGAATTCGATACCATCGCCGTGGACGACGGCATCGCCATGGGCCACGGGGGCATGCTCTACTCGCTGCCTTCGCGCGAAATCATCGCCGACAGCATCGAATACATGGCCAACGCCCACTGCATCGACGCACTGGTCCTGATCGGCAACTGCGACAAGGTGACCCCCGGCATGCTGATGGCTGCAATGCGGCTCAACATCCCCACGGTCTTCGTCTCGGGAGGCCCGATGGAGGCCGGGCGCCTCGGCGACCGGGAGATCGACCTGATCGACGCCATGGTGACGGCCGCCGACGCCTCGCGACCGGACGGGGAGGTGGCCCGCATCGAGTGCAGCGCCTGTCCCGGATGCGGCTCCTGTTCGGGAATGTTCACCGCCAATTCGATGAACTGCCTGACCGAGGCCCTGGGGCTCGCCCTGCCGGGCAACGGCACCCTGCTGGCCACGCACGCCAACCGCCGGAGGCTCTTCGAGACGGCGGCCGAGCTCATCGTCCGCAACGCCGCACGCTACTACGACGAAGGCGACGAGACGGTGCTGCCGCGCTCGATCGCCACCAAGGCGGCCTTCGAGAACGCCATGTCGCTCGACATCGCCATGGGAGGTTCGACGAACACCGTCCTGCACCTGCTGGCCGCAGCCCACGAAGCGGGGGTCGATTTCACGATGCACGACATCGACCGCCTCTCGCGCCGCGTCCCGGTGCTGTGCAAGGTCGCACCGAACTCGCATTACCACATCCAGGATGTCAATCGCGCCGGCGGCATCTTCGCCCTGCTCGGCGAACTCGACCGGGCCGGACTGCTCGACACCTCCGTGCGGCGGGTCGAGGGACGCACGCTGGCCGAGGCGATCGCCGCCGAGGACATCCTTTCGCCACGGGCGACCGAGGAGGCTCGGCGCCGCGCCCTGAGCGCCCCGGCCGGTCTGCACGGCCGCGAGCTGGGGATGCAGCACTCGACCTACGACTCCGCGGACACCGACCGCACGGCCGGCTGCATCCGCGACGCGGCACACGCCTACTTCCGCGACGGCGGACTGGCCGTACTGACGGGCAACATCGCCCGCGGCGGATGCGTCGTCAAGACGGCCGGTGTCGATCCTTCGCTGTTCCGCTTCCGCGGCCCGGCACGCGTCTACGAATCGCAGGAGCAGGCCGTCGAGGGCATCCTCGGCGGCGAGGTGCAGGCCGGCGACGTAGTGGTGATCCGCTACGAGGGGCCGAAGGGAGGCCCCGGCATGCAGGAGATGCTCTACCCGACCTCCTACCTCAAGTCGCGCCACCTGGACAAGGTCTGCGCCCTGCTCACCGACGGCCGCTTCTCGGGCGGCACCTCGGGGCTCTCGATCGGCCACGTATCGCCCGAGGCGGCCGCCGGCGGCGAAATTGCCGTGATCCACACGGGCGACCCCATCGAGATCGACATTCCGGCCCGCACGATCCGCCTGGTCGTCGGCGACGACGAACTGGCAGCCCGCACGACGGCACAACGCACCTTCGTCCCGGCGGCCCGCGACCGCGCGGTACCCGCCTCACTGCGGGCCTACGCCCGGCTGGTCAGCTCGGCCGACCGGGGCGCCGTACGGCTGCTCGACGACGAAACCCGTTGAACGAACCCATACCCAGACGATGAATACGACACGACATACCGAAAACGGATCGGCCCGGTGCGACGACGCACCGCATCTCACGGGAGCGCAGGCCCTGCTCGAATCGTTCCTCCGCGAAGGGGTCGATACACTGTTCGGCTACCCCGGCGGCGCGATCATCCCGGTCTACGACGCGCTCTGCGACTACCGCGACCGACTGCGCCACATCCTCGTGCGCCACGAGCAGGGGGCCGTACACGCCGCCCAGGGTTATGCCCGCACAAGCGGTCGCGTAGGGGTCTGCCTGGTGACCTCCGGGCCGGGAGCCACGAACACCGTTACCGGGCTGGCCGACGCGCTGATGGACTCCACGCCGCTGGTGCTCGTCACCGGTCAGGTCGGTTCGGCACAGCTCGGGACCGACGCCTTCCAGGAGACCAACTTCGTGGGCATCACGCAGGCGGTGACCAAATGGAACTGCCAGGTCAAGCGGGCCGGGGAGATTCCCGAAGCCATCGCCAGGGCCTTCTACATCGCCCGGACGGGCCGTCCCGGTCCGGTGGTCGTGGACATCACGAAGGATGCGCAGTGCGCCACGGCTCCGTTCCGCTACCGCCGCGTGGAGTCGATCCGCAGCTACATCCCGGCCCCCGAGCCCGACGGGGAGCGCATCGCCGAAGCCGCACGGCTGATCGACGAATCGCAGCGCCCGATGCTGCTCGTCGGACAGGGCGTGCTGCTGGGCGGAGCCGAAAAAGAGCTGAAGGCATTCGTGGAGAAGAGCGGCATCCCGACGGCCGCGACGCTGCTCGGACTGTCGGCACTGCCGAGCGACGATCCCCGCTACGTCGGCATGCTGGGCATGCACGGCAACTACGGTCCGAACATCCGCAATGAGGAGTGCGACCTGCTGATCGCCGCCGGGATGCGCTTCGACGACCGTGTGACGGGCAACCCTGAATACTTCGGCCGCAACGCCCGCGTGATCCACCTGGAGATCGACCCGGCGGAGATCGACAAGATCATCCATGCCGACGTAGCGGTGGTGGGCGACATCCGGCAGACGCTGCCCCGCATCACCGAACGCATCCGGCAGGCCGACCGCAGCTGGTGGCTGGCCGGCTTCCGCGACTGCGACCGCATCGAGCGGGAGCGGGTGGTCCGGCCGGCCACGCAGCCCGCGGCGGGACGCATCCGCATGGGCGAGGTAGCCGTTGCCGTCAGCCGCGCCTACGACCACGACGCGGTGCTGGTGACCGACGTCGGGCAGCAGCAGATGGTGGCGGCCCGCTACTTCCGGTTCCGCCGCAGCCGCTCGATGGTCACCTCGGGCGGACTCGGCACGATGGGCTTCGGACTCCCGGCGGCCATCGGGGCCAAGCTGGGGGCCCCGGAGCGCGAGGTTTGCCTGTTCGTCGGCGACGGCGGACTGCAGATGACCCTCCAGGAGCTGGGCACGATCTTCCAGTCGCGGATCGACATAAAGATCGTCCTGCTCAACAACACGCGGCTGGGCATGGTGCGGCAGTGGCAGGAGCTTTTCCACGACCGCCGCTACTCCTTCACCACGCTTGCAAACCCCGACTTCGGGCTTATCGCCCGCGCCAACGGCATCGCCTACCGCTGCGTCGAGCGGCGCGGGGAGCTGTCGGAGGCCGTCACAACGATGCGCCGCTCGGCAGGCGCCTTTCTGCTCGAGGTACGGGTTGAACCCGAAGAGAACGTCTTTCCGATGGTGCCGGCCGGCGCCCCCGTTTCGGCCGTCCGGCTCGAATAAAACAACACGAAACCATGCTACAGGAGTACATCATCACCGTATTTTCGGAGAACAAGGTGGGGCTGCTCAACCAGATCACCACGGTCTTCACCTGCCGCAACGTCAATATCGAGAGCATCACGGCCTCGGAATCGGCCTTGCCGGGAATCCACAAGTACACGATCGTCCTGCGGACCTGCCCCGAGCGCATCGAACTGCTCGCACGGCAGATCGAAAAGAAGATCGACGTGCTGAAGTGCTTTGTCTACACCCCCGACGAGGTGGTCCGGCAGGAGATCGCCCTCTACAAGGTGGCGCGGAGCCGCAACGTCGAACGCCTCGTGCGCGAGCACAATGTCCGCATTCTGGAGATCGATGCGGAGTACATCGTCGTCGAGAAGACGGGCCACAAGGCCGAGACGCAGGCGCTCTTCGACCTGCTCAAACCCTACGGCGTGCAGCAGTTCGTCCGCAGCGGAACGGTCGCCATCAGCAAGTCCCGCCAGGAACTGCTGACCGAATACCTCGAAAAGGTCGGGCACGCACACCGCACGAAACAGACGCATATCTCATAACATAAAAAAACACAAGACTATGGCAAAGATCAATTTCGGCGGCGTCGAGGAGCACGTCGTCACACGCGAAGAATTCCCGCTCGAACGGGCGCTCGAAACGCTCCGGAACGAGACCATCGCCGTGATCGGCTACGGCGTGCAGGGCCCGGGGCAGTCGCTCAACCTGCGCGACAACGGCTTCCGCGTGATCGTCGGGCAGCGCGAAGGGACCCGCAGCTGGGAGCGCGCCGTGGCCGACGGATGGGTGCCCGGCGAGACGCTCTTCGGCATCGAGGAGGCCGCCTCGCGCGCCACGATCATCGAGTACCTGCTCTCCGATGCCGGGCAAATCGCCGTATGGCCCGCCCTGCGCCGCCACCTCACCCCGGGCAAGGCACTCTACTTCTCCCACGGTTTCGGCATCACCTTCGGCGACCGGACGGGCATCGTACCGCCCGACGGCGTCGATGTGATCCTCGTTGCCCCGAAGGGCTCGGGCACCTCGCTGCGGCGGATGTTCCTCCAGGGACGGGGCCTCAACTCGAGCTATGCGGTTTACCGCGACGCCACGGGACGCGCCTTCGAGCGGGTTGTGGCGCTGGGCATCGGCGTCGGCTCGGGCTACCTGTTCGAGACGGACTTCCGGCGCGAGGTCTACTCCGACCTGACGGGCGAACGCGGCACGCTGATGGGGGCCATCCAGGGGCTCTTCGCCGCCCAGTACGAAACGCTCCGCGAACAGGGGCACACCCCCTCGGAGGCCTTCAACGAGACGGTCGAGGAGCTGACGCAGTCGCTCATGCCGCTCATCGCAGAGAAGGGCATGGACTGGATGTACGCCAACTGCTCGACCACGGCACAACGCGGGGCTCTCGACTGGTGGAAGCGGTTCCGCGACGCCACGAAGCCCCTCTTCGGCGAGCTCTATGCAAGTGTGGCCGCCGGCAGGGAGGCACAGATCGCCATCGAGGCCAACAGCCGTCCCGACTACCGCGAACGGCTCGAGGAGGAGCTGCGCGAACTGCGCGAAAGCGAGATGTGGCAGGCAGGGGCCGTCGTCCGCAAGTTGCGCCCCGAGAACAACTGACCCGCAGCCGAACCGTTACACGACAGCGCCCGGCCCCCTCGGAAAGGGGCCGGGCGTTGTTGTCATCGCATCGGCACGGGCCGCTTTGCCCGACCTACCGGGAGCCGAAGAGACGCTCCTTGAGCGAGAACTCCCCGCACCGTGCAGCAAACTGGTCGTATTCGCTCCGGAGCGAGGCGATCAGCTCGCGCACCGACTGGATCTTCTCGGCCCGCCACGCATTCGCGCCGCAGAAGGCATAGCCGTTCTGGAGACGTCCCTTGAAGGCGTTGTAGAGCGCCAGCATGATGCAGTAGGGGCTGTGCGTGACGTCGCACGTCTTGATGCAGTCGAACGGGCAGGCCTTCGGCCGCTTGAGCCCCTCCTTCACCCGGTCGAGGAAGCGGTTGTGGATGGCCCGGCCCGGCATCCCGACCGGGCTCTGGATGATCTCGATGTCCTCGCGCCGCGCCTCGATGTAGCTCTGCTTGAAGGCCGGGTCGGCATCGCACTCCTCGGTGGTCACGAAGCGTGTGCCCATCTGCACCCCCTCGGCCCCGAGCTCCATGATGCGGTAGATGTCCTCGCCGGTGTAGATGCCCCCGCCGGCAATCACCGGGATGTGGCATTCATGCTCGGCCTCGAAGGCGCGCACCTCGGCGACCACCTCCGGAACGATGGCCTCGAGCGCGAAGTGCTCGTCGGTGAGCTGCTCGGGTTTGTAACCGAGGTGGCCGCCCGCCTTGGGACCCTCGACGACGATCGCGTCGGGGATGTAGCGGTACTCCTCGAACCATTTGCGGCACAGCAGTTTGGCCGCGCGGGCCGACGAAACAATCGGAGCGAGTTTGGTCTTTGCGCCTTCGGTAAGGAACGAGGGCAGGTTGAGCGGCAGCCCGGCCCCCGAGAAGATGATGTCGGCCTTCTCGGCGATGGCCGTGCGGACCATGTCCGCGAAGTTCGACATGGCGACCATGACGTTCACGCCGATGATGCCGCGCGTCGCCGCGCGGGCCTTGCGCAACTCCTCGCGGAGCCCCCAGATCGAGGCCTTGCGGTAGTCGCTCGAATAGTCCTTGTAGATCACCCCGAGCCCGGCCGAGGAGATCACGCCGATGCCGCCCTCGCGGGCCACGGCCGAAGCCAGCCCCGAGAGCGATATGCCTACGCCCATGCCGCCCTGCACGACGGGTACGGCGGCGCAGAGATTTCCGATTTTGAGTGCTTTCATAAATTCGAATGGAATGAAACGGAACAAAGATAGGCGATTCCGAACGAACAAAACGGCAAAAACGAACAATTTAACGAAAAGATCACATTGCCCCGACCGACACGTTCTGCAGGCAATACCCCCTCACGCACGTCCCGGACACTCCTTTCGGCACAGCAATGGCTCTTTGTCCGGCATGCCTCCTCAAAAAACAGCCGACAACCTTTGCGAAATTCCCGACAAAAGATTATCTTCACATTCGGAAAAACAAATTCAACCCAAAACCCAAAAAAAATGAAAAAACTCTTCTTCTGCGCATTGGCCGCAATCGTATCGCTCCAGGTCGCTTCGGCCCAGAAACGAGGCGAAATGTATGTCGGCGGTTCGCTCGGCGTCACCACCGCTTCGGCCAGCATCGACGGCGTCTCCGCCTCGGCTACCACCTTCGGTTTCGCACCCGAATTCGGTTATTTCGTAGCCGACCGGCTTCGTCTGAGCGGCTCGATCGCCTATAACCTCACCTCGTCGGGCGACACGTCGCACGCGCTGACCATCGGTCCGAGCGTGGCATACTACGTGCGCCTGTGCGACCGCTTCTACTACACGCCCGAAGCGGGCATCGGCTTCGCCTACGCCTCGGCCTACGGAGCCAACGGCTACGGATTCGCCACCGGATTGAAATTCGGAGCCTTCGAGTTCCGGCCCGCATCGCATTGCGGCATCTCCTTCAGCCTGCTGTCGCTCCAGTATACCTACCTCTCCTACTCCTCGGGAGGTTACAGCGCAAGCGGCAACAACGTGCAGTTCGACTTCGGCGTCAGCCCCACGATCGGCTTCAAGTACTACTTCTAAACCGGTCCGGCACCCCGCATCCGGTGTAAAACCCATACGATTCACCCCCGACGGAGCAATCTTCCGTCAGGGGTGATTTTTTTGCGGGGTGCGGAGACGCCTCCGGCAAGCCCGGCCGGCGTCAGAGGAAACGCACGCCACGCAGGCGCTTGCCCCCGCGGCCGGAGACTTCGCGCTCGACGATCCCGGTCACCACATCCGCCGCGTCGTGCCAGCGGTTGGCCCGGAACTGCCGCCGGTAGGTCGTCAGGTGGGCATGGAGCTCGGGCCACCGGGTGCGCCACCCCTTCGGGAAGCGGAGGCAGTGCTGTACCGTAGCGGAGTTTGAGAGGATCCGGGCCTCCTTGTTGGCCCCCTGATGGAACCACTCGACCCGCACGCCCGGAGCCCGCGCCTGCACGGCCCGGGCAAAACCGCGGCCGCCGTTGTTGCTCTCGACGAACGCCTCGCGCGTGCCCGACCGCACGAGCATCTCGGCCACGAGCGGCTCGGTCACCTCCATCGGTTCGCGCGAATAGACCGCATCGGTGACGTAGACCGCACCGTCGGCATCGACCGCATAACAGAGCGAGCAGAGGTAGTCGTCGCCCGTATCGGCCGTATCGGTGTAGTTCGCCCAACGGACGATCTCGCGCGGCAGACACTCGTACTCGGTCAGGTTCGGCCCATAGAGCAGCCCCTCGCGGGCCGAAGGGTGCCCCTGGTACATCGCCTCGAACTGCAGCGGATCGAGCCGCCGTTTGGCTGCCAGCAGCGCAGCGCCGTGCTGCTCCTCCCACAGCGCCTGTCCCGGAAGACGCGGATCGATCGGCGACGGAGGCCCGCACTTGAGCGCCTCGAAATTGAGGTGCAGCCAGCCGTCGGACGGCAGCGCATCGAGCTGCTCCCAAGCCAGCAGCTCCTCGACCGGCTCGCGCTCGCGGATCGAGCCGATGAGATCCTCCTCGTGCCAGCGCGTGAAGACCACCAGTTCGCGCGAGGCGTTGTGCATCCGAGTCCGCACCACCGAGGTGTACCACTCCCAGCAGTTGGCCCGCACGATCGGCGAGTTGGCCTCAAGCGCATCCTTGTACATATTATAATCAATATTGTCGCAGATTAACAGAAAAACGTTAAATTTGCGATAAAGATTGTTTGAGCGCGTTATGGAAAAATCGAAAAGAGTAGTCGGTTACGCTCGTGTTTCGACTGAGGCACAAGATATTACCCGCCAAATTGAACTTATTACGGCCTATTGTAATGACCGAAATTATCATCTAATCAAAATCATTCAAGAGAAAATTTCGGGTGCCCGAAAAGACAGAAAGAGCCTGAACGAACTTTTAGAGGTAGACGATACGGTCGCCGATATGATTATCGTTTCCGAGCTCTCCCGTTTATCGCGTGAAGATGATATTTTATCCGTTCTTTCAACAATAAATGAACTTTTGAAACAAGGTGTAGATATTCTGTTTCTGGATAAACAAGACCGCATTTATAAGGCAGGTACGGTCTTATCTCTTTATGACATCATTACGTTGTCAGTAGAAGCTAAAGCAAGTGCCGACGAGCGCTATAAGATTGCAGGACGAATGCAGACGGGTTTACGCTCTAAATTAGCCGAGTTTACCAACATGTTTGCAGGCGGTACGGTTCCTTTCGGCTACAAAATCATTCATAACCCCGAATACAAACTAAACCAAACTCCTAAAAACTTGCTTGTTGTTGATACTCCCAAAGCAGAAGCGGTTAAATACCTTTTTCAGCAGTTAATCGACGGCAATACAATCCGCCAAACTGTGAGAGTTTATAATAAATTGTTTCCTTATAAACTTTCTTATTCGGGCATCTGTCGCATTATCCGCAATCCAAAATATAAAGGAGAAATATATCGACGAGGCAAATTATACGGAATAATGAATGAATTGCAAATCATTACGCCAGAAGATTTTGACAAGGCAAACAAACAAATGCGTGAGAATAGCCTATTTCAAAGCAATGCTCCGAAATATTACAATCCGTTGAAAGGTTTGCTATTTTGCCCGTGTGGATGCAGTCTTTACATGAAGCCCAATCACAACAGCTATTTAATTTATCGTTGTTCAAGTGCTTATAACGAGAAACAAAAATGTGAAAATTACGGTGTTAAATGCGCTTATATCCTATCGTCCGTTTGGATTTGTGTAAAGGAAACCTTACACACTGAGGAATACAAGCGCTTCAATACCCAGCGGGCAAATGAGTTGCAGGGGGTAAACAAGCAGATTCGAGAAACAATAATCCGAAAAGTCAATAGTGTTGATGAACTAAAAGCGCAATCGGCGTCGTTGATTGCCAAAATCAAAAAACTGAATAATGAAGACCTTATCAGCGAATTGGAAACAGATTATAATGTGCTTTGCAAACAAATCAAGCAAACCGAGCAAGAAATTTCCGAATTGAACGGCCAGATAGTTGAAAACGATGCCGAAATAAAACGGAATATGGAACAAAAAGATTTTAGTAAAATGGAGCAGTCGGCCCTATACAAAGAAAAATTGCAAAAGGCCGTCTATCATTCTCTTTCTGCCATGCGGGGCATTTTGGAAATAATCTTTAAGAACGGCATGACACGTTACGTGCTGATTAAAAAGCATCGAAACGGCGGAGCCTATCTTTTGCCCGATACGTTTAAAGGTGATATGGAGCGTAAACAAATTATCGTTCCGTCCTTACGAATTGACAAGAATAATCCCTATTCAACCCAGCCGATAAATTTACGCTACACATTCGACGAATTTTTTAAGGCTATGCCTGTCGAGGAATACCAAATTCCAATAACAGAATGAAAAAAGAGGGCGATTGCTATAATGGCAATCGTCCCCTTTTCGATTCGGTTAAATGGCCGAATATTAAAGATGTTCCCGTAGCAGGTCAAGGATTACCTGTTCTTGTGTCTGCGTAGAGGTTTTGCGGGCATTTTGAATTTTCTCCGCTTGCCATTGGGTAAGTTTTTTTAATTTCTCCTCTATTTCAAGAGTGTAGGCCGCAGCATCTTCGGCTTTATTGTAACCATCTTGGATGAATGAAATCAAATACTTTTTAGCGAGGAATTTAGCCGTAAATTTTTCACTTGCTGCTTCAAACCATTTGCGGCTCTTGGCACACCATCCGTCAGCCTCCTGCAAACACGAGGGCATTTCACGGGTTTTAAGACTTGCTACCAAATCTTTGGCTTTAAGTTTTTGTTGTTACCACACGCCCAAAGTGAAATTGTCGAAAGAGGGAAATTGCGCCGTTGCAATTCTATTGCAAAATCAAAGGCCATATTTGTTTCTATAATAGCCATTGCGGGAGCTGCCATATAGTCGGATCCTTTCCACGTTTTCGTGCAAATATTCATTTCTGCAATGAGTAATGCAATGGCAATCTCTTTATTCAAAGGCTCAATGACCACTAAATCTTTAAGCGGCAAGCCTAATTCAAGGTAGGCTTTTAGACGATGCTGACCGTCCAAAACAGCGTAATAACCTTTAGCATATTCATCGGCAATATCTTTGCCGTCCAAATCGGTCAAGTGTCCGCCCGACTCTACGACGGTTGCTCCGTTCACCGCCGTAATGGGGCATAACATTCCATATTCGGAGATCGAATCCATTTTTGCTTTAATAGTTTTTTCATCAGTAGGACGATTCCCTTTAATGAACGCAAATTTATTTGCATCCGAGACGCTCAGAACATTTAACGTGTTCATCTTGTTTTGTACTCCACCTTTATGGAGGGCATTTGATTCTGTCACATTCCTTTGCCAGAGGGTGTGCAGATCGTAAGAATTATTCTTCCGACACTGCAAACATACTATCACCAGCGACTTTTTGCTGGGAGTAAAAAACAGTTCATTTGCTACTCCCTAAAACCCATAAATGGCAGATTCGGTGTTCGGCAGCTTATTCGCATAGGCTTTCAGCACGCCTTTCAGGGATTCATCATTATCCTTAAAGTTTTTATTTTGAGTCCAACGCATAAAATAAAACAGACGGGAAATAAGCAACATCTTATTATACGAGACCTCTTTATCGCATCGATGTTCATTGAAAGTCCTTCGATTCGGCAATTTCAATGCGTTGAACAAGCACTTGAATTTATCTGCTGCAAAACACATGTAATAGGATGAATTTGTGAATGTAGTGGTGTAAGTAGAATAATCTACTACACGCCAAAACTCCTTATCTTTCCACTCTTTAAGTTTTTTCTTTAATCCATATATAACTGCGGCCTTTACATGTTGGTCTGCATTACGGCTTTTTTTACCCTTTACCCGAAATGTAATTTCAAGATCCCGAGAATCTCCGATGTAATCCAACATTTTATGAATGGATTCTGGAGGTGGCTCTATTAAGCAGCATTTGGTAAACTTTTCAACCGACCAATCGTAAACAAACAATACAGCCCACCAGAATTTATTTACATCTAATCCAAAACCTTTTATTGTCGCTATAATATCTGTTTCTTGCAAAAACATCTCTTTGGTAAATGGGGCTTTTATTTTTTTGTCGCAAACACGATCCCAGAATCGGTACGGAAAACTATCTACAACATCATCGTCAAATTCATTCCAAGAATTAATAATCGCATATACATACTCCAGCTCCTTTTCTTCCTGTTCGTCGGGCTCATAATATCCGAACTCTTCATTTTTAATGCTCATAGCAAAAAAGCAGTTTGTCCATCAAAGTTAGCTTTTTTCCTTGTAAGGTACATTTTTGAATCACGCAAAACTGCTATTGATCCTTAAAATAAGCATCCTAAAGGAGTTTTAGAATAGCCGCATCTGTACCAAGCCGCTAAAAGTACTGAATTACATAGCATGAAAGGCGTTTCAGAACAACAGACTATGTAAATCCCACTAATACTACTTTCTTGCACATGAATATTCCCATAACACATACTCCGATGCCAAACAATAGTCAAAAGGCAATACACAGGCCGCAGATAAAAAATAGGTTGAATCATTTTGTAGCCTCCGATAACCTTTGTACCTTTATAATAGCCGTCAGGAGGGGCAACGTCAATGCTGAAATCTGTCCCCTGCTTCATGCTTAAAAGTGGCACATATACCATTACCTAACCTAACCAAAACCTAATAATAGGCTCTCGGCTCCGAGGAGCCTCAAACCCGATTTTCAAACTATGTTGTACTATGTAACGCAAAACAAATGATTCGATAACCGAAAAGCCGCCAAAGCCGCATTGGGCTCTGCCTATTTTCGGAAATTATTAAAAACAAAAGAGATACTATTTACTAATTACGTCGCTAACGATGAATTACACCACGATTCCAAAATCAATCTGCCAGTTCCAGACGGGCAACGGCAAACCGACTGACATTTATGTTTGAGCAACGATTAAATGCAAATCGGACTACAAGACATCTGTAAGCCATATAACAGAAGAAGGACTGTCCCAAATAACGGGCGTAAATATCCGTACCGTCAAACGGTCTATTCAAAGATTAAAGGAGTGCGGTGCAATGCAGGTTACAACCCAAATTATTGACGGATGCAAACGCCGCAATTCCTATTATATAGCCAATCCCCAAACGAATTTCTTTTTCGTGGACAACCAATTCTTTACAAAGAACCGTCCGCCGAAGATAGCGGGATTTCTGCTCTTATTAAAGGCTATATGTCTGAATAATACAAATACGATCCTTTGAAATATCGGCCAGATTGCCGATGCTGTCGGGATGAATCGCAATACGGTTTCTACTCTTATTAAGGAGTGCTGCCGATTAGGGCTGATTCAGACGATCCCGAACGGCTACGAAATAACAGAAGCGTGCTTTATAAATCCGCCGCAGAAAGATACGGTGTACGCTATTTATAACGAGATATGCCGATTCTGCATTACCAAAAGGACGAATCCGCCGCAATGAAATGAACAGGCAATGAATCGGATTCTTACGAAATACAACATTCCCAATCTGTCGGCCGACAACCCGCTGTCGGTTACTTGCATGCTCAATGAACGGTGCAAAACAATCCCCGAATCCGTGTCGCTGACATATTTCGTCAAAGTGCTATGTTTCCAAGAACCGATAAAAGCCAATAGACCACATTCGCAATCTTTCCTACTGACATAAAATATTTTCATTCTAATGTCCCGATTAATAGTCGGGACATTTTTGATTATATGATATGATATGATTCGACCAAACAAATACTCCCTGTTTTTCGCCCCGCCCCCTTTTCTGATGGAAAACGAAATTATTGTCTATCCCTTATAATGGGATTCCACATAAAACAGGCCTCCCCTGTTTAAGCCTGAAAACAATTCATTATTGAGGTTATATATAGTTGGATTACAGCGTATATGTGACAAACATATACTCAAATCGCTATGTACGACACACAAGAAAAAGCCAAGCAAATGGCAGACATTCATGTCCTGTGGGGACAAAGTTCAGTAATCGAGGAGTTAATCCAAGCGGGGAAAATCGACGAAGAGTACACCTATCCCTTTAATGGGGAAGAGGTGTTGGAGTGGTGGTTGGTAACATCATGGCTGGCTGATCGGTTGAGAGAACAGGGCGAAATCATCATCGACAAACTGGGCTGCCATTGGTGGGGACGAATGTCGAGCGGTCAGGCCATCTACATGGATCATGTCATGCAGGAAATTTGCAGGGGGGGGGAATTGATTGATTCCCCTTGCATATTAGAATCCGATTGTTTACTTTTGTGGAAACAACCAAATAAAGGCAAGAAAGACATGTAGCACGGAATAGATTATTACGCTTCAAAACGGGTTCCCCATCCTGTCCCGACCATATCATAAATCAAAACATTCGAAAAATGGGGACAGTCAAGAATGCAGAGTTGTCGATGCAATCCGTTCGACGGCTATTGGAGCGTAATCATCTTGCCTACACGATTAAAGAGGATGCCATCCTTTTCAATCGACGGTTCAATCGCAGAACGGGACAAAAATCCTACTATTACATCGGCTTCACGGAGGGAGGGCGGAAAATCGGCCGTCAAAACATCACGTTCGGTTGTGTAGATTACAATGTCTACGATGAGGACGATGTTGTGATGGGCACATGCTTCCGCAACGCAATGTGTACCGACATGGCCTTTTTCGCGTTCCATTTCCACGACCTCTTTCGGCGCTTCTATCCAATCGACGAGTTCAACGATTGGAACAGATGACGGGCGACAGACTTTGCAGACGGACTGATGACCGACTGCAAGGTCTGTTTTTATGTAACGACTAAATAAATACGGCTATGCCTGCACCATAGAATTAAAAATATGAGCAACGACCCCGAAAAGGAGAAAAGGTTGTGCGTTTTCCGAAAATGTTTCCTAACTTTGTGAAACATACGAATTACGGGAAGCGTAAGTTTATTCTCGATGTTGAATCTGGTAAATTTAATTGTGATGAGAATAAGCAGACCTAATCTCTCGCCATATCCTTACGGATACAGGCGTGGGGTTGTTGCTTATTTTATCGCAAGGCTTTACCAGAGCCCAACATCGAAATGAGCGTACAGCCCTGCGCTTTCTTTTTCTGTAATTGTCGTTTGTGGGTTCGGACGACAAAATTTTTTGAGACTAGTTATGTTATCTACGCTTAAAATCATCCCTGATTCTAATTGTGAATTTTGGCTTGATGGAGAATATCAAGGAGTTCTTATTGCAAATGAAATTTTTAAAATAGAATTACGCAAGGGGCGTTATGCATTTGAGTTCACAAGTCAACAAAATAAGAATGATAAACTTGCAATTGATTATTATATGCAAGAAAATGATATTGAGGATCTTATACGAATTGATCTAATAACCATTCAAAAGAACCGAATTATAAAAGAACAAGAAATTGTAAGACGTGCGAAATCTTGCCATATTAGAAAAGTCTCATGCGATCCAGTAAAAGGAGTTTGTTATAAAAAAACTTACAGATATGAAATATTCGATTCCGATACTCAAGAAACTATCGAATTAGATCCGACCTTCTATTCTGTTAACGAATTTTGTTGTGGGTTGGCTCTTGTCAGTAAATTTTATGGAGCTGGATTGCCAATAGATAATATAGAATATGGCTACATTAACACTTATGGAGAGATTGTAATCCCTCTAAAGTATAATGATGCAGGAGATTTTCATGAAGGATTGGCATGGGTCTCGGATAATGCTATATACCATGAATATAAATATATAAATAAAAAAGGAGAAACTATTATTGATATTAATCATCCTTCTCAGCCGTCAGACTTTGTAAATGGTCTTGCAAAAATAATATGTGATGATAGCATTAGTTTTTGTGGGGGAGAATGCAGCACTGAATGGGATGTGGTAATTAATAAATATGGGAATAGAATAGTAGATCATATTGCAATACCATTGAAATATGATTGGTTTATATCGGAATTATTAGAGCCATCATTGAATGAGGGTGATTATACAACTTGTTGGTTAATTGACACAAATAAGTTTCAGAGAAATCTTTTACTCGTTAGAAGTGATGACAAATATGGATATATCAATCGATCTACTCAAGAAGTAATTCCATTGCAATATAGTAAGGCTACATCTTTTGATGAAAACGGATTAGCTGCGGCGTGTTTAGATAAATGGGGAATTATTGATATAAATGGGAATAATATTGTTCCGCATAAATACGATTATATCAGCAAATTCCGTAATAGCCTTGCCGTTTGTTATATTATCGATGATAAAATAAAAATTAAAAAATGGGGAGTGCTCTGTATGTCTGGAATTGAAGCCGTTCCTTGCGAATATGAAAATGCAAGCCAGGCTCTCCAAATGTTAACAGCCGAATACCTTAAGTAATATAATTACGCTTTTAAATTAACTTCTGAAGAGTTTAAAAATCAGTCTCTTATGTTGATTATATAGGAGTGTGATGTCTTGAGTTGATTCGTCATCAAAAATTATTTAATATTCCATGTTTAAGAAGACTTAATACTCCTACTCATAGAAAAGCGGGGCATATTTACTTAGCCAAATTATGAAAAACTATTTACTCCTTATCCTCGTTCTGTTGATAGCAGGATGTGGCATATATCTTTGGGCTAATTCCATATCGCAAAAGGAGAGGTTGGAATTACTCAATGGAGACTACGAATTAGTTGATTGGCAGATTCGTCCGAAATCAGCTATTCCTGCGGATTCTCTTACGGTGTACGATGTCCCCCAGCGTGGTGAACGTTTGACCCTGCAAGCGACCGACGACGGAAATTTCCGCTTGACGACTGAATCATCGTTGCCAGTTCTGCAACAGTCAGCCGCTTTGGAGTGGCAGCCGCTCTATATTCAGCGCACATGGTTTGCATGGCGGCATCGTGTCATTGGTCAATATCATGCGGACGAACAATCCGCAACGGTCTATTGGCATCGAGCGCTCGTCAATAAAACGGATGTCGGCATCACGTTGCAACTCTCGGACCCGATGAATGAACAGATTGTCTGGATTTTGATTTTTCAAAAGAAATAGTTTAGGACCGACTTGTTCAGAGGGGTTTCATATAGACCCTTTGAAAAAGTTGGTCCGATATCCCATACGGTAGATAAGACGATGAAAAACAACTTGATAATCCTATTCGCCTTGCTGTTTGTTGCATGTGGCACCTCTCGTTCACAACAAACCTATGATGAAATGCTGAACGATGTCGTACAGAATTTCAATGTAGGAACAGTAGGCGGTGACAGCGTGCTGAATGTCTTTGTGCAAAAGGCCAAAGCCGATTCCGTCGCTCGGAAATATTCCAATCCAGCCATGAAAGAGGAGCTGATGCTTAACCTGATTTCCGAATATCTGCAAGCAGGACAATTCGACAACGCACAACAGCTATATGACAATATGCTGGAATATGCTACGGCGGAATACGGGGAGAATTCTCAAATGACGGCAATAGTCTATTTCGAGAAAGCACACATATACGAACAGACAGGCGATTTAGAGAATGCTATCAAGATGATGCAAAAGTCCGCAGCGGTGTTTGAACGGTTACCTAAGAATGACTTCAACCGATATGAGGATGCAATGGAGTTTATAAGGATGTGGGGAGAATAGAAACGGTTAGGTGACATAAGGCTATAGGATATATCTACAAAATGCGTCACAGAATATGAAGAACTGCGTACTGATACTTATCGCATTGGTTATCTTGCCAATATTGAATCGCTCTTATGCCCAAAACAACCCTGTAATATCATTCGATACACTAATCGTTGAGAAATATGGGCAGACCTTTAAGAATGGCGTAATTCTCGATTTTAGTTATCAATTCGTTTATCCAACAAATGACGTACCTGAAATAAAACGGATAAGAGAACAGATGATTCAATCCTTTTTCGGTGTCGAATCCCCAATGTCATTAGAACAGGCGCAACAACATTACGAGGGAACGATATTTCATCAAGAATATGCTTCCCAGCAGCCTGATGCAGCCATTTCGCACCAATACTATAGTGAATATTCAGGCATTACTATTAACTATGATAAAGTTTTGGTGTTCTATACTAAATCATATGTTTTTTGGGGTGGAATGCATGGTTTAGAGCCATGTCAATATACTTGTTACGATTTACAAACAGGGTGCAAAATCACGTTGCAAGATTTGTTTTCTAATGCTAATAAGGATGAAATACTTACCATGATAAAACATGAATTAATGGGTAAATATTATCAAGAGAAAGCATATTTAACAGAGAATTTCTTATTGTTACCCAAAGGAATTCGATTTGTTTATAACCCATATCAAATTGCATCTTATGGAGACGGACATATCGTTGTTACATTACCATTGAGTAAAATTCGACATTTATTAAAGGCTCGTGCATTAACCTATTTTGAGGAATGAAGACCTGCATATCCATATTGATTGCATTACTATTACTGGGTTGTAAAGGTAAGCAACCCTCCAATTCAAATATTAATTCTGCTGATTATGCCTGGATTAATACCTTGAAAGAACTACCGATGAAGAATGATAGTTTAATCAATGTATATTTCAAGTACAATCAAATCATAAATGGTTACGAGGTTACGGGACGATGGATGCCATTTGAGCCCCACAGCGAAACGGGCTATTTGATAATGAATTTCCGCGATACGATAAACGGGAATAGCTTTCAATATGTCAATACTGAAAAATACAATAGTTACGATACCGATAATATAACCTTCTCGAAAGATTTCGAGGGCTACCGAAATGGAGATGTCTATTATTTCGACTACTCATTTCCCGATGCAAATGATTCCAATGAGGATTTTAACAATTCGCCAATCGGATATCGCACTCCGTTTCAGTTCCTCGATGTAAATTTTGACGGGGAAAAAGAATTGCTGATTAATGATTGGGGAAGATATCAAGGCGGGAATCACTATGCGGTTTATAAAATTACAACAGACGGATTGCTTTTGATGAATTATCCGCCATTTAACAGGATAAACAACAGTACGGAGTTTAATGCCGAAACAAAACAGATTCGACTACAAGAATTTGATGGGGTGTTTGATTATAGTGTTGTTGTGTTTTCAGACTGTGCGACCCGAATAACAAATCGGGCAATTCCGACAAGATTAACAAACACGACCAGCGGATATATTTTGGAAGAATACTATCAACAGAAACAAACTGATTTTAAACTTGATTCAATTTACCAATACGGCAATCAAGATTCTGTTTATGTCTATGGTGTTGTCGGAAATAGATTGGCATTAATCAATTCGATAGAATATCTCAAGGCTATATAAAGAGATTAACATTAGATGAAGAATTGCATACTAATACTGGCCTTTAGCTTAATGATGCTTGGTTGTGGCAATAAACGGGTAAAACAGATTGAGTAGGCGGATGACGATTCAACGGAGCTGATAATCAATACTTCTTATGATACCGTTAAAGAACGGTTTAACTATGATTATCAAAAAAGATATGAATCGATGATAACGCAGTAATTGTTAGGACCGACTTTGATAAAGGGACTTATAATAATACCCTTTGAAAATGTTGGTCCGAAACAAGAGCAAGAAAAACGTAGATAAATGCAAAAGAACAGCAGCGATATGTTTGTAGTTGGATTGCATCGTATCCATAAAGGATGAGAAGAAAGCCGAGAAAATGCGGCTTTTTTTCTTATACATAAAATTTCAGATTAAAAAACAAGGCAAATTTTTTCCGTCCATTAGTTAGTTTGCGACAATTTTGATTATTTTCTGTAAAGGTCGTCGAGGATGAAGCAGTCCACGCGGTTGCCCGTCAGCGAACCCTCGCGCCCTACAGACAGCAGCCCGCCGCGGCGTCCGACGATCTCGATCTCCTCGGAGGTGCGGATGTAGCCCGGCGGTTTCGAGCCGCACTTGATCGTCGTCGCCGGAAAGAAGGAGGCATACTCGCGCGATTCGAGGATCCGCTGCACCCGACGGTTGAACTTCGAGGCCAGGGAGCCCGAGTAGGAGGCGATCGCCACCCGGCAGTCGGGGTCGAGCCCCAGCACATAGGCCGGCAGGAGCGTCGAGGCCCCGAGGCTCTTGCCGTGCTGCGGGGGCATGGTGACGATCAGCCGGCGGATGCGCCCCGCAGCGAAGGCCTCCAGCACCCGGTAGTAGGTGCGGTGGAAGGGCTGCAGCTCCAGGAAGGGATAGACACCGAGGGCAAAATCGGCAAACGCCACGGAGTTACATGCGGCCGGGTGCGAAAAAAAGTCGCAGCCGCCGCATACTAAAGAATCACCGGACGACGTTTGCCCATACGGAACAAGAAGCCGTCCGATACCGGGAAAGAAAACCTCCGCGGGGGACTCCCCCGCAGAGGCCGATTGCTTCGAAGCAGTCATCTGATTGGAATTTTTTGTCGAACCCGATGCGCGGCGCCGCGGCGGGGAGGTTCTTATTCAGGGTTTCTCCGGCGGGCAGCGCCGCACCCGGGAAGGAGGAGCCGGAGAAACAGACCGGAAAGCTCCGGCAACAGGGGCAGGGGAACGGCGGTCTGCCGCAGACGCGCCTCAGATCCAGGCGCCGAGCTCTTCGAAAGAGAAGTCGTTGAGTTGCTCGACGCCGTCGAACGCGGTGTGGAACTCCCACCAGACGGGAACCAGACGCGAGATGACGTCGGCCTGGCCGTCGGGAGCAGAGATCCGTTGCCGGTAGACGATCACCGAGGCTGTCAGACGACACTCCGCTTCGCCCCACGCAAAAGCGAGTGTTCCCGAAAAGTAGCCCCCGCTCCCGATCGCCTCCGACAACCGCAGGGCGACTTCCCGGTAAAGTTCAGATGGAACGGAATAGGACATTGAAAATGAAGCTTTTTTCGCAAATTGACTTGCGGATATAAATAAATTGTTTAACTTTGCAATGCAAATATATATTCAAATATTGAATATTAATGCAAAAAGTTTGACTCTTTGATATAAAAAATTCCGATGAAATATGGTAAATGAACGGGTAAAACTGATACGAAAGCAACTCGGTCTGACGCAAGAGCAGCTCGCTCAGCGGCTTGGAATAGGGAAAGCGGCCCTCTCGATGATCGAGACGGGCAAGGCGGGACTCTCGACCCGCAACCGGAACATTCTTGTTCAGGAATTGAACGTAAATCCCGAATGGCTCGACTCAGCACAGGGACAGATGTTCAACGCCGAACCCGACCTGACCGCCTACAGGCACCGCACCGACAACTCGCTGCCGCTGCAGAGTGTCCCGCTCTACTCGATCGAGGGAACCGCCGGACTCGTCCCGCTCTTCACCGACCACGCCAATCTGAAACCCGTCAATTTCATCCATATCCCGAACCTGCCCAAATGCGACGGAGCCCTCTACGTGCGGGGCGACTCGATGTACCCGTTGCTCAAAAGCGGCGACATCGTCCTTTACAAACAGCTGAACGACATCAACGACATCTTCTGGGGCGACATGTACCTGCTCTCGATCGACATCGACGGCGAGGAGTATGTCACCGTGAAATACATCCAGAAATCCGAACGTCCCGACTGTGTGCGGCTGGTGAGCCAGAACCCGCACCATGCCGACAAGGAGATCGAGGTCGCGCGCATCCGCGCCATCGCGCTGGTCAAGGCCAGCATCCGCATGAACTCCATGCGCTGACCGGCACAGGCGGCGAAGAGCGGCCTCTGCCGCATCCCCGCCAAAGACGCTGCCCTGAAGACCGACCGAACCGGAATCGGGAAAAGAGCCCCGACCGGCTGCCCCGCGCAGCACCGGCCGGGGCTCTTATATATAGGTAATCCGGCGAACTGCCCCGGATGCCGAACCGAATTGCAAAAGAAGCATAAATCACAGTAATTCAGACTAAAACGCCGAAACGAAAAATCCGCATCCAGGAAAAACGAGGGAAACGCACAAAAAAAACGTTTACTGTGAATAATCTAACAATAAAATCGTATATTTGTAGAACCATAAACTACCAACTAATCTAAAACACAATGGAACAGACCAAAGTGCGGGAGTTGCGGGACGTCGTGATCCGCTTTTCGGGCGACTCGGGCGACGGCATGCAGCTCACAGGCACGCTTTTCTCCGACACCTCGGCGTTGCTGGGAAACGGCATCTCGACCTTCCCCGACTACCCCGCCGAAATTCGAGCTCCGCAAGGTACCGTCGCCGGCGTATCGGGATTCCAGGTACACTTCGGCGACCACCGCGAACTGAACCCCGGTGACTATTGCGACGTACTGGTCGCCATGAACCCCGCGGCACTCAAGGCCAACCGCAAATGGCTCAAGCCGGGCGCCACGGTGATCATCGACGGAGACTCGATCACCGAGGAGCACCTCAAGAAGGCCGGATTCGCCACGCTCGATCCCATCGAGGAGCTGAAACTCGACGAGTACAACGTGGTCATCCCCGACATCACCACGATGACGCGCGAGGCACTCAAGGAGACCGGACTCGACAACAAGTCGGTCGTCAAGTGCAAGAACATGTTCGCACTGGGCATCTGTTTCTGGCTCTTCGACCGTCCGGAAGACTACGCCAAGCGTTACCTCGATACGAAATTCGCCAAAAAGAACCCCGCCATCGCCCAGGCCAACAAACTGGCCATCGACGCCGGGTACAACTACGCAGCCAACACGCACCAGTTCGCCAACAACTACACCGTAGCCGCCGCACCCCTCGAGAAGGGCACCTACCGCTCGATCTCGGGCAACATCGCCACGGCATGGGGCCTCTGCGCCGCCGCCGAGAAGGCCGGGCTGCCGCTCTTCTGCGGCTCGTACCCGATCACCCCGGCCACGGTTATCCTCGAGGAGCTGGCCAAGCGCAAGGACCTCGGCGTGAAGACCGTACAGGCCGAGGACGAGATCGCGGGAATCTGCACGGCCATCGGTGCCGCCTATGCCGGCAACTTCGCCGTGACGACCACCTCGGGCCCGGGCCTCTCGCTCAAGAGCGAGGCGCTGGGTCTGGCTGTCATGACCGAGCTGCCGCTCGTCGTTGTCGATGTGCAGCGCGGCGGTCCCTCGACGGGCCTGCCCACCAAGACCGAGCAGAGCGACCTGGCACAGGCCCTCTACGGACGCAACGGAGAGTGCCCGGTGATCGTCGTGGCTGCCTCGTCGCCCAGCGACTGCTTCCACTTCGCTTTCGAAGCAGGCCGCCTGGCCATGGAGCACATGACGCCTGTCGTGCTGCTCACTGACGGATTCATCGCCAACGGTTCGGAGCCGTGGCGCATCCCCTCGATGAAGGACTACCCGAAGATCTGCCCCCCGATCGTGGACGAAGCCCCCGAAGGAGGCTTCATGCCCTACGTGCGCAACGAACGGCTCGCCCGCGGCTGGGCATTCCCCGGAAAGGTGGGCCTCGAGCACCGCGTCGGCGGTCTGGAGAAGGACAGCGTGAAGGGCAGCATCTCGACCGATCCGGCCAACCACCAGAAGATGGTCGATACACGTGCGGCCAAGGTAGCCCTGGTTGCCGAGGATATCCCCGTGCAGAAGGTCTGGGGCGATGAGGAGGGCGACCTGCTCGTCGTCGGCTGGGGCGGTACGCGCGGCCACCTGCAGAACGCCGTGGACGACCTGCGCCGCGAGGGACACCGCGTCTCGCTCTGCCACTTCAACTACATCCACCCGCTGCCGCACGGCGTCCGCGAGATCTTCTCGCGCTTCAAGAAGATCGTCGTCTGCGAGCTCAACGAGGGACAGTTCGCCAACTACCTCCGCCACGAGCTGCAGGAGTTCAGCTACGAGCAGTACAACAAGTGCGAAGGACAACCGTTCACGATCGTCGAGCTTCGCGAAAAATTCGAATCCTTACTGAAATAACGCCATGGCAGACTACAAATACACCCCCGCAGATTTCAAAAGCGACCAGGAGGTGCGCTGGTGCCCCGGATGCGGCGACCATGCCATCCTGAACGCCGTGCAGCGTGCGCTGCCCGAGATTGCCGACGCTACCGACACGCCGCACAACCTCTTCACGTTCGTGTCGGGTATCGGCTGCTCGTCGCGCTTCATCTACTACATGAAGACCTTCGGCTTCCACTCCATCCACGGACGTGCCAATGCCGTGGCTACGGGCGTGAAGGTCGCCAACCCGCGCCTGAACGTCTGGGTGACGACCGGTGACGGCGACTCGCTGGCCATCGGCGGCAACCACTTCATCCACGCCATCCGCCGCAACGTGGACCTGAACGTCGTCCTCTTCAACAACGAGATCTACGGACTGACGAAGGGCCAGTACTCGCCCACATCGAAGCTCGGCAAGATCACCAAGACGTCACCCTACGGAACGGTCGAGAAGCCGTTCAACCCGGGCGAACTGGTCATCGGCGCCAAGGGCACGTTCTTCGCCCGCTCGATCGACATGGAGGTACAGCTCTCGAAGGAGTGCATGGTGGCTGCGGCGATGCATCGGGGCATGTCGGTGGTCGAGGTGATGCAGAACTGCGTGATCTTCAACGACAAGACCCACGCTGCATTTGCCGCCGACAAAGCCACGCGCGCCGAGCGGACGATCACCCTGCGCCACGGCGAGAAGATGCTCTTCGGCGCCAACCGGGAGAAGGGCCTCGTTTTCGAGAACATGCGCCTGAAGGTGGTGACCGTCGGCCAGGACGGCTACACGCTCGACGACATCCTCACACACGACGCCCACGAGCGCGACACGACGCTGCACGTGATGCTGGCGGCGATGAAGTACCCGGACTACCCGGTGGCACTGGGTGTCATCCGGGCCGTGGAGGACGACGCCGTATACGACCGCGCCGTCGAGCGCCAGGTCGAGGAGGTGAAGGCCGCCAGCAAGATCCACTCGGTGGACGACCTGCTCCGCAGCGGGGCCACCTGGGAGGTCGAATAACGGCCGGACAGAAAACGCAAATGAACCGGGGAATTTCACATTCCCCGGTTTTTTTGTGCGTTGTGGCATCGACTTTGCCTCCATCTGGCAGCAAGTTTCACTTTTAAACGCTACGAACTATGAAAAAACTGCTGTTTCTCGTCGCATGCCTCGGCACGATACTCACCGCCGGCGCTGCAGGGCACAAGGTCGATTTCAGCGAACTGCCCGCCCGGTCGCAGGCATTCATCGGCAAGAACTTCCCGACCGAAATGGTCAAGAATGTCGAAATGGAACGCAAGGATGCAAAGGAGCACTACACCGTACTGCTCAGCAACGGAACGAAGGTGATGTTCGACGGCACCAGCGGCGAACTGACGGGCGTCGCCGTGAAGGAGGGCAGCGTACCCTCGTCGCTCGTTCCGTCGAAGGTGCGCACCTACATGAGCAACACCTACCCCAAGGAGCGCATCCACAAAATGGCAAAGACCGACAAGGGATACCGCTTCCACCTCTCGAACGGATTGATCCTCCATTTCGACGCCCAGGGCAACTTCACCAAACGGGAGGAGCACAAGGAGATGAAGAAAGAGACGCGGCACGACGACAAGGAGCGCAAGGAGGCCCGGAAGGAGGAGCGGCACACCCGCTGACCCCCTGCCGGAAGACTTTCTGCCCGATGAGCCCGGACCCGCATGCAGGTCCGGGCCTTTTGCTGCCGCGTCGGGACAGGAGAGGGACGCCCCGGAAACAAGCAGGCCGCACGGGATTTAGGGCACACGAACTGCGGAGAGAGACTATCGGGAAGGCGCATACGGAATGTCGGAGGCAAAATCCGCATACCGACAGAACGACCACGCCGCGAGCCACATTTCAGCAAACCATTAAGGATGAGCATCTTCACGGCATACGCTTCGAAATCCGAGCATTCGTGTACGAAAAAAAGCGCATTTTTCGGAAATATTTTCAGGCCGATATTTTGCAAATCCGGAAAAAGCAACTATCTTTGCCACGCAAAAAGGGGGATTAGCTCAGTTGGCTAGAGCGCTTGCATGGCATGCAAGAGGTCACGAGTTCGAATCTCGTATTCTCCACCAAGAAACAACGCAAAAGATTGCAAATCCCTGTAAATCACGAATTTACAGGGATTTTTATTTTGGCCGAAATGCAGAAAAAGGCATCGAAAAGCGGGTTACCTGTGGCCTATTCGGTGTACTTTTTTCCGGGCCGAAAAAGTACACCGAATTACTCGTAACAGATTGGTTTGCACCTGTTTGCAGCGGTCTTCCTCTTGACTTGAGACACTTGGGAAACTAATTTTGTAACCCTTAATTCGGTGTACTTATGGAAAGGACAACATTCGGACTGTTGTTTTACATTCGGCGGGACAAGACCAACAAAAAAGGCGAAGCTCCCGTGTTTATGCGTCTGACAATCAACGGAGAACGCGCTGACGCCTCGATCAAACGCTTCATCGAGCCGCATGCCTGGAACTCGGCAAAAGGAAAAGCCAACGAAAAAAGCCGCGGCGGAAAGGATTTGAACCTATACCTGGACGCCATTTCCGCCAATATTCTGCGGATTCAAAGAGACCTCGAACTCGACAAGAAAGAGGTCTCCGCCCAAATCATTCTGAATCGCTATCTGGGCAAGGAGCAGTCGGACCGTCACACGCTGATGGAGGTCTTCCGCGCCCACAACGAAAAGTGCAGGGCGCTGTCGGGCATCAGCCTCGCCCCGGGAACGGTGATCCGCTACGAAACTTCGCTGCGGCTGACCGAGGCATTCCTGCGCACGACCTACAAAAAGGAGGACTGCTATCTGGATGAGATTACGCACCAGTTTGTCGAGGACTATGATTTCTACCTGAGGACGGTTCGGCGGTGCTGCCACAACACGACCACCAAGTACCTGCTGAACTTCAAGAAGATTATCCGCATTGCGCTGGCCAAAGGTTGGATGAAGAAGGACCCCTTTGCCCAGGTTCACTTCCATTTCGAGCCGGTCGAACGCGAGTTTCTCGAGAAACAGGAGCTGAAGGTGCTGCTCAACAAGGAGATCACCATCACGCGACTGTCGCAGGTCCGCGACATCTTCTGTTTCTGTTGTCTGACGGGGCTGGCCTTTATGGACGTGCAACAGCTCAAACCCGAGCATCTGGTGGCGGACATCCACGGCAAGATCTGGATCCGCAAGGCGCGGCAGAAGACCAAGAACATGTGCAACATCCCGCTGCTCGACGAGGCGCAAAAGATTATCAACCGCTACAGGGACCACCCCTACTGCCAGACGCACGGCGTGCTGCTCCCCGTATGCAGCAACCAGAAGATGAACTCCTACCTGAAGGAGTTGGCCGACATCTGCGGCATCCGCAAGAATCTTTCGACGCATTGCGCGCGCCATACGTTCGCAACCCTGACGCTGGCCAGTGGCGCCACGATCGACAACGTCGCCAAGATGCTCGGCCATGCCAACGTCAACATGACGCGCCGCTATGCGAAGGTCCTCGACTCGTCGATCATGCGCGACATGGAGATCGTCGCCGAGAACATGGCGTTGTAGCCCGATGTCGGACATGCGAGGCCTGCAAAGGACACCAGGCACCTTTTCCGGAATTCCGCCCTATTTTGCGAGCGGGTTCCGGGAATCGGAGCCCCTGCAAACTAAAAAAGGTGTACCATGGAATGCAAACTGATTGAGGCGGCCGCCTTCGAGGAGCTGAAGGCGATCGTCAACCGGATTCAGATCCGGACAACCCACCTGGCCACGAAGACCATGCCCCACAAACCCGGAGGTTGGCTGACCCAGGAGGAGGTATGCGGCATGCTGCGCGTCTCGAAACGGGTGCTGCAATACTACCGGCGGCAGCGGAAGATCCCCTACTCGATGATCGGCAACAAGGTCTATTTCCGCGAAAAGGACATCCAGCGCATCCTCGATGCCAACCTGGTCAAATCCCGGGCATAATGGAAGAGTGGATTACGCGGAAATCTCCGGAGTACAGGGAGCTTCAGGAGAAGGCGCTGGCGGCGCTCGACCGGATCGAGGCGATGATCGAAACCCTACCCGGACATCTTAATGCAGAGAGCTACCTCACCAGCGAGGAGGTACGGAACCTCTTTGGGTTGAGCCAACGGTCGCTGCAGACCTACCGCGACGAGCGGATTATCCCCTACACGATCCTCGGCGGGAAGTTTCTCTACCCGATGTCCGAGATTGCGAAGATTCTCGAAAAGAATCTCGTCAAACCAATTCAGCGATAAGACAAGGAGCAACGGGCGGCCCGTTGCTCCTGTTTTTTCAGCCCAACGCCTCCAACTGTCGGATCCCCTCTTCGGAGAGAAAATCGCGGAGGTATTTCCCGCCGGTATAAAGATCGCGTTCGACGCCTAGTCCGAAGGGCAACCGCAACGACTCCAGCTCCGAAAGGAGCAGATAACCCCACTCCCACTCGAAGATATGGCAATATCCGTAGAGACGCCAGTCATCGCCTTCGCGTTCGGCCTCAGTGATGAGCCACGTCCCGCTACCGCAGGGGTTGAAGTATTTGACAAGAACTTCGGCATTAAGCCCTTTTCCGTCCTGGGACCCGATGGGATGGGCCTCGAATTGGGAGATGATCTCCTCGGTCAACAGTTTCATAATGGTAAGATTTTAGAAACTGCCCGGAACGCCCGGACAGCAAAAGAGACAAAGCCACCCTGCGCAAATGAGGACAAGAGCTGTTCTCTTGGCATCTTTGCACAGGGTGGCTATCTTGCTGGGACGGGCGGCGATGACGAGGTTTATCCGAGGAAAATATTTCGTATATTTGTAGATATCAGCAATGAGCGAACAGGTATGAACAGAATCATATTGATTGGGAACGGATTTGATTTGGCGCATAATCTTCCTACGAGTTACAAGGACTTTATAAATCACTATTGGGAACAATGGGGGCAATACTTGTTAGGAGTTTATTCAAGTGAAAAACTCACAGATGGGTTATGCTCAATTTCTCAAACAGAAGAACCAGAATCCTGGCATGATATTTTCCATACACGATATTTCCCTACGGGGATAGAAATTTCTCCTTCTGATGCCATTAAGGAAGTCCGAACAAATTCTAATAGATTTCTCATTGATGCGACACCGTTTTTTCAGCATATAAACCAATCCTTCGAAACCAAAAACTGGGTAGACATAGAGGGGGAATATTATTTTTGGCTGAAACGGATTTTCAGAGAAGCCGATTGTGGATATGACGGAGCCAAATCACTTAACAAGGAATTGGATGAAATAAAAAGGCTCTTAATCGAATATTTGGATGGTATCCAGAAAGACCAGATAAAGCCGGACTTGGTAAAAGAGTGTATCAGAAAGGCCATCCATGGACCTTGTGAGGCTCAAGACATATCCATTGATGGCCAACCGGCATTCGAGGATTTTGCGAAAAAACGACTTGTCTTCCTGCAGACGCATCCAAAGGAAGAAATTGAAATATTTCTGAATAAATTCGGGGAATCATACTTTTCCGACCATTCAGACATAGATGAATATAATAAACAGATTCCTAATACAAAATATTCAGTTGGAATAGGAGGTTATTCAATTGCAGCACAAAAACATGTAGATTATTCCAAACATATTAGAAATATCTATAAATGTAGAACAATTGTTCCAGACGTTTTCCTGCTTCCCGACCAGATTCTGCTGCTGAATTTCAACTATACAACAACAGCAGATATGTATCTTTACAAGAATTCGGGTTTCGAGGTAAATCACATCCATGGGAAACTGGGAGATAATCTGAACCATATTATTTTCGGTTATGGGGATGAGATGGACGATGACTACAAGACGATCTCAAAGTTGAACGACAACGATTATCTGACGAACATCAAATCCATACGTTATCTCGAGACAGACAAATATCGCCAACTGCTCCGATTCATCAACTCGGATTACTATCAGATTTACATCATGGGACACTCCTGCGGCAATTCGGACCGCACCTTGTTGAACACGTTGTTCGAGCATCCGAAATGCGTTTCCATCAAGCCGTTTTACTATCAGTGGCAGGATGAACAAGGAGAATGGCGGGACAACTACATTGAGATAATACAGAACATCTCACGCAATTTCAATTCCATGCAGACCATGCGCGACCGGGTGGTCAACAAGGAATTTTGCCGGCCTCTCGTACCCAAGGACAATTAAAGAGCAAAGGCTGCGAACTCAATCGCAGCCTTTGCTTATTCCATGGGTTCCCACTCCGGGAGTTGGATGGTATCCCGGATTTCGGGACATCGGATCACCTCGATTGTCGTATCCTCATAGACGTTGCAGGCCGTGAAGAGCGAGACGAAGATCGCGCCCCAGGCTGCGGCCAGAATAACGTAGGTCAGAATCGTTATTATGCGTTTGCGTTTCATCGTTTTTACTCTTTCAAAAGTTCAGAAATTTCGGGGTCCAGATTCCCCCTATACTCCATGCGTTCATCCCGGCGGCAGGCTTCGAGGAAGTGTTCGCGTCCTTCGGCCTTGCGGCCCAGCCGCGAGCAGGCAATGGCACGCAGGTACTCCGTCACGGCATCCGTCGGCATCGCCGAGAGGAGCTCCAGCGCCCGCTCGTTGTGGTCCATCGAGAGGTGCGCCACCACCGTATTGCGGTCGTTATAGTCGTTGAGAATATAGAGCGCCCGGGCATACTGACGCCTTTGCAGCAACTCTACACCGCGGGCATAGGTCGTGTCGAGCTCCGTGGTGTGGATCGTATCCTTGACCATCCCCTTGCGGCGAAGATTATAGCGGAAGTCCACAGAGCGGAGCTGCGGGTAGATCACCTCCTTCAGGTAGGTGTACTCCCGGGGGAAGTGCTCGCGCAGCAGCCGTTCCCGTCGGTCCGGATCCCGCTCCTCGGAAAGGAGCTCCAGCATCGCCTCGCGGTTCGTCAGCGCAGGGTCCGTGCGGATGCGGTTCATCAGCTCGGGCCACGCCTCGGCGACCCACCGCACCGTCAGCAGCGTGTCGATACCTCGGCCGTAGTGACGCACTAGGTAGCGTTTCAGCGCCTCGGCACGCCCCCGCGAAAGACGCTCGTTCAAGGCGTAGCGCCCCTCCGGCGAGGAGGAGGCCGTGAGGGTGATCGTATCGACGTAGAACTCCTCCTGCTCGATGATCCGGCGCATCAGGCCGGAGATCTTCTCCAGCTCGCGGCCGTTGTCGCCCAGCGTATCCACCACCCGGGTATCGCCCACAAAGAAGCGGATGTAGTTGCGATCCTCCACCGTGACATACTTGTCGATCACGCGGATGCGGTAGCGCGGCAGCGTATCGACAAAGGAGAGCATCGACGAGACCAGATAAGCCAGCGTATCCGAGGGCGGTAGCCGGTAGGCGCTGTCGTCCACGGCCTGCACCTTCCCCGTGAGCGTGATGAGCATCTTCTTCGAGGTCTCGTCCGTCGGGACCTCCTGCGAGTAGTAGTAAGTGATCGTGCTGCGGCTCTCGACCAGCGAATCGAGCCGCGCATCCTCCGGGTAGGGAAACTTCACGAAGCGCTGGAAGGCTGCCTCCCGCCCCAGCGTATCGGGCCGGAAGCGCCGCACATAGGTCTCGTACTGCCAGTAGTCGCGCTCCTGCAACAGCGAGAAGCGTCCCCCGCGGATCACCAGATCCTCCAGCGGAACGGTTCCGTCGGGCTTGTGCAGCAGGGGCGTGATGACCACGCTGCGGCTGCTGCCCAGCAGCTGCTTCGGAAGCGTAACCACAAAGTCGAGGTGCACCCGTCCGTTGCGTTCGGGAACCGAGCGGACCTTTGCCACGACCGTTACCTGCTCGATCTGAAGCGACATGACCCGCTCGCCGTCGGGCAGCGTATCGACCGGCGCCAGAAAGAAGGTGTTGCTGTCGCGCTGGAGCCGCACGACCTGCGGCCTGTAGTCCTGCTGTTGGGCCTGACGCTCCGCGCGCGAAAGTTGCGAAAGGTGCGCCGCGGCGCGCTGACGTTCCAGACGTGTGGCCACCGAGCAGCCCGTCGCGGCGCACATCGCGGCGGCGAGCATGCCGCCCAGAATCATTCGTTGTGCTTTCATGGCTAAAACAGATAGGCAAACGACACCTCCAGGCGGGAAGGGGCCAAGGTCCAGCGTCGCGAGCGATAGATATATTCGTCGTCCCAGTCCGAGACCGTGGGGTCTCGCCGGGTGTCCTTCGTATGGAAGAGCCCAAGGCCCCCTTCTACGGCCACGCTCCACCGTTTGGAGAGCATCCACGAATAGCCGCAGGAGAGGCCCGCGCCCCATGCCCGGCCGTCGTAGCGCCGTGTGCGGCGGCCGAGGAGGTAATTGACATGCGAGAGCTGCGCACCCACGAAGGGGCCGACCTGCGTTTCGTAGAACCAGTAGCGGGCGCCGAGCTGCGCCGCACGAAACGAGGTGGCAAGATCCTCCGTGTGCAGGGGGTTCCAGAACAGCGCTCCCTCCAGCGACCAGCGGTCCGTCAGGGCCACCTCGACGCCGAGGTTCAGCGTCGCCGTACAGGCTGCCAACGCATTGGCCCGCACAGCGAAGATCTGTGCCGCAGCCTTGTGGGGCGAACCCCACAAGGCCATGAGCAGCATAGTCAGAATCGGTATGATACGTTTGGTTTTCATGAATTCGTCCATTTTACCCGTTTACTCCTTGACACAGCGGACTCCATGACCGTGTGTTTGAGAGTTTCCGGTGGCTATCTGTACGACACCGCTGTCAAGAACATCTACAGACTTGGCTGTTTGCGCTCCCGATGAGCTCGGGTCACTGGTCCACATCCGGGTCCATGATGCCGGCACATAATACTGGAGAGTTCCCGACGAGTCCTCCAAATAGCCATTGAAGGGATAGAATGAGGTTGCCGTACCGTTATAATACATATACCATCCCCAGGAGGTAATACCCGACGCCTTCTTGAACACGGTCTTGTCCCATGCACTGGACGCAGGAACTTTCCACCCCGGAGGACAGGGATCGTAAATGGTCTTTTTTCCGGAAGGATAACCCCACAGATAGGGGCTGTAATCAACCAGCCAGGTAGAGAAATAAACCGGATTGCTGCCGGCAGGGTTCGGAGCAGAACCGATAAACGATGTCGGATGTTCCAGACTCCAGGCAATCGAATAGTCGCTCAGCGGATAATTCCCCGTATAGTGACTGTGGACCTCAAATTCATATCCCTGAAGATTCCATGTCGTGGCGGGTGTTTTATTATCGGACTTCCGGTTTTCTTTGGGGTAGATGAAAGGGTCTTTGCGTCCCCACTGGAAATAGAGGCCCTTGCTTACGACATCGGATGTCGCGGTAGACTCCGCACCGAGGTTGCGGTCCATGAAGACGGCTCCCGTCGAGTAGGTCTGGGCCGTATGGAACGGTTCATAATCCACAGCCCAGATATGCCACGACCAGATGCACCGATCCCGGTCGTCAAAGAGGCCGATGACGGCATTGCCATGAGTCGTACCGGTCGAAAAATAGATCCGCCCATGATCATATATCGCATAGCGGACAACGCTCCCGAATCCTGTGCCGCTCTCCCAAATCACCCGGGCGGTCGTACCGTTAAGCGCAGAGGCGGTAATTCCCGTTGTAGATTTGCCATTGCCCTTTACACGGGCATTGAATGAATATCCCGTATTGAGTGCTCGCGCAATGTAGCAGTTGGCAGTCCCATTACCATCCAACGGTGTGTGGCCATCAATTTGGAATCGGGCAAAAATAGAACCCCTGTGGGTCGTCGGAACATAATGGTACTCGGCAGCTGACGAGAGGCGTTTCGTAAAAGCCGGATCGGAATACCAGCCAGCGAATTTGTATCCTGCCACAGCCGTCGCCCGCAGCATACACCCATCTCCGTCGCAAAGGACCAACAGGTTTTCCGAAGCACCCGTAAAAGGTTGTGAATACAACTCCCCGTCGGCCGTGACCAATCCTTTGCCGTTGCCATCGGGCATAGTCGTCGTACTGGTATAGACTCCAAGCATGTTGGCATAACGGTGCGTAAAGCGAAATATCTGCTGAAAATCATACTCGTCACGCACCGTAACGGTATAGGTCAGCCGATTGTTCGAAGCATCGTAAACTTGCGGAGCATAGTCGATTCCATAGTTATTGCTGCCATTGGAACGATACAATTGCAGCGTTTGAGAATCCCCAACCTGCTCCCGGTCGACGTAAAGAGCATCGGCATCACCCTCCTCTACCGCAACTTCGCATTCGAGAAGCAGATCGTTATTTGTTCCGTCCACCGTCACAATCAACTCTCTCTGGGAGTCCTGACAGCAATATCCGCCAAAACCCTCCTCTTCGATATCGTCGTGAACCGATACCGTATAGCTGTTCACCCGGGTATCCACCTCATTGTCCCCGAGTATCGTAATATGCAACGTATGGAATGTATTGGGGCGAACATCGAAATTCGTCGTATTGTTCTCGCCCAGATAGACGCGATAGGCCAATACTTTGCCGTTGCGCGTTGCGCGAATCATCAGGAACGTGGCGTATCGCGGCGCATGATCCGGATTTTTCTCCCGTTGATCGGAAATAGAGGGGACCTCGCCCTGCCGATTTTCAAGCATGTAACCGGTCAGCGTGCAGGTCGCAGCCTCCGCTTCGGAGAGTTCCGTCAACGGTCCTTTGGCATAATTCTCCGCTCGATCCGATGGAGAGCCGTCACTAAAGGGACGGGCCTGCTGCGGGAGGTTGCAAAATTGGACCGATTCAAGGTGAATATCCCGGACGGCAGACGCCACGGCTATATTGCAGGCAACCTTGGCCACCTGGCGTGTTACTTCAATTGACAAGCTCTGCGTTGTACCGGAACCTGTCGTGATGGAAAGTTCCTGGCATGTCGTCATCGGAAGCTCTTCGTATGAGCCTTGCCAGTAAATCGCATAATCTTCAAGTTGCGCTTCATCCAGCTCACCCAGATCTTCACGGGCATTCGCAATAAGATATAGCATATAATCTCCGGGCGGACATTCGAAGCTAAACTGCCGGGAGACAAAATAGCGATGCAAAACCATAGCGCCCTTCTTGGCATACAGATAGAGATTGACATCGCGGATTGCCATCTCGTCCGTCGAACGGGTCAAACCGATCATCGCATCGGGGCGTACGGCTATTTCTACCGTAACGCTGCGAGGCGCAAAGTACTCTTCCGTCGAATCCTTGTGGCAACTGGTTAAAGTCACAAGGGTTGCTGTCAAAAAGAACAGCAGCTGCTGGATTCGTTTCATAACAGTCAGTGTTTGAAAGGTTAGAAAAGGGGTCCCGTCCGACCCCTCGGGGCAAGGCGGGACCCGCAACACATGGATTAGGCGCCCAGATCCACCGACTGCGTGACGGGAGTCTCCCAGTCAGCAACCGTTACCGATACCTGGCAATCCTGCCCCACAAGACCCGTGATATTGGCGGCAACCCGGTAGTAGCCGTTGCGGAGGATCTGACCCGCAGCCTTGCCCGTCAGCTCGACCGAATAGGTTACATCCGAACGGTCATCGCTCGTCGAGCTGCTGCCGTCGCTGTCGTAGGTCGCGTTGATCTCCAGCTGCACGCGGTTTCCGGCATCAAGCGTCCCCGTTTCATAGAGGTAGAAGAGGCTGTTGTACTTCGACGAAGCCGTACCCGGGGTCTGGGTATGGGTGTAGCTCATGGCACCCGTCGAGGGCTCGCCGGCCACGATGAGCGACTGCGAAGCGGCACGCGAGAGCTTCACCGAATTGATCGTGATCGAGCCGGGATACTTCTCCGAAAACTCCGGGGCGATCGTGGTCTGCAGTGCAACCTTTGCCACCGTGCGTTTCAGCGAGATGCCCACTTGCGTCGAGGTGTTCACCGCACCGACGGTTTTGGTCGTCGAGCCCGACATCACGAAGCCACCCGAGCGCAGCGCCTTGGTCGAGACATCCGCGAAGGTGCCGTTATAGTCTCCGGCCGACTTCTCCACGAGGGCCGTGAGTGCCGACCGAGTCTTGGCCGACGAAGCGTCGTAGTTCGCAACGGCATAGAACGAGCATTCGGTTCCCGCCGCCGACTTCGGAAGCGAGAAGGTCGCCGATTTCGAGGCGAGTTCCGAGACCGTGAAATCGCGACGCAGGATCAGATCGCCCGAGGCGTTGAACGTGAAGACCGAGAGCGACGAGAGGCTCTTCTCCCACGCCTCGGCCGTAGCCGTGGCATCGAAGAAGGCGCGGGTCTGCGCATCATCCCCCGAAGAGAGGGTGATCGTTACCGAAGCACCATCAGGACGTGCCTCCGGAGCGGGGTTCATCATCTCGGTTTCCTTGTTGCACGAAGCAAGCAGCGCAGCGGCGAGAGCCGCCATCGCAAAAATTCGGTTTTTCATGGTTGTAAGATTTGGAAGGTGATTGAAAGATGGTTATTTGAAGTGTTTCGCAAGAGGTGCCGGGCGTTCAGGGCTCTGGTAGCCCGGCACACCGTTTTCGTCGATCCACCGGCGGATGGCCCGTCGAAGCCGCTCCTTGAGCAGCCGGAATTCGGGACGCTGGGCAAAGTCATCCCCCAGCGGCGTGTGCTCGAAGATCGGAGAACAGATCCTGGTCAGTTTCAGCGCCACCGCCTGACGCTGGCTTTGGGGAATAGCCGGGTAGTCGGTTTCGAGGATCAGATGGACCGTATCGTAGGGCGAGAAGAGCAGCCCGCGGAATAGAATCCGGTCGGCAACACGGATCGCCTGGTCGACCGGAACACCGGCTTCAAGGCTTTGGCTGTAACCCTCGAATGCCAACCGGCTGCGCCGCTCGATCATCCGTCGATAACGGGGCTGCGAAGGATGCCGCTCCTCGAGAAACTGCCGGAGGCGCTCACTGAACCACCTCAGATCGGGTCGTTCCATCGTCGTGCGGCATTAGCGTTTCCGACCCCGGCTCGGCGCTTCAGGCGCCGGTTCCTGTTTTTGGGGTTGCTTTTGTTCCTGTCCCTGCTGTTTTGACTGGGAGGCCTGCTGCTCCTGGCGGCGCAGGTTCGTGAAGTCGTAGTCCACACCGTTGGTCCGGGGGTTGAGCCGGATGATACACGAGAGCGGCTTGCCGTTGCGCCCGAGAATCGGGCGGGCCTTCTCCTTCGAGCAGTCGAGTCCTTCGGGGCTCTTCACGGCGGCAAGCTGCCGCTCGTCCAACTGTTTCGAAAGCGACTCGGGGATGTAGGGTTTGCTGTAGCGGTAGTCCGTCATCCGGTATTCGCGCGTCAGGGCATCGAAGCCGACCTTTCCTGAATAGGTGATGTCGCCGTTGCGCATCGTGCACCCCTCGACCTGCACACGGCTTCCCGAGGCGAGGTTCTCCTGCTGGGCCTCGGTCAGACGTACTCCGTTGAAGAAACGCAGCTCGGGGACTTCACGTTTGGGAACCGTCACGAAGCGGTTGGTAGCCGGGTTCAGCGTTACATAGCACCACTCCTTTTCGCCCGTATGCGGATTGGGCATCTCATAGAGGCGGTCCGGGGTCTTCCCCGACAGCATCTGCTCCTTGTCGCTGGCCGTGAACATCATCCGGAACTCCTCGCGTTCGAACTCCGGACGAGCCAGGGCACTTTCGAGCCCGACCTGCACGTCGCCGTTCTGGTCGCGGAAGGGGCGCAGGGCAAACTCTCCGGCAACGGACAGGTCGCCGACCTTCAGACTGATGTTGTGGAGCTCCGTTGTGGGAAGTCCCAGCTTCATTGCCTCCAGCTCCTTCGGCGTAACGACAATGCCCATCTCCTTCAGCTCCTGCAGATGCAGGTCCTGCGTGTCGAACTTGACCCGTTCGAGCTGGTACGAGGTAACGCGATGGTCGTTCAATGCCTTCAATCCCTCCGGGTCTTTCGGGTTGTCGGCCAGTCGCAGCAGCGACTGTGCCACCTCGCTGGCCTTGTCCGCCGCGACTTTCAGAAAATGGAACGGCTTGGCATTCTCCTGCGAGAGGAACCCCTTGATGAAAGCGCCCACAGCCGAGCTGTTCCGCAGGTCGAAGAAGGCCGGCTTGTTGGCCGTGAGCGGTGAGGTGGTGATGGCCTTGTACTGCTGTCCCTCCTGCTTGAGCTCCGAGACGGCCTCTACGGCGCCGTTCTGTTCGTTGTAGAGCAACAGCGTCTCCTTGTAGGAGGGATCAGCCTGCTCCGGGGCCTGGTTGATCGGTTGATTCAGATTTTCTTCGGGCATAATGCAACTGTTTTAAGTGAAACAAAAGGTTGATGCCGCGAATATAAAGGACTGAATGTCCGCCGATTCCAATCGTCCTGCGCAGGCCGTACATGGCCGTCAGCCGCGGATTTTCCGCACGGCGGTTTACTTCTTTTTCTTCGGCAGGAGCCCCGCCAGGTCGGGGTCATTCTCGATGCGGCGGATCTCCCGCTCGACGATCTGGACCACCTCCTCCTTGATGCGATAGTAGTTCTCACGAATGATCTCCTCCATGCGGTCCGTGCCCTCCTCGTCGAGAAACGAGGAGATCTGCGGGATAGGAACGAAGCGTCGCTCCTCAGCCTGGATCGCCGCACTGTCCAGCTCGATGCGGGCATGGAAAATCTTCTGGGGCAGGGGCTGGTCCACGTTGTCGGCCACCGAACCGACGAACATCCCCTGCGTGAGGTTCGAAATCTTCGACGGCGGGATCAGCGCGTCGAGCTGCGTGTTGGTCGAATGGGTGATGTTCTCGTTCGAGACGGACTGCGACTCGCGCAGCTGGACGATCTTGCCGAAACGGTCGGAGAGCGTGCGGGCCGTGTCGCCCACCACCTGTCCCGAGAAGATGTTGCCCACGGTGTTGAAAATCACCTTCGCCTCCTTGTCGCCGTAGTCGCGCTCCAACTGCGAGAAGTCCTGAAAGCCCAGGCAGACGGCCACGCGGTTCGAACGGGCCGTGGCGATGAGGTTGTCCAGCCCCCGGAAGTAGATTGTCGGAAGCTCGTCGATGATGATTGAGGATTTCAGCCGCCCCTTCTTGTTGATTAACCGCACGATGCGCGAATTGTAGAGTCCCAGGGCCGCCGAATAGATATTCTGCCGGTCGGGATTGTTTCCTACGCAGAGAATCTTGGGCGAGGCCGGATTGTTGATGTCCAGTGAGAAGTCGTTGCCCGTCATCACCCAGTAGAGCTGCGGCGAGATCATCCGCGAGAGGGGAATCTTCGCCGAGGCAATCTGCCCCTGCAGCTGGTCCTGCGCATTGCCCCGCCAAGCGTCCATGAAGGGCGAGAGGTAGTTTTCGAGTTCGGGATAGGAGGTCAGCACCGGGAAGATCTTCTCGTAGGGCTGGTTCAGAAACTCCACGGCGTGTGGAAAGGTGCAGCAGCGGCCTCCGTCGTAGATTTTCAGGTACCAGATGATTGCAGCCAGCAGGATGATCGGCGAATCGACGAAGAAGTCGCCCTGCTTCTGGATCCACGTCTTGTTCAGGTTCAGCATGATGGTATAGGCCGACTCGTAGGCGTCCGAAATGTCGGTCATAAACTCCGGAGCGATAGGATTACAGCGATTTGAACGGCGGGGGTCGTCGAAGTTGATGACGCAGAAGCGCGGCCGCGTCGGGTAGGCATCCAGATGGCGCAGCAGGTGGTTGTAGGCCAGCAGCGACAGGTCGTCGAACTTGAAGTCGTAGATATACATGGCAAAGCCCTTCTCGATCTGCTGACGGATGTAGCTGTTCACCACGGCGTAGGACTTGCCCGAGCCGGGGGTCCCCAGCACCATTGTCGCCCGGAAGGGGTTGATGACGTTAATCATCCCCGACCGCCACTCGCCCCGATAATAGTAGCGGGTCGGAAGGTTGACCGAATATTCGTTTTCGAGCAGACGCGCCTCCTGCTCGAAACTCTCGTTATCGTCGTTGAAGGGATCGCGGGCAAGAGTCGTATGCAGCAGGCGGCGAACCCACACCCCGGCGGTCAGCAGCGCAAGGTAGCCGCCCAGCAGGGTCAGCACATAGCTCCAGAAGCGGACCTCCAGCCCCGCGGGAAGGCTCCGCAGCGGATCGTTGCCGAAGAGCAGGAAGAAACCGGTCAGCGCCAAGAGGAGGATTTGCCGCTTCGAGGGTTTCCCGTCCCGCACGCTGCGCGTACCGTAGCACCCCAGCACCAGAAAGAAGAGGGCACAGAGTTTTGTAATGGATGACCAGGTGAAGAGCCCGGTCGACTGTTGAAGGTTCCAGAAGATTCGGTCCACGACGGGAGCGGTCAGCGCATGGTGTGCGAACCAGTCGTAACAGAACCAGTAACTGTTCAGCCCCAGAAACACGATTCCCAGGGCCCGGGCAAACTGGACGATCTTCTCCAATGCCCGCAAATCATCCTCCTGTTGCATACTTGTCGGTTTAAGGACGACAAGATAGCGGAGGAATGAGGCCGTCTGTTCCAGTCGACCTTCCCAGGCCGCGGATGGCCGGCAGGGAGGGTACTCACTACCCCACTCCTGCAAAATCCCGAACGGTCGAACGACCATCCGGGAAGAAACGGTTTACTTTTGGCTTAACTCGACCAGCGTGCCCCGCAGCGTATCGAGGAAGTGGGTCAGGCGGTTCTTGCGGTTCAGGACGGCCCAGCGGCAGTTGTCCGGATTCTTGAAACTCGTATTGCAGAGCGTCTCGAACTCGCGCGTAATCTGCATGAAGGTGGCCGGAGAGTCATCCTGCTGGCAGAAGAAACCCACGGCCGACAGGGCGGCGATCACCTCCATCAGATCGGAATTGGTGAATCGCTTCGAAATTTTCAGCGGCGAGTGGCGCCGTTGCGTGGCAATCTCCCGAATCCCTGGATACTTGAGTTGCAGGTAGATCATCCGCTGCTCGAAGTCCACCAAAGAGAGCGATGAGCGGATCAACAGGTACTGCAGCGAGGTAGAATCGTTGTAGTTCTCCAATAGTTGAACTAAAGTCTCGCGAATCCGGGCCAACAACTGCAACGAGTCCAGCCTTGAACACCCATCCTGTTTGGATATTTGCTGAATGCGATTGATAAAACGATTATATGCAACATTTAGGCTTTTCCGATCATTATCACACAACGGCTTGTCAATCAAAGAAAACAGTTGCATAATAAAATCACATTTCTCAAGCCTTTTAACACTCTTTTGCATGACCGGGACTGTGAGAGAAACACAATGTATAAAAATAAACAATTTATACTTTGTGTTTAAGTTGGCTGGATTTTCGGGATTTATATCTGTTATTTTTAGTTCTCAATTATTATGTTTATCTTTGCAAAAGCAATCAGAATATGATTGTGCGTAATCCTATCGTCACCACCCGAAATCGCAAAATTTTATGAGACGAATAGGATGATAGGTGGTTCGTGTAAACAGGCACGAATCAACCTATCATTTCGTCGGGTTTTTGCGAGCCTCGGGTGGTATAGGTTGAGTTCGTGCCTTTTTGTGAACCATATAAAGCTGCCGTTAGAAGCATGAGCGACATCAAAGCCGGTGGTACAGCTTGATTACTCGATATGCGGACTAAAATACGGCAGCTTTTTTATTTAGGGCAAATCACAATCATTGTGGGAGACGGTTTGGCTCCCAGATGAAATCCAGTTTTTTGCATAGTTATTCCCGTCATAAGTCGCTATCTTTTCAAAAGCTCCTTCGGCAATTTTTACAAAGACATTCAAAGGATCTATGTCGTCCGCAGAACGCATGTCATCAGTAGATATGACTCCATAACCTCCTTGACTGGCTTGCATGCTGCGGACTTTAATTAGATTTAGAAAATATGATATGTAATTAGTGGATATTTTCAAAGCCTGTGGAGACCATCTGTCGTTTGTTACTCCCAATATTGAACTTGAGGACATAAAAATATTCGGTCCATACGTTCCGTGATCCGCATAATCAAGCGCAGCTCCGGCAAGAGCCGATATTTGAGTGTAATTCCCCCATTGACGGACGGTTATCAACCGATTCTCATCGGGAAAATAAGTATCGAATTTCTCCCGCAACTTCAGAATGATGTTGCTATATGAATTATAGACCATACTTGAATATTCTGAATACTGGTCGTCAAAGGTTATTCCGTTCAAACCATAACTGCCAACAACCCACACGAGAATATCGGTAAAAGCATCAGCCTGGGTCTCATTCATATTGGCCACTCCCATGTCCTGACCGTCCCCCAAAATTCGCAAAAGCACCTTAATCCCTTTTTCCTGCAATGGCCGAATATAGGTGGCTGCATTCGACAAAACATGATTCATATCGGAATCCAGATACAAAGTCGGCATATTATCCGACGATTTGTGAATCATCCCGGCATCCAGCACGCACAAATCAAGGAAAGGTTCACTGGAATTGGAAATGGTATCTGTTAAATAATAAGATTTTGCATTTAACGGATTGGTCGTATTCACATAGACCGTCGTCATATTCAAAGGTGTTCTGTTCCCATGATCTACATTGGGAATCGAAGGAAATTCTATTCCCGGTTCTGGTTCTGGTTCAGGTTCTGGCTCGGGTTCTGGCTCGGGATCAGGGTGGGGATTGGAATTAAGCGCGTCTTCGTGTGTAATCTCATGTCCCTCAGGGATAAAAGTCCAGTCTTGTTCGTAGGCGGTTCCGTCATAAGTTACCGTGGAATTGTACGCCCCTTCTGCGATACTTTGCAGCACCGGCAATGGATTGCAATCCGTAGCAACGCGCAAATCATATGTGGTAATAAAGTTATACCCTTGATTCGCGGCCTGAGCGGATCTGTTTTTTATTAGAATTAAAAAAGGTGTAACGTACTGATTATCGAGGTCTATTGTTTGAGGAGAGAACCGATCCTGGGTTACTCCGGAAATACTTGATGACGTATAAAATACATTTGCTCCGAACAAGCCGTGATAGACATAATCAATCATGGCTCCTGCTTCTGCATCAATCTGGTTGTAATTTCCCCATTGATCCACACCGATCAGTTTATGGGTATCGGGAAATTCTGCATCGAGTTTTGTGCGTAGCTGTTCAATAATACGCCCATAAGAATTTGCAACCGTGCTTTCATAATTTGCATATTCGTCATCGAAACTAACTCCGTCCAGTCCGTATGTTTTAACGATGTAGACGAGTATATCGGTAAATTTGTCAGCCTGGGATTCGGTCATGTTGGCTACGCCTATACCCTGCCAGTCTCCGAGAATGGATAAGACTACTTTCAACCCGGCATCCTTGAGGGGTTTGATATATGTGGTTGTATCGGCCATTAAAGGGGCTAACTCAGGATTGAAATAGATTGTCGGATCGTTGTTTGCGTCCTTGTGAATGTTCGCAGCAAAAAACTCGACAATATCAAAAAACAAAGGATCATCATTAGATGTCCCCAAATGGTAAGACAACACATTACGGGGATCCGTATCATTGGTCTCTATAATGGCAATCACTTTGGGCGACTTGTCTCCATAGGCCCGCGTATATTGCTTGGAAGAGATCTTTGAATCTAATTTTTCCGGATCTTCTTTCACACAAGCCAGAAGTGATCCTGTAATGAGAATCAGAAAAAGACTTTTGAGCGAAAAAGTTCTCATGGTTTATAATTTAGGTCATTAGTAAATAGGCCCGCACATCGCAACGATGCGCGGGCCCGGTGGTACAGCTTGATTACTCGATATACGGACTTACATCACATTGCGAGAGGTTAGTTTCCCGTATAGGTAGGCTGGTAAGCAGGTACATCGTCCTTCGTCAGTTCAAACCCGCTGGAGATAAACTCCCAATCCTGGGTGTACGGAGAACTTACGCTGGAAACAGTTGCACTGTTGTATGCACCATTTGCAATAGCCTGGAATACGGGTTGCGGGTTGATATCATTGGAAGGACGCAGGTTAAACATCATAATACCGGCATAGTTCCCATTTGCTGTCTGTGAAGCTCGATTCGTAATCAAAGTGTGATATGCGGAAATGTATGTTTGTCCTAATTTAATAGCCTGCGGCATCCAGCGGTCATTCGTAACACCCAGAATACTACTTGAGGGATAGAAGATATTCGGGCCAAATGTTCCATGATCTGCATAGTCAATCATTCCTCCGGCTGTAACATCAATCTGGTTGTAGTTCCCCCACTGGAATACCGTAATCAGTTTGTTACCTGCACCAAATTTGGCATCGAGCTTGGCGCGAAGAGCCTTGATTACATGAGAGAAAGACCCAGAAAGTTGCGATGAATAGTTGGCATATTCATCGTCAAAATTGATACCGTCCAGGCCATAATGATCTACACAGTAAACCAGAATATCGGCATATCGGTCAGCCATTTCAGGGGTCAAATTGGCGACTCCAATTCCCTGCCAGTCACCCAGCGAGGTCATGCAGACTTTGATACCTTCCTCCTGCAACGGTTTCACATACTTGTGGAAACCAGTTGTTGTCGGATTGGCAGGATCGGGCTCCAGAATGCGCGTCAGTTTGTCGTTGAGATAAACCGTCGGGTATCCATCGGAATCCTTATGGATGTTCGATGCAAAGAGATTGAGAATGTCGATGAATTTTTCGCCATTCATCTCCCAACAAAGGGCATTGAGCGGATTGACGTCGTTGGTCTCCACATAGACCATAATCTTCGGAGACTTATCTCCGTAAGCACGGGTAGAGATTTGAGTCCCGTCAGACTGAATCTGCGGTTCCTCCGGATCGTTTGCACACGAAGTAAACAGAGCACCTGCAGCAAACAGAACCGTTGCCAAAGTTAAAAGATGTTTTTTCATAACTTCTGTGAATTTAGGTTAGAATAATTTAGTTTGAGACGGACGTAAGTCCTATCGAGTTTTTACCAATCTTTAGCATAATCTCCATAATATAAACCAACTGTATTTGGATTATATACATTACCATTTGAATTATGAGAGATATACACACTATACATATACATGCCATCCATTCCATCTGGTTCATACATCATTAGCGTGAGGCTTACAATAGAATTCCATTGTCCTTCATATTCACCTTGAATATTAGAAATGAGATCTCCAAACATAAGAATATTATTGGAACTCCATCCACATAAACGCCAAAGCCATAAGTTTGTAAATCCCTCACCTTCTTTGCCTCCTGCATAGAATGGCACTGCAAAAGTTCCGTACTTTGTTGGCTCCAAACCAGCAATCGGTTTGCGAGGATGATTGTTTACAGGGAACATCATTCCCATCATTTCTCCTGTGCTTTGGTCAATCAGACCCCACGGGTCGAGAATCTGTATGTCCTCATCCTCGCTCATATAGCCGGACCAGGCATAATCCAAGTATTTCCCGACCTCGATACCACCGGTTGCTTCGGTATTCCAGAAGTATTCGGTCGGCTCCTCATAATCGGACAAAGTCAGTAGTTTGTCGGGCATCGCTTCACGCAGGGCCTTGATGAGTTTCGGATAGGAGGTGGTATTCATGGCAGGCATACCATCTACTTCACCATAGCCGGCGTTGCGATCGAAAAGATTGACGCCATCGAGGTCGTAGGTTTCAAGACAAGCCTTGACCTGTGCCACGAAGTCTGCAATCTGTGCATCGGTCAGGTTGCAGAAGCCCAATCCGGTGCCGCCACCTTCAATCGAAAGGCAGACCTTGCGGCCCTTGTCTTGCAAGGGACGGATATGCAGGTCGGCATGTTCCAAAACGTAGCGGATATCCGAATTGAGCACCAGCTTGGCCCGCTTTGTGGCTTCGTCATAGCCAATCTGAACAATACGCAGATTGACAATATTACCATATGTTCGTTCCCAGACATTCGGAGCACCATAATTCATTACATCTTCTTTTGCAATAACCCACACATCAGCCAACAGGGGCGAATATTCAGAGGTATTTACATAAAATACCGTCGTATTTACGGGGTCGAGTTCGTAATCGCCGACCTCCGGTTTGCGGACCTTGACAACATAGTAGAGGATGCCACCGTCATCGGACATAGCCACATCGTCCGACGACACCACAATCGGGGCCAGGTATTTCCCTGCTTCAAGCCCGTCGGCCTTGAAGGTCACTTTTATTTTCTCGGAGATTCGTTCTCCGGAGGCTATCGAGATTTGTCCGTTATCGGCAATCTGAATGTTCTCGGCCGGCATGGTCAGAAAATCAGTTCCATACTTGGTGTTATAGATTTCGACCTGCGATTCATCCGGAGCAGTCTGAATATTCAGATTCTTCTCGGCCGGGCGGTTCAGACGGCAATACATTGGGTCGGATGTCGTTCCCGTTCCCTCCATCAGATAGACAACGGACCGTTCTACGGGAGAAAACTGGCTGCGAACCGACACATAGGTATTCTCCAGCGGCTCCTTGTCGGGGAGTTCTCCACGTGTCGTATCTACCGGATCCGCCTCACAGGAGGCCAAAAAGAGCGCCCCCATGGCCATTAGGAATACAAAGATTCCCTGTTTCATATCATAGTTCCGTTTCATAGTTATTCCTCGGTTTCGTTGATTTTCGGAATTTCAATACCGTCGGGCCAAACGATGTCGGTCTCGGCCACGCCGTCGTTACCGTACATCGAGTAGTCCTTAACGGTATTCCCGGCACCCTCGTTGAATTTCCAGTAACCCAACAGGGTCGGATCAGTCTCGGGATTGGCAATTTCGTACATGTTCTCCCAGATTTGCTGCTGCGTGCGGGCCACGGACCAGACGCGCGCCTCGGCAATCTTGCCGTTCAGCGGGCGGTAATCATCATACGACTTGCCAATGAAGAACTGGTAGGCATCGCCGAAACCGCCGTACTTCTTCTCGTTATCCTCCGTCGGATTCTTCAGGTAGAAGTCATAGAGCGCACGCATGGCAAGGTTGATGCGCGTATCCTCGCTCATCGAGGTGAGACCCATTTCGGTGCCCTCGCTCTGCAGCTCGCCGTTGACATAGACGCAGACGCGGCGGGTTGCCTGGTCGTAGGTGCAGGCCACATGGTACCACTGCCCTGCCGAGAGGTTCTTCGTGGCGTCGCGCTCGGGGAACTTGCCGAATTTCGAGCCAGCACCCGAACCGTCGAACTGCAACTGCTGACGCTCGAAGTTCGTATCGCCGATACGAAGCAGGAGGTACTGCTCGACACCCATCACCGAGGAGATATTGACGGCATTGGTGTTCCCGTCGGAGGTAACGGTCGAGGTGGCAAACTGGTCAATGTAGATCAGCGCCTCATAGGTCACGGCTGTCAAGCCGTTCCACGCCTGACTGTTTGTCCCGTAGGTGTCCAGCGTCGGGAAGTTAATCCAGTTGCCCTCGCCGAGCTGCGCCGCGACGGTGATGTTCGACGAACGTTTCACCACGTAATAGACCGTCGAGGAGGTCGCCAGCGTCGGGACCGACGACTGCGCGATCGTCACCGGCACGAGGTAGGTTTCGTCGAGCGGCAGAGCTCCGGTCTGCTCGTCGCCCTCACCCAGCAGGTTCTGCAGATGGAGCGTGAGCGTCTCGGAGGTCGTCTTGCCCGCGGCAATCGTCGCGGTTTCGGACGAGAGCGTATAATACTTCGCATCAAGCATCGGCCATGCAGTGCCGTAGCGGGCGTTGTAGCGCTCAACCAGCGACGGATCGGCCGTCACGGAGAGCGTCACGTCCTGATCCGACGGATAGGCCAGCGTCGCCGCAAAGGTGCGATCGAAGACATCGAGCGTATTCTTGATTGTTGCCGCCTGCACCTCGGAAGTCTCCGCCACGTCGAGGTAGACCACGTTGCCGAACTTGTGGTCGTCGGCGTCGTAGTTGGTGCAGGCCGTCTGGACCGCAACCATTCCGATGCAGGCCAGCAACAGCATATTTTTCCGTGTTTTCATGGTTCACTATTTGGAAGGGTTCAACAGTTGGATGGCATCGCTCAGCAGCGGGTAGTTGCGCTCGACATCGTAGTAGTCGTTGTCAATGTCGTAGGCGGCAAGTCCGGCCAGCGGACCCAGCGAAACGACCCGCTCGGCCATCTCCGTAATGGCGGCATGTTCGACGACCTCCTCGTCGTAGAGCGGAGCCCCGGCCGCAGCCGCCAGCAGCAGTCGTTCAGGTGCGATGCCGGCATAGCCCGTGGCATTGACCACCTGCAGCTTCAGGGTCGTGATGTCGGTCGTCGCCTCGGTATCGAGGACCACATAGTCCAGTTTCGCGCGGTCGGTTTCGGCCACGAAGAGCGGATTACCCTCATAGACCAGCAGCTGGTCGTCCGTTTTGGCCGCCGAAAGCGTGGCGACGATTGTGGCCGTGGCTACGGCGTCCAACGGATCGGCCGTGAACGAATAGCCGTCCAGCCCATTGGCAGCTACCGCGGCAATCACGCCGTTGAGGTAGGTTTTGAGGGCCACGGCGTCGGCGAACTCCGCCTTGCGTGCGGCGTAGTCCACTTGGTAGAGCACCCGGGTCCCCTTTTCGTGCATCGTGACCATGTCCTCGGCGTCAAAGCGCGAGAAGTTGTCGGCATTCGTCAGCGACACGATGTCCAGCGAGTCGGGCAGACCGCGCATGTAGTCCTTTTCGCTCGCGGAGGGGGTCGGCGAATTATAGAGCCGGGCATAGGTCAGGAAATGTTCGCTCTGCTTGTATTCGCGCAGCGCAGCCGTATACTCCGCCCAGAAGGCCGGATCCTGATCTGCGGGGCGCTGGACCTGCTGCTCGACAGCCTCCGTTTCGGTCCAGTCGCTGCATGCGGCGGCCCCTAAAGCGAGCGCCGAGACTGCCATGCAGCGGAACAGATTGGTGATGATATGTTTTTTCATGGCGTTGGTCATTAAAGGTTTTTGCGGTCCCACCATACGCGGGTTCCCTGCGTGTCGCCCGCGCCGTTGACGGATTCGCTGTTCAGATCGGCGATGGCCGCCTGGAGGTTCGTCGGATTCTCGGTGTACTCCTCCACCGGGTACGGCAGGCGCCGTGCCCCGAGTGACGAATCCACCGTCCCGCCGCTGGCATTCTCAACCACCGGCAGCAGCCGCGGATAGCCCGTGCGCCGGTGTTCGGCCCACGCCTCGGTCCCCAGCGGGAAGATGGCAATCCACTTCTGGGTGATGATCTTCTCGAGGTTCGTCTCGATGTCCGTGGCCTTGTCGTCCCAAGCAATCGTCACGCTGCTCTGAGGTGTCGAAACCGAATACTTGCCAATCGGGTCGACATAGGCCGCCGGCGTATGCGTGGCATCGGCAATGTAGGCGTCGGCACCGCTCGCACCCCGCTCCTCGAACGACAGCCGGATGGCATCCTCGTAGAGCGTCCTGGCGTTTTCTGTCGAGCCCCAGCGCAGTTCGTACTCCGCACGCAGGAAGGTTACCTCCGCGGCATTCATCCACAGGTAGGGATCCGTCCCCGTGATGAGCATATTCGAATAGGCGGAAACCGCCGTGGCCTTGCTCGACACGTTGATGCCGATACGGATGCCGGCGTAACCCTGCACCTCCTGTCCGTTCTCCACGAGGCGTACCGTCGTGAACATCTTCTCGCGCCGCGGGTCGTTGTAGCCGTTCATGTAACTGATGATGTCGGCTCCGACGCGATGGTCGCCCCAGTCATTGTAGATCAACGTCATACGATTGTCCGAGGTCTGCATCCGCGCATTGTCGGCATTCGACGTGATGACGCCCCCGGCAATCGCTTCGGCAGCCTTCGTGCGGGCTGTCTCCTCGTCCACGTAGGTCAGGCGCATCGCCATGCGCAGCTTGAGCGAGTTGGCGAACTTCAGCCACTGCGCGATATTGCCCGCATAGACCCCGTCGTAGCGGCCGAAGGCGTCGGACGGCAGCGTGAGATTGTCCTCCAGCGAAGCAATCGCTGCGTCCAGCTCCTCGAACATTGCCGCATAAGCCTCCTGCTGCGTGTCGTAGGCCACCTCGAGCGATTCGGTCTTGTCGGCCATGATCTGCGTGTAGGGAATCGGACCGTAGGAGTCCGTCACGCGCTGCATGATTGCAATGCGGCAGACAGCGGCCAGCGCGTGGGCCGTCACGTCGTCCGTACCGTTGATGATGGCGCGGTAGGCCGGGTAGGTCTCGCTGATGACGTTCACGAAGGGCCACTTCCGCCAGTCGGCCGAAGCATTGAAGGTTTCGAACTTGTTCTGCCACGTGTCGACCGTGGCGCCGATATAGCCCGCATAGGGTCCTCCGACCAGACTCTCCAGGAACTGGTACATGTGCTCCTGCGTCGGAACAACGAGTCCCTGCAGGGTCTTGAGATTGGTTCCGATCTTGTAGTTGTTGGCCTGCAGCTGTTCGTCGGTCACTTCGTTCGGATTGCGGTTGATATCCGCGAAGTCGCCCGTACAGGCAGCCATGCCGAGCAGCATGACCGCAAGCAGCAGCCGCTGCACGTTATGATTCGTAGTTTTCATGGTCTTGCTGTTCATTTAGAATTGGAATTTGACGTTAAAGCCCAGGCTGCGCAGCGACGGCATCATGAAGTAGTCGATGCCCTGGTAGTTCAGCCCCGTCGAGGCCACGGCCTCGGGGTCGAACGGTGCCTTGCAGTAGATCATCCAGAGGTTGCGCCCGACGAACGAGACGGTCATCCGCATCTTGTCGCGGAACCACTTCGCGGGGAGCGTATAACCCAGCGAAAGCTCCTGCAGGCGGAAGTTCGTCGCCGAATAGGTGTAGTACTGCGGCAGTCCCGACTGGGCGCCGATGGCCTGATACCACTTTTGGGCGTCGATCGTCTGGCGACCGTTGATGATGACACCTCCGGCGTCACGAGCTGCAGCAGAAGCCTCCGAAACGCCGTACAGGTCCATGTTGGCCTGCGTAGCCGAGTAGCAGATACCGCCGATGCGGGCCGTGAAGAGCAGGCCGAGATTCAGCCCTTTCCACGAAAAGTCGTTGCGCCAGGCCAGATTGTATTTCGGGAAGACCGAGCCCAGGTAGATATCCTCCATGTAGTCGTCCTTGACGGCCACGTTGCCGCTCTTATCCACTTCGATATAACCGTCTTGATTGTAGACCAGGTCGGAATTGGTGTAGAGGTCGCCCAGCGTACCGCCCGGTTTGAGGATATACTTCGCCTTGCCGAGGCCCTTGATCTCCAATCGGTCCTTGGTAATATATTCGCCGGTTTCGGGATGCTTGTAGTTGTGGACCAGTTCGACAATCTCGTTTTTGTTCCACGAGAAGGTGAAGTTCGTCGCCCAGCGGAAGTCCCACCACGTGTTGTCATACCCCGCCGAGAGTTCAACACCCGTATTGCGGACATGACCTGTCTGCAGGTAGATGGTCGAGTAGCCCGACGATACGGAGATCTGCGGGTCAAAGGTCTGGTTGTAGGTGTCGGCCCAGTACCACGATGCCGAGAGGCTGATGTGGCGCCACAGCCGTGCGTCGAGACCCAACTCGTAGGTGCGGGTCCGCTCCGGGTAGAGGTCACCGATCGGATAGTGCGTCTTGGCGGTCCAGACCTTGTTCGTGGCATCGTACTCGTAGGTCGGGATGGTCAAGTGCCGCGGGAAGGGCATACCCACCGAGGCAATCGAACCGCGGATCTTCAGATAAGTCAGCGCACGGCCCATGTCCCAAAGCGAAGTCGGCACCCACGACAATCCGACCGACGGGTAGAAGAACGACGATTCGGGCGATTCGGCCAGCTGCGAGGCCCAGTCGTTGCGGCCCGTCACCGTGAGGTAGAGCATCTGCTTCCACCCCACCTCCACCGAGGCGAAGATCGACTGGGTCTGCTCCTGCCAGCCCGACTTCTCGGCACGCTTCTTCGAATCGTCGAGGTCAAAGACGTTGAAGACGTTCGGGAGGCCGTTCTCCTGAATCGGGCCCCGGTACGACAGCAGGTCGGTCTTTACGTTGTTGATCGACGCGCCGACGTTGGCCTGCAGCGACCAGTCGTCGCCGAACGTCTTGTTGATATTGACCATCACATCGGCATAGGTCTGCGTATCGTATTCGCGCTGCTCGGTGTAGTGGCCGTTCTTGCCGCCATCCGTAATCGTGGTGTTCGACGAGGCGTAGAGCTTCTGCGTGTAGAGCGAATTGGCATTGTCAATCCTGACGCGCCCGGCCACATTCAGCCACGGAAGAATGTCGTACGAAGCCGAAAAGGAGAGCAGATAGCGTTTCTTGTCCGTATTACGCAGATTGCGGTAGGCAATCCAGTAGGGGTTCTGCATGCGCAGGTCACCACCCTCGAGGTCTGAAGACCAGAACTGTTCCATCAGTTTCGAGGCCGGATTGTAGCGCTCAAAGATTCGGTAGGCATCGAAATCCGTTCCCCGCGGGAAGAGGTAGGCCGGGACCAGCGGGTTCGAATAGACACCCTGGTTGGTCATGTTCTGGTCCTGCTGGTAGATGTAGCTTGCCGAGGCGTCAAAACGCAGCTTATCCTTCAGGAAATAGCTGGTATTGCGGAAGGTGAAGTTGTAACGGTCGTAGGTGTTGTTCGGGATGATGCCGTCGGAATTGACCGCAGCAGCCGAGAAATAGGTCTGGTTGCGGTCCGTACCCCCCGAAAGTGTGAAGGCGTTCGTATAGACATGGCCCGTCTCGAAGAAATCATTGGGCGTATAACCGGTTTGCGCAGCCGGGGTGAGTTTCGCGCCCCAGCTGTAGACGGCGGAACCCGAACTCGAACCGTTCAACCCAGTTCCGTAGCGGTTCTGGAACTCCGGCAGCACGAAGGGATTCAGAAACTCCGTGTTGCTCGAGAGCGTCACCTTCAAGGCGCCGGCCTGTCCCTTTTTCGTCGTAATCATCACCGCACCATTCGCTGCATTCGAACCGTACAGAGCCGCTGCCGCAGCGCCCGTCAGCACCGAGATCGACTCGATATCCTCCGGGTTCAGATCGGCGATGGACTCCGTGGCACCCTTCGAATCGAACTCCGTGCCGCCTCCGCCGCCGAAGTTGTACATCGGAATACCGTCGATGACGTACAGCGCGTTCGACGACTGCGAGATGGACTTGTTACCGCGCAGCACCACCTTCGTGGCACCGCCCACACCCGACGACGAGGCGTTGATCGTCACACCGGCCACCTTGCCCGCCAACGAATTCATGAAGTTTGCATCCTTCACGGTGGTGATATCTTCGGCCCCGACCTGTTGGACATTGTACGAAAGGGCCTTCTCTTCGCGTTTGATGCCCAGGGCCGTCACCACAACCGACTCGATCTCCGACGAAGACTCCTGAAGCGTTACGGCAAACGACGTCCGCAAACCGACCGGAATCGAAGCCGTTTCGTAACCCAGGTAGCTCACCTCGAGGGTCTGCGAGGCCGCCGGGGCTGGCACTTCCAGCGAAAAACGACCATCGACATCGGTCGAGACACCCAGCGTTGTGCCACGCACAATCACCGAAGCACCGATAATCGGTTGCCCGGAGGCATCGGTCACGCGACCGGAGACCGGCACCGGCCGTGCCGCTGCGGCCTGTTGTTTATAAATGAAGATGCTGCGTCCGTCAATATCGTAACCGATGTCGAACGGAGTGAACAGTTGATCCAGAACTTTGGTGATTAACTCATTCGAGACATTGATACTCACCTTACGGCTCTCCAGATCTTCCACATTCCGATTGATGAAAAGATACCGTGTCTGCGCCTTGATCTTGTCCATCGCCTGCTCCAGGGTCGCATTTTGCAGATTCAGCGTGATACGGGCAGTCTGGGCCTTGGCCGTAAATAGGGCACAGCTCAGGCAAACAAGTAAGGCAAGTCGAAACAGTCTTCCGTTTTTTTGGGCGAATCCTGTTTTTTCCATACTTTTGTAGAATTAAGGATAATAGGTTACTTAGGTTTTAGGCTGACTATTATCTGCGGTCTGCGGATTCCTCCAAATCTGCAGACCTTTTTCGTTGGATAACAGTCTGTGAGTTTATATTGATTTATTTTCTCATAGGCATTTCTTTTTAAAGGCACAATCTGGATAAATCGTTGCCAAATTCACAATCACATTATCGTATCATAATCACATTCGACTTTTCATCACGCGTATAGGTAAACCCGGTGGATACGAGCTGGACCACGTGCAGAGCATAATCCACCCCATCCGAAATACGTACCTCTCCGCTCATCACGTTAATCTGCGGCAAGGTTTCCCGCTCGATCTCAATCTGGACATCGAATGCACGCTCGAAGATGGCCATCAACTCATCGAACGGCATCTTCTTGAGATGAATCAGCCCTTCCGTCCAACACAAATCGTCGAAATCGGGAACGCGCTCCTTGTAAAGCCGGCCATGCTCCAGGACAACCCGGTCGTTCGGTTGCAGGATGATGGATTCGGCCGGGTCCTTGCGGCTGGTCACCTTGACCCGGCCCTCAACCAGCGTGGTCGAGAACAGTCCGTTCTCGGAATCGGCTAACACATTGAATTTCGTACCCAGCACCTGAATGTCCGTTGCAAAGGTCTCCACGATGAACGGGTGCGATGGATCGTGCGTCACCTCGAACAAAGCCTCACCCGAGAGTTTGACCCGTCGTGTTTTGCTGGAAAAGACAACCGGATATTCAAGGGTCGTTCCAGCATTGAGCTGTACATGGGTTCCATCCGCCAGGGTCACCTGCATCCGCTGCCCGGCCGGGACGAAAACAGACATCTCACGCTCTGCCAGCGAGTGATGGTAGACAACCTTTCCCAGGTAGGCGGCTCCGACCATCACAATCACGGCAGCCGCCGTACGAACCGCATATCGTGCAATCCGAAGAAGGGTGCGGCGAGGCTTCGGCCGGGCAGTGTCAGATGCAGGAGCCGGTGCATAAAGGGCCAACCCCGCGAAAAGGAGGTGTGCTTTCCGGAATTCCGCCCGGTTGGCCGGAGAGGCTTCCACCCAGGAGAGGATACGTTCTTCCTCCTCTTGAGAGGTTTCGCCCCGAAAATATCTGAATAAAAGTTCCTGTTCCATGTGCAGTCAATCGTAATAAATGGATGAATTTTATCTGCTGTTCTATTATATAGTCGAGTGACGGGAACAATCCTTACCACCATTTTCCGGCATTGTCTGCAAATAAATATTTTTATTAAATTCAATAAATATTTACAGAACTTAAACTTTTGAACGACAATGAATTATATAATTAACAAGAGAAGCTATATTTTTTCTCGAAAAAATCTTAACTTTGAGATTTGAAAATCAACTTCCCGGACAAGAATGATTCAGCGAATGGAGATGCATGAGTTCGACAGGTTGTATGGAGAGTACAAGCCCCGCTTCATACTCATAGCCTGCTCCTATCTTCGGGACCGCTCCGCCGCTGAAGACCTGGTCACGGACTGTTTCATGCACTTCTGGGAAAAGCGGGAAGAGATTGTTCCCGTGACCGAAAATATTCCCGCCTACATCCTCGGCATGGTCCGGCATAAATGCATTGATGCCCTGCGCACGCGGCAGCAGCATCTGATGACACAACAGCAGATCTATCAACTCGAGATGCGCAGCATCCGGGAAAATCTGGCCGCTCTTGAGGAGTGTGATTTGGCCAAGATTCTCTTCCGCAGCGAGGTCGAGGAGATTTTTCATCGGCGATTGGCCGAAATGCCGGAACTCTCGGCCCAGATATTCATCGCAAATCGGTTCGAGAATCAGACCTATCAGGAGATTGCTCAACGCTATGGCATCTCGGTTCGGAAGGTTACCCGTGAAATTCAACGCTGCCTAAAACTCCTGAGAGAGGATCTCGGCGATTATCTTCCCATAGCCGTTCTGTTATTTCCCCATTTCCTTGACAAATAAAAAGGGACGGCCGAAATGTGATTATGATTTAGCAACGAATTTATCGTGAACTAATTCCGCTAGCCGTCCCTTATGTTTTCTTGACAAGAAATTCTATTCAGTGCATCTGAAGGAAATATTCTTGTCTGCTCGTTCTTTATTGCTCCAAGTTTATTGCAGCATGCATATAAACAAATACACTTTCAGATTAAGAGAAATTCACCACTCGATTATTTCCTACGATACAAATTTAGGCAAAATATTTGGATACACGTGAAATCACATGTATAAAAAACATAAGAGGCCTCTTTCCTTTGTAATAAAATGGATACAAAGGGAACAAAATACAAAGATCAGGTCTTTCAGAGGCTCCTAATCGAACGTATGCAACAATTACGTGCGGAATATGGCTATTCTCAAGAAGATGTGATTGAGTATACGCATTTGGACATATCCCGATATGAATCGGGGACGTCCATGCCAAGCACGCTATCCATCCTTAAACTCTGCAAGTTATATAATATCAGCATATCGGATTTCTTTGCGCCGATAAACTATCCTTCCAAAAAAGAAAAGGATGTTTGATGAACACAAACATCCTTTTCTTTTTTATAATCGCCTGATACGCGGCCTTCTTTTCCGTTTGGAGACTTGTTGCTGTTCTTCGTAGGCTTGCACATCCGCCAATTCCAGAATAGCGTCCAGCGGATGGATAGATGGCCCCGGCCGGAAAGATTCTTTTGAGGATGGCCTCTCCTGCTCCGAGGGTTCCCGAGAGACTCCACTACTCTTTGCTTCAGCATGGAACTGCTGTTCGAGGGCGTTGGCTGAGAAACTTCGTCCCAGCAGGGAGCCGTTGGCCACAATTCCCTGCCCGTGGTCAATAAAGGTCACGCCGTAGATCCGTCCCACAGCATTGAGGCGGAATACCGCATCAACGCCCGTGTCGTGCAATCGCTCGCAGAACTCCGCCCGGCTTGAACACCTCGCCATGCCATCCGCAATCTTACCCCGCAACTCATCAAGTGCTCCGGGCTCCTTCAAGGCCGTTTTCGATCGCTCGTAATAGCGTTGCAGTGCCTCATATCCGACATCCTTCCCGATCCGGCTCGACTTAAACGGCGTCCCGATGCCATAGCCGTCATCGGTCAGCGCCCCGTAAATCATTCCGGCATAATCGCGTCCGTCGATGGTGCCGGTTCGCTCCTCTGCCGAGACATTGAAGGCTTCGAGCAGCGTCCGCCACTCGCCAAAAGAGGCACAGCGGTAATGCCGCAGGCACGACCTTACAGTGGAGGAGACCTGTTGCTTGACATCGCCCTTCGGATAATCCACCTTGCGCAATCCCTCCCGGTCTTGCAGCTCCTGGCCTTTGATACTCGGGTGTAGTCCGTATTTTTGTTCGAGGTCCCGCAGGATCGACATCGAACGATCATACTCGTGCGAGTCAGAGATCTTCCGGCCCGTCGAATCAACTCGTAATGAAACAACGTGCAGGTGTTCGCGTGCGATGTCTCCATGTTTGAAGACGATATAGGGCTGCTCACCATAGCCCATCCGCTCCATATATTCACGAGCGATCTCGCCCAGTTGCTCATCGGTCAGACGGTCCTCGGGCGAGGGGTTCAGCGAGACATGAAAAACCGTGTTGGTCGTGCGTCGGTTAGCCTGCAGGAAGGGTTCGAAGCTGGCCATACACCGTTCGTGGCTCATGCGACCCGTGGTATTGAACGGATCGAGCATCCGATTCCAGAAGAGCACCTCGGCCTGCCCGCGGTTGACCTTCTCCTCGTTGTAGCGGACAGCTCCGCCGACGGTTGCTCCCGTCCTTATATTCGCAACCATCCTTCGGCTTGTTTGGTAAGATTCAGAATCTCTATACTCAACGCTTTCAGTTCGCGGGTATGCTGTTCCAACGCGGCGATCTGGCGCGGAATCGAGACGTTGGAGAAGTGGCTGTTGATGGCTCGGACCACCTGGTTGTAGTTGTTTCCGACGCGCTGAAACTGGAAATAAAGGTCGTTGAGACGTGTCAAAAACTCGACCTTTGAAGGGTCACGGCGGATGACTTCGAAGCGCTCGGCAAAGAGTCGTTTGACAATAAACCGGCTGTAGTTGTGTTCCAATCCGGCAGCAGCGAGCATTTCCTTAAACCGAATATTCTCCGCTGTTGTCAACTTGAAATTGTAACGATGGATTCTGGGAGCGGTAGCCGTTGGCCGACCGGTTGGCTTTTGAGTTTTCATCATATTATACAGCATATTCATGTGGCGCGACTTGGGAGCGTACCGCCTCGCAGAGCGAGCGTCTTTGTATGTCGAAATCATTTTCGGCATACAAAGACACAGCTCGCTCCCGTCAGGCGACGGGTACAGTTTCTGCATCCGTAGAGGACAATTCCTCTCTTGAAAAAGCAACTCCGAAACGAAAAATCACGGGCGGATTCTCCGCTGCAATATTACGAGGATCTTCAGGGATTAAAAAGCGCGGTTGGCGGCCATGCAAGGCCTCCGAAGGACACCGGGAATCAACCTCCAAAAACCGCATTACCTTGCGGGCAGATGGATTCAAACCGACACATGACGGCATGGATATTCGATTAAAAAGAGATTTCTCCAAATAAATATTTCCGGATTTACAGATTTCCGGAATTCTGGAATTCTGGAAATATCCATTCAAAAGGAGATTCATGCACATTCATGGGTATAGAGTTGAAAATCCAACACGACCAATCATCAACCCCTCAAATCTTCAAACGATGAAAACTTCCGATCAACAGACATCCGGTTCCTGGAACATCTCCATCTGCAATCAGAAGGGAGGTGTCGGCAAGTCGGCCCTTACGACGCTTCTCGCCAGCTATCTGCACTACATCTGCAAACTCAAGGTACTGGTCGTCGACTGCGACTATCCCCAATGGTCAATCTACACGCAACGCACCCGCGAGTTGGAGATTCTTGATTCGAATGATTATTACAAACTGCTGATGACGCGGCAGTTCAGGGTCTCGGGACAAAAGCTCTGGCCTGTTGTCCGTACCACTCCAGACAAAGCGGTCGATGAGGCCGAGCGTTTCAAATCGGAGAAGGAATATGCTCCGCAAATCACCCTCTACGATCTGCCCGGGACAGTCAATACCGAGGGGGTCATCGAGACATTCTCGAAGATGGACTGCCTGTTCCTTCCGATGAAGGCCGACAAGATTGTCATGGAGAGCGCGCTCTCCTTTGCCCGTATCCTCTCGCGGCAACTTGTCGAAGATCCGGCAATCCGGCTCAAGCGCATCTTTCTTTTCTGGACGATGGTCGACCGTCGTGAGAAGACGTCGCTCTACGACCTGTATGATGGCATCATCCGCCAGCTCGGACTGCCGCTGATGGAGACCCGCCTACCCTACCGGTCGAAATTCAACAAGGAGCTGCTGGCCGACGGCACGGGCGTAGGACGTTCGACCCTGCTGGCCCCGGAAAAGGCATTTACCGCCGATTCCCGGATTGGAGATCTGGCCCATGAGATGCTCACCCTGCTTCAAACCCTGTAGATATGGCCAAGCGACAGAAAATGGAAATCGACGAGGGCCTGATCCGGAAGATGATTGCTGGCGAGGCCCCACCCCGCGAAAAGAGTATCCAGGACGATGCCTCTACAAAAGAGACTCCGGAGCTTCACGGCCCTGCGGAGCCGGTTCCCGAACCGGAAACAGCAACTGCAGATACTCCAGCCGTGGATGAATTGCCGCAGAGTTTCGCAGCTGAGAATCGCCGTCGGCGCACCATGCCCCTTCCCGACTACGAGCAGACATTCCTGCAACCCGTGAACTACGATCTCAGAGCCTCCCTCTATGTGAGTCGTGCCACCAAACTCAAGATTCTGGAGATTGTCAAAAAGATCGGCAATGAGCGTCTTACGGCCACCTCTTTCGTGGACAACATCCTGCGCCACCATATCACCACCTTCCGGGACGAAATCAACCGGATCTACAAAACCCGCAACAAGGAGACCATTGTTTAACCTAAAAACTTTACTGCCATGTTTTACAACCCATCTTATCTCGTACTTGCGATCGTTTTCCTCGGAATCGCTCTTGCCATCCAGATCGGGCATTTCTGGCAAACGAAGCGAAAAGCCCGGATCTCAAATTCCGACCAGGAAGACTTCGACCAGACAAAGGCCGCAACCGAGTTTGAGCGGATTTTCATGACACCGCTCACCATCCGGGCACGGAGCGCCATCTACGTCAGCGGAGCCACCAAGCAGAAGATTCTGGAGATCGTCCGGAAGGTCGGAGGCGAACGAATGACCGTCACCTCCTATGCAGAACACATCCTGCGGCAACACCTTGCCCAGTACAAGGAGGAGATCAACCGCATCTACGAGGAACGCGGCAAGAAAGATCTGTTTTGAAAATGTACTTCCCGAGTTCCCTTCTCAAACGAATTGCTCGATGGTTTCGGCCGTGGCTTCCGCAGCGATGGCGAAAGTCTGCAGAATCTCGGGCTGACGGGTCGAACGGCAAGGTCGATTCGGAACAGGCTGTCGAGCCCTGCCGGGGAGAACCACCCTCACTGATAATCCCGAAACACTATGCTGTTACCGGCCATCTGCGGCCTCGGAAGGCCATCCCGTCACCTGCGGAATCAAAGCCCGAAGATGCTGCTACATTTGTTCCGCCTCCGGCCGAAAAGCCGGCCTCGATGCAGGGCTGGGGCGAGCTGATCCTCCAGGGTCCGATCCGTGAGAACGGCGAGACCGATGATCCGCAGGAGCCCCGGCCGCCGCTGCGGCTTCCGTCCCTGCAGGACAACGGCGAGCTGCACGATCCGGAGGTACAGGCGCTGCTCCGGAGCGCCGAAGCGGGCGAGCGCATCCTTGCGCCGGATGTTACAGAGGAGGAGCGCCGCGAGATTGAGAATTTTGACCTGCGAAACTATGTCTGACCCTCAAAAAAACGAATGCACGATGAACTGGAATCGGGATTACGGCTGACGCCCTGATGATTTGCTGCGGGAAGCAACTGGTTGCTTCCGTCCGGTCGCAGACTGCCTCGAAAGGCGGGCTGCGGCCTTTTTCACACCCATTACCAAACTGCAAAACCGATGAAAAAAAGTGCAATCTTCTTGATTCTGATGCTCCCCGCATCGCTTGCCTCCTTCGCACAGGGCAACGGCATGGCCGGAATCAGCGAGGCGACCAACATGGTCACCTCCTATTTCGACCCGCTCACCAAACTGATCTTCGCCGTGGCTGCCGTGCTGGGACTGGTGGGCGGCGTCCGCGTCTACTCGAAGTTCAACAGCGGCGATCCCGACGCCTCGAAGTCCGCCACGGCGCTCTTCCTCTCGTGCGTCTTTCTGGTTATCGTCGGCACCGTCTTACGCTCCTTCTTCCTCTGACATGGCACAGTACACCATCCACAAGGGCGTCGACCGTCCCGTCGAGTTCCAGGGGCTGACCTCGCACTATCTGATCCTCTTTGTTGCCGGGCTGCTGGGCATCTTCCTGCTCTTTGTCATCCTCTACGCCGGAGGGGTTCCGCAGGGCATCTGCATCCTCTTCGCCGTCGCGGGCGGCAGCGGCCTCACCTGGGCAACCTTCTATCTGAACCGCCGCTTCGGGCCCCACGGTCTGATGAAGCTCCTCGCCCTGCGGCAGCATCCGCGCCGCATCATCCACCGCCGGAGTGTGCGCCGCCTGCTCGAACGTCGAACCTTACCCAAACGCTGATGCCATGCGAGGAACCCTGAAAACTTCAACCCTCGAGTCGAAATTCCCGCTGCTGGCCGTCGAGGGGAACTGCATCCTTTCGAAGTTCGCCGACGTGACGTCCGCCTTTCGCGTGACGCTCCCGGAGCTCTTCACCCTGACGGCCGAGGAGTACGAGGCGCTACACGCCACCTGGGTCAAGGCCCTGAAGGTACTCCCGGACCACACCGTCGTCCACAAGCAGGACCTCTTCATCGAGGAGCGTTACGAAACACCCGATCCCGAGGCCGAGCGCACGTTTCTCTCCCGGGCCTATGAACGCCACTTCAACGAGCGACCCTTTCTGCGCCATACCTGCCACCTCTTCATCACGAAGAGCACTCCCGAGCGGCTGCGGCAGACGAGTGCCGCCTCCGTCCTGTGCCGGGGCTTCATCATTCCGCAGGAGATTCGCGACGGGGAGGCCGTGACCCGCTTCCTGGAGAGTGTCGCCCAAATGGAGCGCATTCTGAACGATTCGGGGCTGCTGCGGGTCGACCGCCTCACGGAGGCGGAGATCGTCGGCTCGGATTCCGATGCGGGGCTGCTGGCCCGCTACTTCGCCCTCTCGGACGAGCGGCAGGCTGCGGTCAACGAGGATATCCGCCTCGATCCGGGCATGATGCGCATCGGCGACAAACTACTCTCGATGCATACGCTCTCCGATCTGGATCTCCTGCCGCAGAGCGTCGCGACGGACTTCCGTTACGAACGCCTCTCGACCGACCGCTCGGAGTGCCGGCTCTCGTTCGCGGCCCCGGCGGGGCTGCTGCTCGGATGCTCGCACATCTACAACCAGTATCTCTTTCTGGATAACCACGACGAGACCCTCAAGCGGCTCGAGGCCCGGGCCCGCAACATGAACTCGCTGGCGAACTACTCGCGCGGCAACGCCCTGAACAAGGAGTGGATTGACCTCTACCTGAACGAAGCCCATTCGCAGGGGCTGCGCTCCGTACGATGTCACTGCAACGTCGTGGTCTGGGCCGAGAGTGAGGCGGAGCTCAAGCGGCTGCGCAACGACGTAGGATCGCAGCTCGCCACGATGGGCTGCACGCCCCATCACAACACGGTGGACGTCCCGGTGCTCTTCTGGGCCGCCATTCCCGGCAACGAGGCCGACTTACCTGCCGAGGAGAGTTTTCTGACCTTCCTCGAACAGGGTGTCTGCCTCTTCAACGGCGAAACGAACTACCGCTCATCGCTCTCGCCCTTCGGCATCAAGATGGCCGACCGGCTCACGGGGGTTCCGCTCCATCTGGACATCTCGGATCTTCCGATGAAGCGCGGCATCACCACCAACCGCAACAAGTTCATCCTGGGTCCCTCGGGAAGCGGGAAGTCCTTCTTCACGAACCACATGGTCCGCCAGTATTACGAACAGGGGGCCCATATCCTGCTCGTCGATACGGGAAACTCCTACGAGGGGCTCTGCTCGCTGATCCACCGCACGACGCGGGGACGCGACGGCATCTATTTTACCTACACTGAACAGGAGCCCATCGCCTTCAACCCCTTCTACGTCGAGGACGGAGTCTACGACATCGAGAAGCGCGAGTCGATCAAGACCCTGCTGCTGACGCTCTGGAAGCGCGAATCCGAGGAGCCGACGCGCGCGGAGGAGGTGGCCCTGTCGAACGCCGTGAACCTCTACCTCTCGAAGCTCAAGACGGACGATTCGATCCAGCCCTCGTTCAACACCTTCTACGAGTTTCTCACCTCGGACTACCGTCGGTTGCTGGAGCAGAAGCATGTCCGCGAGAAGGATTTCGACCTGGCGAACCTGCTCAACGTGCTGGAGCCCTACTACCGGGGCGGCGAGTACGACTACCTGCTCAATTCCGACCGACAACTGGACCTGCTCTCAAAGCGCTTCATCGTCTTCGAGTTGGACAACATCTCTTCGAACAAAACGCTGCTTCCCGTGGTAACGATCATCATCATGGAGGTCTTCATCAACAAGATGCGGCGGCTGAAGGGCATCCGCAAGATGATCCTTATCGAAGAGTGCTGGAAGGCCCTTACCTCGGCCAACATGTCGACCTACATCCGCTATCTCTACAAAACGGTGCGCAAATATTTCGGCGAAGCGGTCGTCGTTACGCAGGAGGTTGACGACATCATCTCCTCGCCGATCGTCAAGGAGTCGATCATCAACAATGCCGACTGCAAGATCCTCCTCGACCAGCGCAAGTACATGAACAAGTTCGACCAGATCCAAACGCTGCTCGGCCTTTCGGAGAAGGAGCGGGCGCAGATCCTCTCGATCAACCAGGCGAACGATCCCCGCCGCACCTACAAGGAGGTTTGGATCGGACTCGGAGGCGTGCAGTCGGCGGTCTACGCTACGGAGGTTTCGACCGAGGAGTATCTCTGCTACACCACCGAGGAGCGGGAGAAGATGGAGGTGATGGCCCGGGCCGAGAAGCTCGGCGGCGACATCCAGGCAGCCATCCGCACGCTGGCCCGCGAGCGGGAAGACCAAAATCTCATTAAAAATTCCCAGCCATGAAACAGATCCTTTGGAGCTGTGCCGGGCTGCTGCTGGCGTTGCTGGCCCTGCTCGGCGGATTCCGGCTCTTCTACGATTTCGAATACCACAAGATCCGCCCGCTGTGCGGCGAGTGGCATTCGACATTGGATAATACCCGGCTCGAGATCAACCACGCGGACGATGGCTTCTGGATACGCATCCATCGCTACGACCCGCGGACGGGTCGTGAATCCTTTGAGATGCACCCGTTGAAGTATGCCTCGTGCATCCATTACGAGGACTACGGCCGTGCGCGTGTCGACCTCTTCCACACCCCTGGCTCCGACCTGTTGCTGGTCATTCCGGGAGGTATTTTCAAACGCGATTTGTCCAACCTTCAAAACGACTTACCATGAGTAGTACCCCAAACATCACTCCCGCGGAGGCGCTCACAGCGCTGCGGGCCGAAATCCGACAGCGCACCCAGCTTGTGCGACTTATCACCTCGCTGCAGGAGGAGATTGCCTACGACCGCATCTGCGGATCGTGGCTCTCGACGGAGAACAACCTCTCGGCCTCGATCCGCCGCATCTGCACCCGGACCTACCGGATGCTGATCTTCGACAACACGCTCTGCTATCGGCGGCTGGTGCAGGATACCGTCATCACGGCCGAGCGGCGCACGCTGCTCTTCGGCAGCCGCGACGACCCGCGCGACATGAACCCCATCGAACTCGACCCCGAGAGCGACACGCTGCTCCTGGGCTGCTACGGACGCTTTGTCGCGGAGGAGCGGGCTTGCCGGCGTGCGGAGCAGGAGAGCATTTCCGAGGAGTGTTTCACAGATCATGAGCCCGAGGCATGAAGTGGCGTGAATTATTCGAAGGGCTTTTTCGCCCCGCAGCCGGGGATGAGTTCCAACAATGGGAGCCAACCCTGCAGCGAACAAGGCAGCTATTGGAGGCTCGGGACTTCCGGACGCTGACCGATCTGGTCCGGGAGCATCGCCACTCGGAGCTGCTGACGCGGGGTATCGGGCTGGAGATGATGGCGCGTCTTCCGCAAATTCTCACCTTGCCCGACGAGGCGGCCCGCCACGAGGTGCTGCAACTGATGGATGCCCTGCGCAGGACACCCGCCATGAGGCACACGGGTCGGAAGCTGGCCAACCTGCCCGGGAATACCTCCCATCCGATTCACGGCGTACTGGCCCTGCACACGCTTCTCGTGGATGCCTATCCCGAGCGGCATCCCGAAAGCCGGATGCAGCAGCCGACAACCGGGGAGGTGCAGGCGGCCATGCGTCTTGTCGACCGCCTCTTCCGCACGGGCATCTTCCGCGAACTGTGCCGCATGACGGAGGACACGACCCGGATGCAGCCGCCCTTTTATGTGGCTCGTCTTTACGGCTGGGATGTCGACTGTGAGATGCTGCAGGCCATGCGGCACGAGCGGGATACGGCGACGCCCGGAGCCGATCCGCGGCGGATGCAGCAGCTCCGGGAGGAGATCTTCCGCACGGAGAACCACCTGGTCCGCGGTGCCGAGCGCACCATCGAGGGGATGCCCGAGATGTCCGTTCCGCGGAGTTATGTCGAACGCCTCGAGAGCGAACTGAACACGCTGGGCTGGCTGGTCCGCGCTCCGGAGCGCATCGACGATCCGCACACAAACCGGCAGTTTCTTGACAAATACGAGATTCACCCGGGTCTGCCCCCGGAGGCACAGCGTGCCGAGGCGGAGGCGGCATTCCGGGAGCTCGACGCACGGCTTGTCCAGCTGACGGGCCGCGAAGCCCGGACGCACAAACTCGATCTCCGCGTCGCACAACCGGAGCGGGAGCCGGGCCGCGCCTCCTTTCGCCGGGAGTACCCCGCCATGATGCAGCCCTCCGAAGCAGCCTCCCGCAAATTGAGACATTGAACCACCCTCAAAACGACCGAACCATGAAACCACGCATCATCCTGCTCTGCCTCGGGCTGCTCCTGACAGCCCGGGCTGCGCAGGCACAATGGGTCGTCACGGACCCTACGAACCTCGCACAGGGAATCATCAACTCCACCAAACAGATCGTCGAAGCGGCCCGCAACGGATCAACCCTCCTACAAAGTTTTCAAGAGACCGTAAAGATCTACGAGCAGGGGAAGCGATATTACGACGCACTGAAGGCGGTCAACAACCTCGTCCGCTCGGCCCGCAAGGTCCAGCAGTGCATGCTGCTCGTCGGGGAGATCTCCGACATCTACGTCAACGGCTATCAGCGCATGGTGGTCGATGACAACTTCTCGGCCACGGAACTGGCGGCCATCGCCACGGGATATGCCCGGATTATCGAGGAGTCGGCCGGGGAGCTCAAGGAACTGCAGGATATTGTCAACCCCACGGACATGTCGCTGACGGACAAGGACCGCATCGACGTGGTAGAACGGGTCTATGGCGTGCTGCGCCACCATCGGGATCTGGCCCGCTACTACACGCGCAAGAACATCTCCATCTCGCTGCTGCGCGGTGCCCGGCGCAACGACCTCGACCGCGTGATGGCTCTTTACGGAACCGACGAACAACGATACTGGTAGCGATGGTACAGGCACTCTCCATTTCGGAGAACATCCACACGATTCTCCGCGTTCTCTACGACGATATGATGGTTCTCTGCTATCCGATGGCCAAAGTTGCCACGGCCATAGCCGGAATCGGGGCCCTGATCTACATTGCCTACCGCATCTGGCAGGCGATGGCCCGGGCCGAACCCATCGACCTCTTCCCGCTGCTGCGCCCCATGGCGATCGGCATCTGCATCATGTTCTTCCCGACCCTTGTACTCGGGTCGCTCAACGGAATCCTCTCCCCGCTGGTGCAGGCCACCCACTCGCTGATGGTCGGCCAGACCTTCAACATGCAGGAGTGGCGGCAGGAGTGCGCTCGCCTCGAACAGGAGAGCCGCGAGCGGCTTCCGGCAGAGAGTTACTACACCGAGGACGAGGAGAAGGAGCGCGAACTGCAGGCCCTGGGCATCGACGAGCAGTCGCAGCAGGCCCTCGACCGGATGCAGAGCGAACGGAAGTCGTGGAGCATCAAGGGGATGATTCTGAAGGCCCTCACCGCGATTATGGAGCTCTTCTTCGCCGCGGCGGGCGTGATCCTCGACGTACTGCGGACCTTCTACCTGATCGTCCTCTCGCTGCTCGGGCCCATCGCCTTCGCCATCTCGATTTTCGACGGATTTCAGAACACCCTGGTGCAATGGTTTTCCAAGTATATCTCCATCTACCTGTGGCTCCCTATCTCGGACCTCTTCTCGGCCATCATCGCCCGGCTGCAAACCCTCTCGCTGCAGCACGATGCCGAGATGATGGCGCAGGACTACAACTGGTATTTTGACATGTCGAACAGCATCAACCTAATCTTCATCCTCGTGGCCATCTGCGGCTATCTCTGCATCCCTTCGATCGCCTCGTGGGTCGTGCAGGCCAACGGTTTCTCCTCCTACAACCGGACCATCTCGCGCGCTACGTCGCTCGTGAGCGGCGGTGCCGGCTGGATTACCGGAAAGGTTTGGGCCGGGACCAAAAGCACGGTCGGAGCCGCCGGACAGGGGCTGGCAACCGCAGCTCGCCTGATTATCAAAAAATAATCGCATCATGGAATTCAAATCATTGCTGAACATCGAAACCTCCTTCCGGCAACTGCGCCTCTACGCACTCATCTTCGCCGGAATCTGCGCCGTGGTGACCATCACGGCCGTCAGCCTCTCGTATGCCTTTGCCGAGCGGCAGCGCGAGAAGATCTACGTCCTCGACAACGGGCGTTCGCTCATGGTAGCCCTCTCGCAGGATCTTGCCCAGAACCGGCCCGTCGAGGCCCGCGAGCATGTGCGGCGTTTCCACGAACTCTTCTTCTCGCTCTCGCCCGACAAGGCGGCTATCGAGTCAAACATGGAGCGGGCCCTGCAGATGGCCGACAAGAGCGCCCTCTCCTACTACAAGCTCCTGCAGGAGAAAGGTTTCTTCAATCGGCTGATTGCCGCCAACGTCTCGCAGATGGTCCATGTGGACAGCATCCGCTGCAACTTCGACCGCTATCCCTACGAAGCCACGACTTACGCCCGGCAGCGCATCATGCGCGAGAACACGATTACCGAGCGGTCGCTCGTCACGACTTGCCGACTGGTCAACGTCTCCCGCTCGGACAACAACCCACAGGGGTTTCTGGTCGAGGATCTGATGATCGTTGAAAATAAGGACTTGCAGACCTATGACCGTTAAAGCACTTATCCAAAGCCATGTGCGCTGGCTGCGACGGCGCATCCGGCGCTGGCACGACCATCTCACGCCCCGAACCCGGCGGTGCATCCTCCTGGGGATGTTTCTGCTGCTGGTCGGGCTTTATGGGCTGCTGCTCTTCGGCCCGGCACCGCGATTCGATTTCGGGAGGATGGCACCTCCCTCTTTGGAAAACCTGAAATTGCGATAACCATGGAAGAGAGACAAAAAAACACACCGACGCCCGACTCCGCCGCGGCATTCGAGCGTCAGCGAAAAAGAAAAATCATCCTGGTGGCCGCAGTCGGAAGTTGTCTGGTCATCGCGTTCATCTGGTTCCTCTTCAAACCCGCGCCCACGATCGGCGAGAGGCAGGCAGGGATCAACACCACGCTGCCCGACGGCAAGGCCCCGAAGATCGAGGGCGACAAGCGCAAGGCCGCGGAGCGCGTGGCCAGCGAGGAGCAGTCCCGCAACCGGATGATGACCCTCGGGGACAACTCCTTCTCGCTGCTCGATGAGGAGCTTCGCAACACGGAGCCGCGGTCTCCGGCCGAGGATCCCGTGCGCCGGGCAGCCGAGGCAAACCGCGCCATGCAGCAGCAGGCCCGACAATTCTACGCCGCGCCGCCGCGCAATGCCGAGGTCGAAGAGCTCCGCGAGCAGGTGGCCTCCCTGCAGCAGCAACTCGCCATCGAGCGGCAGCAGCCCGACCCGATGGAGGTGGCCGAGGAGCAGTACCGCCTCGCACAGCGCTACCTCGGAGGCGGGACCGGGGTTTCACGCGAGGCCGACGGCATGAAGTCCTCGGGACGTTTCAGCGTCATGCGACCTGTCCGCGAGGGCGATGTCCGGGCTTCGACCCTCAATCCGCGAATCGACTCCGCCCGGGAGCGTAACATCGGATTTCTGACGGCCGCGGGCGTTCTTCCGGTGGATACGGCTCCGACCATCCGGACCTGCGTCGCGCAGACACAGGTTGTGCGCGTGGGCTCGACAATCGCCCTCCGGCTGCTGGAACCGGTACGCATCGACGGAGAGGTGATCCCCCGCAATACGCCGCTCTACGGCGCCGTCTCCGTAACGAGCGACCGGCTGCGGGTGACGGTAACCTCCATCGAATACCGGGGGCGCATCTTCCAGGTGCAGGCCGAGGCGTATGATCTCGACGGCCAGCCGGGAATCAACGTCCCCAACTCCCGCGAGCGGACTGCCCTCAAGGAGGCGCTGGCATCCGTGGGACAGACGGCCGGAACAAGCGTGAACATTACCCATTCGGCCGGGCAGCAGGTTCTCGCAGAGCTGGCACGGGGCGGAATTCAGGCATCCTCCCGCTACCTCTCCGAGAAGCTCCGCGAGGTGCGTATCACCCTCAAGGCCAACCACCAGATTCTATTAATCTCCAAAGAAAACTAAACGACAACACCATGAAACGAGACCTCATTTATCTGACCCTTCTGGCCGCTCTTTTTGCCGCGGCCAAAGTCATGGCCCAAAACAACGGGACTACGTCCCAGCAGGGACTCACGCCCCGTACCATCGAGGTGGGATTTACGAAAACCGTGCATATTCTCTTCCCGGCGTCCGTAACCTACATCGACATCGGCTCGATGGCCATCATCGCCGGGAAGGCCGACGGCGCGGAGAATGTCGTGCGGGTGAAGGCCGCCGTGCGCGACTTTGCGGAGGAGACCAACCTCACGGTGATTACCGAGGACGGCGGATTCTACACCTTCGATGCCCGGTATGCCGAGAACCCCGCTACGTCGACCATCGAGATTGCGGCCGCGGAGAGTCCGGCAGCACAGCCCGCGTCAGCCTCGGAGCCGGCCCGTGCAGACGAAGGGCGCGTGCTGCTCCGCGAGGTGGGACGGGAACGCCCTGCCACGGTGAAGCGCGTGTTGAGCGACATATACCGCCAGAACCGCGCGGATGTAAAGGGTATCCACACCCGAAAATACGGCGTGGAGGTCGAGGTGCGGGGGATCTACGTCCACAACGACGTGATCTACCTCCATGTGCAGATTGCCAACAACACGAACATCTCCTTCGAGGTGGACTATCGCCGCTTTGTCGTCGCGGACCGCAAGGCGGCCAAACGCACGGCTCAACAGCAACGCATCATCGAACCGCTGCGGGTCTGCAACGACCCCTCGATTGTGCGCGGGCACCAGCGCCAACGCATCGTCTTCGCCCTTCCGAAGCTGACACTCGAGGAGGAGAAGATTCTCCTGCTGGAGATCGCCGAGAAGGACGGAGCACGCCACCAATGTCTCGAAATTTCGAGTAAAGAGTTGCTCGCGGCAAAGGCATTGTAAGAACGAATTATGCCATAGACAGGAAAAGCCACTTCTTTCGGGAAGTGGCTTTTCTCAATTATTTGACAGCGGGTTCAATCAGTCGATTGTTTATATCCATTCGTTCGTGAAGGATTCGGACAATGAAAATGGCATGTCAATTATGCTGAAGACCGTCATTTCTATGAAAATGACGACCTATTATTGTAGCCTACAATATATTAGTTTGCCTTTATGGAATATTAATAGGTTTACCTTGAAACTTAAGTCGGTTTTCTGCACTTAGTGTAGGCACATTGATAAACAATCGCTTAATAGCACGACTGGCAGCCACATAATATACCCGATGCGCATTGTTGTCATTCAAGTTCGGCGACAGCAGAAACTCTAAATCATCTTCTTCTTTTAGAATGACAAACACGTTATCATACTCCTCTCCTTTTGATTTATGAATGGTCTTATGCTTGTCATTGGAATCACCATCCTTCACTCCAAGAGCAGCATCGGCGTATGTATGGCTCACGTAGAAATCCTCAATTACCTTGTCTTCTATCTGAGCTATTTTGACATGTAAATCATTAACCAGAAAATTATAGAAATCCATCAGACTTCCGTCTTTGTAATCCTTATAACCATTCAGCAAGCGCCTTAAAAGCACGATGGTTAGAGTCCTGTCTCGATTGACAATATCTAACTGGTACCAAGCACTTCGCAGGTCATTCATTCTTGTATATTCCACGGCCTTTATCAATGCTTTTATCACCATCTGCCGTCCTGCATGGCTGTCAAAATCCATCTCTAATATTTTCTCAACATCCCGCGCCCCGTTCTTTTTACGCATAGAATTGGCAAGTACGTTTTGAAAGGCTAGCGATTGTACGTCGTTAGTTCCACTTTTTTCTATACTTTGTTGGTAACAGTTAAGCATATCTCCTACAAGCAATTCTGGCACCATTCCTTCTAACCCGCTCAGCCATTCTTGAGAAAAATCAGTCCTGATGACGTTCAGTAAGTCTATTATCTGCTTCGTACTACGCTTATTTCCTCGTATCTCATACTCCTGCATCTTTGGCACAGAAAAATTGTCAAACTGCTGCACTGTAGCACCGATAAAGCCATAGATTGATTGAGCTTTGTCGCCAACACCCCCCACAATAACCCCCTCATTGCCTAATTGGGTCAAAAAGTCAACTACAAATGGAATTGTATCTTGAAATTCATCGACGAAAATATATGGATATTTAGCTTTGATTAATTTGTATATGTTGGGGTATCTCGAAAACAGAATATAAGAGAAATACAAAATGTCATCAAAAGATATATACCCCCCACTCCATAGCCATCTTTTGAACCCCATATACCAGTCATTACCCACATACCGCTTGCCACTCTTTAGGTAATAAACCTGTGCGTAATCAGGTTTGTAGTGTTTATACTCATGGTTTTCATAACGCCACATCGCTCTCAGCAAACCTTTCAGATAGATTTTGGCATCTAACCATGATTTACCAATGCGGTTTAACACGAATGCAGCTGTTCCTTCTGATTTAAAATTCGAGTCATCTATAACTACAAGTTTGTCCAACTTCAGTTCGAAATCATCAGCTACCAAATGAATATAGGGTTTTACCACATTAGCATACAAAAAACTGTGAATGGTACATACCTCAACCACATCATTCCCAATATTCAAACGTGAGGTTATTGTATCAATACCCACATTGGTATAGGTGATACAAGCCACCTTCTTCACCACATCAAGTTTGTGGCTCTTTGACACCACATTCTTGATATGACTTATCAGCCAATGCGTCTTTCCTGCACCAGGTCCAGCACTTACTTTAAACGGTTCGTCTATAGGTATGGTTTGTTCTGATGTTATGATAATAGCCATGTTAATGCGTCAGCAATATATTGAGGTACGTGGAACTCTATTCTTTCTGCTTCAGGTTTCTCCAGATTAGCCATAAGCGCCACGTTTAGTTCCAGCGCATTGCTACCTTTTGAAACGGAGTTTAAATATCGGGATGCGAGTACGGCTTTCCGTTTTTCTTCATCTGTCCAATTCGATGCGTCTATTGATGTCTTGATACGTGTATTGGCATCACTTTTTCTCAACTCACCTATCATAGCATTAAGATTCCGCTCTGCCATCATTGCCTTTATTTCTGATGTATTGGATACAGAATCAGTCAACAACAGTTCACAATCGGGATTCTCTCGCATTATATCATACTCCAGCGTTTTTCCATATGTTACATCTTGTCTGTAGAACCTAATGTTGGGATGGACTGCATATTGAGCTACCTCAGCATCCGCATGATGCATATAGTCGTTGTTGGCTGTATCTATATTGTACTCATAGGGATAGCAAGATTCATATTTTTCGTCTGGTTCATTCTTCTTTTTTCTGCAGGGATCAATGTCTGTCAAGCAAACTATCTTCTTGTTGATGGTATATGGATTGTTCGTATCAAACAACTTCAGGAAGTGACTGAAATACCGGCCACCCATATTCACCACTAACACTTGCTCATCTGTAAGATTCTTATTCAAATATCTAGCAAAGACTGGGAGTAATAACTCCTCAGCAACTCCTTCAACGAATATCAATTTGTTGGCAAAGAACATATCCGCTTTGGTCGCATCCAGAAATCTCTGCACATATTGCTTGGACTTCACATCATTAGCATTATCTTTATAAATAACACGTGGATAGCCAACATTGATCTGCCCTAACACAGGTGAAGTTAAGCAAATCAGATCATCCAGTTTCACTGCAGAGGCAATTTGAGTAGAATGTGAGGTCATAAATATCTGACGCACACGGTCATTAGCATTGTTATCCTGCAAAAACTGTAGGAACTTATACTGCATAGATGGGTGTAGGTGTGCTTCACATTCCTCTACAGCAAGAAACGAGAGAACCTTGGCATTGCGTTTCATATATGTGCTGCTGCTGTCCGCCTGCATCTTTGCAAGCAAAAGCGACATATAAATAAGATTGTTATAACCTAGCCCATTATACGTTGCTGGCACTTCTATACCAACAGCATACTTGATAATCATTCTCAATACTGCAAACATTTCATTTTCAGTCACCTCTCCATCAAAATCCGGTACTGCTCCGTTGAATGTTGCACCTGTATCGACCGCGTACCTCAGAAATACGTTTTTGCCATTCTGTAACCTATTTTGTAAAGTTTGCATTAATGGAGCTGACTGCTGAACAAAATTATCTCTTAGAGCTTTCAATTGTTCCTTTTTCTCATCCTCTGTTTTTTCTGTATCATTCTTAACTGAGTAATCAATGAAGAAATTCAGCACATCTCTCAAAAGCGGATTATAACCGGCGTATAAGTCGTGACTCACATCACGGATGGCATCAAGGAACTGGAAGTCAATTTGCCCCAAAACGTCATTGACACTAATACCTGCAGCTTGATTACCACCAGAGCGACTACTTCTATAGAATCTGATGTAATCATGATCTATGATTTTCCATATTTCCTTAGCAGTAGTTGCTCCAGCAACATCGGCCTTATAATTGTCCTCTTGCGTATCTGCTAATTTAAACTCGTATCTCAATTCAGCCTCTTCGCTTAATGCTGGGTCTGTCATCATACCGGAGAATAGCCCCATTTCTGCAGAATCTAAGGCTTCACCTTCACTTCTATGAAGAACTAGAGTTATTAAGATACGTGGTGACTGCAGTTTTAATGTTGCCACATTTGTATCATAAAATATATCACTCGTACCTAATCTATGACCGTCACTATAGCCGAGCACCAACCCTATTGCACGGAGCAGGTTACTTTTGCCCGTATTATTATGCCCTATTATGACATTAATTCCTTCATGGAAGGGCACCAAAGCATCCTTGAAGTTACGGAAGTTTGAAATTTTAATCTCCTTAATATACATATCGCATTTCTTCTTTATCTGAAATATAACTAATTCTTACACATATTGATTCTTATGCTTATCGCATTTTGATGTTAAAAAAACTATGTATTAATAATGAACATAGTTTTTCCCCTCATTAATAGTAATCAATAGAGATATCTGACTCAATAACTTCTATATGTTAACAACCTTCAAAAAAACTTTCTGTACAAAAATAACATTTTTACTCTATATCTTATGATATTTAGTTATTTGGTTCGACAATAAGTCATGGTTCCATAAGGTTTCCGGCGTTGGATCTCGATCAGCAGACCTCTTTGGACCAGCGAGGCGTAGATCTCCCGGACGAAGTGCACGCACGGCGAATCGAACGAACAGCCCAGCGGTGCGCGGATAGTGTGCACCATCAGTTGCCGCACCAGTTCTTCAAGAACCTCATCCCGAAGGTGGTATTTCGATGGATCCGAGGTGCGGAAAGCCTCAAGAAAAAATTGTTCGGAATAGTGCTGTCGGTAGTAGGCCAACTCCTCTTCGACGGTAAAGTCATAGAGTCGGTCGTAACGGTCCGTCGTTTGATATTGAAACGAGGCTCCCTGTCGCAGAACTCTTTCGACAAGGGCGATATGCGGCTCCTCGACCGGGCCGGAGAGTTCCGTCGGGTGGCAGTAGAGACAGGTCGTTCCCAACTGGAAGGATGGACATCCCGGCGGATTCTCCAGAATCGTAAAACCGGCATGGGAGAAGAGCGTGCGAATCTCCGTGTAGAACCGGTAGTGTTGTTCGTGCGACATACGTCCGTCGTTATAGCCCGCCTCGATGCGGAAGTAGACGTCATAGATTGGATGGGTGGTTTTCATGGTTTGAAAAGATTAAGCCGCAGCCCGAAGACTGCGGCATGGTTTAACAATCAGCAACAAGGGCTTATGCAGCCGGAGCTTCAGTCTCCTCGTCCGCGATCTCGTCAGATCCGGGTTCCAAATGGTCGAAGATCATCCGGGCGGCCCGGTTGACATCGACCAGAATATCGAAGAGGTAGGCAGGCTCCCGGCGCAACTGTGTAAGCCACCCTTTGAGATAGGCGGCATTCTCTTCGCGGGGCGTCGTGGCAAAGCCAGCCATGGCACCGCACAGCGCCGAGGTCAGCTCCGCAACCAACTCTTCGCGGGCATACTCTTCGTCGCCAAAGCAGGTCCCCATCGTGCGGTTCAGACGCTCGGCATGGCCCGTGCTGTGGGCAATCTCGTGCAGCAGCGTCCCGTAGAAGGCTTCGCCCTTCGGGAACTGCTCCTTGAGCGGGCAGATAACCCGATCGTGCAGGCGTGTGTAGTAGGCCCGGTCGCCGTAACGGAGTTCGATCGGGCAGAGCCACGCCTGCTGCTCGACCATCCGGTCAATCGGCTCGCAGAGCATGCCGTCGGAGTAATCCTTCCGTTCGGCACGGGCCGTCAGCGCCGCATAACGTTCCGGTTGCTTCTCTTGCATATCCGTCTGGTCAAGGTTGAAGACCGAATAGTAGCGTATGATGGGAATGACCTCGTACTGTTTGCGGACCTCCTTCGGAAGCTGGCGGTACTCCTCGAAGTCGATCTTGCGGCGGTTCTCCTTGTGGCGGATGCAGATCTTCCAGAAGTAGACCGGGAACGACAGGGAGCCCTTGAGGATATTCAGTCCCTCCTCCTTGGCCTGCCGGAAGGTCATGAAGATTGGCGTTTGATAGCCCGCTATTCCCGAAAGGAAGAGCAGCATCAGGATATTCCCGGCCCGGTAGGGCGTGCCGCGCAGGTTGCGGGGAAGACCGTGTGCAAGGTCCGTGATCCACGGTTTCTGCCAGTCGGTTTCGAGGTGTTCGATACGCTGGATCATCAGCTCCGTCAGTCGGGGCGCTATGGCATCTATCAGATTATGGTTTTTCATGGCTGGATGGGATTGAAAACAGATTGGAAATGAAAGACGGAGCAATCGTTTGATTGCTCCGTCGGTATTACTTGGATCAGGCAGCTTGTGATTCTGCCGTCTCGTTCGGACCGAACTCCGGATCGGCCGGGATAATCAGCGGCTCAGCAGGCGGCACCGGAATCTCCGTGTCGGGCGTCGCTTCCGGCTCCTCGGGAAGTTCTTCGAGAATGGATTCTGCATCCGACTCCCGGGATTCGGCCAAAGCCCGGGCCTCCTCCTGCGCCTTCAGGTCGTCAATCTGCTCCTGCAGCTTCGTCCGGCGTCGTTCGTAGGTTGCCAGGTATTTCTCCTGCACGGTCCGGCTTTGAGCTTCGAAATTCAGATCGGCGAACCGGCACATCAGGCGCGTATCCACCTCCTCGTCCGTACAGTTGTAATCCCGGGCCGTTGTGCGGAAGAAGTCAAGCAGGAAGAGGCGAATCATTGCCGCCCGCTGCTCGGGTGTCAGTTGTCCGGCAGCCGCGAAGCGCTCCTCTTCGGTGACGCGCCACTGATTTTGAGGCTCGATGCCGCACTGCCGAAGCCGGTCGTCCGCCATGTGTCGGATCACGGCGTAGTAGAACATCTGGTGCTCCTCTTCGGTCAGCGGGCTGCCCGAGACTTTCGATTCGCGGAACAGCGTCTTCATGTCGGCAGTGATATGCTCGTAGCAAAGCTGCCGGTTTCGGTGGTCCTGACGCAGCAGACTCTCCATCGGAGAGGCAGGAACCATCGTGACGTAAACCGTCCGTTCCCCTGCAGCATCCTCGACCGCGACTTCCCGCGCCTCTTCCGGAACATCCTCATAGCGGATCTCCACGTCGAACATTCCGATGACGGCATATTTGCGGACTCGGCCTTCCGTAACGTCGAATTCGAGTTGCCTGGTCTGTTCCGTAAACCGGGCCAGCGCCGCTTCGTAGCGCTTCACGGCTTCCGCGTAGTTTTCTTCCGACGAGTAGCACTCCGCCTGGGGAGCTTCGGGCATTTCGGGGGCCGTATCGTAGTAATCGAGGTAGTAATCCAGCTCCTGAATCCGGTAGCCCTCCTCTTCAAGATGCTCAATCACCGAATCGGGCGTATCGCCCACCGTGGCAAGGGCCGTCCGCGGGTCCGCCTTCAGCAGCTGCAGGGCCTGCTGCACGAGGTATTCGTCGTTCTTGCGCATCATGCAGCTACGGTTCTGGCAGCCTGCACATCCGTCCGCACATTCATCCTTGAAAAGGATTTGGTTGGCCGTATTGTGGTGGCAGGTGTGGCATTCGGTCTTGTCGAAGCGGTAGGTGTCCAGGCGGGTCATGTAGCGGTCGTAGAGCCGTCGGGCAATCTCCCGGATCCGGGCATTCTTCCACAACAGGCGGCATCCGTCCGAGAAATGCTCTTCGTAGACCTCCTGCTGGACCGCCGCATCGTATTTCGCGATCTCGGTGGCAACACCGACCGAAATCTCCTCCCGGTCGAGCTGCTCGGCGAGGGCGTCGATCAGATCACAGAGTTTCAGTCGGGAGCGGATGTAGGCCTCGGATTTCCCGAACTTTCCGACCAGGCTTTCGATCGTATGACGTCCCGATTCCAGCGCCCGTTTGTAGGCCGCAGCCTCCTCACGGGGTGTAACGTCCTCGCGTTGGAGGTTCTCCGTAATGGCGGCATCCTCGGCTTCGGCATCCGACAACTCACGGACAAGGGCCGGAATGAATTTCAGCCCCGCCATCGCTACGGCCCAATAGCGCCGTTCGCCGTAGACAATCTCAAAACCGCCCTCTTTGGGCCGAACGCAAATCGGTTGCAGAACCCCGACCTGGCGAATGCTGTCGGCAAGTTCCAGCAAGGTCTCCGAGCGGAAATCCTTGCGGGGATTGTAGGTGCTGCTGACAATCTTGTTCAAATCCAGCAACTGAACGGCCGGAGCTGGTTGTTGTTCCGCAGTCTCGGAAGAGGAGGCAGCTTGCGACGATTCCTGCTCGTCGGGATTCGGATTTGAAGTGGCAGCTTTCGATACTTTGGCCTTGCTCTTCTTCGTTTTCGGTTCTTCCCTGGAAGTCTGCATAACATCAAACAGTTTTTACCGTGTGTCTCACGTTTTTGGGACCATGCAATCCAAACGGACCGCATAATAATTATGTTATGAGGACTTATTCCCGACGCGGTCGGTTGCCTCGGGAAGAGACACAGTCATGCGGCGACGTCGGAGCGGCGAAAAATACCGCAGCCTCGGCGAGGATGATTTTTCGTCCGAGGACGGCGGGCCGCCCGCGGCCTTCCGCATGACTATCTTCCCCGACGGCAACCGGGAAGATTTCAGTGTTTTTTTTATTGACCCAATTGAATAATTCTTATCTTTGTATAAGATTCAATGAGTCAAAAATTTAAAGCCATGATAACGCGAATAAAAATAGATGGGTTTAAAAGTTTAGTCAATTCAGAATTGTATTTTGGCCCATTCACTTGTATTATTGGCGCGAATGCGATTGGAAAATCAAATTTCTTTGATGCATTAGTATTTTTATCCAATTTGGCAGATAAGACCTTAATTGAAGCTGCAAAATCAATTCGAAGCGAGAAACAAAGTTCGAATATTAATGATATGTTCTTCAGAAATGGGGAAATAGTATATGATACTATGTCCTTTGAGGTAGATATGATAATACCTCAAGAAGGATATGATGATTTAGGGCAAAGAGCATGTGCGTCAACAACCGCGGTACGTTATAAACTACAACTTCGTTCTATAGATAGTTCTGAATTAGATGAACCTATCCAGATTCTATCCGAATCATTAGAGCCCATTCCAATAAAAGAGATTCGCAGACAATTATATTTTGCACCTTCAAAAGAATGGATATCATCCGTTATTAAAGGACGCAAAAATACATCCTTCATATCCACAAGTGGTGATAATATTATTAAACTGCATCTCGACTCTGGTGGCGATGATACCGACAAATCCAATAAGAGGAAACGGAGTGGCCGACCAATAGAGTTTCAGCGAGAGAAAATGCCTCGAACTCTATTATCAACGGTTACCGCAGAATTTCCAACCTCATGTCTAGTTAGGCAGGAAATGCGCAATTGGATGATGTTACAATTAGAGCCGACTTCATTGCGCCAACCCAATACCATATATGACGTTAAGCATGCAGAAATAAAGGCAAACGGCGCAAATATTCCTGCAACTTTATATCGATTACACAATGAAAATAAAGACCGGGACATCTACCAAGAGATAACGAACAAAATCAAAAAGTTAATCCCTGAAATATCTGAAATATGGGTTGATAGAGATGATAAAAGAGATTTATTAACATTAGAGACCAAATTCAAAAATGGCTTAACCTTACCTGCGCAATCATTGTCTGATGGAACATTACGTTTTATGGGACTTACCATTCTTCAGGCTGATTATAAAAGTAGTGGCGTAATTTGTTTGGAAGAACCGGAAAATGGGATCAATCCCAAGAAAATTACGGAAATGATTGAATTGCTGCAAGAAATAGCGACTGACACTACTTTTGCCGTCGATCAAGACAATCCCCTTCGCCAGATTATCATAAATACGCATTCCACAATTGTTGCGAGTAACATATCATTAGATGATATCTATTTTGCGGATAACAAAGAACTATACAACGACAATTATAAGAAAAAGATATTAGCAACTACTTTTTCAGCATTGCCGAGTTCTTGGAGAGTAATACATAAATTGGCAAGTGTAACTAGTGTGGGTGAGATTGACAATTATGTTGATGGTAAAATCGGTCTATTATCCCTTCAATATGTTCCGTCCGTAAAAAAGCGGATTAGAACAATTAAAGACATCTATAAAGATTGTTATAATTTGTGGGAGTAGTATGGAGGATCTCAAATATGTTTTAATTGCAGATGGTAGTTCTGATCGAATATTTCAATCAATTATTGATTGGACTATAGATCAACATTATCCCCAATTACCCAAAAAAGGACATTGGGTAGATTTAAGAGCAATCCCTTGTAAAACAGATAAAATATCTGAAAAAATTGAGTGGGCCCTGAAATTATACCCTGCAGATATTATATTTTATCATCGGGATGCTGAAACAACAGACATTCTCGCATTAAAACAACGCAAGAATGAAATACAATGTGGAATTAAAGACGAGAATATAATTCACAGGACAATTTGCATAGTTCCTATAAAAATGATGGAGACTTGGTTGTTATTTGATGCTGAAGCAATCAAGAAAGCCGCCGGCAACAGAAATTACAAAGGCGTACTTGAATTGCCTCGCATACAGCATTTAGAGCAGGAAAAACAGCCCAAGAAACTATTGTATGGCTTACTAAAGACAGCGAGCGGATTAAAAGGTCGAAATCTAGAAAAGTTCAATCCGGGATATGCAACTCACCTTGTCGCCGATAACATATCAGATTTTTCTCCTTTAAGACATTTAAAAGCCTTCGCGGAATTTGAACGTGATTTAACCATGGTAATTGATAAATTGCTAGATATTTAACAATGGCTAAAAATTAGTCAGATTTAGCTATGCCCAAAATTTATGAGAATGGGAGATTATATAAAAATAAAGATCCATATAATGGATCTTTATTTCTTGGGTAAAAAATATCCCAATATACATTTAGGATTTCTCATACAAATTTGAATATGGTTTTTTTCTCGAAAACCAGCTGTCTCATATAATTCTTGACCTTCCCAGAAAGCTGCTTTCACAGAATCGTATTCCTTATACCCATGTTCTTTATTAAATTTATGAATTGCTCTTATAACAGCGCAATCCAAATAGCGTAAAGGTAAATCTCCTGTTTCTCCTCTTTCCCCCTTTTTATTTTTGGTGCCTTTTCTAACGCTTTCATCAATTAAACTATTATATGATTCTTTAATTATCTGCGCATTTCTTCTTTGAGTTAAATCTAAACAATATCCTAAATATATAATAGCCCCAACGACAAAGGGGTCTTTTTTTTTGTTTCTTTTGCAAATTCAAGTGCACGGTCATAATCATTCTCCCAAAAATATACTCCATCTCCTAACCAATCGTATGTATTGTGGCTGAAAATAAGTTCGTCATCTCCATTTATGGCTTTCATTCCTACGTCTTTAGAACAACCATGAAAACCAAGAATTAAATTAGGGTAAAAAGAATACATTTTCTATTCTTTAATTAGTATTACTCCATTTCGATCGATTTCCAGTCCAATACTTCGTAAATAATGGCGGGCACTTCTGACTGTTTTTGCCTTTTTGGCCCCATATTTTCGCATTTCGAGAATATATTTTTCAATAGAAACAGTTTCCTCAGTATTCTCATCATTCACAACTACAATCCGTCTTATTTTTGTATACCTAATTTGTGACATATCTTTCCATTCTTTTAAATTCCAATATTTTCTTCAATGCTTAAATCAAAATCAGACAATAACTACACTACTATTTTCATTGCATAGAAATACAAACTTCTAAATCTTCCTTGGCCTTCTTGAATGGTAGTATTTCTTTTATCGCCTCTTCATTTTTATCTTTATGCAATTTATGAACTCTTTGTGTTCTAATTTAAAATTATTGACATTGCAAAGTAACGAATTAATTCTGACATTATCGTCAAGTTTGCGAATATAAATACATAATTTTGAGAATGTTTTTTACTTGCATAGTGATAAAACAACCCCTCAAAAAATCTCTCAATAGAGCGTAAGATTCCACTTATCATTATTCACTCTACTATTTACCCATATTTGCTCCCGCAAAGATTAAACCGACTAATGCAGCAATTGCCTGTGGAGTTGTAGAGAACAGCCAATCTAAAGCATTACTGTCTATAATTAACGAATTCCTTTGTAACAAAGATAATACGATATTTATCACAATATTATCCTCAAAAGATAATTTACATTACATTTCGTGCCATCAACATGGTTTTATCCATTTGCCATAGATATAGACATTCCGTTCAAGAAAGGAGGTCCGAATATCATACGAAATAACCCAGATGCACAACGAACTGTCGCCTCGAAGACTGAATGTCAAATCACGGAAAGCTGCTTTCGGAAAGCGGACGTCCTGCGTGTAGAATCGTCCCTTGTAACCCGCAGGCGTTGCTTCACACAAGTAGATACTAAAAGTACGAAACAACCAGCGGAGAATCTTCCGCCGGTTCTCGGGGTACAGGCTCTCGACGTAAAAGCGATGGTAGTAAATCATCTCCTGCTGCTGTCAACGTAAACGATACCTCCGGGCAAAATAGGCAACAACTCCCGGAATGTGCTTTTTGTAGTAGGGCTGATTCTCCCGGCACCACGAGGCGAGTTCCTGCTTCGTGGTAAAGGGTCGGCGCCAGCTGCGTCCCGACATAATACGATCCAACTCGGGAGCCAAACGCTCGACAAAGTCGCCAACGGTCCAGCCTTCCCAGATGTGTTTCTGAAGGTCAATCATATCAAATCCATTTTGAAGTTTGACATACGTTCATGGACCGACTCCATTTAGGAAAGAAGGTGCCGGCCACGGGCCGATACACAACGGCGGGACCAACCGGAAGCCCTTTTCGGACGATACACCCCAGACGGGTGGAGATTGTCCGAAAAGGAGCTTCGAGGTACAGGCACGCCGCTATCTTGGCCCGAGGCCGGCACTTGCGGAATAACCTTCTACCCCACTGTCAAACTTTTTGCTCATCCGGTCCGACCATAATCCGGGGAGTACGCCGCAGTGCATTCTGCAGATTGCGCTGGTTGATCCGGTAAACAAGCATCAGCAGATCATAGGCGCTGTACAGGAATTGCCGCCGATAGATCTTGGGGCGAATCAGTCGTTTTTGACGGTAACGGGTCAGCGTTTCGGGGCGAATGTCGAGGACTTCGCAGGCCGCATCGGCCGTCAGGAAGAACGGCTCGTCGCTTTGACTACACAGGTATTCAAAAAGCAGCAAGCCCTTGCTCAAAAGAAAGTTCGTCTTGATGAGGCGTTCGAGCTGTTCGGAGGGGACAAGCCGATAGATGAGGGGATTTTGTTTGGGTTCCATGAATAACAGATTTATTGATTCAACGATTCGAGTTTTCCGCGGCGGCGCATCTTGCGGATGAACCCCTGCACTTCGGAGAGCAGGTACATGCGCCGGGCTCCGATGTTGAAGCCGACGAGCAGCCCTTGTTCGCGGAAGCGGCGCACCTGGCGTTCGCTCTGGCGGAGCAACTGGCAGACCTCCGCAAAATCGAGGATCGGATCGCCTTCGAGCTGGCTCCGATGATCCTTCATGAAGTGTACGATCTCGAGGATCTCTTCGACCGTCCGCAGAATGCGGGACAAGTCATCCGTGTGTTGATTTTCCATCTTTGTCGGGTTTGGTTTCCACGGCAAAAATGGGACAGCCTCGGAACTCGTTTATCAGTGTTTGAATCAATTATATGTTTTTTCCTTGTCTGGAACTCAAACCATTCTTGCATCCGACAGTCCATCAGAGAGCAGGACAAAATTCCCATAGCTTGCCGGTATCGGCAAGAATCATCATTCTGGGGATGGAAATCACCACTTAACTTGCCGATAAGACAATAGCTTTTCAGGTTCGGTTCTTATTGCAAAGTTCGCATCTGAAGGCTCATGCTATTCAAAGAAAGTATGACGAGCAGCATTGCTTCCAACATCATCGACAACAACACGATGTTCTGTGACCAACTGTTCAGACTAAAATGGTCTTCCAAAATCAGAAAAATACAATAAATTTGCAAACAAATTCGTTTGCATTTCGTATATTTGCAGATGAAGCCATGAAAAGCAGAATTGACATATTGAAAGGCATCCATCCGGGCAAGATAATCGACAGGGATTTGAAGAAACGCAATCTCAGTCAGCGGTCGTTTGCTGCCTCCATCGGAGAACACAGTCAAACACTCAATGCCGTCATTACGGGGCGACGCAATCTGACGGTCGAGATGGCGTTGAAGATCGAGCAGGCATTCGGATACGAAGAAGGATTCCTGCTGCTGCTTCAGACATACTACGAGATCGCCGAGTACAAGAATGGTCAAAAGAGCCGTGCCATATCCGGAACACCGGCAATTCGTCGGTCCCTGTTCTGGGATACCGACTTCGACACACTTGACTGGGGGCGGTACCGTAAATCGGTCATCGCTCGTGTCCTGGAGCGAGGTAATGATGCAGAAAAAGCGGAGATTGCCCGATTCTACGGCACCACACTTGCTGCCCTCGAAACCGATTTTCCGAAAAACACTTACCGTATAAACACAACATCGCAAAATGGCCGACAATAGCTACCTGCACTATGAAACGGTAACGCCGCTGTTGAAAGAGATACTTGGAATACTGATGGGCGAGGAATCGTTTGCACCCTTCCGTCTGGTCGGAGGTACAAACCTGAGCCTTCGCTACGGGCACAGAAAATCGGTCGACATCGACTTGTTTACCGATGCAGAGTATCGCAGTCTCGATTTTCGGGTATTCGAACGCTTTCTGCAGTCTCATTTTCCATATTATGATTGCAGCGACACAACCTCTATTATTGGATTCGGCCGCGGATACTACATCGGACCGTCGGAACAGGAAGCCATCAAACTTGATTTGATGTATACCGATCCGTTTCTCAAAGCGGCAGACTGTATTGATGGTATTCGGATGGCGAGCATTGAGGACATAATTGCCATGAAGATGAATGTTGTATCGCGTGGTGGGCGCAAAAAGGATTTCTGGGATCTGCACATGTTGCTGACCGAATATCCGCTGGCAAAGATGTTTGCGCTACACGCCCGCAGACACGAATGGGAGCACAACACAGACGAACTTCTGGAGCGTCTGACCGACTTTCGCATGGCTGATGAGGATCCTGATCCGGCTTGCCTGCGGGGACTGGACTGGAGCGACATCAAACTCGATCTGGTCGAGGCCGTGGAGGTTTTTGCCGAGAACCGATAATCAGTTTCTCAATCTCAATACAATTGCCTACAGAACGAAAGCCCAGCAACCAGCTGTAATTAGTACACTCGTCTGAAAAAATGAACCACTCATGCAGCATCACCTATGTGTGCTCCACAAGATGACACAAAAGGTCCTCGGTAGCCGAAAGGTAGCAAGCATGATGTTCGCTTGTTCGAAAAGCGCAGGATCACTTGATTTGGAAATATCCGATTGGGATCCAGGACCAAACAAAAATATAATCTATTGATTTATTTATATTTACACACCGTATATTACACACAAAAATCGGCAAAAAAATCCGCAGGTTCGTTTCCAATTCGGTTGCAAAATCAGGAGATTTTTCGTAACTTTGTAACAACCAAGTGAATACAAGGGAAAACAGCGAAAATAGGTTGTGGCCTATTCGGTGTATCTAAAAATTTTTACAATCTTAACACGTTGACATATTGGCGATTACGATATGGGTTCAGTTATCGTATTCTCCACCAAGAAGGCCAAACAAAAGCCTGAAAACCTGCAAATTTAAAGTTTGCAGGTTTTTTGTTTCCGTTCTCACCCGGGACAAAGACCGGATAACCGCGGCCGATCCGGGGGACGCATTTCGAGTCCGGACCGGCATCGCCCCATCCTTCCTGCCAACTCAGCAACCGGAGACACGTTGTTTTCTTCCGCCCCGATCGACTATCGGAGCAAAGCGACCAGCCGCGGCCCGGCAGTTTCGGGCAGGATCTTGCGAAGTTGGGCGAGAATCCGCTCCCGTGACTCCTGCGGCGAACGATCCGGACGACAGGCATCCGGGCCGAAAAGCGTCTCGGGCGTGGTGAGCAGCGACCAGCCCCAGCCATACTCCCGCCCATGGCGGTCGCGGGGATAGACAAAATCCTCCGTCACGATGTAGCCGCCCATCTCCAGGCGGGTCACATAGCCGTCGAACCGGCTCCGCATCTTCGGGCCCGTAAAGCCGCATGCCGCACGCAGGTCACGGGTAATGAGGCTTCCCTCAACCTTCAGCACGTCGAGGATGCTCCGTTCGATGCTTCCCTCCCCGGGCTCGGGCGAGACGCTCCTCCGGTAGTTGCAGAAGTCGGGCCACCATGCGCGGCTCACGAAGGCGGCCTTGCCGTTGAAGAACTTTCCGTAGGCGCAGCCGCTCTCCTGAAGGATAGCCCCCTTCCACTCCCACAGCGGCCACTCCCAGCCCCCGTCGGGCAAGCGCCTGTACTGACACTCCTCATCCATCACCTCCTCGGCCGACCAGCCCGGAACCCCCATGCGCAGCAGGGGAAGAAAGCCCACTTCGTTGATGCAGTCGATCAACTCGGGGCATGAATGCAGCTTCTCTCGTATCATTGTCCGATCTCTCCGTTAATTCGTCTTTTCACTGCGGAGCAGGCCTTACGGAAGAGGGCCGAATGCTCCATCGTCCGCTCCATCTCCCGGAAACGGTGCATCGGGATGACGAAGCTGAGTTCGTCGGCCGGGACCAACAGCCGGGCCGAGGGGTCCAGCAGTCCGATGAAGCAGCTCCTGCCCTGCCGGCGGTTCTCCCCGACGGCAAAGGTCACGATGCTGCAGCAGCCCGACGCAAAGCGCGTCGAGACGGCATCGTCGGCATCGTTGTCGTAAAAAGCCCAGGCGCAGAGCCCCGACAGGATGTCGGGCGTGGCAAAGAAGAGCACCCCCTCCATCCCGTCAAGCGAGGCAAGACGGTCCATGCGGACGAAGTTCAGAAAGGGTTTCTCCGTCGGGCGGATATCGAGGCGGCAGATGTACTCCCGCACCTGCCCCGGGGTCTGCTTGTAGTGCTCGACCTCCGAGACAAAACCCGGAATGCGCTCCTGCATGGGGGCGAAGGCCGTATAGAGACTTCCGCCGCCGCACAGCACGTTGTCGGCGCACAGCGTCAGCGCCCCCTCCTCGCACACACGGCGAATAGCCCCGATCATGCAGCGGGGGATCTTCCGGATCTCGGCCACGGGTTCGTCACCATACCCGAAGACGACGGGCAGCGGCGCGGCATCGCCCAAGACGTCACGGTATCTCTGCAAAAACGACTCAATCATGACGGTTCGGTTTAACTGCTATCAAAGTTACACGTTTCCCGCCGGCTTTGCTCTCTCTCACCCCCAAAAAAATCGGCTACCGCAAAAAACAGCCGATAAAATACAGGGACTTCACCCGTCCGCATGCGGCAGGAGATACGGGGACGATGCAATCATTTCGAAGAACCTGCCCGACGGGACGGCAACCGAGTGGTCCTCCTCCGCAAGTGGTCCTCCGGAACCGGGAGGACAAAAATCGGAGCACTCCCGACCGGGAGTGCTCCGATTCGATCTTGTCACACGCAAAGCAGCCTCGCTACGCTTCATCGGCCGGAACAACCGTGACCTTGATTCCCTGCTCGCGCATCGCCTCGAGCATCTTCGGCGGCGTGCCCGAATCGGTGATCACATGGTCGATGTCGCCCAACCCGCAGATCCGGCTGAAGCCCCTCCGGCCGAACTTCGAGGAGTCGGCCAGCACCACGGTCTTCGTGGCCGAGGCGATCATCGCCCGGTTCAGACACGCTTCCTGCAGGTGCGTGGTCGAGAGCCCGTACTCGGGGTCGATGCCGTCCACCCCGAGGAAGAGCTTGCTGCAGGCGAAGTTGTCGAGCATCCGCACGGCATATTCACTGACCACCGAAGCCGACGAATGGCGGATGACGCCACCCAGCTGGATGATCTCGATGTCGGGCTTGTCGAGCAGCTCCATCGCCACGTTCATCGCCGACGTGATGACCGTCATCTTCATGTTGGGAATGCAGCGGGCAAAGGCCTGCACGGTAGTCCCGGAGGCGATGACCAGGGCATCCTGCGGCGAAAGAAGCTCGACGGCCGCCATTCCGATCCTGCGCTTGGCCTCGGGGCGCAGTTTCTCCTTCTCCGAAACCTTCCGGGTGGCGATGTAGGGATCGGCCGGAATGGCCCCGCCGTGCGTGCGGTAGAGCAGGTGCTTCTCCTCGAGCAAGTCCAGGTCCTTGCGGATGGTGACGGCGGAGACCCCGAGCCGAAGGCTCAGGGTCCCGACATCAACGCTGCCCGCCGCCCGGAGCAGATCGAGTATGGCCTTGTGTCGTTCACGCAATGTCATACCTGCCAATTTTGCCGTTCCTTGCGGACGATCAGAATGCAAACAGATTGACACCCACCTGCAGGTAGCCCTGCCGCTGGTCGGGATTCCACATCGCATGGGCGAAGAGGGGCATCTCGAAGCGTTTGATCCGCAACTTGTAGGTCGTCTTGAGCGAAATCTGGTTCACCCCGTCGTAACCGTAGAAGTTCGCACCTCCGTCCGCCCCGTCGCGGTTGAAGGCAAACGTGCCGCCCAGACCGACATCCACCGTCCAGTGCTCGTCGCGGAAGACGCTGTACTCGGCATAGAGGAAGGTCGAATAGCGGTTGTTGCCCTCCAGGTTCAGGTCGCGGCCCGCAAAGATCGTCGCCCAGCTCACGCGCAGAGGCACCTTGAGAAGCGTATCGAAGTTGTAGGCCACGCTCAGGTCGAGGAAGTGGCTGGTCGAATACTTGTTGTAGTTGAAGATGTCCTTGCTGTAGGGCAGGTCGGGCGAGTAGTTGTAGATGTCCCACACGGCGACCGTGAAGCCGGCAACGGTATACGAGGCGTAGTAGTCGAACTCCTTGTAGTCGCCCGTGAAGTCCGTGCCGCCCCACAGTCCGACCTTGAGGCCGTCATCGAGGAAGCCGACATTGAGATCGGCGGAGAGCACGCCTCCGTCGGCGACCTGCAGTCCGCGCCAGAGGTGCATGTTCTGCAGGGCACCGCTGAAGTGGATCTTCTGTCCGTAGGATGCGCCGCAGATCAGCAGTGCAACCGCCGTAGCAATCAGGATTTTCAGTCGTTTCATGGTCACAAGGGTCAGCAGTAAATCAGACAGTAGAGCGCAGCGGCGATGAAACCGCCGATGATCGGGCCCACGACGGGTACCCACGAGTAGGCCCAGTCGTTCGAACCCTTGCCCTTGATCGGCAGCACGGCATGCGCCAGGCGGGGAGCCAGGTCACGGGCCGGGTTGATTGCATAACCCGTCGTTCCGCCGAGCGACATGCCCAGCGCAACGATGAGCATCGCCACGGGGAATGCGCCGAGGGCACCCATGCCCACCTCGGGGGTATTCTCGCCGATCGAGAGCGCCAGGATGACGAAGACCAGCACGAACGTACCGAGGATCTCGCTGAAGAGGTTGCGGCCGTAGTTGCGGATGGCCGGAGCGGTACAGAAGGTGGCCAGCTTGGCGGCCGGATCATCCGTAGCGTCGTAGTGGTCCTTGTAGAAGAGGTAGACCAGGACGGCTCCGAAGAAACCGCCGAGCATCTGCGCGACGATGTAGGGAACAACCAATGACCAGCTGAAGGTGCCGGCTGCGGCCAGTCCCAGCGTCACCGCCGGATTGAGGTGTGCACCGGAATAGGGTCCGGAGATAAAGACGCCGAGCATGACGGCAAGACCCCAGGCCAGCGTGACCACGACCCAGCCGCCGTTCTCACCCTTGGACTTTTTCAAGACGTTCGAGGCGACGACGCCGTCGCCGAAGAGTACCAGAATCGCCGTGCCGATAAATTCGAACAGGCATTTGACCATCATCTCATTCATAGCAGTTCAGGTTTTAAGGTTACGTTTCGGATTGCTGTTTTCGGGGTCTCCTATTTGGTATATTCGCTCAGCGTGCGCTTGACGGCATCCTCCCATCCGGACCGGGCCGTCTGGATCTGCTTTTCGTCCCACGAGGGTTCGAAGACGCGGTCCACCTGCCACTGCTTGCGGATCTCGTCGATGCTCGACCAGTAGCCGACAGCCAGGCCGGCCAGATAGGCGGCACCCATGGCCGTGGTCTCGACGACCTGCGGGCGGATCACCTTCGTGCCGAGGATGTCGGCCTGGAACTGCATCAGCAGGTTGTTGCGCGAGGCTCCGCCATCGACCTTGAGCTCCCGGAGCGGGACGCCCGCATCACGCGACATGGCGGCCGTGATGTCCATCGTCTGGTAGGCGATGCCCTCGAGCGCCGCACGGGCGATGTGGGCCGTGGTCGTGCCGCGGCTGATGCCCGTGATCGTACCGCGGGCATACTGGTCCCACCACGGGGCGCCGAGGCCCGTGAGCGCCGGGACGAAGTAGACGCCGTTCGTGTCGGGCACCTGCGAGGCGAGCGCCTCGACCTCCGACGAGGAGTTGATGACATGCAGCCCGTCGCGCAGCCACTGCACGACCGAACCGCCGACGAAGATACTGCCCTCGAGGGCGTAGTTCACCTTGTCGCCGATCTTCCACGCCACGGTCGTGATCAGGTTGTTCTGCGAGAGGATGGGCTTCTCACCGCTGTTCATCAGCAGAAAGCAGCCCGTGCCGTAGGTGTTCTTGACCATGCCCGGCTCGGTGCACATCTGGCCGAAGAGCGCGGCCTGCTGGTCGCCGGCGATACCCGAAATGGGGACCTTGTGGGCGAAGATCGTGGTCTTGGTGTGTCCGTAGACCTCGCTCGAGGACTTGACCTCGGGCATCATCGAACGCGGAATACCGAACAGGTCGAGCAGCTCCTGGTCCCAATCCAGCGTGTTGATGTTGAAGAGCATCGTGCGCGAGGCGTTGCTCACGTCCGTCACATGGACCTCGCCGCGCGTAAGGCGCCAGATGAGCCACGTGTCCACCGTACCGAACATCAGCTTGCCTTTCTCGGCACGCTTGCGGGCTCCGGCGACATTGTCCAGAATCCACTTGATCTTCGTGGCGCTGAAGTAGGCGTCGATGATCAGACCGGTCTTCTGACGGATCATGTCGGTGAGCCCCTGTTTCTTCAGTTCGTCGCAGTAGTCCGACGTGCGGCGGTCCTGCCAGACGATGGCGTTGTAGATCGGCTCCTCGGTCTCCGAATCCCAGACGATGGTCGTCTCACGCTGGTTGGTGATGCCGATGCCGGCCAGATTCAGTCCGTTGATGTCCATGATCGAGATTGCCTCGGCGATGACCGATGCCTGCGAAGCCCAGATCTCGTGGGGGTCGTGCTCGACCCATCCCGACTGGGGGAAGATCTGCCGGAATTCGCGCTGTGCCACGGCACAGGTCGTTCCCTTCTCGTCGAAAACGATGGCCCGGGAACTGCTCGTTCCCTGGTCCAGAGCAAGAATGTACTGTTTCATGATAGGTTTGGTTGGTGGTGTTTGGTATGAATGATTTTCGGTTTTGCGTATCAGGCCAGCCGCGAGGCGAGGATGCTCAGCGGGTGCTCGCAGGGTTTGGAGGTGGACATCTCGATCTGCCACTTGCAGGTCTCGCAGTCGGTGGCCACCAGATCGGCGCCCGAGGCCTCGATCTGCCGGAAGAGCGGCTCACCGATGGCCTGCGAGGTGGCGTAGTTCTCCTTCTTGAAGCCGTAGGTGCCGGCAATGCCGCAGCACTGCGAATCGAGCACCGTCACCTCGACGCCGGGGATCATGCGCAGCAGCTCGATCGAGTAGCAGGCCCACCCCATCTTCTCCATGTGGCAGGGCGTGTGGTAGGCCACGCGCAGCGGCGAGGCATCCTTGAAGCGGAGTTTGTGTCCCTCCTCCCGCAGCAGACGGTAGAGATAGCGCGTCGCCAGCTCGATCCGCTCACGCACGTCGTCGTTCGGCAGGTCGAGCAGATGGGGATACTCGTCGCGCAGCGTGAAGGTGCAGGTCGAGGAGGTGGTGATCACGTCCAGGCCGCGGGCGCCTACCGCCGTGCGGAGCGACGCAAGGTTGGTCTCGGCCTGCCGCCGGGCCTGCTTGTAGAGCCCGTTGGAGATCAGCGCCACGCCGCAGCACCGCTCCTTGTCGAGCAGCTGCACGCCGTAGCCCAGGGCATTCATGATGCGGATGAGGTCCTTGCCCAGCTGGGGGTTGTTGTAGTTCACGTAGCAGCCGTGGAAGAAGGCCACCTGCCGCGGGAAAGCCTCCTGCTCGGCGGCGGCATGGCGGCGGTACCACGAGGTGAAGGTCCCGTGGGCGTATTTGGGGAAGATGCGGCGGTGGTCGATGGACATGACCTTGTCCATCATGACCCGCACGGGCTTCAGGGCCACGGCCGTATTGACGATCGGCGCAAAGGGCGTGGCGAGCGAACCGACCAGGTCGGTGTTCGCCAGTACGAAGTTGCGCAGCGACGTGTTGCGCTTGGGCCCGTACTTGATCCGCGCCGCCTGGATGATGTCGCCGATGCGCACGTTCGAGGGGCATGACACCTCGCAGCGCTTGCAGTTGAGGCAGTATTTGAGGGCGCTGTCAAAGAAATCGGGCTGCTTGAGGCGCAGCCGTTCGCCGTCGGGACCCGCCTGTTTCGGTCCCGGGAAGATCGGATTCACGGCTGCGACAGGGCAATACACCGTGCAGACGGTGCACTTGATGCACTGCTCGAAATTGTTCTCGCTGACGGTATTCTGCTGGATATTCATGATCTTGGGCTGTTAAGGATCTGATCTGCTGCATAGAGGGCCGAGAGCAGGGAGACACCGGCCCCGCATCCCTCCTGTACGGGGTGGAACCCGGCCAGGCCGGCACCGACGCAATAGAGGTTCACCACGGCCGCTCCCTCGCGGAGCACGCGCAGCGAACGATCCGTCCGGACGCCGAACGCCTGGTAGTTCTGCCTGTCGAAGAAGCGCAGCGTGTACCACTGCGAGCGGTCGGGGATATAGGCCGTATCGGCGCCGAAGACCGGTTCGACGATGCGGTCGGGCGTGGCCACGAGGCCGCGGCTGAAGAAACTGCCCGAAGCCAGCACGAAATCGTCGGCCCGGAAGGGAATGTTGCCGTGGTTGGCCGTGAAGAGCTGCTTGACGCGCCCCTGCTCCCATTCGGCCGACACCACCGTGTCGCCCAGGAAATATTCGCCGCCCAGGGCGCGGAACCGGCGCTGCAGCGTCTGCTGGGCCTTGATCCCGGGGATCGACGGCGGCAATGTGGGCAACAGGTAGATTGGCACGCGGACCCGCGACCTCAGCGCATCGAGCGCATCGTTGCGGTTGAGCCCGACGATGGCCGGGAGGATCACGGCGTCGCATCCCTCGGCGAGTTCGCACAGCCGGCCGGCCAGCGCCTCGAGGTTGCGGTCGTGGTCGAACACACGGGCGATGTTGGCCGAACGCATCTCGCTCGGGTTGCGGCGGATCTGCTCCAGATCGGGCAGATTGACGCACCCGAAGCGGCACTCGACGCCGTGGCGGCGGAACTCCTCGGCGATGAACTCCGGGTAGAAATCGAGGAAGCCCTCGACATTGACGATGCAGACCTTCGCGAAGGGCAGGCTGTCGGCGCTTTCGGAGGTCAGGTAGCCGTCGATGGTGAGCCACGTGGGCTGCGCCTTGCCCATCGGGGTGACGCGGAAATGGTTGCGGCGGCAACTCCCCGCAACGGAGATTCCGGCTTCGCGCAACAGCGTCTGCGCCCGGTCGGCATACAAACCGCACGCCTCGGCGCCGATGAGTGCATAGGGATGCTCGGGCTCGGTCCGCTCCAGGGCGGCGATGCCTTCGATCGGGTCTTCGACCCGCGTGCCGTCGGGCAGTCGGCCCAGCAGGTCGAACGACCCCGAGGAGAAATGGAGCGCGCTCTGTCCCTGCGAGACGATCGCGCAACGCTTGCCGGCCTCGGCCAGCCGGATGCCGCAGGCCATGCCGGCCAGGCCTCCGCCGATGATTACCGTATCGAATTTCATTTTGCTGCAGTTTTTTGCGTTTCATCCGACAATCCGCACACGCTCTCGTAGACCCAGGTCGTGTACTCGCTTTCGCGCAGGGTGTCGCCCCACGCAATGGGGGCCATACCCTTCCAGCGCTCGTTGAGGAAAGAGACCAGATCCGCCTTGGCCTTGCGTGCACAGACGGGATCCTTGCGGCCCATGAGGCCGGCGGCCCGGCAGGCGCACAGCTCGCCCTGGCAGGTGCCCATGCCGACACGCGTGCGGCGGCGCAGATCGACCAGATTGTTCACCGAGAGGTTTTCGAGCGCATACTCCACCTCGCCGATCGAAACCTCCTCGCATTCGCACACCAGGCTGTTCTTGATCGAGTCCGTGCCGTCGATGCGCGTGGCCAGCGCCCCGTGGCGGGCGATCGACGAACGCCGTTGGGCAATGGGCTTGTTGCGGGTCTTGCGATCGACCTCCTCGCGGCTCTCGGTCGAGCCCGGCAGCGGGATCTCGGCCGTGCGGCACTTCCCGTCGTTGCCGATCTTCTTGCAGATGAGGTCGGTGGCCCACTCGGCCATCAGGCGGTAGGTCATCAGCTTGCCGCCCGTGATGGTGATGAAGCCCTCCATCCCGTCGCGCGTGGCGTGGTCGAGCAGCACGATGCCGCGACTGACCGTACGGCCGCTCGGATCGTCGTCAGAGGCCACCAGCGGACGCACCCCGGCGTAGGCCCTCAGGATGCGCGTGCGGGCCAGCAGCGGCGAGAGCTTCTCGCCTTCGCGCAGCAGCAGGTCCACCTCGTCGGGCGTGATGATCATGTTGTCGATCTGGTCGTAGGGAATCTTGCTCGACGTGGTGCCGATGAGCGAAATCGTATCGCCCGGCACGAGGATGTCGGCGTCGGCCGGCTTGCGGCAGCGGTTGAGCACCATGCGGTTCACGCGATGGCCGAAGATCAGCAGCGCCCCCTTGGCCGGGAGCATGTTCACCGTGATGCCGGCCTTGGCGGCGATGCCGTGGCCCCAGATGCCGCCGGCATTGACCACCACCTGCGCACGGAACTCCAGCTCGGCATGCGTGCGGTAGTCGTAGGCCTTCACACCGACGATGCGGTCCTGCTCGCGGATGAGCTCCCGGACTTCGGTATAGGTGCGGATCTCGGCGCCGTGCGCCGTGGCGTCGAGGATGTTCGACGAGGTCAGCCGGAAGGGATCGACCGCGCCGTCGGGGACGCGGACCGCGCCGATCAGCGCCGGATTGGCCGCAGGCTCCAGCCGCCGGGCCTCCTCGGGATCGAGGACGTCGGCGCGGATGCCGGCCTTGCGGCAGGCCTCGACAAAACGGGCCTGATAGTCGAGCCCGTCCTCGGGAAGGGTAATGAAGAGGCCGTCGGTCTCCTCGACACAATGCGCCGCGATCCGGCGCAGGATCATGTTCTCGCGGATGCACTCCACGGCTGACTCGTGGTCCGTAACGGCATAACGCGCTCCGCTGTGGAGCAGGCCGTGGTTGCGTCCGGTCGCCCCGGTCGAGATGTCGGAACGTTCGAGCAGCAGGGCCTTGATACCCCGGAGCGAGCAGTCTCTGGCGATACCTGCCCCGGTCGCTCCGCCGCCGATGATGATGACATCGTAGGTTTGGTTCATAGGTTGGATGGTTTATGCTACCACAAAAATAATCATTTTCATTTAAAGACAAAAGAAAATGAAAGATTTTTTATTTCGTTTTATTTCGATCAACTCAAAACAACGCTTACAAAACACAAGAATCAAGCCAAAACGAAATGAAACAAAATACAATTGTTTAATTTCGAAACACCACTCAAATCACCTTCACAGCCCCTTCCGGGCGAGGTTCGGGCATTTGCGGCGGGAAGACGGGCAAAAAAGGGGTGCGGCAGGAAAGGGCGCAGGGCCGGAAAACGAAAGCGATGGGAACCGGCAGGGAGGAGAGAAAAAAAATCGGCCGCCCCGCAAGGGGCAGCCGATCCGGATGTATCGACCGCAGGGACTACTCCTCGTAGTCGTTGGCCGAGAGGTTCGTGGTCCACGAGTCCGAGCCGGCGGGCGCCAGAGCCTCGGCCTCCGCGTCGGTAAGGAACTGCGACTCATCGAACATCAGGTCGTCGAAATGGCTGATCGAGCACTGGTAGGCGCCGTAGCTCTGCGTCCAATATTTCGCGTAGATTCCCAGGATGGCCAGGATATCGCCCTTGCCGCCGTCACGCACCACGGGCTGCTTGGCAAAACGCGAGTAACCGCTCGTACGAACCACAAAGACTCCTTTCGTCATGGTCTGCGTCGGCAGCCCGACATAGGAGAAGAGCACCGAACCGTAGAAGTTGCAGTGGAGGTTCTTCCGTGAAGTGTTCGAGTAGAAATTCTCATTGACCGCCCACTTGTACCAGTACTTCGACTCCACGGGACGCAGGTCAGTGCACATCCACGACGGATAGAGGTTCGAATCGACCTCCCCGTAATGGCACGTGACGCCCTTGATCAGCACCAGACGGCCCAGATACTGCTGGCCGGCCTCGCCGAAATAGTCGCCGTAGTTCGACTCGTCGATCTCGAGGATCTCCTCGCCGAGCTTCAGTTCGGTCTCCTCGCCCAGGAAGACGCGCTGGGCGATCTCCGTGGGGTTCTCGATGTTCGAGTTGGCGTAGAACTTGTGCTCGCCGACCTTGTTGTAGGAGTCGGTGGGGGCGCTGCCTATCGAGAGCATCATGCGGTAGTTGCCCACGTAGAGACCCGTCACCTTGACATACACCCAGTGGGTCGGGATCGTGCCGGTGGCCTTGTCGTAGGTGCCCATCGGGTAGTCGATGTAGAGGCCCGTCGAGAGCTTCACCTCGATGGCGCCCGTCTCATCGACCAGGTGCAGCGACTTGTAGATGTTGCCCTCCTCGTCGCTCGACTGCACCTTACCCTTGATGTAGTAGTCCTTGCCGCTCTCCGACTGGCCGATAAGCGTGTATTTCGTGTCGTTCCAACTGCTGTTGCTGCCCGTATCGCTGATCGACTTGTGCTCATCGAGGAACAGCTGCTTCACATCGGCGATCGAGATGCGCTCCATATCCGCAAAATCCGCATCCGTCGCAGCGGGACGGGGAGCCGGCATGTCGAAATCGTTGTAGCACCCCGCAACGCCCAGCGCCACGGCCAGCGCAGCGCAGAATTGAATGATTTTTTTCATAGTCGTCATGTCTGTATTAGAAGCGGAAATATACATTCAGGTAATAGGTCGTGCCGAGCAGGTAGAAGTACTTCGAGTCGAAGGGCGTGTAGTACTGGATCGGCTGGACCGAAGCACCCTCCTTATTGACGTACGTGCGGCGCGAGAGACGCATCTGCTCGTAACCGCCCGTGCGGATGGTCTGGTCGTTGAGCAGGTTGTTCACCGAGAGGCTGAAGCCCAGCTGGTAATTGTTGTAGATATACCAGTTCTTGCCCACGCTCAGGCTGAGCGTATAGGCCGGATCGAAGGTCTCCTGCTCGCGCAGGGCGTTGAGCGCCTCCATCTTCACCATGCCCGGGAGCTGTGCCGTCTCGCCCGGACGCAGCACCGTCGAGTAGGTAGCCGTCGTACGGCGTGCAGGATTCATCGACAGGTAGATGCGGTCGTAGTAGTTGAAGTCCACCGATGCGAACCAGTTGCGCGGGCCGCGGAAGTTCAGGCCGACATTGACGGCCGTCTGCGGCGAGCTCTCGACGTGGAGGTCTTTCCAGAGCACCTTGTCACCGCGGAGCACCTCCTCGCTGTTGTCGCGCGTCTGCGTGAAGTTGGCGTTTGACGTGTAGCGGTAGTCGCCCAGGCTCAGGGCTCCGTTGAAGGAGATTCCGCCCCAGATGGGCACCTCAACGCCGACCTCCAGACCGTAGTAGCGTTTGTCGATGCCGCTCATGGCAAAGTTCGTGTAGGAGGACTGCGTGTCGTCGTAGTAGGAGATCACCTTCGACTGGTCGGTGATCGTCGTGTAGTAACCCGAGATGCGGGCCGTGATCCACGGCAGGGTGATGTCGTAGTTCAGGTCCAGGCCGAAGACCTTCTCCGAATCGAGACCCGGCGTCGTGGTATTGCGCGTGCGGGCCGACACAAAGGCGTCGCGGAACTGCGGCGGATTGACCATGTAGGCCACGTTGGCCGACACGGAGTGCCCGCCCGAGAAGCGGTAGGCAAACTCGCCCTTGAGCTTGTAGGTCAGGTAGTCGAGCTTCTCGGAGTTGCCCAGCGAGTTGTCGCTGAACAGACCCTTCATCAGCAGACCCTCGCGCCACATGGAGGTATAGCCCACCTCACCGCCGAGCGTCATGGCGAAGCTGCCGAACGTGGCGTTGTACTGCGCCCACAGCTGGGCCTGGCGCAGGTGTGCGTAGTAGTCGTAGCCGAACTTGTCGCCCTCCTTGACGTGGCGGGCGTCGCCGTGCTCGAGGTAGTAGAGCAGGTCGTTCTGGTAGATCGAGGGATCCGAATAGCCGTTGTCGCGCAGCGCGAACTTGTCTACGTCGAGCCAGTAGTCGGCGCCGAGCAGGTCCTTCACCTCATCGTAGTACTCCGTGCGGTTGATGCGCGCCGAAACGCCGCCGCGCAGGATCGACTGGTTGCGGAACGTATGCGAGACGTTGGCCGCAAAGTTGAAGTCGCGCTGGTCGGTGTGGCGCTCCTCGATCATGTAGATGCCGCCCTCGCCCGCCTGGTTGCGCAGGTAGTTGCGCTGGATCATCTGGTCGAAGTTGATCAGGCTCTTGTTCGGGTCGGTCATCCACTCCTTCATCGCCTGGATGCGCATGTCGTTGTAGGAGCCCTGCCCCACCGGATCGGGATCGATGCCGGCGGCCGTCTCGTACATCTTGTTCTCGTAGTAGCTCGGCAGGTAACGGTAGTAGTCCGGACGCGGGTCGGGACCGTCGGTCCACGTCAGGGCCGAGTAGCCGTTCTTGCCGAAGCGGAATGACGTCGCGGCCGTAAGCTTCGTGGCCGACGAGATGTCGAACCCGTAGTTGAGCATCACGATCGGCTCGTGGTAGTCACGCACGCGCGTGTTGCGCAGCTTGCCGTCCTGACGGCCGACGTTCGGGTTGTAGTAGTTGTTGTCGAGCAGGTCGTAGGCCTCCTGCGTCGAGGCCTGCTGCGCACCGCGCTCGGTCGGGGCGCCCATCACGGTCAGGGCCAGGTTGTGGCGGTCGCCGCCGAAACGCTTCTCGACCGACGCGAAGTAGCCGTAGGCGTTGTAGTAAACCCCGTCCACATAGGAGTTGCCTCCCTGGCGCGTCGAGAACGACAGCGCATAGGACCAGCCGTTGTCGAGCAGGCCCGATCCGTAGGAGACCATCGCGCGGAAGCGGTACATCGAGTTGGCATTGACCACGCTGGCGCGGAATCCCTTGCGGAACTGCGAGGCGCGGGCATTGACGTTGGTCGTACCGCCGATGCCGTCGATGCCGAAGCCCGACGACTTGAGGCCCGCGGTGTTCTCCTGGTTGCGCGTGGCGTCGTTCAGACCGCTCCACAGCGACCACGGGCCGTAACCGGTCATGGCGTCGTTGAAGCGGATGCCGTTCAGGTAGATGCTCGAATACTGCGAGTCATAGCCGCGGACGTTGAAACGCATCTCGCTGAACTTGTACGAAGCGATGTTGTTGAAGGCGTCCTTCGACGAGGAGAGCGACGACGGCAGGGCCTGCATGTCCGAGGCCACCTCGGAGTCGAACTCCGCGAACACCGAGTCGTCGATCACATACTGCACGTCGGGCGACAGCACCACCGAGTGCAGATCCTTGACCATGTCGCCGACGCGGACCACGAAGTCGAGGTCCTCGAAATCGTTGGCCTCGAACTTGATCTTGTAGCTGCCCTCGGGCAGGTTGGAGATATCGAAATAGCCCTCTTCGTCGGTCATGACCGACACACCGAGCGGCTCGATGAGGACCTTCACGTTGCTCAGCGCCGTGCGGCCCGAACGCGAAACGACCTTACCTTTCACGCCGCCGTCCTGCGCATAGGCCCCCACGCAGAGGCATGCGAACAACAAGGTGAATAGATTTCTGATCTTCATAAATTAGGTTGTTGGATTATTTGCCGATATAGATGAACACGGGGAAGTGGTCGCTGTAGCCGCCCTGGAAGTTGTTGCCGACGAACGTGCGCTGGGGGTATCCCTTGAACTGGCCCTCCTTCTGGAAGAGGTAGGGGGCGCGGAAGACGCTGCCGTAGAACTTCGTGCGGGGAACCTGCTTGAGACGCAGCGCACCGGTCGATCCGGTGGCTAGGTTGTCCGAGACGATGATGTTGTCGAACAGGTTCCACTTGTCGTCGTAGGCCAGCGAGCCGATGCCGGCTTTCAGCACGGCGATGTAGGGGTTGAAGTAGCCTCCCTCGGCGACCTTGCGGATGTCGCCGGCGGCGCCGATCACCTCGGTGATGCTGCGGTCGGTGGCATCGTCGTTCAGGTCACCCATCATCACCACCTTCACCGCCGGGTTGGCCGCACGCACCGAGTCGGCGGCGTGGCGCATGATCTCGGCGGCGCGCTCGCGCAGGTAGGCCGAAGCCTCCTTGCCGCCCAGACGCGACGGCCAGTGGGCCACCATGAAGTAGAACGGCTCACCCTCGACCGTACCCCACATCGTCACGATGTCGCGCGTGCGGAAGTCGGGACGGCTCTCCAGCGTGAAGGGGATAGGCGCGCTGCCCTCGAGCTTGAAGACGTCGGGGCGGTAGTAGAAGGCCACGTCCACACCGCGGGCGTCGGGCGAATCGTAGTGCACGATCCGGTAGTTGGCCGGGGCGAGTTTCGGCGTGGCGATCACGTCCTCCATGACGTTGCGGTTCTCGATCTCCGAGACGCCGATGACGATCGGATACTCCTTGTCGATGGCCGCGATGTCGAACAGCACGCGCGAGAGGTTGTTGATCTTCCGCTCGTACTTCACGGCATTCCACTTCTTCGGCCCCTCGGGCGTGAACTCCGCGTCCTTGATCTCCGGATTGCGGATCGTGTCGAAGAGGTTCTCGAAGTTGTAGAAAACCACCTTGTAGGGTTTCTGAGCGAAGCAGGCTGCAAGCAGCAGGGCGAACAGCCCGGTAAAAAGCAGTTTCTTCATGGTCGTATCATTCGGTTATTCCCCATGCCGTGGGGTTGTGTTGTGCTTTCACGTCGGCGGCGATCGCCTCGTCGAGCATCGGGAAGAACTTGTATCCGGTCTTCTGCTCGATCTCCGCCACACTGGTCGTATATTTGGCAAAACCGCTGGCACTCGCCGAGGAGTTCTCGGCCCAGAAGCCGATGGCGATCAGCTCCGAGGCGTCGTGGATCTCGTCGATGCGCTTGCGGGTGTTGCCGTTCTTCGTGCGCAGCAGGACTTTCCAGCAGTACTCGGGCATGGCGACCTTCGTCCCGCTGCGGTCGGTGCTCCAGCTCCGGACGCCGTAATTGCCCGTCACCGTGTAGAGCGTGTCGGCGCACGACTTGCCCATTGCCGAAGCCGTCTCCTCCATCTTGAGCCACGACCCGCCGTTGAACGCACTCTCCTGCGGCATGATGTTGGTCGAATAGAAGGTCTGCTCGTTGAGCAGCGTCGAATAGGGCACCGAACGGTGGTTCGACATGCACTGGTGCCCACGCACCCCTCCACCCCGGTAGGAACCCGACCGCAGGTCGGCCTGGTCGGCTTCGGGAATCTCGGGATCGAAATCCCAGGCATCGGAGCGAATGTAGTTCTGCATGTAGCAGGCATGGATCGGATAGGCCACCCACAGGGCGATGCGCTTGGAGCGGTCGTAACAGATGGTGAAATTGCGTGCCTTGGGCTGCGTCGAGGAGATCGGCGCATAGTGCGTCACATAGGTGCAGTTGTCGATGCTCTTGTAGGCGGGCAGTTCGGCCCACGGGTGGTCCATCACGGCCGGAATCGAATACTCGGGCTGCGAGAGGGTCAGGTCGAACTCCAGACCGCCGTCAAACGCAACCCGTACTGTCGCCGTACGTGCGGCCCCGGAATCGTTCTCGGCCAGATAGAGATAGACGACATCGGCCGTGGTGACCAGCGAACCCGAACGCGAGGTCGCGTGCGTATTGCGGGAGGTCCAGCACCAGCTGCCGCCCTCGGTAACAGTGACCGTATAGGAGGTTCCGACGGTTCCGGAGAGCACGATCCGGGGATCCGAAGCATAGCCGGGAGCCTCGAGCGAGGTGTTCTGCGATTCCAGGAAACGCGCGCCGAACGACGTACCCTGCCCCTCTTCCGACGAGCCGCAGCTGACCGACAGTGCGACGAGCATCAGAAAGAAGGCTGCGAAACGAAGGGCGCCACCTCTCGAAAAAATCGAAATCATCGGCAAAAATGTAGCAAATAAAAAGGTGCAGTCAAAAAATCCGACAATCATCCCCGGCGGAGCACATCCGTCGGGGATGAATTATCGGATATATATACTACTTACTTTTTACAAGTAATAGTAATTGATTTAATATAGATAGCTCCATCAGAGGAAGGGAAAATCGCAAAACGAGTAAGATTCAACTCCGAAAGATCTACCGACACAGAGCCTCCTTTGGCCTGCGTTTTCTCACTGATTGCTTTAGCGGCAGCATCATGCACAGTTGCTGTTGTCGAGGATTCCTCGAGATAATCGGCATCGTAAATGCCTATTCCGCGAGGGAAGAAAGTATCATCCGCAAATTCTACAACTATCTTTTGAGCAACGCCTCCTAATTCAGGAGTAATAATTCGAGAATTCAAAGCAGAACCAGACGGCTTAAAATTCATCTGAATAAACGGCTCCGTGGGCTTAACGATACCCTTTCCAACCCACTCTCCAAAAGAATTCGACAATGTATAATCGGCGTAAGAATTAACAGCAGATTGAGCTTTAATATCATCAGCTGTAAATGTCACCTCAAAAACATCACCACTAATCACTCCGCTCTGCGTCAGTTTTACCGTTGCAGTTGCGACAGCCTCACCGGCCTTCATCAGCTTGACGGTCAGCGTGCCGCTGATGGCCTCCTCGGCCGTGTTCTCCTTGGCGGTCACATTCACCTGATCGCCGCTCACCTCCACCGTGAACTGCTCGTTGTCGGCCGAAGCCTCGATCGTGCAGTCGTCGGCGTTCTTCTTGGTTACGGTCACCGTCTTGGCCTCACCGGCAGCGGCAAACGTCAGCGACGTCGGGTTCACCGTGATCGAAGGATCCGTCGAAGGCTCACCCATGAAAGCGGCGATATCGTTGATATTTCGCGGAGCGATCTGAGGAGCGCCCTTGTACAGAGCGGCATATCCCGTAATATCACCGGTAGCACCACCGACAAATTCCTGCTCTGCCCAGGGAGCACCATTCTGCGTATAAACGGTCAGATCCGTTTCACCGTTCACCTTGAAGGTCTTCGTTCCAGCCCAGGTAGCTGCAGCGGGAGCAGTTACATTCTTGATGGTTACGGGCATTGCCTGGAATGCAACGATCTGATCAGGCGTAATCTCTACGGGAGTTACGGTAGCCGTACCGATCTTCTCGATAACAACCCACGCTGCATTTTTGCTTCCGGTAATTTCATGGAGTCCGCTATAGGTCGTTACACGGGCCTCGCCGGCCTTAAGCGTAACACGAACCTTGTCGCCTGCCACAAACGTAAAGTTGTCATCCGACGGATCCGTATAAACACCGCTTCCGTAAAGAGTAATGCCGTTTCCTGCCGTCGTAGCCCCTTCGGTCATCAACTGCAGATTCAACGCGGTGGTATTGCCACCCTGCTTGTCGGTAACAACCACGGCTTCGAATACATGGTCGTTCGCAGCATCAATCTCCTGCTGTTTGTCACCGGCAGCCTCGCACTTTTCAATCAGTTCGGGAATCGTGGTCTTCACCGTCTCTCCCGGCTCCGGATCGCCACCCTCTTCAAAGGTGATTTCCTGACCGCCGACACCCTCGACAAGCGTCACATCGTCGATACGGTACACGCTGGCAGCCTTGGCCGTGAAACGGATGTAGAGTACACTCGTACCTTCAGGCAGCGTAAAGTCCGCAATAGCCAGATCCCAACGCCCTACCGGCGCCGATCCTTTGGCAAAGTTCACCGTAATGGGCTTGGACCAAGCCGTACCGTTGTTGCTGAGCTCAATCTCAAACTCAGCGGGATTCCAGGTATTGTCAGGGTCATCCTGACCATACCGCTCGGTTCCGAAGCTCAAACGCAGGTTCGTCTTTCCTCCGAGATCCAGATTGCCGATCGTGAAATAGGCATTGCTTCCAAAGAACACGTTGTTGCCGCCCGAACCTTCGTAATCGGACATGTCACTGGCCGAATCCTTGCCTACCGTACGTGCACTTGCACCACTCGATTCATAGGAAACGTTGGCAATACCCGTACCGGTCTCGTTCTTCCAGCCTTCAAACTTGTCCAACCAGGTATCCCAGCCACTCGAACCTCTCTGTGCAAGTTCCTTGTCGAAGTTGTTGGCATAGATCGGGTCACCCGTGGGGGGGGGCGTAACGCCGGATGCATACTGCTTGACAGTCACGGTGGACTCGGCCTCACCCCATTTGCCGAACTCGGGGTGGATCAGCGAGAATGCGATCTTGCCGCTGCGCTCGCTCAGGCCCGACGCCATCTCCGACACCGATACGGTGATCGTGGCATTGCCCTTGCCGCTCATGGGCTCTACGGTAGCCCAGTCCAGATCGGTCTTCACAACCGTCCACTCACAGTTGGCCTTCACCGAGATGGTCTGAACGGTCTCCGTCTCCTCGGAGAAGGTCAGCGTCTCGGGCGATGCCGTCAATTCGGGCACCACCGACTTCTCGTCGTCATCGGAACACCCCGTAAACACGGATGCCGAAACGAGGCACAGCGTTCCGAACAGGATTCTGAAAAGATGTTTACTCATAAGAATTTGATTAAGTGGTTATAAACAAAGCTATGAATTAATAAAAATATAAAAAACAAACCCGTTTTCAAAAGGGGAAACTTGTGCAAAGATAAACTATAATTCGCGAATAAAAAATAAATAGGTCACAAAATTCGCCCTAAAAGGATCAAAACAAGGTCCTTCAAGCAGTTTCAACACCAAAATCCGACAAAAAAGAGTCACGCACAGACCGATTCAGGAAAACCTGATCCGTCACACTGCCGCAAAAATAGGAGTCGGAAGTTTCAAAACGGCTACAAAAACATCACGGGCCGGTAAAAAACCCGACCCGTGAACGGCATACCTAAATATATAGTGAATCCATACACGATCACCGGATCTCGCCGATGTCGTCGAGCGGCCAGTCGTCCGACCGGAAAGGCGCGAGCGGCTGCCCGGAGGTCGTGAAGACATTGGCCTCGGGGCACCAGTTGCGGAAAGCATAGCGCACGGCGACCGGTTCGGCCACCTCGGGAGAGGAGACCTCGATGCGTCCGTCGCCCCACAGCACCCGTCCCTCGGCGGGATGGAACACCCTGTCGGTCCCGGCCACCTCGAAACCTCCGAGCCGCAGCTCCCCTTCGGGGCCGTAGCCCACGAAGCTGTCCGCGCCGCTCCAGTCGTCCGAAGGCGACAGGTTATCGAAACGGAGCAGCAGTTTGTCGCCGCGACGCTCCATCTCCCGGAAGGTCGGAGCCGGAGCCGGCAGCCCCTCGATGCCGTAGTCGTTCGCCAGCGCCAGCCAGGCCAGGCGCTCCCCCACCTCGCGTTTGCGCGCGGGGTGGATGCATGCAGGCGTTCCCAGATCGGTCGTCGCCGCCACGCCTGCATGTTCGAGCCGTGCGGCGGCACGGTACTGCGCCTCGACGACAAGCGGCAGCGAACGCAGCGAAGCCCCCTCATAGGCATACGGGGCGAGCTGCGTGATGTAGAACGGCATCCGCCCGTCGCCCCACGTCGCACGCCAGAGATCGACCAGCGAGACCTGCAGCGCCTCATAGTCGAACCAGTTGCGGCGGTTCGACTCGCCCTGGTACCAGATGAACCCCTTGGCCGTGAAGCGGCAGACGGGAAGAATCATGCCGTTGTAGAGCCGCTGCGGAATGCTGTTATCGTAAGTTCCCGACTTGGCGAGGGCATGGTCGATTCCCGGCGTGGAGTCGATCGCCTCAACGGTCATCCATGCCTCGATGGCCGAACCGCCCCAGTTCGGGGTGATCAGGCCGACGGGTACGTCGAGCACCCGGCAGAGCATCCGTCCGAAGAAATACCCCACGGCACTGAAGGAGCGGACCGATGCCGGCGTGGAGCACTGCCATGCGGCCTCGCAATCCTCCCGGGGGCTCTCCGAGGAGACCTTCGGCACGGTGAACATCCGGATGCCGGGGCAATCCCCGGCTGCGGCCACGGCCTCGGCACTCCCCTCGACGGGCTGGTGGAGAAAGCCGCCGACGGGCATCTCCATGTTTGACTGACCGGAGCAGATCCACACCTCGCCCAGAAGGACGTTCTCAAGCACGACCGGATCGCCGTCGCTCACCGTCACCGTATAGGGGCCTCCGGCCTCGCCCGTCGGCACCTTCAGGGCCCAGCGGCCCGCATCGTCGGCCCGGGTCTCGTAGCTCCGTCCGTTCCACGAGGGCATGACCCGCACGCGGCTGTTCGGGGTTGCCCCACCCCAGAAATTGACCTCCGTGTTGCGCTGCAACACCATGTTGCTGCCCAATACGGCGGGCAGCTTCACCCGCGCGGCGACCGGCGCCGCCGCCAGCAGCATCACGGCTGCCAGACAAAGCCTTTTCATGATCTTTTCCTATTTTTCATGTTGTCTGTTTCCTTTCCCGTATTCGGGAGACTCGATCTCCACCCGGTCGCACTGATCGACGACAAAAGCCTCCGCTCCCTCCTGCGCACAGGGGTATTCGTCCGTATGCTCGATGACGTTGTCGCGCGTGAAGCGGAATCCATCGACCGAGTAGATGTGGACGATGTGCGGGTCGGAGACGCGGAACGTGTTGCCCTCAACGAGGATGTTGCGGTGGTAGCGTGCACCGGTCCGGTCCGGGATGCCGCTGCCGACGGCGATGCAGGCCGCGCCCCACGACGGGCTGCCGTAGTTGCCGTTCTCGAAGAGGTTGCCGCGGATCACCACATCGCGCACGCCCGACTGTTCGAACCAGTAGTTGGCATCCCCTTCGAAGAGGATCGCCGCACCGGCGATGTGGAAGTAGTTGTCCTCGACGACGATCCGCCCGCGCGAGCCGAGCAGCAGGCCGCGCGCCCGGTTGCCGCGCATCCGGCAGCCGCGGATCTCGACGTCGGGATACCCTTCGTCGGCCGCCACGACGTGTTTCGGAGCGGTCCCGTCGGGCAACGGCTCGGTAAAGGTCACCTCGGTATAGACGCTGTTGAGCCGGCGCACCGACTTCACCGTCCGGCGGGCATAGGCGGCCACCGTGCGGTTGTCCACCAGTTCGACCTCCATCCCCTCGCGGAGGAAATCGACGCCGTACTGCCCCAAGTTGCACCAGCGCAGCAGGGCACGGTCGGGAGCCTCGACCCGCTCGACGGCCATGTAGAGGCCGTGGATGTTCGTCGCGTCGTCCTTCTGGTTCTCGAACACGCAGTCGATCATGCGGATGTAGCCGCCGCAATTGACATAGTGCGTGGCATCGGCCGTGATGCTGACCATACGGCCCTTGCCGGGAGCCGGCGTGACGACCATCCGCTCGAGCGCGATGTCGCGGCTGCGCTGCGCGATGACCCCCATGCCGCCGCAGTGGTACAGCGCCACGTCGCGGAGCGTCACGCCGCGCGAATCGGCGATCGTGAAGCCGGGGTTCAGACGGGCCGTGGCGCCGAAGACCATCACGTTGCCGACCGCAGCCTTCAGCCCGTCGTGGAAAATTCGCCAGTTTCCGTTCCCGCACCGGCGGGCCGGGATCGTTCCGCCTGCAATCCAGTAATCGTGGGCCCGGAAGGCCGGTTCGCGCCGCACGGCATCGAATTCGAGCAGATTCGAGTAAGGGTAATCCGTTCCCCGCTCGTCATAGAAATGCAGGCATCCATTGACCTCCTCGCAACGGTACTCCCCGGGGAAGGAGACCTCAAGCCACCCGTCGCCCGCAGCCCGGACAATCCCCTCGGAGTGGAACGTGCGCGTGTAGTCGATCTTCAGGTCATGGATCTCGATCCGCTCGCACTCCTCGATGCTGAACGGCGAGACGAAGCCCGAAAAGAGGAGTTCGGTCCCGGCACCGTCGATCTCGAAGTCGCGCAGACCCCGAAGGTCGAAGGCGATGCGCTTCATGCCCTCGCTGTTGTTGCTGATGTACTGGTAGCGCTCCGCAGCCCGGTCGGGCAGCATGCGGAGCGTCCCGCCGGGCAGGACGAGTCTCGAAGCGCCGACCTCGAGACAGTGCTCCAGGGCAGCCCGCACGGCAGGTACGGCGTCGCGCTCGGCATCGCCCGGCGCAAGGAAATCCTTCAGGTAAACGGTCTTCCCGGCTGCGGCATCCGCTGTCGGGGCACTCCAGAGAGACAGGGTCACGGCCGCCGCGCCGAAGATTCGGAGGAATCGGTTCATACGGGATTGTTTTTTAAGGTAACTCGTTGTGTTTCGCCCTCACGAACTCCGAACACGACCGGTTTGCGGCCCTGCTCCGAAAGGGTGATGCGGAGGCGCCCGCCGTCGGTTCGCTCGATCCGCAGGTCGAACTCCGAGCCGAAAGCACGGATGCGGCGCAGTTCCACCCGATTCCAGGACTCAGGCAGCGAAGGGGTCAGGTCGAACGACCGGAACCCGACGGGCCGAATGCCGAAAAGGCCCTCGGTGATGATCCGGCAGTAAAGTCCGCTCTCGGCCGATAGGTGGCGCTGCGACCCTTCGGGCCACGCCTCGATCGGATAGGGGACGTGCTCGCCCAGCAGGCGGCGCTCGGAGTAGTTGTGGAGGAACTCGGTGGCCCGGTCGGCCTGTCCGGCCCGGTAGATGCCGCGCAGGGCATAGAGCGTCGAGCGGTCCCAGAAGGTAGCACTGCCCTGCTCGGTCAGCAATCCGTCGTCGGTGAGCAGTTCGGGGCCGAGCAGCGCCTCGACCGTTCCCTCCGTGCGGGCCCGGCCGCCCAGCCCGACGATCAGCGGCATGCAGATCCACGAGCGCAGGAGCGTGTTCCCGTCGTAGTAGCGATAGGTATGGTATCCGCCCACCTCGGCGCCGAAGCAGCGTTCCACGGCCTCGGCCAGCTCCCGTGCCTGCCGGCCGTAGCGCGCCGTCTCGGAGCGCGGCGCACCGAGTTCGCGTCCCAGTGCGGCAGCCGACAGCAGGGCGTCGTAGTAGAGCGAGGAGGTGCAGAGGTTGGCCCGCCCCGCAGGGAAGCGTCCTTCGAGCTCGTCGGAATCGGAGGCCACGACCCCCTCGGGGGTCAGCTGCCGACGGCAATACTCCAGACACCACGTCACCAGCGGCCACAACGCCTCGGCCTCGGTCCGATCGCCGCGCGCCAGGGCATAGCGGGCCGCCCCATAGGCGATCATCGCCGCATCGCCGCGGTCGCCTGCCCCGTTCCAGACATCGTCGCCTTCGGCGATGATCGAGCTGGGCAGCGGCTCGTATCCGGGATTCATGAAGCGGGCAAAATGCCGGAACGCGTTGAACGCCGAGGCGTTCCCGATGTCGTATCCGAGGAACGGAAAGAAGGGATTGACGTATTCGGCCTGGTCGTTGGCCCAGATGGCGGCGTAGTAGGATTCGCCGCCGGGCGCATGCATGTAGCCGCCGCGGGTGAGGATGATGCTCTCGGCGGCCCGGAGCTTGGCAAAACGGAACAGGCGGTCGATAACCGGATCGGGAGTCTCGAGCACCAGCGCGGCATCGATGTCGCGGCGCACGAATTCCATACGTGCGGCATATTCGGCCGCAACATCCGGCATCAGCGGCCCGTCACCCGCACGTCCGGCCTGGAAAACCGCATCGAAGCAGAGCGAATCTCCCGGCGCAAGGCTGTAACGGCCGCTCCCCGCCAGGTCGGCCCGCACGCAGTAGCTCCCCTCCACCCCCTTGTCGGGATCGGTCTCGAAACGCTGCGAGAACTCCGGAACGTATACCGTCAGCCTGCGCCGGGCGATGTTGCGCACGACATAGCGCTCGCACAGCACGGGCAGCTCCCGCGAGGGGAAGATGCGGCGCGTCATGGCGATTGCCGGCCCGGCCGCCGCGGTCCGGGCCGCCCCGATGTTGTGCCCGCCCGTGTACCAGCGGCTGCGGACCTCGAGTCCGCCGTCGATCGCCACCGTATCGACCCGCTCGGCCTGCAGGGCGAGCCCGTCGATGGCCAGCAGCGCGGGAATGTCCGTCGCCAGACGGAACATCAGGCTGGCATGCGTGTTGTTCGGCACGGTACGCAGCAGCGGGAAGACGAGCGAGCGCTCGAGCCGAAAGGCGCTGTCCGCGCCGACGCCCCAACGCAGGACGCAGGCCATGCGCTGACCGCTCATCTCGATGTGGTCGGCATGGGGTACGGCCCCGTCCACCCGCCACACGATGCCGTGTCCGGCAGGATCCATCGTCCAACGCTGCGCCGACGCCGGCAGCAGACCAGCCGACACGAAAAGGAGAACGGCAAGAAACGATTTTCGAAGCATACGGATTCGAGTTTGGGAGTAAGGTGCAACAAACGAGTATAAATATAATCATTTCGCGCGACATGAGACCCTTGCTGCATGCCGTCTTTCGTTTTTTCACTATTTTTGACCGGGAAACCCCCAATGAAAAACAGAAAAGAGATCGTCATGGAGAACGGAAACAGAATCTGCGCCCTGTTCGGCATCCGCTACCCGATCGTCTCGGGCGGCATGGTCTGGTGCAGCGGCTGGCGGCTGGCGGCCGCCGTCAGCGAAGCGGGCGGACTGGGGCTCATCGGCTCGGGGTCGATGACTCCCGAGCTGCTGCGCGAACACATCCGCCGCTGCCGCGCGACAACAGCAAAACCCTTCGGCGTGAACGTCCCGCAGATGTACCGCTATACGGACCAGATCATGGAAGTTATCATCGAGGAACGCGTCCCTGTGGTCTTCACCTCGGCAGGCAGTCCGAAACGGTGGACCGCACGGCTGCACGAGGCCGGCTGCAAGGTGGCCCACGTGGTCTCGAGTTCCGCCTTCGCCCGCAAAAGCGAGGAGGCCGGGGTCGATGCCGTCGTGGCCGAAGGCTTCGAGGCCGGAGGGCACAACGGCCGCGAGGAGACCTCGACGATGGTGCTCGTGCCCCACGTCCGGGCAGCGGTCTCGCTGCCGCTGCTGGCCGCGGGCGGCATCGCCACGGGCCGCGGCATGCTGGCCGCCTTCGCCCTCGGCGCCGAGGGCGTGCAGATCGGCACACGCTTCGCACTCACCGAGGAGAGTTCGGCCAGCGAAGCCTTCAAGCGCCGCTGCACCTCCCTCTGTGAGGGCGACACGATCCTCGCGCTCAAGAAGCTCAGCCCCACCCGGCTGGTCCGCAACGAATTCTGCCGCGCCGTCGAGGAGGCCGAAGCGCGCGGCGCCACGGCCGGGGAGCTCTCCGAACTGCTGGGCCGCGGGCGTTCGAAACGCGGCATCTTCGACGGCGAACTCACGGAGGGCGAGCTGGAGATCGGACAGGTCGCCTCGCTGCTGCGCGACCTGCCTCCGGCCGGCGAGGTCGTCCGGAACCTGGTTGCAGAATTCGACGCGGCCCGCCACCGGCTGGCGGAACTCTGATCCCTGCATACAGACGCAGCCCCGTCCGACGTATCGGACGGGGCTGCGCATATCCATACGGACCGGGGTCAGTTCCCGAGCTTCATCACATCGTCGATACCCATCTCGCGATAGGTTGTCGCCAGCTCCTCCGAGCGGTCCGAGATGACCAGCAGCTTGTCGCCCAGGTGCAGTTCGGTCTTGCCCTGCGGCACGAAATAGTCGCCGTCGCGGCAGATCATCATCACCAGCGTATTCTCCGGCAGCACGATCTCGCGCAGCGTCCGTCCGCTCTCGAGCATGCTCTCGTTCACCTCGACCTCCGTGAGCGCTGACTTCACCTGCTCGTTCATGTCCACGCCGAAGGCCGGCTCCCGCTCCTCGTAGGCCAGTCCCAGCAGGTTGGCCATGCCGCTGACGGTCGTACCCTGCACGACGAGCGAGAGGATCGTCGAGAGGAAGACCACATTGAAGAGCAGGTCGGCATACTCGACGTTGCCCATGAGCGGATAGATGGCAAAGAGAATCGGCACGGCCCCGCGCAGCCCGACCCACGAGACATAGAGCCGTGCCCGCGTCGAGAAATTGCGGAACGGCGCCAGGCTTGCGAAGACGGCCAGCGGCCGGGCCACGAGGATCAGGAACGCCCCCACGGAGAGTCCCAGGATCAGCACATCGGGCTCCAGCAACTCCTTGCTGTTCACGAAGAGGCCCAGCGTCAGGAACATCACGATCTGCATCACCCACGTGAACCCGTCGAAGAAGACCGTAAGGGGCCGCTTCTGCACCAGCTTGTGGTTGCCGACCACCAGTCCGGCGAGGTAGACGGCCAGATAGCCGTTGCCGCGGATGAGGTCCGTAAAGGCGAACGAGAAGAAGACGAAGGCCAGCAGCAGCACGACGTAGAGCGAGTGATTGACCAGGTTGATGCGGTTGATCGTCCATACGGCCAGCCGCCCGATCAGGTAGCCCGACAGGGCGCCGACGACCAGCTGCACGACCAGATAGAGCATGCCCACACCGAGGTCCACATGTCCCGATGCCGGTCCCGAGAGCACACCGACAAGCAGAACGGTGAGCATGTAGGCCATCGGGTCGTTCGAGCCGCTCTCGAGCTCGAGCAACGGACGGAGGTGCTGCCTCAACCCCTGTTTCTTGCTTCGCAGGATCGAGAAGACCGACGCCGAATCGGTCGAAGACATTGTCGAGGCCAGCAGCAGGGCCAGCGCGAAGGGCATCTCGAGGCCGATCCACGGAGCGATGAGCCACACGAATCCGGCCAGGATGAGGGCCGTGAGCAGCACGCCCACCGTCGCCAGCACGACACCCGGCCCGACGATGGGGCGGATTTCGGAGACCTTCGTGTCCATGCCGCCCGTGAAGAGGATCACGCAAAGCGAGATCATGCCGATGAACTGCGTGATGTCGGTCGAGCGGTAGGAGATGAAGTCCAGGCCGAAGAGCATGCCGACCCCGAGGAAGAGCAGCAGGGCCGGGGCACCGAAGCGGTAGGCCAGCTTGCCGGCGACCACCGCCACAAAGAGCAGCAGGGCGCCGATCAATACGATATTTTCACCAGTGAGACTGATCATGAGTCAAATGCGTTTCGAATCGGGGATACAGTGCCGGCGGCACGGTCGTCTGCCGCGTATCCGCTCCGGCGCATCGGGAACAAAGGTACGACAAATTTCCCGCATTCTCGGCACCTGCCGACAAAACAGGCGGGAAACGCATGCAAAAGGAGCCGAACGCACCACCGGGGCGCACGGGGCAAATGCAGCATCGGAATCCGGCTACTGGGGAATAAAGGTATAGGTGATGGTTCCCTGATGGCGGGCCGGCGCCTTCGGGTCGATGTTGAAGGTCGAAACACGTGCGGCATGCAGGGCGGCCTCGCGCATGCAGTCGTCGCCGCCCGAGACGATCCGGGCGCCGATCACCTCGCCGCCCCGGCTGACCGTGATGGCCACCACCACCTCGCCGCCGCCTTCGCAGCGGTAGGCCGGTATGCTCAGATCGACCGACTGCCGCACCGGATCGGTCAGTGAGAACGACACTGTCACCCGACCCTTGACCTTGCGGTCGCGGTGTTCGCCCGACGCCTCGTCGGCCGTGCGGCCGCGACGGATCGCCGCCTCCTCGGCCAGGCCCTGCTCGTAGGCCTCGCGGTTGGCCCGCATCCGCTCCTCGGCCGCGGCAGCTGCATCGTTCAGCGCCGCGGTATTGGTGCCGCGGTCGTCCTTGAGCTGCTCGTTGAGTTCGTTTTCATTCGAGACCGTATTGCGGACGCTCCGCCAGTCAAACTCCTCGGCGGCCTGCCGCTCGCGCACCTCCTGCTCGAGCCGGGCCCGCTCGGCCTCGAGTTCGGCCAGCGACTGCAGTTCAATATACATGCCCTGCTGATGGGGACGCTCCCCGATGACGATCTTCGACGAGACGAAGACGATCATCAGCACCAGATAGGCGATCAGCGTGACGCACAGCCCGATCCGGTGGTCGTAGGCCCACGATCCGGCATCCTCGCGCCGGTTGTCGAAGGGCAGTTGCAGGCGCGGTTTGCGCGGCCTTGCGCCGTTCCGCTGCACCGGAGTATCGCCGCCGGGAGCCGCCCTGCGGCGGCCCGCTTCCGGACCTGCCGCTCCGGCCTGATTCCCGGTCCGAACCCCCTTCGGAGGGAACTCCTCCCCGGCAGCCGTTTCTTCCGCAATTCCTTCCGAAATCCGTTCCACTCTGTCCCCGCGTCTCTCTCCGCGCTGCGGCTTTTGGGCCGGACGGCGGTCACCGGACGGTTCTCCGGCCGGGAAGAGCCGCGGCGGTGCGACCGACACCGGGGCGTCGTCATCGAGTTCGATGACCTCCGGCCCCGCATCCTCCCCGGTACGCCGGACGGCGGAGGAGTCCGCAGCCTGCATACCGCTCTGCACCGGCCGGCCGACGCACTCCGACCCGCCGCCCAGGTCGATAAGCTCCAGCTCCTCGCCTGCGGCCGGTCCGGCGACGGCTCCGCCCTCCCGCTGCGGCGCGGCTGACGCCCCGACGGGGTCCAACGGATTCGTTTCTGGTTTCGGACTCATGTTCTGTTCGGATTTCGCAGGGCAAAAATAGCGATTTTTATCGGTTTTCGCCACCTTGCCCGAAAATTAACCCCGACAAGCGAAATGAACCGGAAATTTGTTTTTGCGACCGACATGCATTATCTTTGCCGATAATTATTACAAAGAACCACTTATGTCAACGAAACAACAAACGCTGAAGGCCCCGATCTCGTTCTCGGGAAAGGGACTGCATACGGGCGTGCAGGTGACGATGACGATCCATCCCGCAGAAGCCGGCCGGGGCATCGTATTCCGCCGCACCGATATCGAAGGACAGCCGGAGATCCCGGCACTTTGCGACTACGTGGTGGACACCTCGCGCGGCACGACGATCGAAGCCGGCGGCCACCGTGTCAGCACCATCGAGCACGTCATGTCGGCCCTCTGGACCCTCGGCGTGGACAACGCCCTGATCGACATCGACGCCCCGGAGACCCCGATCCTCGACGGTTCGGCCCGCGAATACGCCCGCGCCATCACCGAAACGGGGCTCGTGGATCAGGATGCCGAGCGCAACTACTATCACGTGACCGAGAAGATGGTCTACACGATTCCCGAAAAGGGCACGGCGATCATCCTCTACCCCGACGACGAATTCTCCGTCTCGGTCCATGTGGACTACAACTCGAAGGTGATCGGCAACCAGTACGCGACGCTCGAGCCGGGCGACGACTACGCCTCGAAGATCTCCCCGTGCCGCACGTTCGTCTTCCTGCACGAACTCGAGCCGCTCATGAAGATGAACCTCATCAAGGGCGGTGACCTGGACAACGCCATCGTCGTGGTCGAGAACCCCGTTCCCGAGGAGCAGCTCGACCACCTCAAGAAGCTCTTCAACAAGCCCGACATCGAGATCAAGGCCGGTTACCTGAACAACCTCGAGCTGCGCTGCAACAACGAGCTGGCCCGCCACAAGCTGCTCGACCTGCTGGGCGACTTCGCCCTGCTCGGCGTGCGGATCAAGGGCCGCGTATGGGCCACCCGCCCGGGCCACTTCGCCAACACGGAATTCATGAAGCAGCTCAAGCGCACGATCCGCAAGGCCGGCGAGAAACCCCGCTACACCTACGACTGCCGCAAGCCGGCGCTCTACGACATCAACGCCATCCGGCGCATGCTGCCCCACCGCCCGCCCTTCCTGCTCGTGGACCGCATCTTCCACTGCGACGCCACGTCGGTGGCCGGCATCAAGAACGTCACGATGAACGAACCCTTCTTCGTGGGCCACTTCCCCGAGGAGCCGGTCATGCCGGGCGTGCTGATCATCGAGGCGATGGCCCAGTGCAGCGGCATCATGGTGCTCAACACGGTGCCCGACCCGGAGAACTACTCGACCTATTTCATGAAGATCGACAATGCGAAGTTCAAGCGCAAGGTCGTTCCGGGCGACACGCTCCAATTCGAAATCCACCTGCTGGAGCCCATCCGCCGCGGCGTGGCGCTCGTCGAGGCCAAGGCCTTCGTCGGCGAGTCACTGGCCTGCGAAGCCGAGCTGATGGCCCAGATCGTCAAGAACAAAACCCCGAAACAACAATGATCAGCAAACTGGCATACGTCCATCCCGACGCCCGTATCGGCGCCAACGTGACGGTAGAACCGTTCGCCTACATCGCAGGCGATGTCGTGATCGGCGACGACTGCTGGATCGGCCCCGGTGCCGTGATCCACGACGGCGCACGCATCGGCTGCGGCTGCAAAATCCACACCGCCGCCTCGATCTCCTGCCTGCCGCAGGACCTGAAGTTCGTCGGCGAGGCCACGACCTGCGAGATCGGCGACTGCAACGACATCCGCGAATACGTCACCATCAGCCGCGGCACGGCCTCGACGGGCACCACGCGCGTCGGCTCGCACAACCTGCTGATGGCCTACGTCCATGTGGCCCACGACTGCGTGGTGGGCTCGCACTGCGTAATCGCCAACCGCGTCTCGCTGGCCGGCGAGGTGCATGTAGGCGACTGGGTGGTGATCGGCGGACATGCGGCCATCCACCAGTGGACGCACATCGGCGAACACTCGATGATCCAGGGCGGCGCCCTGCTCGGACAGGACCTTCCGCCTTTTGTCATCGTCCGCAACGACACGCTCCGCTACGCGGGCATCAACAAGATCGGACTTTCGCGCCGCGGCTTCACGCCCGAGCGCATCGGCGAGATCCACGACGCCTGCCGGATCCTCTTCCAGAGCGGCCTGAACTACATGGCCGGATGCGACGAAGTGGAGCGTCAGGTGCCGCAAAGCCCCGAGCGCGACTCGCTGCTGGCCTTCATCCGCTCTTCGAAGCGCGGCATCATCAAGCCCTACGAATCGCGCAACGCCGAGGCGTAAGGCACCCGGCGGCGGCCGCATGTCCGGAGTTCGGACAAAGGCGCCGCAGGAAGATGAAAGATAAAAAATCGGATCAAACGATTGAATATCGGAAATTTTTACTATATTTGCGTGTCGAAAGACTGCAGGATGCACGATAAGGGGACGGAATGTCCCCTTATTTCATAGTTATACACCACTGAAAACCAACGATATGATCGAGATACAGAAAATTACGGAATCCGCGGAACGGCACCTGGCCGGCACGGATCTGTTCGTTGTGGAGTGCCGCTGCTCGGCCGGCAACGAAATCGAATTGACGGTCGATGGCGACACGTCGGTGTCGATCGACGCCTGCGCGGCATTGAGCCGCGCCGTGGAGGCCGACCTCGACCGCGAGGAGGAGGACTTCTCGCTGACGGTCATGTCGGCGGGCATCGGCTCCGAGCTGCGCAGCCTGCGGCAGTACCGCCGGCTGATCGGATCGTCGGTCGAGGTGCTGCTGAACAACGGCGTGAAGCTGCTGGCCAAACTCGACGGCGCCGACGAGGAGGGCATCGACCTCTCCTACGAAGAGAAACAGGCCGTCGAGGGCAAGAAGCGCAAGCAGTTGGTCAAGGTGTCGAAGCGCTACGCCTTCGGCGAGATCAAATACACGAAGGAGTATCTCGACTTCAAGTAGCAATTGATTAAAAACAAGATAACGCACTCATGGACAACCTGAATTTGATCAGCAACTTTGCCGAGTTCAAAGAGCTGAAGAACATCGACAAATCGACGATGATCGGCGTGTTGGAGGACGTCTTCCGCCACGCGCTCCAGAAACAGTACGAAACGGACGAGAACTTCGACGTGATCATCAACCCCGAGAAGGGCGACCTCGAGATCTGGCGCAACCGCACGGTCGTCGAGGACGGGGCCGTGGAGAACCCCAACACCCAGATCGCCGTGTCGGAGGTCAAGGCCATCGACCCGACCTATGAAATCGGCGACGAATACGCCGACGAGATCAAGCTCTCGTCGTTCGGCCGCCGCACGGTGCTGTCGCTGCGCCAGAACCTCGCCTCGCGGATCCTCGACCTGGAGAAGGCCAACCTCTACGAGAAGTACTCGGAGAAGGTCGGCGAGATCGTCACCGGCGAGGTCTACCAGGTATGGAAGAAGGAGGTGCTGATCCTCGACGACGAGGAGAACGAGCTCATCCTTCCGAAAGCCGAGCAGATTCCCAACGACTTCTACCGCAAGGGCGACACGATCAAGGCCATCGTCAAGTCGGTCGAGATGAACAACAACCAGCCGCGCATCATCCTTTCGCGCACGGCCAACCAGTTCCTCGAACGCCTGTTCGAGCAGGAGGTTCCCGAGATCTTCGACGGACTGATCACCATCAAGAAGATCGTCCGCATCCCCGGCGAGCGCGCCAAGGTGGCCGTCGAGTCCTACGACGAACGCATCGACCCGGTGGGCGCCTGCGTCGGCATGAAGGGTTCGCGCATCTACTCGATCGTCAAGGAGCTGCGCAACGAGAACATCGACGTGGTCAATTACACGGCCAACCCGCAGCTGATGATCCAGCGCGCGCTGAACCCCGCGAAGATCTCGTCGATCACCATCGACGAGGAGAAGAAGACCGCCTCGGTCTACCTGAAGCCCGACCAGGTGTCGCTTGCCATCGGCAAGGGCGGCCTGAACATCCGCCTCTCGAAGATGCTCACCGGCTACGACATCGACGTCTACCGCGAGATCGAGGAGGAGGACGTGGCCCTCACGGAGTTCGCCGACGAGATCGACGGCTGGATCATCGACGCCCTGAAGGCTGCCGGCTGCGACACAGCCAAGAGCGTGCTCGAGCTGCCCGTCGAGGAGATCGCCGCACGCGCCGACCTCGAGCTGGAGCAGGCTCAGAAGGTGGTCGAGATTCTCAAGGCCGAGTTCGAATAACCAAAACAGCAAGAAAGGAGAGAATACCATATGAGTAATGAAAGAAGATTAAGGCTCATTCAGGTTGCCAAGGAGTTCAACGTGGGGATCAACACCATCACGGACTTCCTGCACAAGAAGGGCATCAAGAACGACGGGTCGCCCAACGCGCTGGTCGATGCCGACACCTATGCCGTGCTGGAGAAGGAGTTCGGCTCGAACCGCAGTGCCGCAGGTGCCCGCAACTCGATCCGCGAGCGCATCTCCCAGAAACAGGCGACCATCACCCTCGAGCAGACCCGCAAGCAGGAGCGCGAGGAGGAGAAAGAGGTGGTCATCAAGAGCAACGTCATCAGCGTGAAAGACGAGATCCAGCAGCCGAAGTTCCTCGGCAAGATCGACCTCTCGCCCAAACCCAAGGCCGCCCCGGCTCCCCAGCCGGCCCCGGCGCCCGCTCCGAAAGCGGAAACGGCCCCGGCACCCGCCCCCGCAGCCGAGAAACCGGCGGCTCCGGCCCCGACGCCCCGTGAGGAGGCCCCCGCCGAGCCGCATGTGACCGCCCCGGCTCCCGAGCCGCGGGTTGAGACGCCCCGGCCCGAACCGCAGCCGGCACCCGCTCCCGCCCGGGAGGAGGTTCCGGCCGAAACGAAGGCCGAGGCCCGCACGGAGGAGCGCCCGGCGCCCCAACCGGCCGCACCGGCTCCCGCCGAGCAGGCTCCCGCGACACCCGAACCCCCGAAGGACAACATCTTCCGTCCGGCTACGGTGACCCTCACGGGCCCGCAGGTGCTCGGTACGATGGACGTCTCGGGATTCGTTCCCGGCGGCAAGCACAAGCGCAAGCGCCTCCAGAAGGAGAAGGTCGATGTCTCGAAGGCCCAGAAGGGAGGCCAGCAGGGCGGCGGCAAACAGGGCGGACAGGGCGGACAGAACGACCGCAACAACCGCCCGGGAGGCCAGCAGCAGAACCGCGGCCAGCAGCAGAACCAGCCCCGTCCGGGCGAAGGCCGCCGCAACAAGAACAAGAACACCCCCAAACCGATCGTCCGCCCCGAAGTGAGCGACGAGGAGGTTTCGAAACAGGTGAAGGACACCCTGGCCCGCCTGACGGCCAAGGGTGCCAAGACCAAGGCATCGAAATACCGCAAGGAGAAACGCGAGGCCGTCGCCGAACGCATGAGCGAGGAGTCGGCACGCGAGCAGCAGGAACGCTCGATCCTCAAGGTGACCGAGTTCGTCACCGTGAGCGAGCTGGCCACGATGATGAACGTCTCGCCGACGGAGGTCATCACCGCCTGCATGAACCTCGGACTGATGGTGTCGATCAACCAGCGGCTCGACGCCGAGGCTCTGGTGGTCGTGGCCGAGGAGTTCGGCTACAAGGTCGAGTTCGTCTCGGTGGAGATTCAGGAGGCCATCGCCGACGACCACGAAGACAAGGAGGAGGACCTCGTGCCGCGTCCGCCGATCGTCACGGTCATGGGACACGTCGATCACGGTAAGACCTCGCTGCTGGACAACATCCGCAAGACGAACGTCATCGAGGGTGAGGCCGGCGGCATCACGCAGCACATCGGTGCCTACAGCGTCGAACTCAACGGTCAGAAGATCACGTTCCTCGACACGCCGGGCCACGAAGCCTTCACGGCCATGCGTGCCCGCGGTGCGAAGATCACCGACGTGGCGATCATCATCGTCGCGGCCGACGACAACGTCATGCCGCAGACGATCGAGGCGATCAACCACGCCCAGGCTGCCGGTGTGCCGATGGTCTTCGCCATCAACAAGATCGACAAGCCCAATGCCAACCCCGACCACATCAAGGAGCAGCTCTCGCAGATGAACTACCTGGTCGAGTCGTGGGGCGGCAAATACCAGGATCAGGAGATCTCGGCCAAGAAGGGCATCAACCTCGACAAGCTGCTCGAGAAGGTGCTGCTCGAGGCCGAAATGCTCGAACTGAAGGCCAACCCGAACAAGAAGGCCGTGGGTACGGTGATCGAATCGACGCTCGACAAGGGCCGCGGCTACGTTTCGACGGTGCTCGTGCAGGCCGGAACGCTCCGCATCGGCGACGTCATCCTCTCCGGTACGTTCACGGGCCGCGTGAAGGCGATGTTCAACGAGAACGGCAAGAAGGTGACCGAGGCCGGTCCCTCGACACCGGTGCAGGTGCTGGGTCTGAACGGCGCCCCGCAGGCCGGTGACCTGTTCAACGTGATGGACGACGACCGCTCGGCCCGCGAGATCGCCAATAAGCGCGAGCAGCTGCAGCGCATGCAGGGCATCATGACCCAGAAGCACGTGACGCTCGACGAGATCGGACGCCGCATCGCCATCGGTTCGTTCAAGGAGCTGAACATCATCGTCAAGGGCGACGTGGACGGTTCGGTCGAGGCCATGTCCGGATCGCTCATCAAGCTCTCGAAGGAGACTGTCCAGGTGAACGTGATCCATGCCGCCGTGGGACAGATCTCCGAGTCCGACGTGCTGCTGGCCGCCGCCTCGAACGCCATCATCGTGGGCTTCCAGGTGCGCCCGTCGGCCGCCGCGCGCAAGCTGGCCGAGAAGGAGGAGATCGAAATCCGCCTCTACTCGATCATCTACGACGCGATCAACGACATCAAGGACGCCATCGAGGGCATGCTCGAACCGGTGATGAAGGAGGAGATCGTCGCCTCGGTCGAGGTGATGGAGATCTTCCGCATCTCGAAGGTGGGCACCGTGGCCGGATGCGTCGTGCGCGAAGGCAAGCTCCAGCGCTCGACCCCCATCCGCGTCATCCGCGACGGCATCGTGATCTACACCGGCAAACTCGGATCGCTCAAGCGGTTCAAGGACGACGTCAAGGAGGTCACCTCCGGACAGGACTGCGGTCTGAACATCGAATCGTTCAACGACGTCCGTGTGGGCGACATCGTCGAAGGCTACGAACAGGTTGAGGTAAAACGCAAATAGTACCAATTATCCCAAACACACACCAATGAACACACAAATCAAATTTACCACCCCCGAAGAGGCCGTCAAGGTCATCAAGTCGGGCGATCACGTGCATCTGAGCTCCGTAGCTTCGGCTCCCCAGTGCCTGATCAACGCCATGTGCAAGCGCGGCGAAGCCGGTGAACTGAAGGATGTACACATCCACCACCTCCACACCGAGGGCCCGGCCCCCTATGCCGACGAGAAGTTTGAAGGCATCTTCCAGCTCGACTCGTTCTTCGTGGGCGGCAACGTCCGCAAGGTGACCCAGAGCGGATATGCCGACTACATTCCGATCTTCCTGAGCGAGACGCAGCGTCTCTACCGTTGCGGCGCCGTACCGTGCAACGTGGCCATGATCCAGGTTTCGACCCCGGACAAGCACGGCTTCGTATCGCTCGGCACGTCGGTCGATGCCACGCTGGCCGCCGTCGAGTGCGCCGACCACGTGATCGCCGTGGTAAACAAGCACGTTCCCCGTTCGTTCGGCCAGGCCATGATCCCGATGTCGAAGATCGACCTCTTCGTCGAGGACGACACCCCGCTCATGGAGGCCCACTTCACCGAGCCCAACGAGATCGAGACGGCCATCGGCAAGCACTGCGCCGCGCTGATCGAGGACGGCGCCACGCTGCAGATGGGTATCGGCGCCATTCCCAACGCCGTGCTCGCACAGCTCGGAAACCACAAGAACCTCGGTATCCACACCGAAATGTTCGCCGACGGCGTGCTGCCGCTCGTCGAGAAGGGCGTCATCAACGGCGAGGCGAAGAACATCGACAAGGGCAAGATGGTCTCGACCTTCCTGATGGGTTCGCAGAAGGTCTACGACTTCATCGACGACAACCCGGCCGTGATGATGATGGACGTGGGCTACACGAACGATCCCTACGTGATCGCCAAGAACGACCGCGTGACGGCCATCAACTCGGCCCTGCAGGTGGACCTCACCGGCCAGGTGTGCGCCGACTCGCTGGGCACGAAGTTCTACTCGGGCGTGGGCGGACAGATCGACTTCGTCTACGGAGCCTCGCTGTCGAAGGGCGGAAAGGCCATCATCGCCATGCCTTCGATCACCAACAAGGGCATCTCGAAGATCGCCCCGGTGCTCACGGCCGGTGCCGGTGTCGTTACGACGCGTAACCACATCCACTGGTTCGTCACCGAGAACGGCGCCGTGGATCTCTACGGCAAGACGCTCCAGGAGCGTGCCCGCCTGCTGATCTCGGTAGCCCACCCGTCGGCCCAGGAGGAGCTGGACCGTGCCGCTTTCGAGCGCTTCGGCTCGCACCACCACTACATCAAGAAGTACATGGGCAAGTAGCCTTCACGGAAGGGTTGCTTCCCGCACCGATACGGGGTTCCGGTCCAACGGCCGGAACCCCGTTTTTTTATCGTCCCGAAGCGGGAATTCGGCGGATATTCACTTGTTTTCGCGGGGAAGATTTTCTAAATTTGTAACAGATGCGGGATCGGAAATACCCGCCGGTCCGGGCAAACATCGTAACCAACCTAAACTACACCACCTATGAAACGTCCGACATTCGGGAACCTCCTCGGTTCGCTGTGCGGCACGGCCCTCGCCGCCGCACTCATCACCTCCTGCGCCCCCCGGCAGAACATGCTCACCGAAGAGGAAATCGCCGACGGCTGGGAGCTGCTCTTCGACGGGAAGAGCCTCGACCAGTGGAAAGACTTCAACGGGGATTCGCTCACACAGCCGTGGCACGTCGTAGACGGCTGCATCCAGGCCAACGGCGACGGCAGCGACCTTTCGGGCTATATCGTCACCCGAAAACAGTACGAAAACTTCATCCTCGACTGGGAGTGGAAACTCTCGCGCGGCGGCAACAGCGGCATGCTCTACCACGTGGTCGAGGACCCCTGCTTCGAGGTACCCTACGTCACCGGCCCCGAATACCAGCTCATCGACGAGGAGGGCTGGGAGGAGCAGAACGCTCCGACGAAGCTCGAGGAGTGGCAGCGCCTGGGCGTCGATTACGCCATGCACCTCCCGGACCGCGCGGCCATGCGGCTCAATCCGCAGGGCGAGTGGAACTCGTCGCGCATCGTCTTCGACAACGGCCATGTCGAGCATTGGCTCAACGGCGTGAAGATCCTCGAATTCGAAGCCTGGACCGACGACTGGTTCGCCCGCAAGGCGAGCGGCAAATGGGAGACCGCTCCCGAATACGGACTGGCCCGCCGCGGCGTGATCTGCCTGCAGGACCACGGCTACCCGGCCTCGTTCCGCAACCTGAAGATCAAGGAGCTGCCCCGCAAGGCCGGCAGCGAGGTTTCGCTCTTCAACGGCCGTGACCTCACGGGCTGGGAGGCCTACGGCACCGAGAAGTGGTATGTCGATCCGCAGGGGCTCCTCGTTTGCGAAAGCGGGCCCGACAAGCAGTACGGATACCTTGCCACACGCGCATACTACGATGATTTCGACCTCACGGTGGAGTTCCGCCAGCTGGCCAACGGCAACTCGGGCATCTTCTTCCGCTCGTTCATCGAGCCGCCCGTGAAGGTGCACGGATGGCAGTGCGAGGTAGCCCCCAGGGGCAACGATACGGGCGGCATCTACGAATCCTACGGCCGCGGCTGGCTCGTACAGATTCCCGACGAGAAGGAGTCGCTGCTCAAAGAGCGCGACTGGAACACGCTGCGCCTGCGCGTCGAGGGCGATCACGTGCAGACGTGGCTCAACGGCGAGGCGATGGCCGACCTGCACGATGCGAAGATCGGCGCCGCACAGGGCCGCATCGCCCTGCAGATCCACGACGGAGGCGGCATCAAGGTGCAGTGGCGCAACCTCCGCCTCAAGACGCTCTGATCACCCAAGTCCAACCGCAAACAGATCGAAAGCCATGGGAATCAACCGCAGAAACTTCCTGAAAACGGCGGGCGCCGCCACGCTCTTCACCATCGTCCCGCGGTGGGTGCTGGGCGGCCCCGGACGCATCGCCCCGAGTGACCAGCTCACCAAGGGCATCATCGGCGTCGGCGGCATCGGCCGCAGCAGCTACCACTTCACCAGCACACCCGAATGCCGGCTGGTGGCCATCTGCGACGTGGACAGCGACCACCTCCGGAGCGCCGCGGAGCTGGGCCGGCGCAAGTTCGGCCAGACGCTGAAAACCTACCACTTCTACCGCGACCTGATCACCGACCCCAATGTCGATATCGTACACATCGCCACCCCGCCCCACTGGCACGGCATCATGGCCGTCGAGGCCGCCAAGGCCGGCAAGGACATCTGGTGCGAGAAACCCATGACACGCACCATCGGCGAGGGCAGGCGCGTCGTCGAGGCCGTCAGGCGCTACGGGCGCATCTTCCGCCTCAATACGTGGTTCCGCTTTGCGGACACCTTCTACGGACTCGGTACGACGGTCGAACCGCTCAAGAAACTCGTGCAGAGCGGCATGCTCGGATGGCCGCTGAAGGTGACCATCTCGGGGGCCACGGGCTTCACGTGGAAATTCTACTGGGTGGGCCGCGAACACCTCGAACCGCAACCCGTACCTGCAGCCCTCGACTACGACCTGTGGCTCGGCCCGGCCCCTGCGAAACCCTACAACGCCCACCGTACGCACCAGACCTTCCGCGGATACTGGGACTACGATGGCGGCGGGCTCACCGACATGGGTCAGCACTACATGGACCCGGTGCAGTACCTGCTGGGCAAGGACGACACGTCGCCCGTGAAGATCGAGGTCGATGCCCCGCAGCAGCACCCCGACGCGGTGGGCATCTGGCGCAGGATTGTCTACACCTACGAAGACGGCTGCCAGATCGTGCTCGAGGGCGAGGGGTTCGAGAGCTCGGGCAAGGTCCCCTACATCGAGGGCCCGTTGGGCAAGGTCTACAAGGGATTCGAGTGTACGATCCCCGACGTGATGAACAAGCTGGCCGAGATGCCCGACCCCGAGCCGCAGCGCACCGACTTCCTCGCCTGCGTCCGAAAGCGCGAGCACTTCGCGCTGGACGAGGTGAAGGGACACCGCAGCTCGACGCTGGTCAATCTGGGCGCCTGCGCCCTGAGGCTCAACCGCACGCTGCACTTCGATCCCGACGCGCAGCTCTTCATCGGCGACGACGCTGCCAACCGACTGATCGACCAGCCGATGCGGTCGCCGTGGAAAATCTGACAACCCCCAAAGCGCATGAAACGATGAAAAAAAGAGCCATACTACTTTTCTGGTTCCTGTGTCTGCTGCCGTTTGCCGCGGGGGCACAGGATGGCCGGCAGCGCACCGTCGAGACGGTCGTGGCCGACGTGCTGGCACAGCTGCCCGCCGGGCAGACAGCCGACTACCGAACCCTGATGGACGAACTGGCCGCAACGGGCACGGAAGGCATCCGGATACTCGCCGGGATGCTCGTCCCCGCCGGGCAGGGCAGCGACGCCGCCGTGGAGTACGCCCTGAGCGGCGTGGTCCATCACGTGACGGAACAAGAAAGCGGAGAGGCCCGCGATGCCGTGCGGCAAGGACTCGCACAGAGCATCGACACCTGCCCGGACCCTGCGGACCGCGCCTTCCTCATCTCGCTGCTTGCATGCTGCTCCACGGCAGAGGATGCAGCCGTTTTTGCGAAATACGCCGAAGACGGACAGCTTGCCGATGCCGCCGTCCGCGGCCTGATCGCGACGCCCGGATCGGAGCCGGCAATTCTTGAGCTGATGCAGCAATCCGACGGTCCGTCGGCACGGCTGGCCCATGCCGCCGCAAAACGGCCGAGCGAAGGGGCCGAGGAGATCCTCCTTGCGTGGCTGGCCGACTACCCCACCGACGATACGACCCGGGAGGCCATCTATGCCGCCCTGGCGGCATGCGGCGGCCGGACATCGCTCCGAGTGCTCGGGGATGCGGCGGCAGCCGCCGACTTCGACTTTGCCCCGGGCGATGCGACGGGAGCCTTCCTCGACCTGCTGAACAACCTCGCCGAACGCGGCGACACGAAGGTCGTGCAGCGGGCCGCACGTGCGCTGGCCAAAGAGTCGGTACGCACGAACATCCGCACGGCCGCGCTCAAACTTCTGCTCCGCACCTCCCCCGAACAGCGTACCGAACTGCTGCTCGCGGCGCTCGGGGACAACGACCGGGCCTACCGCTGCGCGGCACTCACCCTTGCAGCGGACTATACCGACGAGGCGCTGTGCGCAGCCATCGTCGGCGAATGGCCGAAACTGACGGCCGAGGCGCGCACGGATGTGGTGAACTGGTTGGGCGACCGCCACGCCGCTTCGCAGACCGCGACGGTACTGGCCGCCATCGACGCCTCGGATCCCGGGCTCGCCGCAGCCGCCGTGCGTGCGGCCGGCCGTCTCGGAGGCCAGGAGGCGCTCGAAGCGCTGATCGGCCGGCTGAACGGCCCGCTGGCCGAAGAGGCCGTAGCCGCACTGGCCTCGTTCAACGGCCAGGTGGACGACGGGCTCGTCGCGGCGCTCGATGCCGATCCCGTAACGCAGGCCAACGCCCTGCGGCTCGTCGCACGACGGCGGATCACCCGGGCAGCCGACCGGGTCTTCGCCCTGCTCGACGCCGGACAGGAACCCGTACGACAGGCCGCGCTGGCGGCCCTCGCCGGGGTGACGACGGCGGCGGATTTCCCGAGACTCTGCGACCGGCTCGACAACGCCACGGAGAGCGAAACGCCGCAAATCCAGGCCGGACTGCTGAACGCCCTGGCACAAATGGCTCCCGAGGAACAATACGCCCGAACGGCAGAGCGGATGGCCGCATCGGCTGAAAAGGCGCGCTACTACCCGCTGCTGGCACATACGGGCACACAGGAGGCGATCGACGCCCTGCTCGGCGGCGACGACCGCAAGGCGGCTTTCGCGGCACTGCTGACGGTAGAGAGTCCTGTCGTGCCGGAGGTGCTGTTCTCGCTGGCCACCGAGCACCCCGAATGGAAAGACGAGGCGATCACTCGCTACACGGAACTCGTGACCGCGAACCGCACGCCCGAGGAGCAGGTGGCCTGCTGCACGAAAGCACTCGGAACGGATCCTGCACCGGAGGTGAAGAACCGGCTGCTTGCAGCACTGGCCGGCACCGCCTCGCTGCCGGCCGTCGAGGTGGCCGCCCGATACCTCGACGATCCCGCGACAGCCGCGGCGGCGGCCGATGCCGTGCGGAGAATCGCGGCAAAGAGCCCCGGCACAGGCGGAGAAACGGTGGTCGCAGCTCTCGAGCGGACCCGCACGGTCTACGCCGGGCTGGCCTCTGAAGACGCCGACGCCGGCTATGCGGTGGACGAGATCAACGGGCTGCTGGCCCGCTACGCCGCCGTGCCGCGCTTCGAACTGACGGAAGAGGAGGCGGCCGAGGGTTTCGAGGTGCTCTTCGACGGCCTCTCGCTCGAAAAGTGGACCGGCAACAAGACCAACTACGTTCCGCAGGAGGGGACGATCTACGTCACGGCGCAATACGGCGGCAGCGGAAACCTCTACACCGTCAAGGAGTACGGCGACTTCATCCTGCGCTTCGAGTTCTCGTTCGTCCGCCCGGGTGTGAACAACGGAATCGGAATCCGCACCCCGATGGGTGTCGATGCCGCCTACCACGGCATGGAGATCCAGGTACTCGACCATGATGACCCGATCTACAAAAACCTGCACATCTACCAGCAACACGGCTCTGTCTATGGGGTCATCCCGGCGCAAAAGCACGTCGTCTTCGGCGAACAGGGGACGTGGAACACCGAGGAGATCCGCGCCGCAGGCGACCGCATCACCGTAACGGTCAATGGCGAGGTGATCCTCGACGGCAACATCCGCGAAGCCTGCAAGGGCCATAACGTGGCCCCCGACGGCTCGGAGCGGAACCCCTACACCGTGGACGGGCGGAACCACCCGGGGCTCTTCAACAAACGCGGTCACATCGGGCTGCTCGGCCACGGCCCCGGCATCCGGTTCCGCAACATCCGCATCAAGGAACTTTGAACCTCGGCGGAGGGCGGAGACCGATCCGGGAGAACCTCCGCCCTCCGCACCGTACCGGGATGCCACATCAGCGCCCCGCATCCCGCGAATTGAACCGCACGGAAAAGAGATGAACAGATCCAACCCAGGCAATGGTCCCGTCAGGATCGTCGCCATCGGAGCGGGCAACCGCACGAACAAATACCTCGAATACGCCGTCCGACACCCCGAACGGCTGCAACTTGCAGGCGTCGTGGAGCTCAACCCGCTGCGCCGGGAGGCTGTCGCCGCAAAATTCGGACTCGCGCCGTCGCAATGCTTCGACGACTACCGTCTCTTCTTCGGGCAGCCCCGGTCGGCCGATGCCGTACTGATCGCGACACCCGAGGACACGCACTTCGAGCCCTGCATGCTGGCCATCGAGGCGGGCTACGACGTACTGCTCGAGAAGCCCATCGCCCAAAGGCTCGACGAATGCCGGCAGATTGCCGAAGCGGCCCGCAGGCGGGGCGTGATCGTCGGGATCTGCCACGTCATGCGCTATCACCCCTATTTCGTCCGGATCAAGGAGATCGTCGATTCGGGTGAACTGGGACAACTCATCTCGATAAACCATACGGCCGCGGTGGGCATAGACCGCATGACCCACTGCTTCGTGCGGGGACTCTGGCGCCGCGAAGAGTGTGCCAACCCGATGCTGATCTCGAAGTGCTGCCACGACATCGACTTTCTGCTGTGGCTTGCATCGTCGCAATGCCGGAAAATATCGTCGTTCGGATCGCTCAGGTGGTATCGCCGGGAGAATGCCCCGCAGGGTTCGGCCGAACGTTGCATAGCGTGCCCCGTCGAACCGACATGCCCCTACTCGGCCGTAGACCTCTACCGCACCCGGCGTGACTGGATCTCGAACTTCGACATACCCGAGGGAGCAACGCTCGACGAGGTAATCGAACAGCAGTTACACGACGGACCTTATGGGCGCTGCGTCTTCCGCTGCGACAACAATGTGGTGGACAACCAGGTCGTCACCATGGAGATGGCAAGCGGTGTCACGATATCGCTTTCCATGGAGACCTTCACGCTTGATGACCGGCGCGAAACACACATACGAATGACGCACGGCGAAATCGAGGGCGACGAACGCACACTGCGGATCCGAAAGTTCCGCGGAGGAGAGGAGCAGATCATCGACTTCAGGGAGCTGGCCGGAACGCCGTTCCACGCCGGTTCGGACCTGAATCTGATCGGGGACTTTGTCGAAGCGATCAGCCAGCGGGGCGGACACCGGTTCCGCACCACAATCGAGGAGTCGGTCGAAAGCCACCGGATCTGCTTCGAAGCCGAGCACAGCCGCCATACGGGGAAAACCCTCCTGCTTGAATAACCGACACGACGGGAGCCAACAAACATTCTCACCGGTCGGCCCGGTACCGCCGTACAAAACCTTGAAAACGACACACCCGGGGATTTCCCCGGGTGTATCTCCTCCTGTCTTACCGTCCCGACAACCGTTCGAAACAGATTCCTGCCCCTGCAGCAAGCCGAGGGCGAAGCTCAGAACGATTCCCCGTCCGGCGGGGCAGAGATATCGGGCAGGCCCCGTTTCTCTTGCGAGGCGATCGGGGCATACAAGGATTCAGGGATTCCCCGTCCTCCGGCTGCACAGGCAACCGACAAGCGGCGGAATACCGCGAACTGCTGCCGGCCTTGCTCCGGTCTCCGAATCCTGTCTCCGAAGGACAGCTCCGGGACAGTCCCCTTCGCGAAAGAGCATTCCCCCATCAGTCGTCGAGGCGATATCCGGATCTTGCGGGGCACAAAAAAAAAGGTCAGACCTTACGATCTGACCTTGAAGAGGCGGCTACCTACTCTCCCACGGGAAAACCGCAGTACCATCGGCGTGAGTGAGCTTAACTTCTCTGTTCGGAATGGGAAGAGGTGGAACCTCACTGCTATAACCACCTAAAAGAACTTTTTTACGTGCGCGTATCCATTTCTGATACTACCCGGCGCACTCGGTATGGTTTGACATCTTGCGGAGATGAGATAAAGATTCGATGTAAGAAAGCCGTTCGGGTAATTAGTACTGCTCGGCTTTGACATTACTGTCTTTACACCTGCAGCCTATCAACGTAGTAGTCTCCTACGCCCCTCAAGGGAAGACTTATCTTGGGGATGGCTTCGCGCTTAGATGCTTTCAGCGCTTATCCAAACCGAACGCGGCTACTCGGCGGTACACTTGGCAGCATAACCGATACACCGGAGGTTCGTCCAACTCGGTCCTCTCGTACTAAAGTCAGGACCCCTCAATCTTCCTACGCCCGCGACAGATAGAGACCGAACTGTCTCACGACGTTCTGAACCCAGCTCGCGTGCCACTTTAATCGGCGAACAGCCGAACCCTTGGGACCTTCTCCAGCCCCAGGATGTGACGAGCCGACATCGAGGTGCCAAACCGCCGCGTCGATATGAGCTCTTGGCGGCGATCAGCCTGTTATCCCCGGAGTACCTTTTATCCTTTGAGCGATGGCCAGTCCACACAGAACCACCGGATCACTATACCCTACTTTCGTACCTGCTCGACTTGTCGGTCTCACAGTCAAGCGCCCTTATGCTATTGCACTCTGCGCACGGTTACCATTCGTGCTGAGGGCACCTTGGGAAGCCTCCGTTACGCTTTTGGAGGCGACCACCCCAGTCAAACTACCCACCAAACGGTGTCCCCCTCGAGGGGTTAGAATCCAAGTACACAAAGGGCCGTATTTCAACGTCGGCTCCACGAACACTGGCGTGCCCGTCTCAATGCCTCCGGCCTATCCTACACATTGTGTACCCAAATTCAGCGTTAAGCTATAGTAAAGGTTCACGGGGTCTTTTCGTCCCGTCGCGGGTACCCGGCATCTTCACCGGGACTACAATTTCACCGAGCTCACGGTTGAGACAGTGTCCAGATCGTTACACCATTCGTGCAGGTCGGAACTTACCCGACAAGGAATTTCGCTACCTTAGGACCGTTATAGTTACGGCCGCCGTTTACTGGGGCTTCGATTCAATGCTTCTCTTGCGATGACATCCCCTCTTAACCTTCCAGCACCGGGCAGGTGTCAGGCCCTATACGTCTTCTTTCGAATTTGCAGAGCCCTGTGTTTTTGATAAACAGTCGCCTGGACCTTTTCGCTGCGCCCTACTTTCATAGGGACCCCTTTTCCCGAAGTTACGGGGTTAATTTGCCTAGTTCCTTAACCGTGATTCACTCGAGCACCTTAGGATACTCTCCTCGACCACCTGTGTCGGTTTACGGTACGGGTAACATACACTATAACTTAGAAGATTTTCTCGGAAGTCTACTTGGGTGCACTATCGGATTGGCCGTAGCCGCTCCGTACTGTCGGGTTTCAGCAGGAGCTAACTCTTAATCTGCTCCTTTACCTACGCCCTTTAACCACCTATTCCGTCAGGCGGCGACACTTACGTTCCTTCGTCTCTCCATCGAGGTGTATGTTAGTATCGGAATATTAACCGATTGTCCATCGAGATCACCGTTCGGCTTACCCTTAGGACCCGACTAACCCTGATCCGATTAGCGTTGATCAGGAAACCTTGGTCTTGCGGTGTGCGGGTTACTCTCCCGCATTATCGTTACTTATGCCTACATTTGCTTTTCCATAAACTCCACCAATCCTCACGAATCGGCTTCAACGTCGATGGAATGCTCCCCTACCACGCTTTCGCGTCCAGAACTTCGGTGATATGCTTGATGCCCGTTTATTATCCACGCTCTGTCGCTCGACTAGTGAGCTGTTACGCACTCTTTGAATGAATAGCTGCTTCCAAGCTA
>OMED01000008.1_pt1 | contig 153977 bp, 128 predicted proteins | sample 1673411 | NCBI WGS metagenome assembly OMED01 (sample SAMEA103958110, study PRJEB25191) | human gut metagenome | reverse complement strand
GAAACAGCAGCCGAATAAAACGGTTTTTAACCGTTTTATTGAAAACTAGTATCAGCCACCTCTCCCAAAGGGAGAGGCAAGAGATGCAGTTCATGATCCCACTGCGCCTGATAATTGTTTGATGCGCCCTGCCTATTATGGTTGCGCCATTTTTCTATGCATGCAAAAATGGTCCTCTGGAGATGTTGTAACGGCAAAACTTTCCCTTGCTGTATTCGACATATTGTGTTATAATAAAACGAACTATGCAGACAAAACAAAGTACCCGCAGACGGCTGCCTGCGGTAAAATACAGGATGTGAACAAAATGGGTTCCCGAAAGCCGATGAAACTGAATCTGGGCATGGCGCCGAAGGTCATTTTTATTATGATGCTGGACGTGCTTGCTACTGTCGTCTCCTTCTTTCTGGGGCTGTGGTTCCGGTATGATTTTTCCTTTGCCGAAATTCGCCCCGTCCATATGGAGGGCTTCCTGTCCGCCATCGGCCTATGGTGCGTGATCACGCTTCTGGTATTCTGGATTTTCCGGCTGTACAACTCCATCTGGGCCTTTGTCAGTACGCCGGAGGTGTTCCGCATTACTGGTGCCTATGTGGTGCTGGGCGTGATCGGCGTGCTGGTATTCCACTTTGACGGCAATCTGATGCCCCGTTCCAGCATGGTAGTGGGCTTCCTGTTCAGCTTTGTCAGTACCGTGGCCATTCGCTTTTCCTACCGTCTGCTCCGGACGGCGCAGCGGCGCATCAGCCACTTTACCCACGCCAACGGCGTGAAAAACGTTATGCTCATCGGCGCGGGGGATGCCGGACGAGCGCTGGCCGTGGAGTTTACCAACAGCGACCATATCAAGGATCACCTGTCCTGCGTCATTGACGACAACCCGGTGAAATGGAATAAGCAGCTGTGCGGCGTGCCCATCGTGGGCGGCCGTCAGGACATTGCCACGGCTGTGAAAAAGTACAAGATCAGCAAGATCATCTTCGCCATTCCCAACTGTACCGCAAAGTCCCGGAAGGAAATTCTGGACATCTGTGCCACCACCGGCTGCGAGGTGCAGATGCTTCCCGGCATTTTCCAGATGGTCAACGGAGAGGTCAGCGTCAGCAAGCTGCGCAAGGTCGATCCGCAGGACCTGCTGGGCCGGGAACCCATCAAGGTCAATCTGGATGAAATTGTGGGCTATATTTCCGGCAAGGTGGTGCTGGTCACCGGCGGCGGCGGGAGCATCGGCAGCGAGCTGTGCCGTCAGATCGCCCATGCAAAGCCGAAGCAGCTTATTATTCTGGATATTTACGAAAATAATGCCTATGATATTCAAATGGAGCTGCGCCGCACCCATCCGGAACTGAATCTGGAGGTCATCATCGGCTCTGTCCGTGACGCCGTCCGGCTGAACCATGTGATGGAAACCTACCGGCCGGAGCTTGTGTTCCACGCTGCGGCCCATAAGCACGTCCCGCTGATGGAGGAAAGCCCCAACGAGGCCATCAAGAACAACGTCATCGGCACCTACAAGCTGGCGAAGGCCGCCGCGGAGTACGGCGTCAAGCGGTTTGTGCAGATATCCACCGACAAGGCCGTCAACCCCACCAACATCATGGGTGCGTCCAAGCGTCTGTGCGAGATGGTGATACAGATGATGAACCGGGAGTCCAAAACGGAATTCGTGGCGGTGCGCTTCGGTAATGTTCTGGGCAGCAACGGCAGCGTCATCCCGCTTTTTAAGAAGCAGATCGAGGCCGGCGGCCCCGTGACCGTCACCCATCCTGACATCATCCGGTATTTTATGACCATCCCCGAGGCGGTGAGTCTGGTGCTGCAGGCGGGATACTATGCCAAGGGCGGCGAGATTTTTATTCTGGACATGGGCGAGCCGGTGAAGATCGACACCATGGCGCGGAATATGATCCGTCTGTCCGGCTACGAACCGGATGTGGACATCAAGATTGAGTACACCGGTCTCAGACCGGGCGAGAAGCTCTACGAGGAGCTGCTGATGAAGGAAGAAGGAATGCAGGAGACTGCCAACAAGCTCATCCACATCGGCAAGCCCATCGAAATGGACGACGCGCTGCTGGAGCAGCAGCTGAAGCGGCTGGACGAAGCCAGCCGGGCGGAAAGCGAAGATATCAAGGACATCGTCGCGGAGATTGTGCCTACTTACAAACGCGAGTGTAAGGTCTGACCAAACGAAATAAGAGAAAATGAGGAAAGCGGAATGTACCGAACGTTTTTCAAACGCCTGCTGGATATTATCCTGTCCGGCTGCGCCATCGTGATATTGTCGCCGCTACTGCTGGTTATCGCCATCGCCATCAAGATCGACGATCCCGGCCCGGTGCTGTTCCGCCAGAAGCGGGTGGGCATTCACAAGACCCATTTTTCCATTATGAAATTCCGCACCATGAAAATGGACACCCCCAAGGACACACCCACCCATCTGCTGGAAAACCCGGAGCAGTATATCACGAAGGTGGGGAAATTTCTGCGGAAGTCATCCCTGGACGAGCTGCCCCAGATCTTTCAGATTTTCACGGGGAAAATGTCTATTATCGGCCCCCGGCCTGCCCTGTGGAATCAGTTTGACCTGATTGCCGAACGGGACAAATACGGGGCCAACGACGTGCGTCCCGGCCTGACGGGCTGGGCGCAGATCAACGGGCGGGACGAGCTGCCCATTGAGGTAAAAGCCCGGTTCGACGGGGAATATGTGGAAAAACTGAGCTTCCTCTTTGACTGCAAATGCTTTTTCGGCACCATCGTTTCCGTGCTGAAGCACGACGGCGTGGTGGAAGGCGGCACCGGCCAGATGGAAAAGGAGAAGAAAGAATGAAGAACATTCTCATCACCGGCGCCGGAAGCTATATCGGGGTTTCTCTGGAAAACTATCTGGGGAAGTGGGCGGAAAATTACCGGGTGGATTCGCTGGATATGCGCGGCACCGATTGGGAGAGCCACTCTTTCCGCGGCTACGACGCGGTGTTCCACGTGGCGGGGCTGGTGCATCAGCCGGACAGCAAAAATGACCCGGCACGCTCTGACCTGTACGATCAGGTCAACCACATTCTCGCGGTGCGGACTGCCGAAAAAGCCAAGGCCGACGGTGTGGGTCAGTTCCTGTTTATGAGCTCGGAGAGCGTGTACGGCCTGACCGCGCCCATCGGCAAGACGGTCGTCATTACGAAGGATACGCCGCTGCACCCTGCGGACAACTACGGCGTCAGCAAGGCCAAAGCGGAAGCGGATTTGCAGGCGTTGGCGGACGACAGCTTCAAGGTTGCGATTCTCCGCCCGCCCATGATCTACGGCAAGGGCTGCAAGGGCAATTACGTGACCATGGCGAAGCTGGCGAAGAAGCTGCCGGTTTTTCCTTACGTTTCCAACCAGCGTTCCATGCTGTATATTGAGAATCTGACGGAATTTGTCCGTCTGCTCATTGACGACGAGGCGGCGGGCATATTCTGCCCCCAGAATAACGAATACACCAACACCAGTGACATGGTCAACTGGATCGCCCACGCCAACGGAAAGGGCATCCTGATGGTGAGGGGCTTTACCTGGGCGCTGAAGCTGCTGCGGTTTGTCTCGCCTGCGGTGGACAAAGCCTTTGGCAGCCTGTGCTATGATTTTGCGTTGAGCGCATACAGCCGGGACTACTGCGTGAAGACCTTGGAGCAGTCCATTCTGGAAACGGAAACAATCTGATTTTTAGGAAGCGAAAGAGGGCGGTTGCTTGAAAAAGAAGCGGGATATCCTGTTTTTGTGCCAGTTTTTTTATCCCGAATATATTTCCTCCGCCCAGCTGCCCTATGACACGGTGCTGGCGCTTCGGGACGCCGGATTCTCCGTGGGCGCGCTGTGCGGCTATCCACGGGAATACGCCGAGGGCGGGAAGGTCCCCACGAAGGAGGATGCAGACGGCATCCACATTCACCGCCTGAAATACATCCAGACGGGCCGGGCGGGATTTCTTGGCCGGATCGTCAACTATTTTTCCTTTACGTTTCATGTGCTGCTGCACCTGCCGGAGATCGGCAAATACCGGGCGGTGGTGGTGTACTCCAACCCGCCGATTCTGCCGTGGATTGCTTCTTGGGCAAAATCGCTGTTCGGTACGAAGCTGGTGTTCGTGTCCTACGACCTCTATCCGGAGGTGGCCACGGTGACGAACACCCTCCGGGAAGGCAGCGTGATCTGCAGACTGATGAACCACATCAACAAATGTGTGTTCCGCCGGGCAGACCGGGTGGTGGCGCTGTCGTCGGAGCAGAAGAACTGCATTCTCCGCACCCGGAACGCCGTTGACGAACTTGTGACGGTGATTCCTAACTGGTACCGGGATGAGGGTGGCTTGCGCGACCGGGAGGAAAACCGGTTCCGGGAGTTGACGGCGGGGCGGTTCGTGGTGTCCTATTTCGGGAACATGGGCACCATGCAGGATATGGACACCATTCTGGGCGCTATCCGGGCGCTGCGGGAGGAGAAGGACGTTTTCTTCCTCTTTGCCGGACACGGCAATAAAATGGAGAAGCTGCGAGAGATCATCGCTCAGGAGAGCATTGAAAATGTCCGGATTCACAGCTTCCTTCATGGTCAGGACTTTCAGGACGCGCTGGCGGTGAGCGACTGCGCGCTGATTTCTCTGGAAAAGGGTGCGACGGGGCTTTGCGTCCCCAGCAAGACCTACAGCTATATGATGCAGGGCATCCCCCTGCTCGCCATCATGGACGAGTGCGACATCGTCCGGGACATCCAGTCCGGTGCGGGGCTCTGGGTGCGCAACGGCGAAAGCGAGCGATTAGTCAAGGCCATCCGTTTCCTGCGGGACAACCCGGAGAAAGCCCGGGACATGCGCAGAAAATGCCGGGAGCTGTATCTGCAAAAGTATACCACCGAAATTTGCACGGGAAAATATATATCTCTTTTCCGGCAGCTTTTGCAGCCGGAAACGGGAGAGGAGAATAGAGTATGAGTATTTTTGCCAACAAAACGCTGATGATTACCGGCGGTACCGGTTCCTTCGGAAACGCGGTGCTGAACCGCTTCCTGGACACGGATATCCGGGAAATCCGGATTTTCTCACGGGACGAGAAAAAGCAGGACGACATGCGCCATGAGTTCCAGGCGAAAATGCCGGAAGCGGCGGGGAAGATCAAGTTCTTCATCGGCGACGTCCGGGATCTCGCTTCCGTGAAGAACGCCATGCACGGCGTGGACTACATTTTTCATGCCGCCGCCCTCAAACAGGTGCCGTCCTGTGAGTTTTTCCCCATGGAGGCGGTGAAAACCAACGTGTTCGGAACCGATAACGTGCTGACCGCCGCCATTGACGCGGGGGTCAAGGCCGTCATCTGCCTGTCCACGGACAAGGCCGCCTACCCCGTCAACGCCATGGGTACCTCCAAAGCCATGATGGAGAAGGTCATTGTCGCCAAATCCCGGACGGTTTCTCCGGAAAAGACCAAAATCTGCTGCACCCGCTACGGAAACGTCATGTGCTCCCGGGGCAGCGTCATTCCGCTGTGGATCGACCAGATCAAGGCGGGCAACCCCATCACCATCACCGAGCCGAACATGACCCGGTTCATCATGTCTCTGGAGGAAGCGGTGGACTTGGTGCTGTTTGCCTTCCAGAACGGCGTCAGCGGGGATATTCTGGTGCAGAAAGCCCCGGCGTGCACCATTGAGACACTGGCAAAAGCCGTCACCGGCCTGTTTGCCCCCGGCCACGAGATCAAGGTCATCGGCATCCGCCACGGCGAAAAGATGTACGAGACGCTGCTGACCAATGAGGAATGTGCCCACGCTATCGATCTGGGCAATTTCTACCGCGTCCCCTGCGACAAGCGGGACTTAAACTACGACAAATATTTCAAGGAGGGCGACACCCAGCGCAACGTCCTCACGGAGTTCAACAGCAACAACACGGAGCTGCTGAACGTGGAGCAGGTGCAGCAGAAGCTGCTGAGCCTGAGCTACATCCGGGAAGAACTGGAAGCCATGAAGAATAAATAACGGAAGGGTGGATGGCATGAACATTCTGATTACCGGCGCGGCCGGATTTGTGGGCAAAAACCTGACGGCGGCGCTGGAGTGCATCCGGGACGGCCGCGACAGGACCCATCCGGGGCTTACGGTGGGGGAGCTGTACCTCTACGACATCGACTCCGACCCGGCGCTGCTGGAAACGGCCTGCCGGAAGGCGGACTTCGTGTTCAATCTTGCCGGCGTCAACCGCCCGAAGAATCAGGAAGAGTTCATGCAGGGAAATTTCGGCTTTGCTTCCACGCTGCTGGACACGCTGAAAAAATACCATAACACCTGCCCCGTGATGCTGTCGTCCTCCATTCAGGCGACCATGGTGGGGCGCTATGCGGGCAGTGAGTACGGCAGGAGCAAAAAAGCGGGGGAGGAGCTGTTTTTCTCCTATGCCGCCGAAACCGGGGCGAAAGTGCTGGTGTACCGCTTCCCCAACCTGTTCGGAAAATGGTGCTGTCCCAACTACAATTCCGCCGTAGCCACCTTCTGCCACAACTATGCCCACGACCTGCCCATCACGGTGAACGACCCCAGCGTAGAGCTGGAGCTGCTGTACATCGACGATCTGGTGGACGAGATGATCGCGGCGCTGGAGGGCAGGGAGCATCACTGCGAATTTGAGGGTGTGGACACGGTTCTGACGGCGTCCGGGCGCTACTGCGCCGCGCCTGTCACCCACCGGGCGACGCTGGGGCAGATCGTAGCGCTGCTGGACAGCTTCAAGGCGCAGCCGGAAACCCTGCTGATGCCGGAAATTCCGGCAGGCAGCTTCGCGAAAAAGCTGTATTCTACGTATCTTTCCTATCTGCCCAGGGAAAAGGCGGCGTTCCCTCTGAAAATGAACGTTGACGCCCGGGGCAGCTTCACGGAGCTGCTGAAAACGGCGAACTGCGGCCAGTTCAGCGTGAACGTCAGCAAGCCCGGCGTGACCAAGGGACAGCACTGGCACAACACCAAGTGGGAATTTTTCATCGTGGTATCCGGTCACGGCCTGATCCAGCAGCGGAAGGTCGGCACCGGGGAAGTGCTGAATTTTGAAGTTTCCGGAGAAAAAATCGAAGCCGTCCACATGCTGCCGGGCTATACCCACAACATTATCAACCTGAGCGAAACGGAAGACTTGGTGACGCTTATGTGGGCAAACGAGTGCTTTGACCCGAAAAAGCCGGATACATTCTTTGAGGTGGTTTGACATGGAAATGAAGCTGGACTATTCCGACGTGGCGTTCCGCAATGACGGAAAATTAAAGCTGCTCATCATCGTAGGCACCCGCCCGGAGATCATTCGTCTGGCGGCGGTCATCAACAAGTGCCGCAAATATTTTGACTGCATTCTCGCCCACACGGGGCAGAATTACGATTATAACCTGAACGGGATTTTCTTCCGGGACTTGGGACTTGCCGACCCGGATGTGTATATGAACGCAGTGGGGGACGATTTGGGCGCCACTGTGGGCAACATCATCAACTGCTCCTACAAGCTGATGACGGCCATTCAGCCGGACGCCATGCTGATTCTGGGGGACACCAATTCCTGCCTGTCCGCCATTGCGGCCAAGCGGCTGCATATTCCCATTTTCCACATGGAGGCGGGAAACCGCTGCAAGGACGAGTGCCTGCCGGAGGAGACCAACCGCCGGATCGTGGACATCATCTCCGACGTCAATCTGGCTTACTCCGAACATGCGAGAAGATACCTCCACGAGTGCGGTCTGCCCAAGGAACGCACCTACGTTACCGGTTCCCCCATGGCGGAGGTGCTCCACGCCAACTTAAACGCCATCGAGGCTTCCGACATCCACCAGCGGCTGGGACTGACCAAGGGAGAGTACATTCTGCTGTCTGCCCACCGGGAGGAAAACATCGACACGGAAAAGAATTTCCTGTCTCTGTTCCGCGCCGTCAACGCCATGGCGGAAAAGTACGATATGCCCATTCTGTATTCCTGCCACCCCCGCTCCAAAAAGCGGCTGGAAGCTACGGGCTTCATCCTGGACAGCCGGGTGATTCAGCACGAGCCGCTGGGCTTCCACGATTACAACTGCCTGCAAATGAACGCCTTCGCGGTGGTGTCCGATTCCGGGACGCTGCCGGAGGAATCCAGCTTCTTCACCTCCGTGGGACATCCGTTCCCGGCGGTGTGCATCCGCACGTCCACGGAACGCCCCGAAGCGCTGGACAAGGGCTGCTTCATTCTGGCGGGCATTGACGAGAAAAACCTGCTGCAAGCGGTGGACACCGCCGTTCAGATGAACCGGGACGGCGATCTGGGGATTCCCGTGCCGGACTATGTGGAGGAAAACGTATCCACCAAGGTGGTCAAGATCATCCAGTCCTACACCGGCGTGGTGGACAAAATGGTCTGGAGAAAGTCGTAAGAAGCCAGACGCCGACAAATTGCGCTGTTTTTTCTGGATATGATGAAACAGCCGGGAAATTTCACAACATCGGGAGGCGAGACGCATGAAATACCTGTTCATCAACTCCGTTGCCGGCTTTGGCAGCACGGGGCGCATCGCGGCGGAGCAGTGCCGTGGGCTGATGGCGCAGGGGCATGAGTGCGTGCTCGCCTTTGGCCGTGAAGAGGCAAATTGCAGCGATATTCCCACGGTGCGCATCGGTACGCCCATGGACTATAGGCTCCACGGGGCGGAAAGCCGTCTGCTGGACGATTCCGGCTTCGGCTCCCGGCGGGCGACCCGGCGGTTTCTGGATTGGGTCAGGGAATACGACCCGGACGTGATCTGGCTGCACAATGTTCACGGCTATTACATTCACTTGGAAGAGCTGTTTCCTTACCTGCGCGGCTGCGGGAAGACCATTTTCTGGACGCTTCACGACTGCTGGAGCTTTACGGGGCACTGTGCCTATTTTGACTATGTGGGCTGTGACCGCTGGAAAACCGGCTGCCACGACTGCCCACAGAAACGCGCCTATCCTGCAAGCATTCTTTTGGACAACAGCCGGAAAAATTACGAAAAAAAGCGGGAACTGTTTACGGGCATTCCCAATGTGACCCTCATCGTCCCCTCCCACTGGCTGGAAAGCCGGGTAAAGGAGAGCTTTCTGAGGGACTACCCGGTGAAGGTGGTATACAACACGGTGAACCGGGAAATCTTCAAGCCCACCCCCGGCAATTTCCGGGAAAAGTACGGTCTGGAAAATAAAATCATCCTGCTGGGCGTTGCCAGCGTCTGGGACGAGCGCAAGGGACTGCGGGACTTTCTGGCGCTTCATGACCTGTTGGACGAAGAATATGCCATCGTGCTGATCGGTCTGAGCGCAAAGCAGATTCAATCCCTCCCGGCGGGAATTCTGGGGCTGCCCCGCACCAACAGCGTTCAGGAGCTGGCGGAAGCCTATACAGCCGCCGACGTATTTCTGAACCCCAGCACGGAGGAGACCTTCGGCATGACCGTGCTGGAAGCCCGGTGCTGCGGCACGGAGGCCGTGGTTTACCAGGGGACTGCCTGCGAGGAGGTCGTCAGCCAGTTTGGGGGCGTCGCCGTACCAAGGGGCGCGGCGCATCTGCTGGAAGCCGTGGAACAGATCACAAAGGAGAATCGCAAATGACCCATTATCCCTTCCCGGACAGCCGTGGGACAAAAATTGCCTTTGCCGCGTTTTTCACGGCCATGCTTTTTCTGGCGCGGGACAGTATGTTCACCACGGCGGTAATCGGTTTTGAGAAGGCGCAGTTTCTCATGCTGGGCGTGATCTGCCTGCTGGGTGTCGCGTTTCTGATTGTCAACCGGAGAAATCTGCTCCAAATTCTGAAAGACCGGAGGATGATTGTCGCCGGAATCGCGGCGGCGGTGCTTCTGCTGCCCATGCTGGTGAAGCGGGACTGGCAGCTGATGTATTTCAGCGTCCTGCTGTGTTTGCTCACGGCGGTGTTTTTGTCTTATTTCCTTACGTTGCGGGATGCGGCCAAGTATTATGTGGTGATTATGTCCGTTCTGGGGGCGTATTCCGTACTGGCGGCGTACATTCTGCGCATCGGCGTGGATAGGGGTGCTTACGCGGTGCCGGTGTTCCGGAATTCCATGGGCTTTGAATTTCACAATTTCTTTCTGTCCATTGTCCCGGATACGTATGTCAAAAACCGGAATTTCGGCATTTTCCGGGAGCCGGGGGTTTATCAGTTTTTCCTGATCACGGCGCTGTATCTGAACAATTACGAGGTCGAGTGGAAAAAGACGTGGCAGCTGTGGCTGGTCAACGGCATTCTGGCCGCGACGATGGTGTCCACGTTTGCTACCGGCGGCGTCGCGGAAATGGGACTGCTGGCGATCGTGCTGTTTTTTGACAAGAAATGGTATCGGGACAAGCGGATATGCGCCGTGGCGGTCGGGCTGATTTTGTGCGTCGCCGTGATAGCGGGCGTTTCCATTGCCCGGAAAAACGTCCTCTACTGGGAAGTTTACGACATGGCCATCGGCAAATTTGTCAACGGGCAGGATTCCTCGGTGGAGAGAATGGACGCTGTTGTGACGGACATTTCCATTTTCCTGCACCATCCCATCTTCGGTGCGAAGATAGCGGAGGTGCTGTATGCCACCGCCAACAATACCACTTCCACCCTCATTCTTTTCTCCGCCTTCGGCATTCCGGCGGCGCTGCTGCATATCGCCTGCTGGGTCGCGCTGGTGTGGCGGAAGGAGCGGAAGATATGGGTGAATCTGGCGCTGATGGTCATTCTGTTCATGTCCTTTAACACACAGAATCTGATTGCGGACGTGTTTCTCTGGCTGTTCCCGGTCATGGCGCTGGTGGAACGGCTTATGAAAAGGGGGTAACTATATGGAACGGGAACTGCTGAGAAAGGTTCAGCTGACCCAGCTGGAAATTGCGAAGGAGATCCGCCGGGTGTGCGAGGAAAACGACATTCCCTATTTTCTCACCTGCGGCACCCTTCTGGGCGCGGTGCGCCATCAGGGGTTCATTCCCTGGGACGACGATATGGACGTGGGAATGCTGCGGGAGAATTATGAGAAATTCTGCCGCATCGCCCCGGAGAAACTGAAACCGGAATACTGCTGGCAGAGCTGGTACACAGACCCCAACTACGCCCTGCCCTTCGGCAAGGTGCGCAAGCGCGGCACGCTGTACTTGGAGGCCAAGTCCCACAGATTAGAAGAAAACGGCTTCTATGTGGACATTTTCCCCTACGACGCCGTGTCCCTGGATGTAGGAGAACGGCAGGAAACGGCGGGGCGTTTGCTGAAAATCTACCGGACAAAGCTGATGAAATCCCATTATCAGCCCTGGCGGGAGAATGAGAAAATCCTCTGGAAAAAGCGGATTGGCTACCTATACTATCAGGCGCTGGCGTTGTTTTCTGACCAGGAAAGCCTTGCCAGGGCATATGACGCGCTTGCGACGGCATTGCCGGAAAACGGCTATGTCTGCGAGCAGAGCGCCATGACGAAGCCGGACGCCTACGAGAAAGCGTGGTGTCAGGCATTGACGGATGTCGTTTTTGAAGGGGAAACCTTCAAAGCCCCGGCGGAATACGACAAATTCCTGACCACGCTGTACGGCGACTATATGCAGCTCCCGCCGGAAGATCAGCGGGAAAACCGCCATCAGATCGTGCAGATCGATTTCAGCGATTGACATTGAGAGGTTACAACGGTATGAAACGAGTGCTGTTCCTGACGAACTACGCTTCCCCCTACCGGGTTCATTTTTACGATGAGCTGGCAAAGAGCATGGACGTGACGGTGCTGTTCACCGACCGGGTGGAAGACCAGAAAAACCGCAGCGCCGACTGGTTCGTTCCCGGGGGCGGCGCTTACCGCCCGGTGCAGCTGAAGCGGTGCGTCGGCCATTTTCTGGACGAAAACCTGTGTCTGGATGTGATCGAATGGCTGAAAAAGCCCTACGACGCCATCGTGATATGCGGCTATTCCTCGCCCACGGCGATTCTTGCGATGCGGTGGCTGCGCAGAAGGAAAGTTCCCTTCTACATGGAAGTGGACGGCGGCCTGATCCGCCAGGAGCGGAAGGAAAAGTATCTGTTCAAAAAGTCGCTGGTGCGCAAGGCGGATCAGTGGCTCAGCTCGGGGCGGTACACCACGGAATTTCTCGTCCACTACGGGGCAGAGAAAAGCCGCATTCATTTTTATCCCTTCTCCTCCGTGTTTGAGAAGGATATCCTCCCCGCTGTTCCCTCCGCCGATGAAAAGCAGGCGCTGAAAGAGGAACTGGGCGTCCCGGAGAAACGGATGGTGCTGGCCATCGGCCAGTTTATCCACAGAAAGGGCTTCGACATCCTGATGCACGCCGCCTGTTCGCTTGACAAGGACGTGGGGATTTACATTGTCGGCGGCGAGCCGACGGAGGACTATTTGCAGATGCGCGCGTCTCTGGGGCTGGATAATGTCCATTTTGTGGGCTTTCAGAAAAAAGAAGCCCTCAGCCGGTATTACAGAGCTGCGGACTTGTTTGTCCTGCCCACCCGGGAGGACATCTGGGGACTGGTCATCAACGAGGCCATGGCCTACGGCCTGCCGGTTATCACCACCGACCGGTGCGTTGCCGGTCTGGAGCTGGTGGAGGAGGGCGTCAACGGGAGTATCGTGCCTGTGGAGGACGCTGCTGCCCTTGCCGGAAAGATGAAGGAGATCCTGTCCTCGGACTTGGAGAAAATGGGGACGGCTTCCCTGAAAAAAATCCGCGCCTATACCATTGAAAACATGGCGAAAGCCCACGTTGCAATTTTTGAAAAAGATGGGGGTTAACCCATGCACATCATTTACGCTGTGACGACCTGCTCCGACCGGGTGTACCGTCAGCTGTTCGCGGACGCCCCCCGGAAGCCCGCCTTTCAGTCCCAGAAATATCACCGCCTGCTCATTGAAGGGCTTGCCGCCGGAGCAAAGGTGGACGTGGTGGCAAACCCGCCGGTGAACCGGGAGGTTCTGAAAAAGTCCTTTGTCCGTCTGCCCCGGGAGACCGAGGGCGGCGCGTGCTACCGCTATATTCCCGCCGTCCGGAATCCCATTGTCAAGGCTGTATTTGTGGGCGTGGGAACCTTTTTCCGCACTGCGCGCCTTGCGGGGAAGAATTCGGCGGTGGTGGTGGACTGCCTGAACAGGACGACGGCGCTGGCCGGTCTGCTGGCGGCGAAACTGCGGGGAAGACGGTGCGTGGGCATTGTGACGGACTTGCCGGATATGCTGGGGGGCAGCGCCTTTTCCAAGAAGCTTTCCAATTTTGTCATCCGTCACTGCACGGACTATGTGCTGCTGACGCAGGCCATGAACGACTATCTGAACCCGGAGGGCAAGCCCCATGTGATTCTGGAGGGGCACAGTGACATCGCTATGGAGCAGCAGGAGCCGTCTCTGGCGCGAAAGACCAGCCCGCGGGTGTGTATGTACGCCGGGGGCGTCAGCAAGCAATATGGGCTTGAAAATCTGGTGAAGGGATTCCGGAAGGCAGATCTGCCGGACGCCCGGCTGGAAATTTATGGCCCCGGGGATTATGTGCAGGAGCTTTCCCAGATCGCCGCGGAGGATTCCCGGATTTTCTACGGCGGAATGCTGCTGAACGCGGAAATCGTGGAGCGGGAGATGGCGGCGACGTTGTTGGTCAATCCACGGCCGACGGGGGAGGAATACGTGAAATATTCCTTCCCCTCCAAGACCATGGAATATATGTCCACGGGAACGCCGGTGCTGACCACGGTTCTGCCGGGGATGCCCAAGGAATATCACCCCTACGTGTACCTGTTGGAGGAGGAAACCGCTGACGCCATTGCGGAGAAGCTGGGGCAGATTTTTGCCCAGCCCGCTGATGTCCTGTTTGAGAAGGGCATGAAAGCCCGTGAATTTATCTTAAAAGAAAAAAACAACGTGACGCAGGCCGGGAAAATTCTGGCCATGCTTGAAAGGGACGGGGTGCAATGAAGCTGCTGTGGCTGTGCAATATGGTGCCCGGAAAGGTGAAAGAAGCCGTCAGCGGCGGCTCCACCGGCGGCGGACTGTGGGTCGACAGCGTGCTGGAAGGGCTGCTGGGACGGGAAGACCTGAATATCCGCATTCTCTGCCCCGGCGACGGCGGCGAGGGGAAGGTGAATGCGCGCTGCTCCTACGCTTTCTTTTCCGAGGGGCTGCCCTATGTGTACCTGATGGAGCTGGAAACGCAGTTCCGGGGGGAGCTGGATACCTTCCAGCCGGACGTGATCCACGTCTGGGGGACGGAGTACGGCCACACCCTTGCCATGGTTAACGCTGCGGAAAAGGCGGGGCGGCTGGACAGTCTGGTGGTCAGCATTCAGGGACTTTGCTCGGTTTATGCCGGGCATTATGCCGAGGGCGTGCCGGAGTCGGTTCAGCGGGGCAGCACCTTCCGTGATGTTGTCCGGCGGGACAATATCGTGAAACAGCGGGAAAAGTTCGTGCTTCGGGGGCTTCTGGAAGAAAAAGCCCTGCAAAAGGCGCGCCATATTATCGGCAGAACGGACTGGGACTTGGCCTGCGTCCGACGGATCAATCCGGAAGCAAAGTACCATTTCTGCAACGAGACATTGCGCCAGCCCTTTTATCAGGGAGCTTGGCGCTATGACAGCTGTCGGAAGCACCGGATTTTCGCTTCCAGCTGCGCCTATCCCGTGAAGGGCTTTCACTATCTGCTGGAAGCCTTTGGCCAGATCGTCAAAACCTACCCGGATGCCACGCTGGCGGTGCCGGGAAAGAGCTTCCTGACGGCGAACAGGCTGCGCAGAACCAATTACCAGAAATATCTGGCAGATCTGGCGGAGCAGTACGGCGTGGAGGATAAGATCGAATTTCTGGGCAGTCTCAGCGGGGAGGAAATGAAGCAGGCGTTCCTTGACGCGAACGTGTTCGTGCTGCCATCCACCATTGAGAATTCCCCCAATTCTCTGGGGGAGGCCATGCTGCTGGGCGTACCCTGTGTGGCGGCGGACGTGGGCGGCGTCACGACCATGATGCGCCACAGGTTGGAAGGGGAGGTCTACCCCTCCACCGCGCCCTATATGCTGGCGTTTTATGTGGAGAACATTTTTGCACAGGGCGAGGCGGCCGAAGCCATGGGCGCGGCGGCGCGCGCCCACGCCGGTGTGGCCCACGACCCGGAAAAGAATCTGGCGGATTTGCTGGAAATTTACGAAAGACTTGCCAAAAACAGCGCCGAAGGGTGAGAAAGGAAGGAATGCGGCATGAATCAGAGCCCGCGAATCAGTGTCATTGTTCCGGTGTACAATGTGGAGCAGTACCTTCCCCGGTGCGTGGAATCCATTCTGGCGCAGACCTATGAGAATCTGGAGATTCTTCTGGTGGACGACGGCACGAAGGACAACAGCGGCGCCATCTGCGACGCCTACGCCCGGCAGGACGCCAGAGTCAAAGCAATTCACAAGAAAAACGGCGGTCTGAGCAGCGCCCGGAACGCCGGAATAGACGCGGCGACGGGGGAATATCTTTCCTTCGTGGACAGCGACGACTGGATCGAGCCGGATATGTACGAGAAAATGATGGCGCTGATGGAAAAATACAGTGTCCGTCTTGTCTGCGCGGGGCGCTGGGACGTCAGCAGCGAGACCGGGGAGAAGGCGCTGGGGCTGTGCCCGCCAAAAGAGGAGGCCATTTCCGGGGAAGAGCTGGTGCGCCGGATTTTCCATTGGGAGAACATCGACTCCGCCGCATGGGACAAGCTGTACCATAGAAGCCTTTTTGCGTCTGCCCGCTATCCTCTTGGGGTGATCTGCGAGGACGTTCCTACCACCTACCGCATTGCGCTGGATGCCGGACAGGCGGCTATGCTGCCCTGCCCCGTTTACAATTATTACCACCGGCCGGGGAGCATCACCTCGTCCTCGGTTTCGGAGAAAACCTTCCATTTTTCCAGACATACTGCGGAAATCTACCCGTTTATAAGGGACAATTATCCGGAAATTGTGGATGCGGCGCGGTATCTGCGGGTGCGTTCCCTCGCCTACAATCTGCTGACGCTGGACTTGGCGGACAAGGATACCCGGCAGAAATTTGCAGATGAATACCGCCTGTCCCGGAAGGCGCTTTGCAGGCATATTTCCTTTTTGCTGACCAGCCCGCTGTTTGGCAGGCAGGAGCGGGTGATGGATTTGCTGCTGGCCGCCGGGCTGTACCGCCCCATGCGGGGGCTTTACCACGGGGTGCGTCCCGGGAAAACGGATGCAAAAAGCGCGGAGTGAACTATGAATCGACGAAACCGGGTTGCTTTTTTTAACATTCTGAGCACCGTTTTGCTCAGAGGCATTTCCATATTCACAGCGCCCCTGTTTACCCGTCTGCTGGGAACCAGCGGCTACGGCGTTACCCAAATTTACAACACATGGGTGGCGGTGATCGCCATTGTGTTCACGCTGCAAACGCAGGGGACGCTGGTCAACGCCCGGGTGGAGTACCCGGAGGGAGACCAGCTGCGCTACCAGTCCTCGGCCATGAGCCTGTCCACGCTGGTGTATCTGATTTTCAGCGCACTGGTGCTGTGCTTTATCGGCCCCATTTCCGGGGCGCTGAAGCTGAGCTGGTTTTTGATCGTGCTGATGCTCATTCAGGGCTTCGGCACCTTCTGCGTCAACTTCCTGAACACCAAATTCGTCTACGAATTCAAGGCAGGGCGGAACATGGTCATGTCCCTTGTGGTGACGCTGACCACCCTGATCCTCTCCATTGTGCTGATTCTGCTGCTGCCCAAGCAGATCAACTACTTAGGCCGCATTTCCGCTATCGCTGTGACCTACGGCGTGCTGGGCATTCCGGTTTGCATCTGGATTCTGGCGAAGGGGAAGACCTTTTACAACAAGGAATATTGGAAATTCTGCGTCGTTCTTGCCATTCCAGCGGTATTTTATAATCTTTCCGACCTGATTCTGGGGCAGAGCGACAAGGTGATGCTCCAGCAGATGATGGACGAGGCCACGGTGGGCTGCTACGGCGCGGCGCTGAATTTCGGCGGCATCATGTTCACCCTGTTCACCGCCCTGAACAATTCATGGTGCCCCTTTTTCTTCGAGGACATGAAGCAGGGCAACCGGGAGAATCTGCGGGAAAAGGCGGGGAATTTTCTGGAGCTGTTTACGGTGCTTTCCATGGGCTTCGTGCTGCTGGCCAGCGAAGTGTACCGCTATGTCTATGTTTCCCGGGATTTCTGGGGAAGCACCATGCTGATTCCCATTTTTGTGTCCAGCTACTACACCAATTTCCTGTGTACCTTCCCGGTGAATTTCGAGTATTACCACAAAAAGACCAAGGTCGTCTCGATCATCACTATTGTGTCGTCGCTGATAAATGTGGGGCTGAATTATCTGCTGATCCTGCGCATCGGCATGGCCGGCGCGGCGGTGGCGACGCTGATTTCCCACAATTTGCAGCTGACGCTGCACTATCTGTACGTCCGTTTCGCTCTGGGCGGGAAAGAATACCCCTTCCCGCTGAAAATGTGGGTCGGGTACGCGGCGATATTTGCCGCTGTGGCCGTGGCGTCCGTGGCGGCGGATGGACTGTGGCTGGCGCGCTGGGGACTGGGCGCGGCCGTTGGCCTATGGGAGCTTTTGCGGATCAGAAAGCGGAAAGTATTGATCTGAGAATGAAATATGGAAAGGCCGGGCTTGCTGCCCGGCCTTTTTTCGCGCTTGTGGTTGAAATAGGACGTGGAATGGTGTATAATACATTCGACATTGTATCCGAAAAGAGGGAATGGAATGAAAAAAGTGCTGTTTGTGGCAACGGTTGTAAAAACCCACATAATGGAATTCCATATCCCCTATCTGAAAATGTTTCAGGACATGGGCTGGGAGACAGCAGTGGCGGCGCGGAACGACTATGAAGACCCCGCCGACTGCAAGATTCCATTCTGCGATACTTACTATGACATTCCCTTTGAACGTCTCCCGTGGAAGGCGGCCAACATCAAAGCCTACCGGGAGCTGAAAGCCATTATCGACCGGGAGCATTTCGACATCATTCACTGCCATACCCCCGTGGGCGCCATGATCGCCCGTCTGGCGGCGCGGGACGCCCGGAAGCGGGGGACCAAGGTGATTTACACCGCCCACGGCTTCCACTTTTTCAAGGGTGCGCCCGTGAAAAACTGGCTGATGTTCTACCCGGCGGAATGGCTGCTGGCACCGCTGACGGACGTCCTCGTGACCATTAACAAAGAGGACTATGCCTTCGCGAAGAAGAAAATCCGCGCGAAGCGCATTGAATACGTCCCCGGCGTGGGGGTGGATACTGCGAAATTCCACGTCGGCACCGTAGACCGGGCGGAAAAGCGCCGGGAGCTGGGACTGACCGAGCAGGATTTCCTGATCCTCACCGTGGCGGAAATGACGAAAAACAAGAATCACTCCACGGTGCTCAAGGCGCTCTCGCTGCTGAAAAACGAACCGGGATATGAGACCATGCACTATCTTATCTGCGGCCGGGGAGAGCAGCGGGACGCGCTGGAAGCCGAAGCGCGGCAGCTGGGCATCTGGGAGCATGTTCACTTCCTTGGCTATCGCCACGACGTGCCGGAACTGTGCCGGTGCAGCGACATATTCGCGTTTATGTCCTTCCGGGAAGGAATGCCGGTGGCGCTGATGGAGGCCATGAGTTGCGGCCTGCCTGCGGTCTGCTCGAAGATCCGGGGCAACACGGATTTGATCGAGCACGGCGTTGACGGCCTGTTTGCGGAGAACACGCCCGAGGGCGTGGCGGCGGCCATCCTGAAGCTGTACCATGACCCGGCGCTGCGGGAACAGCTGGGACGCGCTGCGTCGCAGACGGTTTCCCGGTTCGACGCGAAAGCGGTACAGCAGAGAATGAAGGAAATTTACTTAAGTGTATGAACGAAGGGGGGCGGCGGCATGGCCGGAACGCTGATCGTATCGCTGGATTTTGAGCTGTTTTGGGGAATGCTGGACGTGTGCCCGCTGGAAAAATATCAGGATCACGTTCTGGGCGGCAGAAAGGCGATTCCCGGGCTGCTGGCGCTGTTTCAGAAATACGGCATCCATGCCACGTGGGCGACGGTGGGATATCTGTTCGCCAGAAGCGCACAGGAAGCGGCCTCGTTTTTCCCGGAGGAAGGTCTGCGGCCTGCTTACGATGACCCGGCGCTGAATTCCTATGCCGAATTCTCCCAAATCGGAGAGACGGAAGCGGACGCGCCCTGCTTTTTTGCCCCGTCCCTGATTGAGCTGGTCGCGGGAACGCCGGGGCAGGAGATCGGCAGCCACACTTTTTCCCATTACTACTGCAAGGAAAAGGGGCAGACGGCGGAGCAGTTTGCGGCGGACATGGCCGCGGCGAAGGCTATAGCCGCGAAATACGGCTACACCCTGACCTCTGCGGTGCTGCCCCGGAACCAGTGCGACCCGGCGTACATTCGGGTGCTGCGGGACTTGGGCTTCACCGCCTACCGGGGAATGGAAGACAACTGGGTGGAAAATAAGGTCCACGTCCATTTTCCCCTGCGGGTACTGCGGCTGACGGACACCTATTTCCCCATTACCGGGTACGGCAGCTACACGCCAAAGCAGGAAGACGGCATCTGGAACCTGCGGGGGACCCAGATGTTCCGGCCGATTTTGGGGCCGCTGAAATTCATGGAGGGCTTAAAGGTCCACAGAATCAAACGCCAGATGCTCCACGCGGCGAAAAATGGTTTGACCTTCCATCTGTGGTGGCACCCCCACAACGTCGGCGTCCGCACGGCAGAACACATGGCGCAGCTGGAAGAAATCTTCCGCTATTACGCCGAACTGAAAGAAAAATACGGCATGGAAAGCCTGAATATGCGAGAAGCAGCGGGAAAATAAAAGAAAAGAGGGCGGAGACATGAAGGTACTGCACGTTCTGTATTCCAAAATTTACACCGGCGCGGAAAAGGTTGCCGCCCAGATCATCAAAGCCTTTGAGGGCAGGGTGGACATGGCCTATTGCAGCCTGGAATGCGGGGAAGTCTGGGAAATTCTGGACGGCATGGGCATCCGGCACTATGGCGTGGAGGAGCTGACCCCCGCGACCCTCAGCCGGGTAATTCGGGAGTACCAGCCGGACGTGATTCACGCCCACGACATGCGTACCAGCTTCGTCGCGGCGCTGTGCTGCGGCAAAATTCCCCTGATCTCCCACATCCACAACAACGCCTACGACGCAAGAGGGCTGTCCGCGAAGTCCATCGCCTATCTGCTGGCAGGCTTCCGGGCAAAGCATATTTTCTGGGTTTCCAACAGCGCCTACGAGGGGTATGTGTTTCACAAGCTGTTCGCCCAAAAGAGCAGCGTGCTGTACAATATCATCGACGCCAAGCGGATTTTCGCCATGCGGGACGGCGACGAAAATACCTATGATTTTGACATGATTTACCTCGGCCGGCTGACCTACCAGAAAGACCCCCAGCGCCTGATGCGTCTGAGCGCCGCTCTGAAGGCACGCAAGCCGGACATCAAAGTGGCGGTGGTCGGTGCGGGAGAACTGGAGGAGGAGACAAAAGCGCTGTGCGGGGAACTGGACTTGCAGGACAACGTGCATTTTCTGGGCTTCCAGAGCAACCCCATCAAAATGGTGGCGGACAGCAAGGCGATGATCCTGACCTCCCGCTGGGAGGGAACGCCCATGTGCGCCCTGGAGGCCATGGCGCTGGGAACGCCGGTGGTCAGCACCCCGTCCGACGGGATGAAAGACCTGATCGAAAACGGCGTGGACGGATACTTAAGCGACGAAGACGTCGTGCTGGCGGAGGACATTCTGAAGATCGTGGAAAATCCTGACCATAGACGGCTTCTGTCCGAAAATGCGGCGAAGAAATTCGCCAAAATCAACGACGAAGAGAAATACAATGACACCATTCTCGCCTGTTACCGCCAATGGGGAGGAACGCTATGAAACTATTGCAGGTCATCCCCTATTTCTGCTTCGGCGGGGCGGAAACCATGTGCGAAAATCTGACTTACGCCCTGCGGGAGTTGGGCCACGACGTGGTCGTGGTGAGCCTGTTTGATGAGCGGACGGAGATTTCCGGCCGCATGGAAGCGGCGGGCGTCTGCATCCGGTACCTGGGCAAAAAGCCGGGACTGGATGTGTCCGTGGTGCCGAAGCTCATGAAGATTTTCCGGGAGGAACGGCCGGACGTAGTCCACACCCACCTGAATGTGATTCTGTACGCGGTGATGGCGGCAAGATTGGCGGGGGGCATTCCCTGCGTCCACACGGTGCACAATGTGGCGAAGGTGGAGGCTGAGGGGACTGCTCAGGCCATTCTCAACCGGTTTTACTACCACCGGGGCTGGTCCGTGCCGGTGGCGCTCAGCCCGGAGGTTCAGCGGACGGTGACGGAATTCTATGGCCTTGACCGCGTTCCCGTGATTTTCAACGGCGTGAATCTCCGCCGGTGCGTTCCTAAAACGGACTATGGGCTTGGGGACACCGTTTCCCTGCTGCACATTGGCCGGTTTGACGAGCAGAAAAACCACGCAGGGCTGCTGCAAGCCTTTGCAAAGCTCCTGAAAACCCACCCCAACTGCTGCCTGAATCTTTTGGGGGACGGGCATTTGCGGGCGGACATGGAAAATTACGCCCGGGAACTGGGCATCGGCCATGCCGTCCATTTTCTGGGAAATCAGGCGGACGTCCATCCCTATCTCCACGACGTGGATATGTTCCTGCTGCCGTCCAAATATGAGGGAATGCCCATGACCATCATCGAGGCCATGGGAACGGGACTGCCCATTGTGGCGTCCAGAGTCGGCGGCGTGCCGGATATGCTTCGGGATGGGGAGAGCGGACTGCTGGTCGGCTGCGACCCCGGCGAGGTGTGTGCGGCCTGCGAAAAGCTGATCGACAGCGAGGACTTGCGCAGAACCCTTGGGCAGAACGCTTTGGCGGACAGCGCCCGTTTTTCTGCGGAGACTATGGCAAAACGATACTGCGAAGAATATGAGCGCTTAACAGCGAAAAAATAAGGAGGAAGCAAAATGGAGGGCGAAACCATCTCGGTCATCATACCGGCGTATAATGTCGCTCCATGGCTTCCCCGATGCCTGGACAGCATCCTGGCACAGACCTATCCGAAGCTGGAAATCATTGTGGTGGACGACGGTTCCGCCGACAACACCCGGCAGGTGATGGAGGACTATGCCGCCCGGGACGGGCGTATCAGACCGATTTTCAAGGAAAACGGCGGCGTGACCTCTGCCCGCCTTGCGGGCGTGGCGGCGGCCACGGGAGAATGGGTCGGCTTCGCCGACGGCGACGATGCCATAGACCCGGATATGTACCGCCATCTTCTGGAAAATGCCCATGCCTACGGCGCGGACATCTCCCACTGCGGACACCGGGTGGAGTTTCCCGACGGCAGGGTGGCCTATGTCCACAATACCGGCGGGCTGCGGCAGCAGGACAATCTGACCGGCCTGCGGGATTTGCTGGACGGCGGCCAGGTCGAGTCCAGCCTGTGTACCAAGCTGTACCGCCGGGAGCTGTTCGCCGGACTGGCGGAACGGATGAACCCCGCCATCAAGAACAACGAAGATTATCTCATGAATTACTTTCTGTTCTCCCGGGCAAAACGGTCGGTATATGAGGATTTTTGCCCCTACCGCTATATTTTGCGGGAAAATTCCGCCTCCTTCCGGCAGCTGAATGAGCACAGCCTGTTCGACCCCATCCGGGTTCGGGAGCTGATCGTGGAGGACAGCGGCGACGAGATTCGAGAAGACGCCCGCCGGGCGCTGATGCGGAATCTCCTGTTTGCCTACGCCCAGCTATCCGTGCATCCGGAAAAGAAGTATGATGACTGGCGGCGGCGGGTACGCGCTGAGCTGGAAGAACAGGAAGGGTATTTCCATTTGCTGTCAAAGCGAAACCGGCTGCTGGCAAAAATGGTTTGCAGGACGCCGGGGCTGTTCGCCCTGACGTACAGACTGTACGAGAAGCTCTTCCGGCGGGAAGAGGAACACTGAGAGGATACACTATGACGCAGCTGCCATTGATCAGCGTGATTGTCCCTGTCTATAAAGTGGAAAACTATCTGGACTGCTGTGTCCAATCCATCGTGAATCAGACCTATTCCAACCTGGAAATTATCCTGATCGACGACGGCTCCCCGGATGCCAGCGGCGCCATGTGCGACGCCTGGGCAGAAAAAGACAGCCGGATCCGGGTGATCCATCAGCAAAACGCCGGAGGCGGCGCGGCCAGGAATGCCGGGGTGGATGCGGCCAGGGGTGAGATTATCAGTATGATCGACAGCGACGATTACCTTTCCCCCCGGATGTACGCATATCTGGTTTCCCTGATGACGGAGGATGTGGACATCGCGGAATGCACCATTGTGCAGACGGATTCGGACGACTGCGTATTCGATGAGGAAGGCGGGGCGCAGGTGACCTATGCCTCGGCAGTAGAGGCCATGGGGCTTCATATCCGGGACGAGGTGTTCTGCCAGACCCCGCCGAACAAGCTGTACCGCCGGGAAACCATTGGTGATATCCGATTCCCGGTCGGGAAGCTGATCGACGACGAGTTTTTCACCTACCGGGTGATCGGACGGGCGCGGCGGCTGGCGCATTCTTCGGCGCGGATGTATGCTTACCGGCAGTCCCCGGAAAGCGCCATGCACAGACCCTTTTCCTTGGGGCGGCTGCACGGACTGGAGGCAAAGCGGCTTCGGCTGAATTACCTGCGGAATGCCATGCCGGAGCTTACCTGTGAAGCGGAGTATGATCTGTTTTTTTCCTGCATTTACGGGATGCAGGGGAGTCTTAAATCGCTGCGCGGCGAGGAACTGGAGCAAGCGCGGGAAATGATTTTCGGTATCCTATCAGACATTGTGCCTTTGCATGAAAACCCGGAGATCGGGAAAAAGAAACGCTTCCTTGTGAAACTGGCACAGAAGCATTTTGAGGGTACTTGTAAAATGCTGAACTTTTTAATTGACATTCATGTATTATCGTGAGGTGGCGTATGGAATTTCGGTACAAAATAACGGTTTTCACCCCAACCTACAACCGGGCGTACATATTGGAAAATCTCTACCGCTCCCTACAGCGTCAGAGCTTTACGGACTTTGAATGGCTGGTGGTGGACGACGGCTCCTCCGACGGGACAAAGGCGCTGTTTGAACGGTGGCAGCAGGAAGACAATCCCTTTCCTATCCGCTACTGCTACAAGGAAAACGGCGGCAAGTGCCGCGCCATCAACTACGGTCTGAAGCTGGCGCAGGGAGAACTGTTTTTCACAGTGGATTCCGACGACTACCTGACGGACGACGCCCTGGAAAAGGTCAACCGCTGGGAAGCGGCGCTTCCGAAAGATCAGAAATTCTGCGGCATCGTGGCAAACAGAGGACACAGTCCCACCGAAACGCCCAACACCCGATTTGAGGAAGCGTATCTGGACGGCAACGCCTTTGATATGTACGGCAGAATCGACGGAGAGCGGGCGCTGATTTTCTATACGGAAATCCACAGAAACTACCTGTATCCGGAATTTCCCGGAGAGAAATTCATGACCGAAGCGGTGACCTGGAACCGGATGGCCTACGACGGCTACCGTATTCGCTACTACGACGACATTATCTGGATCTGGGAGTACAAGGACGACGGCCTGACCAAGGCGGGGTACAAGGTTTTTCTGGACAACCCCCAGGGAACGGCGCTGTTCTTCCGGGAGAAGGCGGTATTCTTCCACTATCCCCTGAAAACCAAGCTGGGCATGTGGTACGGCTTCACCTGCGACGCTATGGATCGCTGTACCGACGCCCAGATTGCGGAATATATCGATATGCCCCGCTGGCTGGTTGCGCCTATGAAGACGTTCCACAACCTGCTGCAATTTATCCGAAAAAAGAGGTAATCCTATGGCAGAGAATTCCATGTATCACACCCATATCTCGGCAAAGCACCGCTGGCTGGATCTGAACCTGAAAGAGGTCTGGCAGTACCGGGACTTAATCTACCTGTTCACCAAACGGAATTTTGTGGTGAGCTATAAGCAGACCATCCTCGGCCCTGCGTGGATTTTCCTGACGCCCCTGTTTACCAGTATCGTGCAGGCGTTCGTCTTCGGCGGCATTGCCGGCATCGGCACCGACGGGATTCCCACGTTCCTGTTTTATCTGTGCAGCAATGCCGTCTGGGTATACTTTGCCAACTGCCTGACCAGCAACGCCAACACCTTTACGGCCAACGCCTATATGTTTGGCAAGGTCTATTTCCCACGGCTGACCACACCCATCTCCAATGTCATCTCCACGGTCATCCGCTTCGGCATTCAGATGGTGCTGGTGCTGCTGTTTATGGTGTACTATCTCTTTCAGGGGACGCTCCATCCCCACTGGCTGTGGTGGCTGATGATTCCCGTGGAGCTGGTGCATCTGGGCATTCTGGGCATGGGCTTCGGCATTATCATTTCCAGCATGACCACAAAATACCGGGATCTGACGGTACTGGTGGATTTTGGCGTGTCACTGTGGATGTATGCCACGCCGGTTGTGTATCCCCTGTCCATGCTGGGGGAGGGCTGGATGCGCACGCTGCTGCAAATCAATCCCGTCACCGAGTCCGTGGAGCTGATGCGCTACGCGATTCTGGGGCAGGGAACGGTGAACTGGGGCTTCTACTTCCTGTCCTGGGGGATGACGCTGGTGATCGCCGTGCTGGGAATTATGGTCTTTAACAAGGTGGAACGCACCTTTATGGATACGGTGTAAGGAGGGCGGAACATGAACGAACAGGATATTGCCATCCGCCTGACCGGCGTGAAAAAGCGCTACAAGCTGGGGCAGATCGGCGGCGGCACACTGACCGCCGACCTGCAGAGCTGGTGGGCGCGTGTGCGGGGAAAGGAAGACCCCAATCTCCCCGTGAATATGGATCAGCGCCTTGTGGGGCAGACCTTTATGGCGCTGAACGGCGTTGACCTGACGGTACACAAGGGCGAGGCGCTGGGCATCATCGGCTGCAACGGCGCGGGAAAAAGCACGCTACTGAAGCTGCTGTGCCGCGTCACTGCGCCCACCGAGGGTGAGATTGACATCTACGGCCGTATTGCCTCCATGCTGGAGGTGGGAACCGGGTTCAACGGGGAAATGACCGGCCGGGAGAATATCTACATGAACGGTGCGATCCTGGGCATGACCAAAGCGGAGATCGACGCCAAAATGGAGGACATCATCGAATTTTCCGAGGTGCGGGACTTTATCGACACCCCGGTGAAGCGGTATTCCTCCGGTATGTTCGTCAAGCTGGCCTTCTCCGTCGCTGCGCATCTGGACAGCGAGATCATGATCATGGACGAGGTCCTGGCGGTGGGCGACGTGAACTTCCAGCAGAAGTGTCTGAAAAAAATGCGGGAGGTCGCTCAGGTCGAGGGACGGACTGTCCTTTACGTCAGCCACAATATGGGCACCATCCGGCAGCTGTGCGACCGGTGCATCGTGATGGACAAGGGAAAGATCATCTTTGACGGAGATGTAGAAGACGCCATCGGGGTATATGCCAAAGGCAATATGCTGGCGCTGCAAAGCGATTACGACGTGTCCAAAATCAAGCGCCTGGAGGGCATTACAGAGGCGTGTCACCTCAACGCGGTGCATTTGGACTGCGGCAGCATGGCGCGGGAGAAAAAGCTGCGCTTTTCGCTGGATTATGACAGCAAGCGCGAAATCCCCGACGTGATGCTCCGCTTTGTGATATGCAGCGCCGGGGGCGCAGCCGTCGGCACGGCCTATTCCCAGACATTTACCCTGCGGCCGGGAGAAAGCACGGTGCAGCTGGAATTTGACGGGAAAAACCTTGCCCCCGGGGAGTATGTTGCCGACCTCATCACCATTTCCTACGATGGTACGACCCAGACCCGCCACGATATCGTGGTGCGCGCCTTCGCCTTTACCGTAGAGGAGGACGAGCCACTGTACAATATGAAGTGGAACACCAACGGCTGGGGCAGCATCCACTTTGACGACGTCCGGGTTCTGGAGGGGAAGAATGGCTAAGATCAAGCGGTTCTTTGAGTGTTTGGTGCCGGTGTCGGTGTGCAATCTGGAATGTCCCTACTGCTACATCATTCAGGAAGACAGACGGAAGATGGCGCTGGCGGACATGCCCTATTCCCCGGAACACATCGCCCGGGCACTGCGCCCGGAACGGGTGGGGGGAACGTGCTTCATCAGCATCTGCGGCGCGGGAGAGACGCTGGCGCAGAAAGAGGTTGTCCCCATCGTGGGGGAGCTGCTGAAAGAGGGGCATTTTGTCAATATCACCACCAACGGGACGCTGAGCCGCCGCTTTGACGAACTGATTGAAGCCTGCGGGGAGAATATCGGACATCTGCACCTTTCCTTCTCCATGCACTATACGGAGCTGCTGCGCAAAGGCTGGGTGGAGACGTTTTTCGACAACATCCGGAAAATGCGCGACGCCGGGGCGTCCATTTTGTTACAGCTGAACCTGTGCGACGAGTATGTTCCTTACATCGAGGAAATTCAGCGGCTGTCCATGGAAAAGGTGGGGGCGTACCCTCAGGTAGCGCTGACGAGAGATGAGCAGCGCAAGCCCTTTGGCATCTTTACCAAGGGAACGCGGGAAGAATACCTCGCCAACGGCGAAAAATTCCACTCGCCGCTGTTTGATTTCACCACGAAAAATTTCTGCGTGAAGCGGAAGGAATTCTGCTTCGCCGGGGACTGGTCGGGAACGCTGAATTTACAGACCGGCGTGCTGACCAAATGCTATGCCGATTACGACGGTGTGAACATTTTCGAGGATGTGGATGCGCCCATTCCCTTTGAAGCGGTGGGAAAGCACTGCGGCAGTCCCTACTGCATCAATTCCAGCCACTTTATGAGTCTGGGGGTGATCCCCAGCCTGAAAACGCCTACATATGCCCAGCTGAGAAACCGGCCGGAGGCTAAGTGGTACACGCCGGAGATGGAGGCGTTTCTCAGCGGGAAGCTGGCGGACAGCAACAGCGTTTTCGCGGGCAAGCTCCGCTACTACCGTTCCCGGCTCACGGTGAAGGAACTGAAAAAGTGGTATCCTGATTCATGGCTTCACCGCTTCCTGCGCTGGGGGAAGCGGACGGTTTTCAAAATTCTGCGTCTGGACAGACGGGAGAGATGACAACAATGCGCATTTCGGATTCCCTGAAACGATTCCTGCGCCCGGTCTACTGGTGGTGTCACAGACGGTGGGAACACCATCTGGAATGGAAGCGCCGCCTGAGAAAGTGGCGGGAGATCGTATTCCCTCTGGGGCAAAAGGTCTATCTGATTGGAACGCCGTCCCATGACAATCTGGGGGACAGTGCGATCGTTCTGGCGCAGAAGGCGTTCCTCAAGTCCTGCGGCTGGGAGGAAGAACGGATCGTGGAGCTGACCGACGAGGACTATGCCCGGGACTGGGAGCGAATTCGGAAATGGGTGCCGAAGAACGGCTTCATTGCCCAGCTCGGCGGCGGGCATCTGGGAAATCAGTGGCGGAACGAGGAAAATCTCCACCGCCGTCAGGTCTCCGCTTTTGCCAGAAACCGGAATGTCATTTTCCCACAGACAATTTGCTACCTTCCCGGCGAAGACGGAGACGCAGAGGGAAAAGCCTCCACGGAGGTCTACGACGGACGGAAAAAGCTGACCATGGTGGCGCGGGAAAAGCAGTCCTACGACATCATGACGTCGCTGTACCCCAACACGCGGGTGCTGTTGACCCCGGACATCGTGCTTTCGGCGTCCATGGACACCTTCGGCGCGAAACAAAAGCGGCGGGAGGGCGTTCTTCTGTGTCTGCGCAGTGACAAGGAGCGTTCCCTTCCTGTGGAGGAACGGGAGAATCTGGAAGAAATGCTGCAGTCGAAGGGCATTGCCTTCGGCTATACAGATATGTATTCCGGCCAGAAGGTCACGAAGCAGAGCCGGGAAATGCAAGTTCGGGAGAAAATGGAGGAGCTTGCCTCGGCGCGGCTGGTCATTACGGACCGCCTCCACGGCATGGTGTTCTGTGCTCTCGCCGGTACGCCCTGCATCGCCATGAGCAGCAGTAACCACAAGGTTCTGGGAACCTATGAATGGATTTCCTACCTGCCCTACGTCCGCTACGCAAAAACCCCTGAGGAAGTGGAACGGTATTTGCCGGAGCTGCTGGCAATGGAAAACTGCCGGTATGACAATGCGCCCCTGCGCCCATGGTTTGATAAATTAGCGGAGGTCGTGAGAAAAGATGCCCACAATTAGCGTGATCGTGCCGGTGTACAAGGTCGAGCCTTACCTGAACCGGTGCGTGGACAGCATTCTAAGGCAAACTTATCAGGATTTTGAGCTGATTCTGGTGGACGACGGCAGTCCCGACCGCTGCGGGGAGATTTGTGACGAATACGCCCGGCAGGACAGCCGCGTCCATGTCATCCACAAGGAAAACGGCGGCCTGTCCGATGCCCGGAACGCAGGCATTGATTGGGTGGAAGCCAACAGCGACAGCCGGTGGCTGATTTTCGCCGACAGCGACGACTGGGTACATCCGGAGCTGCTTGCCCGACTGCTGGACGCCGCCACGGCGTTTGATCTGAAGATCAGCGTCTGCGGTTATCAGGAGACGGAGGGTGCAGACCCGGCGGTTTTGCCGGAGGATATGCGTCCGTGCCGCTGGACGCCGAAGCGGTTTTACATGGGGCATTTTGTCAACGCCACCGTTGCATGGGGGAAGCTCTACAGCAGGAGCTGCTTCCGGGACATCCGCTATCCCGTGGGGAAAATCCACGAGGACGAATTCGTGACTTACCGTCTCCTGTTTGCCCAGAAGGAGATTGCGGTGGTTCCCGCGCCGCTGTACGCCTATTTTATCAATCCCAAGGGAATCATCCGCAGTGCATGGTCGCCGAAGCGGTTCCATGCGTGGGAGGCGTATGACCAGCAACTGGCGTTTTTTACCGCCATGGGAGACGAGAAACTGGTCAAATTCCGGGTGCGGGGGTATCTGGATAACGCCTTGGCGAATCTGCACACCGCCGAGCAGGCGGACAACGCGGCGGAGCTGACGGCGGAGATCGGCCAGATCGAAAAGAAAATCCGCACGCTGATCCCCCTTGCCTGGAAGCACGGCTGTATTGAATTCTGGCCGGATTTTGATTTTCTGTACCGCTTTTTCCCTCTGAGAACCAGAGCCTACCGGCTGTGGCTGGAGGTGCGGGCGCGATTGGAGAGGAAGAAAGATGCCTGAGATCAGCGTGATCGTGCCGGTTTACAAGGCGGAAGCGTATCTCCATGCCTGCATCGACAGCATCCTTTCCCAGACGTTTTCTGGTTTTGAGCTGATTCTGGTGGACGACGGCAGCCCGGACGGCTGCGGCGCCATCTGCGACGATTACGCGGCGCGGGACAGCCGGGTGCGGGTCATCCATCAGAAAAATCAGGGTCAGGCCGCGGCAAGAAACCACGCCCTTGCTGCTGCCGAAGGAGAATGGGTCTGCTTTGTGGACAGCGACGACGCCGTGCATCCGCAGATGCTGGAACGCCTGCGGCAGGCCGCCGCAGAGAGCGGCGCGGCTATGAGCATGTGCCGGATGCTGGAAGCGCCGGAAATTCCGGAGGACTTTTCCGCGCCGGTGGAGGTCAGCTGGGAGCGGCTTTCCATGGAGGAAGAACCCTTGACGGCGCTGTTTGATGCGGGAAAATACCCCGGATGGGTGGCATGTGCCAAGCTGGTTCGCCGGGAACTGGTTCAGTCCTATCTGTTCTGCCCCGGGCGGGTATACGAGGACAACGAGGCTGTGTGTCACTGGATTTACGGGGCGAAAACCATTGCGAGCATTCCTCACAGCCTGTATTTTTACCGCACCAATCCCGGCAGTACCACCCAGAGCCGATTCTCCATGAAGAAGCTGGACTATCTGTGGGCGCTGGAAGGGATCATCCGCTTTTATTCCTTGGTGGGATACCTGACCCTCCGGGAGCGTTTCGGCACATTGTACGCCGAAGAAGCGGCGGGGGATTACCACCGGGTCAGGTACGAGCTGAACGACCCCAAGGCCGCCCGGGACATTGAAAAGGCCGCCCGGCGGCTCAGACGGGAGATCCCGTTCACGAAAGCGCAGTTTGAGACCATGTTCAGCGCCATGCACCCCAAACTTGTGCGGCTTTACTGGCCGCTGGAAGGGGCGGCGCGGACACTGCGGGAAGACGGCGTGTCCGGCCTGACGCGAAAAATCGGGAAGCATCTGCGGAAAGGAGAACATGAATGAGCGTTCCAAAAATCATTCATTACTGCTGGTTTGGCGGAAATCCCAAGCCGAAGCTGGCGGAAAAGTGCATTAAAAGCTGGAAGAAATTCTGCCCGGACTACCAGATCATCGAGTGGAACGAGGAGAATTTTGACGTTTCCGCCGCGCCGGAGTACGTGTGTCAGGCTTACGCGGCTAAGCGCTGGGCGTTTGTCACGGACTATGTTCGCTTGAAGGCTATGACGGAAATGGGCGGCATTTATATGGACACGGATGTGGAGCTGGTGAAGCCCCTGACGCCCTTCCTCGCCCACGACGCCTTCGCCGGATTTGAAACGGACGCCAGCGTGCAGACGGGGATGCTTGCCTGCTGTCCGGGCTTTCCGCTGTTTCAGGAGTTTTTGCAGCATTACGACAGCGCGAGTTTTGTAAAGCCCGACGGCACCCACGACGTGACCACCAATGTCTCCGTCCTGACGTCCCTGTGTCGGGAACATGGGTTGGTGCCGAATGGAAAATTTCAGGTCGTGGACGGCTTTGCGGTCTACCCCAAGGAAGTGTTCTGCCCGGTGGACTTTGACACGGAGCGGCTGCACAGAACGAGGAAAACCGTTGCCATTCACTGGTTTGCCAGCAGCTGGAAGACGGAGGAGGAGCGAAGATTGCTGGAAGCGGAGCGGGCACGGCTGCACTACGAAAAGGTGTCCGCCGCCCGGTATGCGTTCTTTACAAAACTGCTGGGAGAGAAGACCTATCACAAGCTGAAAGCGCTTTTTCTGAAGCGCTGAACGATACGAAGGGGAGAAGCCTATGGCCGCAATCAGCGTAATTGTCCCGATCTACAAGGTGGAGGCGTTCCTGCACCGGTGCGTGGACAGCATCCTTGCCCAGACGTTTGCGGATTTTGACCTTGTGCTGGTGGACGACGGCAGCCCGGACAGCTGCGGCGACATCTGCGAGGAATACGCCCGGAAAGACGGTCGAATCCATGTCATTCATCAGAAAAACGGCGGCCTTTCCGCCGCCCGGAATACGGGCATTGATTGGGCGCAGGCCAACAGCGGCAGCCAGTGGCTGGCCTTCGTGGACAGCGACGACTGGGTGCATCCGGATTTCCTGCTGCGGCTGTACACGATGGTTCAGGAAACGGGGTGCCTGCTCAGTGCCTGCGGCTATTTCCGCACCGGGGGCGGGGATTTCCCGGCTATGGGTGCGCCGGAATACCGCGTTTTGTCGGCGGACGACTATTACTGCCCCGACGAAAACGGGCAGGATGTACCGGCGATTGCATGTAGCAAACTGTTCCATAAGAGCCTTTTCGAGACTCTGCGCTATCCCGTGGGAAAGCTGCACGAGGATGAGTTCACCACCTATCTTGCCGTGTACCGCGCGGGAAAGGTGGCTGTGACGCGGGAGCCTTTGTACGCTTACTACCAGAATCCCGTGGGTATTATGTTGTCCAAGTGGACGCCGAGAAAGCTGCACATTCTGGAAGCGACGGAAAACCAGATCGCTTTCGCACGGGAAAACGGCAACCAGAGACTGCTGAAAAAGGCGGTCAGGCAATATATTTACAGTACATACGAACAGATCGGCTTTGCAAAGCAATGGGACAATCCGGGCAGGGGGCGGCTCCTGAAAACCCTGCGGAAAAAGCTCCGGGAGGGCCTGCGGCAGGGAAAGGAATTTGACCTGTTCCCGCTCTGCCGGGAGTTTTCCTGGGTGTATGAGGAAGCCTATCCTATGAAGCCGTTCTGGTGGCTGTACGGCAAGCTGGGCAGGAGAGGGGAGCGTCAGAAATGAAGGACGTGATTTCGGTCATTGTGCCGGTGTATAACGTGTCGGCCTACCTGCCGGAGTGTCTGGACAGCATCCTGTCTCAGGACTACGAAAAGCTGGAGGTCATCCTTATCGATGACGGCTCCACCGACGATTCCGGTGCCATCTGCGACGCATATGCCCAGCGGGACGGCCGCATTCGGGTCATCCACCAGAAAAACGGCGGCGCGGCGGCGGCGAAAAACGCGGGGCTGCGGGCGGCCGCGGGGGAATACCTGAGCTTCGCGGACAGCGACGATTTTCTGGAGCCGGGGGCATACGCCTATATGATGTCGCTTCTGAGAGAAAACGGCGCGGATATCGTCCGGTGCGCGTTTCAGAACCGGTTCCGCACCCGCACGGAGCAGTGGCTCGCCGACGAAAGCCGGTGCGTGATGGAGGGAAAAGCCTTTCTGGCGCGTTTCACCACGGACTGGACCTGCGGGCTTCTGTGGAACAAGCTGTATAAACGGGCGCTTTTCGACGGAATTTTCTTTGAAGAGGGACACAAGATCGACGACGAATATTTCACCTATCAGGGTGTCATGAACGCCGCGAAAGTTGTCTGCGACCCGCGCGTTGTGTATAATTACCGCCAGCGCGCGTCCAGCGTGATGCAGTCCCCGGCGGCCAGAGCACAGATCGCCATCGACCGGATCGATTTCATGGCGAAGCGCCGGGAAAAGGTGCTGGAACGCTTCCCGGAGCTGCGGCGGGAGTTCGACATCAGCTTTGTGGACGCCCTTTCCTATCTGGCAGACTACCCGGACAATACGGAGGAGAGCATCCGGCTGCTGAAATATTACGCAAGACGGTATTTCCTGCAAAGGGGAAATACGTTCCCGCCGAGGTATCTTCTGAAAGCGGTGTTTCTCATGTATGTTACCGGCACGGAAAAGCTGCTGAAACGGCCGCAGGCGAAAAAGCCGTCACCGGAAGATTACTATGCATAACAGGAATGGAGGAATGTGCTTTGAAAACGGTAAAAATCAATTATGCGCGTGTCGATGATTATTTCGATAAAAAGCAGAACCTGATTTATGACATCCTTAAAAACCACGGGTATGACGTGCAGATTTCGGATGAGCCGGATTATATTATTTGTGATGCGCTGGGAGCGGAATACTACGAATATTGCAAATATCCCCAGGTTCGGATCATGTGTTCCGGCGAAAACTACATCCCGGATTTTAATCTGATAGACTACTCCATTTGCCCGTATCCGATCCGGTTTGGAGACCGGAATTTCCAGCTTCCGCCCTGCGTGTGGCCGAGAGATCGATGGCTGAGCATAGTGAACAAGCATGGGGGGTACACGAAAGAATTTGTACAAAATAAACAACTTTTTGCGAACTTTATATCCAGCCATGAGTCGTAATTCAACATCCGCGGCGATTTCTTCAAGAAGCTGAATGAATACAGGCGCGTGGAATCGGCAGGGACTTACCTGAACAACATGCCCAATGGTGAGGTCGTGAACTGGCTGGACGGCAGCAAAACGGCGTTGCAGAGAAAGTGTAAATTTACGCTGTGTTTTGAAAGCACCAATCACTATGGCTTCGTTACCGAGAAGATTATGGATGCATTTTATTCGGACACGATCCCGGTGTACTATGGAAGCCCGACAGTAGCAGAGATTTTTAATAAAGACGCTTTTATCAACGTGGCAGACTATCCGTCTTTTGACGCGGCAATTGAGAAAATAAAGGAGCTTGACCAGGACGATGAAAAGTATCTGGAAATGCTGAATCAGCCTGTGCTGGTTGACCCGACGTATCCTGAGCGGCTGGAAAAGGAATTGGGAGAATTTATCTGTCATATTTTTGACCAGCCTGTTGAACAGGCTTACCGCCGCAGCCGGGTGTACCTGCCCAAGCGAGTGAATGATCGCCTTGCCAGAGCGGTAGACGGGGAAACATTGACAATGAAGAACTTGATGACGCGAATGGCGGAAAAGATCAAGAAAAAAGTAATCAGGTAATATTTCATCCCTTTCTGGAGACCTGATTGCGTGGGTAGCATAAACCTATATAGGAAATATTGAGTTTAAGGCGGGAGTGGTGCAGTGCGAATGGTGCCACTCCTGTTTTTTGTCCGGGTGCGTTTTTTTCAGAATTGGGAGGCAATAAACGCCGGGAAGCGAAAGAAACTCTTGCATTTGCGCTCTTTGTCAGATATAATAAACTGAATTACTATCTTTTACTCTCTTTTACATGAGGTTATGCTGTGTATCTGAAATCATTGGAACTGCAAGGCTTTAAGTCCTTCCCGGACAAGACGCTGATCCGGTTCGGCGACGACATTACCGCCATCGTCGGCCCCAACGGCTCCGGAAAATCGAATATTTCCGACGCCATTCTGTGGGTCATGGGCGAACAAAGCTCCAAAACCCTCCGGGGCGCCAAAATGGAAGACGTGATCTTCGGCGGCACCCAGAAGCGCACCGCCGTTGGCTTCGCCGAGGCGACCCTGACGCTGGACAACTCCGACCGGGCGCTGGCCTACGACGCCGACGAGGTGATGGTCACCCGGCGCTACTACCGCTCCGGGGACAGCGAATATTACATCAATAAGCAGTCCGCCCGCCTGCGGGACATCAACGAGATGTTCATGGACACCGGCCTTGGGCGGGAGGGCTACAGCAATATCGGTCAGGGCAGGATCGACGAAATCCTCTCCCTGAAGAGCGGCGACCGCCGGGAGATCTTTGAGGAAGCCGCCGGCATCTCCAAATACCGCCACCGCAAGGAGGAGACGGAGCGGAAGCTGGCCGCCACCGAGGACAACCTTCTGCGCATCGGCGACAAGGTCTCCGAGCTGGAATTGCAGCTGGAGCCGCTGAAGCAGCAGTCGGAAAAGGCAAAGAAATATCTGGAACTGAAGGACGAACTGAAGGGCGTGGAGGTGGCCGTGTGGCTGGACACGCTGGACAGGCTTTCCGCCGCCGCCAAGAAGGCGGAGGAGGACTATGCGTCCGCGTCCTTCGTTCTGCAGCAGGCTCACGACGATCTGGACGCCCTGTACCGTCAGGCAGACCAGCTGGGCGAAGCCCTGCGTACCCGGGACGGCGAGCTGGAAACCGTCCGATTGAAAGTGAATATGCTCTCCGCTACCCACCAGCAGCTGGACGGGCAGATGGCCGTGCTTCGGGGCAATGTGGAGAACAACAACGCCAACATTTCCCGCATTGAGGAAGAGCTGAAAGGGCAGGAGGACCGCTCCGGCGGCATCGTGTCCCAGATCGACCAGACGAAGGCCAGAATTGAAGAAATCGAAGCGGCCCTCGCGGGAAAACGCCGGGAGCTGGACGATTTGCAGCACAAGCTCACCGCCATGACCGCCAGCGCACAGGGACTGACTAAGCAGTTTCTGGAGCTGCGGGGGAAGGAATCCTCTCTGGCGGCGGATGTCGCGGGACGTCAGGCAGACGTGCGGGGTCTGGAAGAAAGCATGGCGCAGACCAAGGAGCGGTTGGAGCAGCTGAATGCCGACCTGTCCGCCGGCGCGGCCAGACAGCAGGAAGCCCAGACCAATCTGGATGGCTGCCGCAGGGAACTGAAAAAAGCCCAGGAGGAAGTGACCGCGGCCAACAACACCATCGCGGGCTACACCCTCCGGCAGAATACCCGGGTCAAACGCCGGGACGAATTGCAGGAAAAAATCCGGGACATGACTTCCCGGCGGGATTCCGTGACGGCCAAGGCCAGAGTGTTCCGGGCAATGGAGCGGGATTTTGAAAGCTATAACAAGGCCGTCCGCATGGTGATGCAGGAAGCCCAGCGGGGCGCGCTGCGGAACATTCACGGTCCCGTGTCCCGTCTGATCCGTACCGAGGACAGCTACACGGTGGCCATTGAGATCGCGCTGGGCGCGGCCATGCAGCAGATCGTGGTTGGGACGGAGCAGGACGGCAAGGCGGCCATCGGCTACCTGAAACGCACCGGCGGCGGTCGTGCGACGTTCCTGCCTATGTCCAATATTCAGGGCAGGAGCTTACAGGAGACCGGGCTGGAAAATTGCCGGGGCTTCGTGGGCATTGCGTCTGAATTGACCGCGAGCGATGAAAAGTACCGGGGCATTGTGGAAAATCTGCTGGGCAGGACGGTCATCGTGTCCGATATGGACGCGGCCATCGCCATGTCTCAGAAGTACCGGGGGCGGTTCAAGATCGTCACATTGGACGGTCAGGTCATGAACCCCGGCGGCTCCATGACCGGCGGCTCCGTAAATAAGGAAGCGGGCATTTTGTCCCGTGCCAACGAGTTGGAAAAGCTGACGGCGCAGGAAAAGAAGCTGGAACAGGAGCTGCTGGTTGCGCAGGCGGATCTGCAGGAAGCCCAGCGGCAGTGCGATCAGGTGGAATTCCAGATGAAGGCGGCGCAGGATCAGCTTCGCGGCGCGGAGGATCAGGTGCTGCGCCTGCAGGGACAGGAGAAGCAGTTTGAGATTTTGCTGAATGCCATCGTGGAGGCGGAGACCTCCGCCCGGCGGGAGCGGGACGCGCTGAACGCGCGGCAGACCTCCGACCGGGAGCGCTATACCGCCCAGCAGGCAAAGATTCAGGTTTACACCCAGCAGCTTGCCGAGACCCGGCAGACGCTGGCACAGCTGGAAGGCAGTCAGACGGAAGCGGCGGAAGCGAACGCCGCCATCACCGGACAGATGACGGAGCTGAAAACCGCGGAAGCGGCGCTGGAAGCCGAGCGGGGTACGGCGCTGACCCACATTGCGGACCTGCAGAATCTCCGGACAGCCATGGAGGGCGACCGGGAGAAGAAGGAAGCGCTGGCGAATGCCATCCGGGAGGACACCCACCGTCTGGAAGGAGAGATCGCCCAGCTGAAAATCAAGCAGGAGGAAAACGACGCGGAGTCCGACCGGATGAACGCCCTGATGCAAAAGACGCTGGAAGACCGGGCGGAAGCGGAAGCCTCCAAGACCCGCGCCGAGCGGGACGCACAGGAAAAGAACAAGGACATTCTCAACATGGAGCGCGCCTGTGCCCTGCTGGAACAGAAGAAGGTCACTTCCTCCATGGAGGAAAAGCAGATCGTGGACAAGCTGTGGGATTCCTACGGCCTGACCCCCGGCACCGCCCCGGAGTATCGGGGCCAGATCGAAAACGTCACCGCCGGAAACCGCCGGGCGGCAGAGCTGAAACGGAAAATTGCCGCGCTGGGTACGCCCAACCTGGGCGCCATCGAGGAATACGCCCGGGTCAACGAGCGCTACACATACCTTGCTTCCCAGCGGGACGACGTGCTGACCTCCAAGCGGGAGCTGGAAAGCGTCATCCGGGACATCACCAAAGAGATGACCACCATTTTTGTTTCGGAGTTCGGGAAAATCGACCACTATTTTGGGCAGACTTTTGAAGAAATGTTCGGCGGCGGCAAGGGACAGCTGGTTCTGGAAGACCCGGAAAATCCCCTGACCTGCGGAATTGAAATTCGCGTCCAGCCCCCCGGAAAGCAGGTCAAGACCATCACGCTGCTCTCCGGCGGCGAGAAAGCCTTCGTGGCAACGGCGCTGTACTTCGCCATTCTGAAGGTGCGGCCGACGCCCTTCTGTCTGCTGGACGAGATCGACGCGGCACTGGACGACCGGAACGTGGAGCGGTTTGCCAGCTATCTTCACAATCTGGCGAAGAAGACCCAGTTCATCGTCATCACCCACCGCCGGGGCACCATGGAAGCCTCCGACGTGCTTTACGGCGTGACCATGCAGGAGCAGGGCGTGAGCAAGCTGCTGCGGCTGGACTTGAACCAGATGGAAGAATATCTGGGAATCGTGGAATAAAAAGGAGATTTTTATGGGCTTTTTTGACAAGATCAAGGCCGGACTGACCAAGACCCGGGAAGCGCTCAGCGGCACGCTGGGCAGCGTGTTTTCCGGCTTTTCCGAGATTGACGACGATTTTTACGACGAGTTGGAGGAAAGCCTGATTCTGGCGGATTTAGGCGTGGACACCTCCGTCAAGGCTGTGGGACGGCTGCGCAAGGCCGTCCGGGAGCAGCACCTGAAAACCACGGAGGAAGCGCGGGAAGCGCTGAAGGAAATTCTGGTGGACATGCTTTCCGTGGGGGATACGGAGCTGAATCTGTCCACCCACCCCAGCGTGATTCTGGTCATCGGCGTCAACGGCGTGGGCAAGACTACCACCATCGGCAAGATCGCGAAGCAGCTGACCTCTCAGGGAAAGAAGGTCATGCTGGTGGCGGGAGATACCTTCCGGGCGGCGGCCGCCGATCAGCTGGAAATCTGGGCGGGCAGGAGCGGTGCGTCCATTGTCCGCCAGCACGAGGGGGCGGACCCGGCCTCCGTGGTGTTTGACGGCATCCAGTCCGCCAAGGCCAAGGACGTGGACGTCATCCTCATCGACACTGCCGGACGGCTGCACAACAAGACGAACCTGATGAACGAGCTGAACAAGATCAGCCGCATTGTGGCGCGGGAGCTGCCTGACGCCGCCAAGGAGGTTCTGCTGGTTCTGGACGGCACCACCGGCCAGAACGGCCTGATTCAGGCAAAGCAGTTCAAGGAAATCGCGGGGGTCACGGCCATTGCCCTGACCAAGCTGGACGGCACCGCCAAGGGCGGCATCGTCATCGCCGTGGCGGACGCGCTGCAAATTCCCGTGAAGTTTGTGGGCGTGGGGGAGCAGGCGGACGACCTGATGCCCTTCAGCGCGAAGGAATTTGTGGAAGCATTGATCTGAGGAAGTATCATGAAAGTAGTTTTGGCAAGCAAAAACAGACATAAATGGGAAGAAATCCGGAAAATCACCGAGAAATTCGATATGGAGCTGGTGATGGAGTCCGACCTGGGCGTGGACATTGACGTGGAGGAAACGGGAACTACCTTTGAGGAAAATTCCTTTCTGAAAGCCAACGCAGTCATGCGGGCCACCGGGCTTCCGGCGCTGGCGGACGACTCCGGCATTGCCGTGGACGCCCTGAACGGGGAACCCGGCATTTACTCCGCCCGGTACGGCTTCGACGATACGCTGGACGACTGGGGCAGATTGCAGCTGCTGCTGAAAAACACGGAAAACGTTCCCGACGGCCAGCGTCAGGCGCAGTTCGTCTGCGTCATCACCATGGTCACGCCTGAAGGCAAGGTGATTCAGGCCCGGGGCGAGGTGCACGGCGAGTTGCTGCGCGCCCCCGCCGGGACGGGCGGCTTCGGCTATGACCCCATTTTCTACTATCCGCCCTTCGGCAAGACGCTGGCGGAGGTGACGCCTGAGGAAAAGAATCAGGTGTCCCACCGGGCGGTGGCGCTGCGGGCATTTTACGACAAACTCAAGGAGGAAGGCTATGCTGACAAGTAAACAGCGCGCCGAGTTCCGGGCGCAGGCGAACAGCTTGGAAACCGCCCTGATGGTGGGCAAGGACGGCGTGACGGAGGCGGTGGTCGCGGAAGCGGACAAGCTGCTCACCGCACGGGAGCTGGTGAAGGGCAAGGTGCTGGAAACCGCACTGATGAGCGCGCGCGAGGTGTCCGACGCCATCTGCGAGGCCACCGGCGCCGACGGCATTTCCTGCGTCGGTTCCAAGTTCGTCATCTGGCGGTTCAGCGAAAAATGTCAGGCCGAGCGCAACCAGACCGGCCGTGCCAAACACAAGGAGACCCCCAAGTCCAAGGCCGACCCGGTTGGTAAGGGCGTTCGCGCCCGCCGTCAGGCAGCCCGTCAGGCGCGGGAGCAGCGCAACCAGTATTTCCGGGAACAGGCCATCGAAAAGTCCATTGAGCAAAGCCGGGAACGGCAGCAGAGAAAGCAGAAATAACCCGAACGGTGCCACAAAGGAACAGCAGCGGAATTTTTCTTCCGCATTTTGCGGGATAAACAGGTACAGGAGCGGTGCAAATGGAACGAATCGGCATTTACGGTGGAACCTTCAATCCCCCACACGCCGGCCACATTCAGGCGGCGAAGCAGGCGGTCACGGCGCTGAAACTCGACAAGCTCGTGATCGTCCCCACGAGTATTGCTCCCCACAAGGCGATACCGGAGCACTCGCCCGCCCCGCGACAGCGTCTCGAAATGCTGTGCATTGCGGCGGCGGACTGCCCGAAGGCCGAGGTTTCGGACATCGAGCTGAACCGGGGCGGCGTCAGCTACACCTTCCAGACCGTATCGGAGCTGAAGGAGCGCTATCCTGACGCGGAGCTGATTCTGCTCATGGGTAGCGATATGTTCCTGTGCTTCGATCAGTGGAAGCAGCCCGACGACATCCTGAAAAATGTGGAGCTGGGCGTTTTCTACCGGGGAAACAAGGGAGAAAAAACCGCCGTTGCCGAAAGTAAGGCAAAGCTGGAACAGCGGGGGGCAAAAATCCGACTGGTGGAAAACGACATTGTCGATATTTCCTCCACCCAGCTGCGGCGGATGCTGGCGTTCCACTGCGCGGGGCCGTTTCTGTCCCCCGGCGTGGCGGCGTACATTCGGGAACATGGGCTGTACGATGTGAACGCCCAGTGGAAAAATCTCCCCATGGCGAAGTTGGAGCAGGTGGTCATCCGGCTGCTGAATCCCAACCGGGTGGCGCACGTCTTAGGCTGCCGGGATACGGCGGTGGCGCTGGCCAAACGCTGGGGTGCGGACGTGACTGACGCTGCCCGGGCGGGCATTCTCCACGATATTACCAAGGCGCTGGACGGGCCGCTGCAGTTGACAGTCTGTGCCGAATATGGTAAAATATTAGGCGAATTTTCAAGAAAATACCCCCGAACCCTCCACGCCCTCACCGGTTCCATGGTGGCGGAGCGGATTTTCGGGGAAAATGAAGCGGTGGTCTCCGCCATCCGCAGCCACACCACGGGAAAAGCGGACATGAATCTGCTGGAAACCATCATTTATGTGGCAGACTATATGGAGCCGAACCGGAGCTTTCCCGGCGTGGAAAAGCTTCGGGAGCTGGCGTTTTCCGACCTCCGTGCGGCGCTGAAGCTGGGGCTGGAAATGACGCTGGAACATCTGAAGGAGCAGGGGAACGAGGTTTCGCCGGAGTCCAGAGAAGCTCTGGACTGGCTAAACCGTCAGGAAGCAGAAGCCCTGTAGAAAGGAAGAAGTTATGTTAACCCCAAAAGAAATCGCTTACGAGGTTACCAAGGCGCTGGACGCCAAAAAAGGACAGAACATCAAGCTGCTGAAAATTGACCGGGTCAGCTCGCTGGCGGATTATTTCCTGATCTGCACCGGCACTTCCGGCACCCACGTCAAGACGCTCTGCGACTATGCCGAGTATACGCTGGAGCAGCTGGGGGAGCAGATGCTCAGCCGGGAAGGCCACCGGGGCAATTCCTGGGAGCTGCTGGATTACGGCAGCATTGTCGTCCACGTTTTTACTGAGGAAGCCCGGAAGTTCTACGATCTGGAACGCCTGTGGGCGGACGCGGAACTTGTGGATATCCGGGATATCATCATCGAAGAGAATTAGTATATATCCGGCTGACCGAAATGCAGCCGGTTTGAGAGGTGTGTTCGGCATGAATTACGATTACGCAAAAATTGAGGCCAAGTGGCACAAGTACTGGCAGGAGCATAATACCTTCTACACCGACGTGTGGGATTTCTCCAAGCCCAAATACTATGTGCTGGATATGTTCCCGTATCCCTCCGGCGTCGGCCTGCACGCGGGTCATCCCGAGGGCTACACGGCGACGGATATCGTCTCCCGCATGAAGCGGATGCAGGGCTACAACGTGCTGCACCCCATGGGCTATGACTCCTTCGGCCTGCCGGCGGAGCAGTACGCCGTGAATACCGGTCATCATCCCAACGGCTTTACCCAGAAGAACATCGAGACCTTCTCCGCTCAGCTGAAGGAGCTTGGCTTCGATTACGACTGGTCGAAGATGATCGCCACGTCCGACCCGTCCTTCTATAAGTGGACGCAGTGGATCTTCAAGAAGCTCTACGAGGCGGGCTACGCCAAGCGTATTGAGATGCCCGTGAACTGGTGCGAGGAGCTGGGCACCGTGCTCAGCAACGACGAGGTCATCGACGGCAAGTCCGAGCGGGGCGGCTATCCCGTGGTCAAGAAGAACATGATGCAGTGGGTCATCGACCAGCCCGCCTTCGCGGAGAAGCTGCTGGAAGGTCTCAACGAGATCGACTGGCCGGAATCCACCAAGGAGATCCAGCGCAACTGGATCGGCAAATCCACCGGTGTGGAGGTGGATTTCCAGCTGGTGGGCGGCGGCGAATTCTCCATCTACACCACCTGTATCGAGACGATTTATGGCATTACCTTCATGGTGCTTGCCCCCGACGGCAAGATCGTGCAGAGCCTGATGGACCGGGTGCAGAACAAGGAAGCGGTTCAATCGTACATCGACGAGTCTGTGAAGAAGAGCGACATGGACCGCACGGAGCTGAACAAAACCAAGTCCGGCTGCCGTCTGGAGGGCGTCTACGCCATCAACCCCGTCAACGGCAAGCAGGTGCCAGTGTTCATCGGCGACTTCGTTCTGGCGAGCTACGGCACCGGCGCGGTCATGGCCGTGCCCAGTCACGACCAGCGTGACTTTGAGTACGCCCAGGTGCATAACATCCCCATGATTCAGGTCATTGACGGCGCGGACGTGTCCGAGCACGCCTTTGAGAAGCAGGATTATCTGGGCAAGGGCTGCAGGCTCATCAACTCCGAAGAGTTCACCGGCTTGACGGTGGAGGAGGCCAAGGAGGCCATCACCTGCAAGCTGGAAAAGGCCGGCGTGGCCAGAAGAAAGGTCAACTACCATTTCCGGGAGTGGATTTTCGCCCGTCAGAGATACTGGGGCGAGCCGGTTCCCTGCGTGTACACCGACGACGGGAAAACTTACTTCCTGCCCGACGATGAGCTGCCCCTGATCCTGCCGGAGCTGGAGGATTACAAGGGACGCAACGGTCAGGCACCGCTGGAAAACGCCACCGAGTGGAAGAAGTATGACCGTAACGGCATTCACGGCGTCCGGGAGACCTCCACCATGCCCGGCAGCGCCGGTTCCTCCTGGTATTATTTCCGCTATATCGACCCCAAGAATGACAAGGTGTTCTGCGACCCCGAACTTGCGAAGCACTGGATGCCCGTTGACCTGTATGTTGGCGGCCCGGAGCACGCCGTGGGTCACCTGATGTATTCGAGGATCTGGAACCGCTTCCTGTACGACCAGGGGCTGTCTCCCGTGAAGGAGCCGTTCAAGAAGCTGGTGCATCAGGGCATGATCTTGGGTGAGAACGGCATCAAGATGGGCAAGCGCTTCCCGGAATTCGTGGTGAATCCCAGCGACGTGGTGCGGGAGTACGGCGCGGATACCCTGCGGCTGTACGAGATGTTCATGGGGCCGCTGGAGGTGTCCAAGCCCTGGAGCACCACCGGCGTGGTGGGCGCAAAGAAGTTCATCAACCGCGTCTGGAACTTCTTCACCGAGGAGAAGAACATCACCGATACCGACGACGGCAAGCTCACCAAAATCTATCACCAGACGGTGAAGAAGGTCACCTCCGACTTTGAGGCGCTGGGCTTCAACACGGCCATTGCCCAAATGATGGTGTTCGTCAACGAGGTCTATAAGAACGGCAGCTGCCCCAAGGCCTATGCCGAGGGCTTTATCAAGATGCTTTCCTGCATCACGCCTCACGTGGGCGAGGAAATCTGGCAGCTGCTGGGACATGACGATACCATTGCCTACGAAAGCTGGCCGACCTATTCCGAGGAAAAGTGCAAGGATGCCGAGGTGAACATCGCGGTGCAGGTCAACGGCAAGATGCGCGGCACCGTGCTGATGGACGCCGATCTTTCCAACGAGGAAGTGGTGGCAAACGCCGTGGCGGACGAAAAGATTGCCAAGTTCCTGCAGAAGCAGGGCGGCCAGATCGTGAAGACCATTGTGGTAAAGAACAAGCTGGTCAACCTGATCGTCAAGTGATCCGATTTCCGGAATGGTTTCAGATTTTCTTTGGAGCCCGGTATAATTTGTGAATTTTTAGAATTATTCCTTGACAATTCGGGAAAGAACAATTATAATGTATCAAGCCGGTATGGCCCTGAAAGCATCCTGGATCGAGCCGGATGCCATCGGAGGGAGGGAAAACAATGTCTGAAATTCGCGTCAAGGAGAACGAGTCTCTGGAGAGTGCTCTGCGTCGTTTTAAGCGCAGCTGTGCCAAGGAAGGCGTGATTGCTGAGGTCAAGAAGCGTGAGCATTACGTCAGCCCCAGCCTGAAGCGGAAGCAGAAGTCCGAAGCTGCCCGTAAGAACAAGAGAAAGTTCTATTGATCCCTCATGAAAACAGTTAAAACCGCTCTGGGTAACCAGAGCGGTTTTTGCGTCCTGCCTTTTCAAAAAAAGCTGCCTCCTGCGATTCTTGAAGATCGCGAGGGGCAGCTTTTTGCAATGTTACATTTTCTCCGGGGCGGAGAAGCCGAGGATGTGGATGCAGGTTTCCAGAATGTTTTTGGCTAAGCCAAGCAGGGCGATGTGTCCGGCTTTCAGGGTTTCGTCCGCTTCCTTGAGGACGGGAGTTTCGTGGTAGAACTTGTTCACCGCACCCGCCAACTCGTAGATGTAGGCGCAGATCAGGTTCGGTGCGGAGGAAGCCAGGGCGGTTTCCAGCGTGGGCTGTAAGCGGGTGATGACGTTCATCAGGTCCTTGGCGAAGGGGTTCGCCGGGGGCTGGATGGGAAGGTGCGCCCAATCGCCGTATTTCGCCAGAATGGACTTGATGCGGACGATGGTATAGAGAATGTAGGGGCCGGTGTTGCCCTCGAAGGCGGCGAAGCGCTCCAGATCGAAGTTGTAATCCTTGGTGGGCTGGTTGCTGAGATCGCCGTATTTCAGGGCGGCAAGGGCGATTTTCGCGGTGGTATCGTCCACTTCGGAGGCGTCCACGATTTTGTTTTCCACAACCTTTGCCCGGACGAAAGCCGTCATATCGGCGATGAGGGTCTCCAGCCGGAGAACGCCGCCGTCCCGGGTCTTGAAGGGCTTTCCGTCCTTGCCGTTCATGGTGCCGTGGCCGATATGCTCCAAGGCAGTGGTGTCGGGGACGATGCCGCACTTCCGGGCGGCGCGGAACACCTGCTCAAAGTGCAGCGCCTGCCGCTTGTCGGTGACGTAGAGCATCTTGTCTGGGTGCCAGTCCTGCATCCGCTGAACCATGGTGGCAAGGTCGGTGGTGGCGTAGATGGAGGAGCCGTCGGACTTGACCAGAATGCAGGGGGGAACCGCCTTCTTGTCCGTTTCCTCTGCCACAGGAATGACCCACGCGCCCTCGGAGAGAACGGCGTAGCCCTTCTCCTTCATCTCCGCGACCATGGCGGGGATATAGGGGTCGGCGTCGCTTTCCCCCAGCCACTTTTCAAAGTGGACGTCCAGACTGTCATAAATCCGCCGCAGGTCGGGGAGGGACACGTTCATGATGTGCTGCCAGATGGCGCGGTAGCCCCGGCGACCCTGCTGCAATTCAAAGGTCGCGGTGTGGGCGCGCTGGGCAAAGGCTTCGTCCACCTTCTTCCGGGCGGAGGCGGCGGGGTAAAGCTCCTCCAAGTCCGACAGGGTGAAGGGAGGCTCGGCAGGGTATTCTCCCGTAAAGTCCGGGTCAAAGTAGGGGAGGTTCGGCTGGCGGTCTTGCAGCTCCGCGATGATCAGACCCATTTGCAGACCCCAGTCGCCCAGATGCACGTCGCCGATGGTGTTGTAGCCGAAGAAGGCATACAGCCGCTTCATGGCTTCGCCGATGATGGCGGGGCGCAGATGACCGATGTGCAGGGGCTTCGCCACGTTGGCGCCGCCGTAGTCTACCACAATCGTCTTGCCCGCGCCGGTTTTCGCAACACCAAAATCGGGGGCGGTGCGCATGGTTTCCAGATAGGTTTCCAGAAACGCCCCGGAGAGCTTCAGGTTAATGAAGCCCGGCATGACGGCCTCCACCAGAGAATAGTCGGCGGCGTCCAGCTTTTCTGCCACTGCCTTTGCAATCTGGATGGGGGCACAGTGGTACTGCTTCGCAGCGGCCAGAGCGCCGTTGCACTGGTATTCGCACAGGTCGGGGCGGTTGGAGACCGTCACCCGGCCATAGGAAGCGTCGTAGCCGGCATCAGCAAAGGCGCGCTCCATTCTTTCGGTGATAATATCAAGAATTTTTTCCATATCTTACTCCATATTTCTGAAATAGAAATCAGCCCTGCTGTTTCCGCTCGGCCATCCAGGCGAGGTAGTCGTCGTAGGTGCCGTACTTGTCGATGATGGTGCCGTCGGGCTGGAAGGCGATGACCCGGTTACAGGTAGAGGTCAGCAGCTCGTGGTCGTGGGAGGCCAGCAGCACCACGCCGGGGAAGGCTTCCAGACCCTTGTTCACCGCCTGAATGGACTCCATGTCCAGATGGTTGGTGGGCTGGTCAAGCAGCACCACGTTCGCACCGGAGAGCATCATCCGGCTGAGCATACAGCGCACCTTTTCGCCGCCGGAGAGGACGTTCACGGGCTTGAACACGTCCTCGTTGCTGAACAGCATCCGCCCCAGGAAGCCCCGGAGGTACACGTCGTCCTTCTTGGCGGAATACTGGCGCAGCCAGTCCACCAGTTCCATCTGATTCCCGTCAAAGTAGGGGGAATTGTCCTTGGGCAGATAGCTGCGGATGGTGGACACGCCCCACTTGACGCTGCCCTCGTCCGGCTCCAGCTCGCCCATGAGGATCTTGAACAGGGCGGTCTGCGCCAACTCGTTTTCGCCCACAAAGGCGATCTTGTCCCCCCGGTTCACGGAGAAATACACTTTGTCCAGCAGCTTCACGCCGTCCACGGTGACGGACACGTCCTTGACGGTGAGCACGTCCTTGCCCAGCTCCCGCTCGGGCTGGAAGCCCACGAAGGGATAACGGCGGGTGGAGCAGGGCATTTCCTCCACGGTCAGCTTGTCTAAGAGCTTGCGGCGGGCGGTGGCCTGCTTGGCTTTGGCCTTGTTGGCGGAGAAGCGCTGGATGAACAGCTGCAATTCTTCAATCTTTTCCTGATTGCGCTTGTTCTTGTTGCGCAGCATGGCCTGCACCATCTGGGAGGACTCGTACCAGAAGTCGTAGTTGCCCACGTACATCTTGATTTTGCCGTAGTCGATGTCCACGGTGTGGGTGCAGACGGTGTTCAGGAAGTGGCGGTCATGGCTCACCGCGATGACCATGCCGGGGAAGTCCAGAAGGAAATCCTCCAGCCAGTTGATGGCTTCGATGTCTAAGTTGTTGGTCGGCTCATCCAGCATGACGATGTCGGGGTTGCCGAACAGTGCCTGCGCCAGCAGAATTTTCACCTTGAGACGGGGATCGACGGAGGCCATCTGCTCATAGTGCAGCTCCGTGCCGATGCCCAGACCCTGCAGCAGGCGGGAGGCGTCGGATTCCGCTTCCCAGCCGCCCAGCTCGGCGAATTCGGCTTCTAAGTCGGCAGCCCGCAGGCCGTCCTCGTCGGTGAAGTCCGGCTTTTCGTAGATGGCGTCCTTCTCCTTCATGACTTCGTACAGGTGGGCGTTGCCCATGATGACCGTGTCCATGACGGTGTAATCGTCATAGGCGTTCTGGTTCTGTTTCAGAACGGAGACCCGCTTGGTGGGGTCGATGGTGACGGAGCCGTTGGTGGAGTCCAGCTCCCCCGTCAGGATGCGCAGGAACGTGGATTTGCCCGCGCCGTTGGCGCCGATGATGCCATAGCAGTTGCCGGGGAGGAACTGCAGGTCAACGTGCTGGAACAGCCACTGACCGCCAAACTGCATACCGAGATTGCTTACTGTAATCATTTCTTACTCCTTAACTTCTGGAATCTCTGATTAAATCGCCTTCGGCTGTCGGCGAATCCTTTGCCCCATCCGTGCAGTTCTGAAAGCGGGAAATACACAAAGTATTCCGCCGCTTCCAGAACTTTCGGCTGAGCCAAAATCTTCTGCCGACAGCTCTCACCGATTTAATCAGAGCTTCCATTTTTCGCGGCAGCATACCGCTGCACATAACTATACAGGGTAATAATACCACATAATTTGAAATAATCAATCACGATTGCGCCAATTATGAATAAATCGAGAAATTTTCACGAAAGCCCTTGCTTTTTTCCACAGGTGCGCTATAATATTAGCACTCAAACACAAAGAGTGCTAAATAAGGAAGCCCTGAATCAACCGGCAGGGGCTTCCCCCAATAAGGATGTGTATTGATTATGGAAAAGCAGCAATTCAAAGCAGAGTCTCAGCGTCTTCTTGACCTGATGATCAACTCCATTTATACCCACAAGGAGATTTTCCTTCGTGAGATCATCTCCAACGCCTCCGACGCCATCGATAAGCTGGCCTATACGGCGCTGACCGACGACAAGGTGGGCATCAACCGGGATGAATTCGCCATCACCATCACCCGCGACCCCGAAAACCGCACCCTGACCGTTTCCGATAACGGCATCGGCATGTCGAAAGACGAAATGATCGAGAATCTCGGCACCATCGCCAAGTCCGGCTCTCTGGGCTTCAAGCAGGCCATGGAGAAGAACGAGGACATCGACATCATCGGTCAGTTCGGTGTCGGTTTCTATTCCGCCTTTATGGTGGCTTCCTCCATCACCGTTATCTCCAAGAAGTACGGCGAGGACAAGGCATGGAAGTGGGTCTCCGACGGCGCGGACGGCTATACCATTGAGGAAACGGAAAAGGCCACCCCCGGCACGGACGTCATCATGACCCTGAAAGCCGATACCGAGGACGAAAAATACTCCGAGTATCTGGAAGAATACGAGATCCGCAGCCTGATCCGCAAGTACTCCGACTACATCCGCTACCCCATCCGGATGGAGGTCACCAAGTCCCGTCCCGTGGAGGAGCCGAAGGACGAGAACGCAGAGGGTGAGGAAAATAAAGCGCCCAAGTACGAGTCCTACACCGAGATGGAGACCCTGAACTCCATGGTGCCCATCTGGCAGCGGGACAAGAAGGACGTCACGGAAGAAGAGTACGAGACCTTCTACCGGGACAAGTTCTTCGACTACAATAAGCCCCTGCGCACCATCCACTACAACGTGGAGGGCAACGTTTCCTTCAAGGCGTTGCTGTATATCCCCGGCAAAGCGCCCTACGATTTCTACACCAAGGATTACAAGCGTGGATTGCAGCTGTACAGCAGCGGCGTGCTGATCATGGACAACTGCGAAGACCTTCTGCCCGAGCATTTCCGTTTCGTCCGCGGCGTTGTGGACAGCCAGGATCTGTCCCTGAACATCAGCCGTGAAATGCTCCAGCACAACCGCCAGCTGACCATCATCGCCCGGAACATCGAGAAGAAGATCAAATCCGAGCTGAAGGCCATGCTGGAAAACGACCGGGAGAAGTACGAGGAATTCTACGCCGCCTTTGGCCGTCAGCTGAAGTACGGCACCGTCTCCGACTACGGCGCACACAAGGAAGCGACGCAGGATCTGCTGCTGTTCTACAGCCACAAGCAGGGCAAGCTGGTATCCCTCAAGGAGTATGTGGACGCCATGGCCGAGGGTCAGGAGAAGATCTACTATGCTCCCGGCGAAAATAAGGAGCGTCTGAGCAAGCTACCTCAGGTGGAGACCCTGACGAAGAAGGACTATGACGTGCTGCTGTTCACCGAGGATGTGGACGAGTTCGTTCCTCAGACCCTGATGACCTACATGGAGAAGCCCTTCTGCAACGTTTCTACCGAGGATCTGGGCTTGCAGACCGAGGAGGAAAAGAAGCAGGCGGAGGAAAAGGCCGAGGAAATGAAGGGCCTGCTGACCTTCGTGAAGGAAACCCTGGGCGACCGGGTCAAGGAGGTCAAGCTGTCCTCCGAGCTGGGCAGCCACCCCGTGTGCATGACCCCCGCCGAGGGCATGAGCTTCGAGATGGAGAAGTATATGAAGCGGGCGAACCCCGAGTTTGCTTTCCCTGTCGGACGCGTGCTGGAGCTGAACCCCGAGCATGAGGCGGTGCAGGCCATGCAGAAGGCTATGACCGAAGACCCCGAAAAGGCAAAGGATTACGCAAAGCTTCTGTGCTATCAGGCACAGCTCATGGCGGAGCTGCCGCTGGACGACCCCTATGCCTACACCGAGCTGGTGTGCAGACTGATGAAGTAATCCTGACCGGCAAAGAAAAGGATTGCTTTTGCCGTGCTGGTGTGATAAAATATCCCCACCGAAAGAAAGGGAGGGTTTTGTATGTCCTACACATATTCGTATATCAGTGACGCCCTGGCGAACGGACTCCTGTCCGGGATTTTCAGCGGCGTTCCCACGACGCTGATTGGCATTGCCACCTATGTATTAAGCGCCCTGGGGCTTTACACCATCGCCAAGCGCCGGGGGCTGAACCACCCGTGGCTGGCCTGGATTCCCGTGGCCAGCGCGTGGATCGTGGGTTCGCTTTCCGATCAGTACCGCTATGTGGTCAACGGGGAGAATAAGTCCAAGCGGAAGGTTCTGCTGACGCTGAACATCATTACCACAGTGCTGAGCCTGGTGATGGTCGCGTGCGGAATCGGAATGGTGGCGCAGGCGTTGATCGGCGCTGCGGGAGGCATCGACGAGGAGGCCATGGTGCAGGCCGTGATAGGGCCGATGGTGGGCGTGCTGGGGCTGTGTCTGCCCCTGGCAGGCGTTGCCATTGCCTACGCGGTGGTCTATTACATGGCGCTGTACGATATCTTCCGGTCTCTTGACCCCAATAACTGCGTGCTGTTTCTGGTGCTGAGCATCGTGTTCAGCGTGACGGAGCCGTTCTTCCTGTTCTTCAACCGGAACAAGGACGGCGGAATGCCCCCCAGACGCCCCGAGCCGGTCTGTATACCCCCGGAACCGGACTGGTGCGATAACAGCCAGGACACGGGCAATACGGATTTCCTGTAATAAGACAAAAATCCTGCTTTTCTTCGGAAAGGCAGGATTTTTTTGGTGTCGGTGGGATTTTTGAATGTCCGCTTTGTGCGGGCAAATGTTTCTGGTGCGGAACCATCTTTTTCCTGCCAGCCGGTTGACAACCGGGAAAATATCCAGTATACTAGGCAATATGCAATAAAAGACGGCTTCATTATTGGAGGAAATGACAAATGGTTATCAAATGGGATGTGACCATCCCCAGACTGTCCGGGGATACTCCCCGCAGAGCGTACATCTATCTTCCGGAAAGCTACGACGAAGAACCTGACCGGCGGTATCCCGTCATGTACATGTTCGACGGGCACAACGTGTTCTTTGACGAGGACGCGACCTTCGGCAAGTCATGGGGCATGAACGACTACATGGAGCGCACAGGAAAGCAGCTCATCATCGTGGGCGTGGAGTGCAACCATCAGGGCAACTGCCGGTTGTCGGAGTATTCCCCTGTGACCTTTGAAAATGCTGAGCTGGGGAAGATCCGGGGCAGGGGCAGCACCACCATGAACTGGATGGTAAACGAGCTGAAGCCCTACATCGACGAGCATTTCCGCACCCTGCCCGACCGGCGGAACACCATTCTCGCGGGTTCCTCCATGGGCGGCCTGATGGCGCTGTATGGCGCGACGGCCTACAATTCCGTCTTCCAGCGGGCGGCCTGCCTGTCTCCCAGCCTCTGGGTCGCGCCGGGGAAGGTGATGGAAATGATCGCCAGGGCGCGTATCCGCCCGGATACGACCATCTACATGGACTACGGGGAGAACGAAATGGCCAACCATGTGGCAAGCCAGGCGGTCATCCCCTCCGCGGTGTATCTGCTGCTGACCAAGGGAGTCAATCTGGCCTTCCGCATTGTCCCCGGAGGCAATCACTCGGAGGCCAGCTGGGAAAAGCAGATTCCCATCTTTATGGAGTGCCTGGGACTTTAATAGAGAGAACGTGAGGGAAAAGAAATGGAAATTCGCTACGAAAAACATTGGAGCGGCTGGCTGAACCGGGATATGGAATTCAAAATCTACGGCAGCTGCGGCAAGCCCGTGATCTTCATTCCCTGTCAGGCAGGGCGGTTCTGGGATTTTGAGTCCTTCAAAATGGTGGACTACTGGGCGCCATGGATCGAGTCCGGCAAGTGCATGGTCTTCTCCATTGACACCATCGACAATGAAAGCTGGGCAGCCATAGGAGCGGACAACCGCTGGCGCATTGAGAATCACGAAAAGTGGTATCACTACGTGGTGGACGAACTGGTGCCGTATATCCGGCACGTCGCCGGTATGGCCAACGGACATGATCAGGGCATTATGACCTTCGGCGCGTCCATGGGCGCCATGCATGCCGCGAACTTTTACTACCGCCGTCCCGACCTGTTTGACAGCTGCTTCGCCATCTCCGGCCTGTACGACAATAAGGAGTTCTTCGGCGACTACTGCGACGAGCTGGTGTACGCCAACTGCCCCTGTCTGTACTTGCAGAACATGCCCGACGACCACTATTACAAGGGCATCTACAACAGCCAGAAGAGCCTGATCGTCTGCGGTCAGGGCGCGTGGGAGGAGCCGCTGCTGGAATCCACCCGCTGGCTGGACACGGTCTGCTGCCAGAAGGGCATCCACACCCGGTTTGAATACTGGGGCTATGACGTTGACCACGACTGGCCGTGGTGGTACAAGATGGTGCAGACTTACCTGCCTTGGTTTTTAGGCTAAAGATATAAGGAGTGAGATTTATGAAGAACTTCATATTCATCTCCCCGAATTTCCCCATGACCTACTGGAAATTCTGCCGGGAGCTGAAAAATAACGGTATGCGGGTGCTGGGCATCGGCGACAGCCCCTATGACGATCTGCTGCAGGAGCTGCGTGACAGTCTGGACGAATATTATAAGGTTTCCAGTCTGGAAAATTACGACGAAGTGTTCAAGGCCGTCGCCTTCTTCACCTACAAATACGGCAAGATCGACTGGCTGGAAAGCAACAACGAATACTGGCTGATGCGGGACGCGGCGCTGCGCACCGAGTTCAACATCACCACCGGCCCCAAGCTGGACGAGATGGACAAGATCAAGTTCAAGTCCTGCATGAAAAAGTACTACGCCAAGGCCGGTATCCCCACCGCCAGGTATCATCTGGTAGAGGGGCTGGAGGACGCGCTGGAATTTGCCCACACCGTGGGCTATCCCGTGGTGGTCAAGCCGGATAGCGGCGTGGGCGCCTGCAACACCTACAAGCTGCAATCCGACGAGGATGTCCGGTGGTTCATCAGCAATAAGGACGACGCCGTGTACATCATGGAGGAGTTCGTCAACGGCTATGTCCAGACCTTCGACGGCATCGTGGACTCCAAGGGGCAGATGCTGTTCGAGTCCGGCAATATCACGCCCCTGTCCATCATGGACATCGTGAATACGCAGGGCGATTCCGTGTATTATCTGGTAAAGGAGCTGCCGGAGAAAATCCGCAAGGCCGGACTTGCCACCGTAAAAGCCTTCGGCGTTAAGAGCCGCTTCGTCCATCTGGAATTCTTCGTCCTGAACGAAGATCAGGCGGGACTGGGCAAAAAGGGAGACGTGATCGGTCTGGAGGTCAACATGCGCCCCTCCGGCGGCTACACCCCCGAGATGTACAACTACTCCCAGGAGACCGACGTATACAAGATCTGGGCGGACATGGTGGCCTTTGACTGCAACACCAAGCCCATCGGCGCGCATCACTTCTGCGCCTTTTACGGCCGCCGGGACGGACGGCGCTACAAGCTGGACGATTACGAGGTCATGATGAAGTACGGCAGCAAAATGGTCATGTGGGGACGCATTCCCGACGCCCTGTCCGGTGCTATGGCGAACCAGATGTACGTAGCCAATTTCGACACCGAAGAAGAAATGATGGCCTTCTACAAAGACATGGCCGCGACATACGAGGGATAAAAGAGATTAGCAGCCACGGCGGGTTGTCCTGCCGTGGCTGCTGTTGAAATTTATGCAGATATATGGTATAGTGAAGCCCGACAAGAAGGGAGAGTACGACATGAAGAAAATAACATGTATGCTGCTTGTGGGATTGCTTATTTTTGCATTATGCGCGTGTTCACAGAATAAGCAGTCTGCAATGTATATAAAGCCAAGCGATTTTTCGGAGGAAACCCAAGATGTTCTCAGCCTGTTTGATGATGAAATCCAGTTCTTCGACATTTCGTTTGATGAAACTGCGAAATCCTATGCAGTATCGATTTGGGTCTATCGTGACGGCGAATGGTTCGAAGACGGAACAACGGCTGGAAACATTGACCATGTAACCGGGAGAATAGCCGTGAGACTGACTGAAACAGGCTGTGATTTATATACCATCGATGAAAACGGCCATGTTAAGTATAGCTTCCCGACTGTAGACACGCCATTTGACGAGTCCACAGGAGTTGGCGGGACAAGAATTGACCGGGAGGTGCCGATTATGCTGAATAAAGAAATCCCTCTTTGGGTCAGAATCGGAACAACCGCGAACAGTATGCGTGTCCTGGATATAACGGACGATTTCAGAAATACCGAATGCAATGCGGGAGTCGCCGTTACCCTTACGGTATCTGATGTAGAGGTGGACGCAAAATGAGTACAAAGAAAGCTGTCGGCGATTCATTTGCTGCAATATTCATTTTACTTATTTCGCAGCTTATCGCCCAGGGCATTGCAACCGCGTTTGGCCTGATAAAAGTCCCGTCCGGAGTCTGCAATATAATTGCGGGGGCTTTATATGCCGGATTGGCGTATGTTTTTTTGAAAGTCTTTGCCGGCAAAATTGTAAAACTGCCTATGGCGGAGCTGGGGATGCCGGAATTTGCCGTTAAAAAGAGATGGATTCTGACGGCTGTATTATTGCCGTCCCTGGTCAAAGGAATCTATCTTCTGGCGTTCAGCGGTCAATACGTTTCGTCCAATATGAGCGGAACGCAGATTTTTAATACATTAAGCGCAGGCATTGCCTTTACCGGAATCGCGGCGGGGTTCGTTGAAGAAATGGTATTCAGAGGTGTTATTCTGAATGTATTAAAGAAAAAGTGGAATATTAAGGCGGCGGTTATTGTCCCCTCGATATTATTTGGTTTTGTGCATATTCTGGGGATGAATTTTTCGGTAGGCAGTTGCTTGCTGGTCATTCTTGCCGGTACGATGGTCGGTGTTATGTTTTCCTTGATTGCAATCGAAAGCGGCTCCGTCTGGAACAGCGGAGTGGTACATGCCGTCTGGAATATTGTGATAATCGGCGGAGGACTGGCCATCGGGGAAAAAGCGGATGAATATTCCGTAATGACGTACGTTCTTGACTCTAAATTATTTGCAGTTACGGGCGGCGAATTTGGCGTTGAGGCATCCGCCATTTCACTGGTGGGATACATAATTGTGACCGGTATGGCGCTTGCTATGATCCGGTCAGAAAAGAAAGCAGATCGGGTGCTTTAATGTGAAACCGAACGCCCCGGGCAGATGCCCGGGGCGTTTTGCGCTTATATCACAGCTTATGGAAAACCGGCTGCCGGTTTTCGAAGGTACAGACGTACCCGAAAATGTCTTTCAGAATGTCACAGGCGCGGAAGGTGTACTGCCCCACCCGGTTGCAGCGGTGGGCGTCGGAGCCGACGGTGACGATCTCGCCCCCCAGCTCCCGGAAGCGCCGGAAAATGTCGGCGGAGGGAAGAAAATCGCCGCAGCGGTCAACGCCGCTGGTGTTCATTTCCAGCCCCTTACCCTTTGCGGCCAGAACCCGGAGAATTTCGTCGATGACCTCCCGGTGGGCGTCGTAGGACAGGGGCGCGTGGGTGGGGTGACAGGGGGGCTTGCTGATATAAGTCAGATGTGCCAGCACGTCGAAATCCTCATGAACCTGAACACAGGCCAGGGTTTCCTCCAGATACCGCTGCTCCACCTGATGAACGGTCTTCCCACGCCAGAACGGCTCAAAATACACGTCAAGCCCGTCCACAAAATGAATGGAGCCGAGGACAAAATCAAAGGGACGACGTGCAAGATCTTTCCGGAACTGCGCCTGATTGTCCCGGGCAAGGCCGAATTCCACGCCCCGCCGGATGGTCAGGCCGGGAAGCGCCAGATGGTCGTATTCTGCGTTGTAGTCCTCCGTGCGGAAGGTCAGATCGCCCATCTGGCCGGTGGGGTCGTAGTCCAGATGGTCGGTGAAGCAAACTTCCCTTAACCCGGCGTCCAGCGCCGCCTGCGCCATAGCGCGGCCGGTGTCGTGGCCGTCAAAGGAAACACGGGAATGCATGTGGAAATCAAACATTTCTCTCTTTCTCCTCCCAAAACAGGCGGAATGCCGTGGGCAGCGCCGCCTGGGCGTCGATCTGCTCTGCCGTGAACCAGGAAAAGCCGCCGGACGCTTCGGCAACCTCCAGATATATACCCTTCATATTCCACTGAATGTGGGTAAAAATATGCTTTCTTGAAACTTCCCGCAGAATTTCCCGGGGACGAAGCCCCATCCGCTCCACCTCGGCCAGCGCCTGAGCTGTATCCAGATGCCCGGTCACATTGGGAAACTGCCACAGCCCCGCGAGAAGCCCTTTGCCCGGGCGCTTTTCCAGAGCATATTTCCCGTCGCATTGCAGAATGAACACGGTTCTGTCCTCCTGCCGCCGCTCCCGCTTGGGGGACTTGACAGGGAGGGTTTCCGCGGTGCCATGCTGATATCCGAGACAAATTTTCCGACAAGGGCAGCTGCCGCATTCCGGTTTTCGGTTGGGTCCGCAGACGGTGGCACCCAGCTCCATCAGCGCCTGCGTGAAGTCACCGGCTTCTTTCGGATAGATGGCGGCAAGCCTTTCCCGGACGCTGGCTTTCACGGCGGGCAGATCGATAGGGGAGGGGTCGTCCGTCAGCCGGGAGAAGACCCGCAGCACATTGCCGTCCACAGCCGGGACGGGGAGGTCAAAGGCGATGGAGCAGACAGCGCCCGCAGTATACTCGCCGATCCCGGGCAGCGCCAGAACCGCATTGTATTCCCCGGGAAATTGGCCGTTATAGCGTTCCTGAATGACCTGCGCGGCCTTTTTCAGATTCCGCACCCGGCTGTAGTAGCCAAGTCCCTCCCACAGCTTGTGCAGAGCGTCGTCATCACAGTTTGCCAGAGCCTCCACGGTGGGCAAAGCGGCGAGGAAGCGGGCGTAGTAGCCCTTGACAGCCTCCACCCGTGTCTGCTGGAGCATGATTTCCGACAGCCAGATATGGTAAGGCTCTTTCGTTTCCCGCCATGGCAGGCAGCGGTGGTTTTCCCGATACCACGGAAGCAGCAGCTCGGGGAGCATATTCAAATCCAGATTATCCATATCCAGCGTCTCCCTATGGTGGACATTTTACACCAGAAACACCGAAGCTGTCAAGGCGGCACAGGGGGGAAGATAAAAAAGTTGGAAAAAGCGAAAAAAGCACTTGCATTTTTTTAAGAGATGTGGTACTATATTCAGGCATTTGAGAGAAGTGCGTATGCGCCAGTAGCTCAGTTGGATAGAGTGACTGACTACGAATCAGTAGGTCGGGGGTTCGAGTCCCTTCTGGCGTACCATTTTCAGCCCGGAATCGTCAAGATTCCGGGCTTTTTTGTACTTTTACGGCAAAAATTGGAAGCGCTTATTTTGCATTTTGGGTCATTTGCGGGAATTGCCTTGAATTATACTGAACTCCAATTAAAATCTTTAAAAAAGATTTTAATTGCCTGAAGGGCATGGAGTTCATATGAGACTTGTTTGTGATTTCTTTCCTTATAAATCACAAAACAGGCAGCGCCGTCAGGCGATAATAGTATTAGTGGAATTATTTGCGGATGTGTTTTGCAATACAGAACGCATAATAACAGGAAAGAGGCAAATCATGAGATGGAATCCACTTTCCGTTTTTTCTGACGAACAGAATACTTTTCTATCCATTTCTCGACAGAATTGGGATACGAATAATCCTGGTTTCTTCCGTAATTTGCATTAAAATATAATTCTATTATACCTATTCTAAATATAATAGATTCTGTGCTTTCTCCTTTCCCACGGTTATACTACTTACTGGAATTAAATCTGATTCTAAAGGGATGATTAACCGTGGACTTGAAGGCAGTCGGGAAACGAATCAAGGCAGCCCGTGAGCAAAAGGGGCTGACGCAGGAAGCGCTGGCAGAATTGGTGAATTTAAGCCCTATGCATGTCAGCGTAATTGAACGGGGCTTCAAGCCTACCAAGATGGACACATTCTGCAATATTGCCAATGCTTTGGATGTGTCCGCCGATACATTGCTTCAGGATGTCATCGATCACTCTGCCGATTCTGTTCCGTCTGATTTAGACGATCTCATGAAGGGTCTCCCCGCAAAGGAGCGGCGCAAAATATACCACTGCGTCAAAGCGTATATTGAAGCCTACTATGAAAACGGCTGATTTCGCCAGCAAGCAATCAAAAAGATTGCCTGCTGGTTTCCTTTTGCTATAATTCGACTGACTTCGACATGCCTTTTCCTGCATTATAAGCCTGTCAGAATTACTTATAAATATAAATTTATATGGTTCTGATTATTTATATTGGAAATGAGGCAATGGTATGTCGATTGTAAAATTCGAGCTGAATGAGACGCAGCTTGCGCTGCAATTAAGGAGTACGCTGGAACAGGCTGATTCCTGCTATGCAAAAGAATATCTTCCTTTTGCGCAAGCCAATGCGAAGTTATCCGATGATGCTTTTGTGGATACGCTGGAAAGACAGTTTGCTGCCAAACTATTGTATGTTGCATGGCAGGGTGTTCGCTGGAACTTGGATTGTTACCGAGATCCAATAAACAAGCTCCGGCTCCAAACCGATTATGAAGAACTTCATGGAGAATATCTTTTTTTCTGCGCTTCCGCAGGTACAAGCCACCGAAGACGCCATATGTTCTTCTGCCCGGCAGTTTACCCCGGAGCAGCAAGCAATGGCAATACAAATTGCGGACTACTATTCCTATCTGGAAACCATAGGCTTCAAGCTTGTACACTATTGGGGCTTCCTGTGGGGCAACGAATTCTTCCCCAAAGTCGTTCCCGGGTATGCCGCTGATACAGTTTTTACCGCAAAGTACATGCACATGCTTGAACACGATCTTGGCATCATACTTGCAGACCAGACGTAACAAACGGAGCCTCCATTTGGCGGAGGCTCCGTTTGTTAGCAAATACTGCCTGACGATCGATTACACCCTGTCCAGAATTCTTCCGTCCGTAGAAACGATCACCACGTCCCACGGGATCAGCTTTCCGCTGTTCAGCAGCGCTTTCTTCACCGCCTGCTCAATACCGCCGCAGCAGGGGACTTCCATCCGAACGACCGTGATGCTGCGGATGTCGTTGTGCTTCAGAATCTCCGTGAGCTTGTCGGAATAGTCCACGACGTCCAGCTTGGGGCAGCCTACCAGCGTGATGCGGCCCTTGATGAAATCCTGATGGAAATTGGCATAGGCGTAGGCCGTGCAGTCGGCGGCGACCAGAAGCTTCGCCCCGTCGAACCATGGCGCGTTCACGGGCGCAAGCTTGATCTGCACCGGCCACTGGCGCAGCTGGGATTGCTGGGGCGTCCTGATGTCGCAGGGGGATTCCTCCCGGTGAATGGCCCGCGCCGCGGAGCCGGGGCAGCCGCAGGGCAGTTTTTCTTCCTTTTTTGCTTTCGCGGCCAGAACGGCGGCTTCGTCATAAGCAGCCGTTTCCCGTTCTACGAAGGTGATCGCGCCGGTGGGGCAGGCGGGGAGACAGTCCCCCAGACCGTCGCAATAATCGTCCCGCATCAGCTGCGCCTTGCCGTCTACCATGGCGATGGCGCCCTCGTGGCACGCCGCCGCGCAGGCGCCGCAGCCGTTGCATTTTTCCCGGTTGATTTCAATAATTCTGCGAATCATAATCTGTTCCTCCTGTTTTTTGGGGGAAACTCTGAACAAATCACCTTCGGCTGGACAGCGGACCTTTTTCCCTAGCCGTGCGGCTTCACAAGCGGGAAATACACAAAGTATTCCTCCACTTGTGAAGCCTTCGTCTAGGAAAAAATCTCTCGCCGCCAGCTCTCGCCGATTTGTCCAGAGCTTCCCTTGACTTTATGGCCACAGTTTACTATACTATTGCAAAAACGTATGTTGGAATTCCAACAAAGGAGCGATTATGGAAGCATATTATGAAATATTGTCCCAATGTCCGCTGTTCACGGGGATAACGCGGCAGGAAATGCCGGAAATACTGAACTGTCTGGACAAAAAGGTGGTCGAGATACCAAAAGGCGACCCGGTGTTTCTGGAAGGGGAGCCTGCCCGGTTCGTGGGGGTCGTGCTGTCCGGCGGGGTGCAGATCGTCCGGGACGATTACTACGGAAACCGAAGCGTGCTGACGGTGGCCGCGCCCGGCGGGCTGTTTGCGGAAGCTTTCGCCTGCGCGGGGCTGGAGACATTGCCGGTCAGCGCCTTTGCCGTGCAGAACAGTACCGTGCTCCTGCTGGATTGCCGGCGGGTGATGACCGGCTGCGGCCATGACTGCCTGTTCCACAGCCGGCTGGTATACAATCTCTTGCAGGGCATCGCTCAGAAAAATCTGGCGCTGACGGAGAAGATACGGTTCATGTCCCGGAAAACGACCCGGGAAAAGCTGATGGAATTCCTGCTCGATCAGGCGAAGCGCCACGGCAGCGCGGAGTTTACGATCCCCTATGACCGTCAGGCGCTGGCGGATTATCTGGGCGTGGAGCGGAGCGCCATGTCGGCGGAGATCGGGAAGCTGCGGAAGGATGGGCTGATCGAAACCAGCGGCGCGTGGTTCCGGGTGGCGGCTTCTGACGGGAAATGATTACAAATGTGTAACAATATGTGGATTCTGACGGCTTTTTCGACACAAGATGTTGTGGGGATTTTAAAAATTGTATTGACAATTTCTTAAATCGGTCTTATAATACTGAATAGAGAAACACGAGCAGAGGCGCTGCGTCCGTAACGGCGGTTTCGTCAGGGGGCAGGGCTTAACAAGGAAATGGGGTAGGATGCCCCGCATTGACCAATACCGTGTGCGTTTAGAAGCCTGTCCGTTGGCGAAAGCCAGTCATTGGGGCGACCTGAGAAGGCAGGGCAGGTTTTGCTTGAGGCGCGAGTCGGGAGACCTACTGTTTCGTCAGAATGTTGCTTCGGAATGGTCATGGCGATGTTCTACCCGTCGGTGGAACACGCGATGACCATTTTTTGCGTGGTTTCTCTAAATTACAACCTAATTCATGTTTCCGTGGCCGGGCGGGGCGTTCAGACTGCCCGGCTGAACAAGAGAACGGGGTGCGAGTCCCCACGCTGCCGGCACTGTAAGTGTCGAGACGGCCTGCCGTTGGTGAAAGCCAGTCATTGGAGAATTCCGAGAAGGCAGACAGGCCGCCGCTCGAGACACAAGTCAGGAGACCTACGGAAACAGACAGCGGCCGCTTTGCCCCGGGAATTGGGCGGAGACGGTCGGTTTTCGGCGCAGAAAAACGGCTGCGGCGGTCTATTGTTTTGGACTGCCGCAGCCGTTCTTCATTATATATAGAAATGTAGAAAAAGGTGCATTATGCCGACGCCAAGCAGAAACGCGATTTATGACGCGACCATCCGCAGAATGACCGCGTGCGCTCTGGAAGAAGCGGAGAACCGTTTCGCCGTGGAACACGCGCAGGACACGGAGCAGCAGCTTGCCGATTATCTCCGCAAATATGCGGACGAACTGGGGCACACGCCATGGCCACGGGAGATTCCGGGCGGCGTGACCATTCAGACACGCTTCGGAAGCTGGGAGGCGGCTGTGGCGGAGGCGGGGCTGCCTTTCCCCGAGCATCCGAACCAGCCGGGCAAGTTCCGGCGCGTCCGCGAAGAGATCCAGCGCCAGCGAGCCATCTACCGCCAGAAGAAAGCCGAAAAACGGGAGCGGGCGAAGGAACGAATGAAGGCGCAGGAAGAAAAAAGAAGAAAAAATCGTCAATCCGGTATTACCTGATCCGCGTAACCCCCTTGCGCGAATCTGTAATATATTGGGAAACTCTGAATCAATCGTCTGCGGCTGAGCAGCGGGTCTTTTGCCCCCATGCCGCAGACTGAAAAACGGGAAATACATGCAGTATTTCTCCGTTTTCCAGTCTTTGCCTGGGAACAAAATCCCTCGCTGTCAGCTCTTGCCGATGGAATCAGAGCTTCCATTAAGCTGTTTTGATTGCCCAAGGAACAGCTTTTCCTCCCTTAATACCGCCGTCGGAGCAGAGGCGGCGGTATCAAGGAAACAAAAACCTCCGCCGGGGTTCCGGCGGTGCAAATAGATATCCGGCTTATTTTGTGGCAAATGCGCGACCGACCGAAACGGGAGACACGCATTCTTGTTCAGCTGAACAAGGGAATCCGGTGCAAAACCGGAACACGGCGGGCAGACCCGTCGTGCTGTAAGCACGGAGCCGACTTCCTTTCCGCGAAAGCGGGTCATTGGGGAAACCTGAGAAGGCGGGAAGCGGCGTGGACGATTTCGTCCGAACGTGTTAGTCAGAAGACCTACAAACTGTGCGTTTGAAAAACGTGCAGCATAAGCAGAACGCCCCGGCGGCGGTAAACCCGACGTGCCGGAGCTGGCCGGAATGAATTCCGCTTTACGCCTGCGGGCGTTGCAATACCATATAATGAGGAGGTTTATTTATGAAGAGAAGACTACTGGCATTCCTGCTGGCGTTTGTGATGACGTTCAGCCTTGTGCCGGTAAACACGTTTGCCGCAGAGGCAGATGCAGCCGCTCATTACACCAACATTACCACGGAATCCGGCGAAAATGTGACCGTCGAGTATGTGGAAACGGTTGTTGGTGAAGCGGCGTGGGGTCAATCGATCAACACACCGTATTACCATGTGACGATTCCTGAAGGAACCGAAAAGGTGCTTCTCACCTATCCGGAAAGTGTCAATCTTGTGCTTTCCGGGGATGACGGGGCAGTTTTCTTCTACAGAAATACGTACCCGGGACAAAGCACGATTGATCTCGGCGGGGCTCTCACGGTTGCGACCAACAATGACGGAAGCAAGACGGTGACCATTCCTGTTGAAAATTTCATGCTGAGTACGGATGGTTCAGTTGCTGTGGGCATGGCATACTACGTTGACGGGGAGAACCAGTCTGCTGCCGAATTCTTTGACTTTACTTACGCAGCCCTGACCCATGCGGTTACCCTGACCTCCGGCGAGGGCTATACCCTGACCGGAGAAGCCACGGTAGAGGACGGCAAGGACTACAGCTTCACCGTCACCATCGCCGACGACTACGAGATGGAAGACAACTTCGTAGTCAAGGCCAACGGCGAAACGCTGACGGCCGGTGAAAGCGGCAGCTACACGGTTGAGAACGTCACTGCTGATCTGACCATTACCGTCGAGGGCGTCGTGAAAAAGCAGGCTGCCGGTCACGCTGTGACTTTGACTCCCGGCGAGGGCTATACCCTGACCGGAGAAGCCACGGCAGAGGATGGCAAGGACTACACCTTCACCGTGACCGTGAGCGAAGGCTACGACGCGGCCAACATGGTCGTCAAGGTCAACGGCGAGGAAGTTACCGCGGTTGACGGCATTTACACCGTCGAGAAGGTTTCCTCCGACCTGACCATCACCGTCGAGGGCGTGACCGAAGCCGTTCAGAAGACGGCCGGCCTGTCCGTTCTGAAGTTCGGCGACACAAGCACCGAGGCCAAGGCGCAGATGTTCCAGCTGATTCCGGCTTTCGACCCGGCGGTCAAGGAATACACCGTGCTCGTGCCGGACAACTCCAACATGTTCTACGCATGGGCGACGCAGGCTATCGACAGAAGCAGCAGCACGACCATCACGGCCAAGTGGGTAAACCTTAACGTTGATACCGAGAAGACACAGGCTCTGACCTCCGGCAAAGCCAGCGGCCAGAATCTGGCAGGCTTTGCACCCACCGGCACGAAGGTCAACACCATGACCGTCACCGTTGTGGACGGCGACATCAAGGATGAGTACAAGCTCACCTCCGTCCGTGTTGCGCCGAGCCTGACCGCCCTGTCTCTGGACGGCATCCGGTTCGCGGAGAGATTCTCCGCTACCAAGACGGCTTACACCGCGACCACTGCCGCCGAGAGCGTTACCGTTGCGGCGACTCCCCGTGATGAAAGCTACACCGTCACCGTCAACGGCGGCAGCGATACCACCGTTCCGCTGAATCTTGGTGAGAACAAGATCAACGTGGTCGTCACCAACCCCGGCGGCTATACCAACACCTACACCATCACCGTTACCAGACTGGCATCCATCGAGGTCGGCTTCACCGTTGACCCCGCCGACGCCAAGGTAACTGTCTGGGATTCCAACAAGGACAGAATTGCTCCCACGGACGGCAAGTATTCCGTCATGGCTGATGCCGAGTACACCTACCTCGTGCAGAGTGACGGCTATGTCAGCCAGAAGAGCAGCTTCAAGTTCAGCGAGAGCAGCACCATCGACATTACTCTGGCTGTGGCCACGGAAAACCCGAACCTCGACAGAAGCATCACTGCCGAGTGGGGCAACTTCCGCAACGGCGACAACAACCTTGGCATCACCAACGCCAAGACCCCCTACGCTCCTGAGGACACGGAGCTTCTGTGGGCTGTGAAGCACGGCACCGGCTGGGCGGCCGCCCCCGGTTCTCCCATCATGGTCGATGGCGACATCTACACCTACTCCGGAAGCACCATCCGCCGTCTCAACAGCATGACCGGTGAGGTCGTGACCGAAGGCACCATGGTTGATAAGTCCAGCTACTCCATCGTCCCCATGACCTATGGCGACGGCATGGTCTTCGTTGGCCTGTCCGGCGGCAAAATTCAGGCATTCAATGCCAAGACCCTGGAATCCCTGTGGGTCTACACCGACGAGCTGGGCGGACAGCCCAACTGCCCCATCACCTACAAGGACGGCTACATCTACGCAGGCTTCTGGAACAGCGAGGACAGAAACGCCAACTTCGCCTGCATCAATACCATTGACGAAGATCACGCCTCCGCTACCGAGGTCAAGTACGCCAGCTGGACTTACACCAGAGCGGGCGGCTTCTACTGGGCGGGCGCCTACGTCACCGACAAGCTTGCCATCGTCGGCACCGATGACGGCGCAGGCGGTTACGACACCAACGGCGCCGCGCTGCTGGTCTTCGACCGCTTCACCGGCGAGAAGCTCGACGCCCACGAGGGTATCCGCGGCGACCTGCGCTCCAACGTTTCCCATGACCCCGAATCCGACCGGGTGTTCTTCACCACCAAGGGCGGCATTCTGGGCAACGCCCAGATCGACTGGGATACCGGTAAGATTCTGGACTACAAGGAAGTCGTTATCAAGGATGCGCAGGGCAATGCCAACGCCATGTCCACCTGTACGCCTTCCGTATACAATGGCAGAATCTACATCGGCGTCGCCGGCACCAGCCAGTTCGGCGCCAACAGCGGCCATGGCATCGCGGTTTATAACCTGAACGGCGACGGCTCCATGACCCAGGCGTATGTTTACGCCATTGTTGGCTATCCCCAGACCTCTGCCATGGTCTCCACGGCATACTCTGCCGAGGATGGCTCCGTGTACATCTACCTGCCCTACAACTATACCCCCGGCGGCGTTTCCGTACTGAAGGATAAGCCCGGCCAGACTGCGCCTGTGACCACCACCGGCTCCGGCTACAGCGAGGTCTTCACCCCGGTCGGCCCCCTGGCGCAGTACTGCATCTGCTCCACCATCGCCGACCAGTACGGCACGATCTACTATAAGAACGACTCCTGCTACATGATGGCGATCACCTCCAAGATCGAATCTCTGGAGATCACCCAGTATCCCACCATCACCGAGAACGAGGACGGCTCCATCACCGTTGACGGTCTGAAGGCTGTCACCAAGCTGAAGAACGGCGAGGAGCGGGATGTATCCAACTATGTTTCCGTCGTCAAGAACGAGGAGACCGGCGGCTACACCGTGTCCTACACCTACGGCTTCGACAACGCTAACTACGGCCTGAAGACCGTGACCGCTGAGATTGCCGACTACACCGTCACCATCCCCACGGGCGAGGGCTACACCATCACCGGTGAGAAGACCGTTAAGAATGGCGAAGACTACACCTTCACCGTGACCGTGACCGAAGGCTACGACGCGGCCAACATGGTCGTCAAGGTCAACGACGCCGAGGTTACTGCGGTTGACGGCAAGTACACTGTCGAGAAGGTTTCCTCCGACCTGACCATCACCGTCAGCGGCGTGAAGAAAATCATTATTGGCCTGTCCGCCCTGAGATTCGGCAGCACCGACAGCATCAGAAGCGCGAAGTATTTCGATATGACCCCGTCCTTCGATCCGGCCGTCAAGGAATACACCCTGCTCGTACCGGACAGCACCAATGCTGTTTACGCATGGGCAACCCGCGGCGCAGACCTGTCCACTAAGGCGAGCATTAAGGCCACGTGGACGAGCATGAGCACCGGCAAGGCTTCCAACACGACGCTTATCTCCGGCAGCTCCAGCGGTAAGAATCTGTCCGGCTTCAACATTGCCGGCGCCGAATCCAACACCCTCACCATCACCGTGACCGATGACGGTTCCACGGACGTTTACACCGTCAAGACTGTCCGCATTGACCCGTCTCTGACGAAGCTGGCTCTGGATGGCGTCAAGATCAACGAGACCTTCTCTGCCACCAAGAAGACCTACACCGCGATGACCACGAAGGACAGCGTTACCGTTCTGGCGACACCTCGCGGCGAGGACTACACCGTGACCTACAACGGCGAGACCAGCAATGTCATTCCGCTGTCCGCAGGCGAGAACAAGATCGAGATCGTCGTCACCAATAAGGACGGCTACACCAGTTCCTACACCCTCACCGTCACCAAGGCTGACCACTCCGTCACCATCCCCACCGACGAGAGCTACCTCGTCACCGGTAAGGAAGCCGTTATGGACGGCGCGGACTACACCTTCAAGGTGGAGGTCGATTACCGCTACGAGGCGGGCGAAGACTTTGCCGTGAAGGTCAACGGCGAAACCGTGACCGGCGAGAAGGGCGTTTACACCGTCAAGAACGTCACCACAGATCTGGTCATCACCGTCGAGGGCGCGACGAAGAAGGTTCTGAAGCCCGTAACGGTCTACTTCTCCTTCTCTCACGACGATAAGTTCGAGTCCTGCGAGCAGTCCGGCCAGACCGTGGCTCTGAAGAAGGTCACCGTTCCTTACTTCGATCTGGCACTGTACGGCCTTGAGGACTTCTACTTTGCCTCTGAGGACTACGGCCCCGCCAGCGGCGATCCCACCGGCGGCCCCGGCAGTGCTCTGGACCCCGGCACCAAGGAATTCGCTTACGGCAAGATCACCATGCTTCACTTGTTCCTCTATGCCACCGAGGTTTACTATCTGGGCATTGACCCTGCGGATGCGGGCAAGGGCTATCTGGCGAATAATGGTATTATGGGCACCGATATCTTCAGTTACAGCGGTTCTACGGGCTCCATCTTCCTGCAGAATATCTGGAATTACGACCTGAACCTGAACTACTATCTGAACTACGAGTATCCTCTGGCCTCTGCGGGCTGGGGCAGCACATGCGATCAAATCCTGCTCCGCGAGGGCGACATCGTCACCCTCGGCCACTTCTCCGACTGGAGCTTCTTCAATGATACCACCAGCATCTTTAATTACATCGTAGCCGACAAGACGGATCCCGTTCAGGGCGACAAGATCAAGCTGGAGCTGTACCATGCGGGCGCTGACATGTATGGTACTTACAACACTGCCCACACCCTCATCGACTACAGCCCCAGTGTTTACTGCACGCCTGTCAACGATATCGTTTCCGGCGACGTGACCACATGGCAGTATGTGGGAAATGCGGAAGCTGACGGCAGCCTGGTCGTGGACACCAGCAAGCTGGCTCCCGGCGAGTATATCTTTGCTCTGGCCGGCCAGCCCGGTAAGGAGAACTCCGGCGTCATCTGCTCCACCCCCGGCGGCATCCGCCTGACCATCCACGAGAAGCCCGTCGTAAAGGGCGATATCAACGGCGACGGTGTGATCGACTCCACCGACGTAATGGCTCTGTTCAACGCGATCAACTCCGGCGATGACCTCGACGCCACTGTTGCAGACGTCAACGGCGACGGCGTGATCGATGCCCGCGACGTGATGGCGCTGTACAACATCATCAAGAGCGACAACTGATCCAGCAGATGGTTTGCCGGCCGGAATATCCTGTTTTGACCGGCAAACCCCACCTTACCGGTACTTGACTCAAAGCAAAAAGACAACTTCTGACAGGAGGATGTTATGAAAATTTTTAAGAAATCCATGTGCCTGCTCCTCGCGGTAGTCATGGTTCTCGGCATGGCGATCACCGCCTCCGCCGTGGAGACCACGGAAACCATGAGCGTGACGGCCAGCAAGGCCAACCCGGCGGTTGGCGAGGAATTCAGTATTTATCTGAACGCCAGCGGCAATATCGCCGAATGCGGATGCTTCCAGATGGACCTGTACTACGATCAGGATCTGTTCGAGTACGTGGGCGCAAACACCGCTTTCACACCCAACCACAACACCAATAAGACCACCGGCGCGCGGTATATCCGCCTGACGTGGCTTGACCTGACCAGCCAGACCGTGATCCCCAAGGGGCAGTTCTGCGAGCTGAAGTTCAAGGTCCTGAAGGCTGGCGAATATCACTTCCAGCTGACCAACATCGTCATTTCGGATTATAAGGGCGACGCCATCATGAATGTTGCCACTGCTCCCGGCTCCGTGGACGTGGCTGCAACGGAAGCTCCCGCCTTCGTCGGCTACGCAGTTTCCGCTTCCGAGGACAAGGCTGTCACCGTCGGCGAGAGCGCCGAGGTCAAGATCAATGTTTCCAACAGCGACAGCATCATCACCACCTACAACGCCTATGATCTGACCCTGACCTATGACACCGACAAGCTGACCTACAATTCCTGCACCGCCGCCGACGCTCTGGCAGTCGTGAAGGATGACGTTCCCGGCACCATCCGTGTGATCGGCTTCGGCGATGACAAGAATCTGGATACCCCCGCCGCTACCCTGAGCTTCACCGCCAAGGGCACGGGCGAAGCGGAAGTGAAGATCACCTCTGCCAAGGTTGACATCGGTTCTCAGGCCGTCGGCAGCGACGCCCCTGCGGCTTTCCTCCTGGACGACACCACCGTGATCAAGGTGACCGGCTACACCGTCACTTTGGGCGAGGGCCTGTCCGGTGAATCCACCGTCGCTCCCGGCGCGGACTACACCTTCACCGCTATCGACGCGGACAACTACGACTACGTTATCTCCGCCACCATGGGCGGCGAGACCACCACTGCCAACGACAACGGCGACGGCACCTACACCATCCCGGGTGTCACCGGCAATCTGGTGATCAATGCTACCATGACGCCCAAGAGCTACAATGTCACCGTGGAAGGCACCGGCGCAGGCGATGTGACCGCTGCCGATAAGGCAACCTACAACACCGACTACACCTTCACCGTGACCGAGGACGATAACTACACCTATACCACCACCGTGACCGTGGGCGGCAAGGCCTACACGTTGGGTACTCCCGAGAATGGCAAGTACACCATCCCCGGCACCGACATCAAGGGCGACATCGTGATCAGCGTCACCAAGACCGTGAAGCCCTCCTCCGTGGTTTCCGTCACCAAGCCCGATTACGTAAAGGGCAACGACACCGCCACCAAGGGTCAGGATTACACCTTCACCGTCGATAAGGAAGAAGGCTACGACTACTCCGAGCCTACCATCAAGATCGGCGGGCAGGATGTGACCGACAAGCTGGTCAAGAACGGCGATGGCAGCTACACCATCCCCGGCTCCACCATCACCGGCAACATCACCATCGAAGTGACCAAGACCGCGGCTGTTGCTGTGGACGTCGCCCAGTACCTCACTCTGGACGGCAAGGTCATGTACCTTGTGACCGCTTCCGGCACTCTCCCCGAGGGTCAGGTTGCCAAGTACGACGGCATGAGCATGTTCTGGTCCGAGAAGTACAACGCATATGCTTATCTGGTTATCTCTGCGGATAATCTGGAGGCTGTGAAGGCGGAAGCCGCTGCGAAGGTCAAGGTCGCGGAAGGCACCTCTGCCGGAACCGTGGATTACAGCGGCGATGTGAACGGCACCGGCCTGACCGACGTCAACGACGCTCAGCTGACCTACGATATGTACAACACCAAGTACAGCAGCTTCGATGTTGTCTCCATGCTGAAGTTCCTGAATGCCGATGTGAGCGGCGACAAGAAGGTCAATACCGCTGACGCTACCGCTATCGTAAACCTCATCAAGTGATTTCCTGAATGACCGGGTCTTCTGACCCGAAACCAAAGTGCCTCCCCCGCCGTGAAAGGCGGGGGAGGCCAGACCGCAGAATTCGGAGGGTCACAGGTATCCCTATGGAAAGTGGGGACAGCTGTGAATTTCCGACACCTTTGCCGTAGGATGTGAATTTTATGAAAAAGAGAATTTTGTCCAGCCTGCTTGCTTTTGTACTGCTTTTATCCGCCCTGCCCATGGGAGTTTATGCCGCGGAAACGCACTATTCGGTCGCCGCTTCGCCGGATCAGACTACGGATGTTGGGAAGACCGTCAGCATGAGCGTGTACGTCTTCGGGGGAAAGTACAATGCCTACGATCTGGTGCTGACCTATGACACCGCGCGGCTGACCTATGTGTCCGGTCAGGCGGCGGATAAAGGGGCTTCGGTAACCGAAAAGAGCGGAAGCATCCGCGTCATCGGTTACGGCGCGGATAAGTCCGCTTCCACGGAGGTCATAACCCTGACATTCAAGACAAAGGCGGCAGGGACGGCGGAAGTCAGGATTTCCTCGGCGAAAATCGACGCCGGCGCGAACGCCCCGACCAAGGACGCGCCGCTGGCTTTAACCAAGAACAGCACCACCCGATTTACCATCCAGCCGGGGTACACCGTGACGCTGGAGGATGGCCTGACCGCCGACAGCCTGAGCGCGGCGGCGGGAGAGGATTACACCTTCCGGGCGACAGACCCGCTTCACTATGACTACAAGCCCTCGGCGAAAGTAGGCGGCAAGGACGTCACGGTGAAGGACAACGGCGACGGAACCTACACCATCCCCGGCGACAAAATCACCGGAAACATCACGGTCAAGGCCAACAGAACCCCCAAGACCTACAAGGTAACATTCAAGGGAGAGGATCTGTCGGGCGAGAATTCCGCAACCTATAACACGCCCTACCATTTCAAGCTGAACCGGAAGGCCGGATACAGCTACGTTCTGCGTGTGACCATCGGCGGAAAATCTTACACCGGCTACAAGGCGGAGAACGGCGGCTACGTGATTCCGGGTGCGGCCGTCACAGGCGACATTGTCGTCACCGCGCAGAAAACCAAGATCAATTCCGGCGGCGGAAGCTCCAGCGGCGGCTCAGGCGGCGGAAGCTCTGCCAAGTATGTGTCGGTCAGCTTCATCGGCTCCGGCGCGGACGACGCGGTGGGCAGGAAAACCACACGGCGCGGTTCGGATTATACATTCCGCATTGATCGTAAGGACGATACCGATTATGACGTTTCCGCAAGGGTCAACGGCGTCACCGTCAAATGTACCTACGACAGTAAAAAGAATATTTACCGTATTTCGGGCAGCGAGGTTACAGGAGATATCACCATCACGATTACGAAGGGCGCCCCGGTGGAGGTCAACGTATACGTCACGCTGGATAAGCAGAGCATGTACCTTGTGACTTACAGCGGCAGCGTTGAAGATGGGCATGTCCCCATGTACGACGGACAGAATATGTACTGGTCGGAAGCCTACAACGCCTACGCATGGCTGGTGATTTCCTCCGCTGATGAAAAAGAGGTCGTGCGGACTGCCCGGAACAGTATCATCATCGGAGAAGGGGAGGCCGCCGCCTCCATCGACTACTCCGGCAACGTTGATCTCAGCGGGCGCATCGATGTGGACGACGTACATCTCGACCACGACGTGTACAACGCGAGATACACGCTGGTAAGCATGGTGATGCACAAATTCCTGAACGCAGATGTCAACAGAGACCGGAAGGTGGACGTAAAGGATGCGGTGTGGATCGTCAACCGCATTCTCAGCGGACAGCAAGGAGCGTGACATATGAAGAAAATCACCAGTGTCATTCTGGCCGTCGCACTGATATTCGCGCTGGCCGTGACGGCCATGGCGGCGGAGATCGCGGACTGCACCGTGTCCGCCGATTCCGTGTCGGCGACGGCGGGGGGGACTGTGACTGTACCCATCCGCATTTCCGGGAACCGGGGCTTTACCAATTTCGGCATTGCTCTGGACTATGACCGGGAGCAGCTGGAGCTGCTGAGCATCCAGACGGCGGAAGGGGAAACGCCCTATCTCTGCGGCACGACGGTTGCCGTGAATACCCAATGGACAGGTACGGACGAGAAGACCTTTGGCTACGTCACGGCTGCTCTGGAAGAAGCCGCGACGGCAGACGGAATTCTGTTCACGGCCACGTTCCGGGTCAGTGGGGATTTTTCCGGCGCTGCGGCGGTGCAGCCGGTGGTGCAGTATATGCGCAGCAACAAACGGCTGCTGTCTGTATTTGACGCCATTCCCGTCACGACCGTGAGCGGAACCGTATCGACGGTTCTGGTGGGAGACTATGACCAGAACGGAACGGTAAACGCGCTTGACGTCATGGGCCTGTACAGAGCTGTGATAAGCGGCACGGATTTCTCGGTAGAGGATCTTGACCGTCTGGATGTCAACCGGGACGGTATGATCAACGCGCTTGACATAATGGCAATTTATGGGATCGTATCGGGCGGTCAGGAATGACCCGACCCACAGAAAAGGAGCGAAATATGATGAAAAAAGTTCTGTCCTGCTTACTCGCGGTCATGCTTTTCCTGACCTGCATTCCCACGGCGATGGCAGTGGATAACGCCCGTGACTTCTTCTTTGAGCTGTCCGTGGACGGCAGCGATAAGAAAGAGGTACAGCCCGGCGACATCATTCAGGTGGATTTCAACCTGAAACGGTCGGACAGCGGCGACGCCTACACCATGTACGGTATGCAGAACGAAATTCGCTACGACAGCAATTTCTTCGAACTGGTGGAGGGCAGCGCCCTGCTGAGCAACGGCATTTCCACGACGGACATCGGCCTGCGGGACAATTACCGGGAATTTTACATGAACTTTGTGTCCCTGTCCGGCGGCGAGGAATGGAACGCCCAGCGTCTGGTCGGTTCCTTCAAGCTGAAGGTGATCGCCACGTCCGGCGTGTCCAAGATCACGAATCAGGACTATCTGGTGTCCACCAAGGACGGAACCGATGAATATAAGGCGTCCTGTCAGGATGTGACCATCATCATTTCCACCGACTGCACGGTCACGTTTGAGCCAAACGGCGGCACGGCGGTTCCCAGCCAGACCGTCCGGTACGGCGAGACCGTGGAGCGGCCGGACAATCCTACCCGGGAGGGCTACCATCTGGTGGGCTGGTATTCGGATATCGACCTCCGGAATCCCTGGGATTTTGACACCGACACCGTTCAGGGCAATGTGACCCTGTACGCAAGATGGGAGAAGGGCGACGCGCCTGAGACGGATGCTGACGGCACCGGCAGCGGCCTGTGGTGGCTGCTGGGGCTGGGCCTGCTTGGTCTGCTGCTTCTGCTCCTGCTCCTCCTGCTGCTGGGCAGAAAGACGGTTCGCTTCGAGACCGGCTGCGACAGCAAAGTCAAGGATCAGAAGGTGAAGAAGGGCAGTCTGGTGACACGTCCCGAGCAGCCGGTTCGCCCGGGCAGAGCCTTCGCCGGATGGTACGCAGATGAGAGCTGCACCAAGCGCTGGGATTTTGATAACGACAAGGTTGAAGATAATATGACACTCTACGCAAAGTGGCTATAAGTTCATGCGTCCCCACCCGGATTTTCCCGGGTGGGGCACACGTGCATTCTGCGGCGGCACGTGAATTGGGGCAAATTCCGAAGACAAAAGGAATGGCAGTATGGATTGGAATTCATTATTTCACAGCAAATATCTGCGGGGCGGCCTGTGCGCAGTGCTGATTGCCGCGATCCTGCTGGGACTGTGGCTTCCGGGAACGGGGCTGAAGGAGGCCCAGCCGGATGACCCCCTGCAAGGGGAGGGCGTCCGGGAGATCACGGTGCTGAAGCTGGGGGAAAATTTGGAGCAGCTGAACACCATTTCGGTTCCCAGCGGCGGTCAGACAAAATCCACAGAGCCGAATGACAAGGCCAGCGAGACCCATCCGGAAGAAACCCAACCCGATTCCTCCACGGACGACGGCAGCGACGATCAGGAGAACGGAAACCAGGGGGCGGACGGCGGGGAAGTGTCTCCCTCGGAGCTTTCGCTGGTCTTGACCTGGAACGCAAAGGGCATTGCCTGTGCCGCGGGCAACACGCAGGCGTTTTCCGTAAGCAGCTATGAGCTGAACGAGGACTTGTTCCGCTTTCGCGTAAGCCTGACCGGAACACAGGCGCAGGATGCAAAGATCGTGAATGGCATCTCCATTACGGAATCCACCCAGACGGCAAGAGAACTGAAGTGGCCCAGCGACTCATTGATCATGAATCCGGCAGCGGGAACGGACAAAGAAGTTTACAATTTTTCATTTACGGTCAGGACTGCGGAACGGGATGTGTTTTTCCGGTATAAGATCACCTATCAGAAGCTCCCGGATGTGCAGCTTTCCTTTACATGGCGGGGAACCGGCAATCACAAAGGCACGCTGCTTTGTATGCCCAGCGGCAGCGTTGTGGATAAAATCAAGAGTAACCAGCTGGCCGGAGGCAGGATAAGCTACGAGATGAAATTGGTCGGCAGCGATGCCGAAAGTGCGGGCGCAAAAATTTTGAGCGCCAGCTATATCTCCGATGAAACAGACAAGAGCGGTGACTTGAATTACCGGGATGGACAAGGTCTTTTGGATATAGAAATGCCAGCGGGTGAGACCTCCAATACGTATCGAATTTCGGTTTCCGCCCTTGCAAACGGTCATACGGCTCACTTTAAAGTCATTCTGCACGTTGGGAATGATGTCACGCTGGGAATGCGCTATACCCTCAATGATGGTAGCCAGGGGGAGATTTTTTGCCAAAACAAGCAGTCCAGAACTGCGGATACAGTATATGACAACCAATTGACCGAGGGTAGCCTGCAATACGAATTGTCCGTTGTCGGCTCCGATGCGGAGGGCGTTAAGATTACTTCTGTCAGATGCACTCAACCCAGCAACGGCAGTATACAGACACTTGAGGCATCGGGAGCGGCTAGCCTTTCCTTGAATAATGGAAAAACCGGTCAGAATAATTTTACAATCGAAGCAGAAGACGATTCGGGGAACCAATATATTTTCAAAATCAATGTTCCCTACAAACACAAGGGAATCAACTGTGTAGAGATTGTCTATGAGCCGGATGAAACCCATGAACTAATTAATGACACAAAGAACGATCTGACGGTTAGAGCTTGGAGTGAGTATACAGGGGAGAGAGAGTACATCCGGGCGAGCGGTACAGATACCATTCTGCGCGTTGAACTGGATGGCATAGAAATTGATTGTACAAACACTTCCGGTTATTATTCCGGATACGACTTGTATCCGTCCAACCCGGAAATCGGCGATACAAACACCCATACGCTCCACATTTATTCAGAGGACGCCTATGGAAACTGGGGCGAAAAGACTCTGGAATATATTGGTCGACGCAGAGAACCCGGACAGAAGATTGGAGAAGCCGATATTTATGTAGATATGGCGGTGCTGGGGATCAAAGAAGTTGCACATATTCGCTATGACGTTCTGGCGGACGAGCCAATTTCCTATGTGGTGGCCAAGGCAATCATGGGAATGGACACCGGCGAACCCTTCGGTGCGGCAAGCGATACTCTCGGCTGGCGGGGCGACTATGGCGGGACGCTGGACACTGGTTTCTATCTGCGAAGTTTGAATACCGACTATCACGCAGATGCACTGGAAGATGCGGTCTGGCCGGGAAGCACGGAAGAGGAAGTGCTGGAAGCCATCGACGCCCGGTTCGGCGCGGGGACTGGTCTTGCAGTTCTGTGGCGCTGCCTGTACCGCAACGGACTGAACAAAAGCGCCGGCTCCGGCAGCACCTTCGGCGAGTTCGATTATACCAGCGGCTCCGGGTGGATGTACTCGATAGGCGGCAGCTATTACCCGGGTCAGTCCATGTCTGCGGTGCGTCTGAAGGACGAAGATGTGCTGACGCTGCGCTACACCCTGGCCTACGGGTGGGACATCGGCGGCGGCAGCGACAATTACGGCAATGTTGTGGGATACTGTGTCGAAGGGCGCAATGGCAAAATTTATGTTAACCATCGATGGGAAACCGCAGAAGACCCGGACGGCTCCGTTCGCTACGTGTGCCGCTGCTGCGGCATGGTTCAGGACTGCCCCCACGCGCATATGACCTACAAGGATTTGGAGGACGGAACCCATATTCTGCTCTGCGAGGATTGTCAGGCGGTCATCGGCGACCCGCTCCCCCACAACTGGACATACGACGCCGGGGACACGGAGGACAGCCACGTCTGCGCGGAATGCGGCGCGGCGGAGCAGCATTTCTGGAAGGAAGTGGAAGGCACCAACACCGCCACCTGCACCGAGCCGGGCGTCAGAACGGTCAGATGCAGCGTCTGCGGCATGGAAAAGGAAGAAGAAGCCGAAGCGAAGGGGCACACGCTGGACAATCGCTGGAACCACACGGCACTGGAGCACTATCAGAAATGCTCGACCTGCGGCGAGGAATTTGGGTGCGGAAATCATGAGTACACATATAGTGAGGACTGGGACGATTATGAGTGCCGTATCTGCCATGTGCTCCACGAAGAAATCTGCGGCGGCGCCCTGACGATTCAGGAAGCTACCTGCCAGAGAATCGTGTACCACTGCGACAGCTGCGGCTATGACATGACGAAGCCCGGCACCTTCGACGAATATCATGATTACGTGGACGGCTTCTGCCGGTACTGCGGCGCGGAAGACCCGGATCATGTGCCGCACGAACACGACTACCATGAGACGCATCGGGTTGACCCGACCTGCACGGAGGACGGGTATATCGAGTATACCTGCGACTGCGGCGATACCCACACAGACCCGCTCCCGGCCACCGGCCACAGCTGGGGCGAGTGGACGCCCGCAGGAGACGGGGAGGAAGTCCGCTACTGCGGCGTCTGCGGCGCGGAGGACTACCGGACGACCGAAGCGGATACGTACAGTATCCAGATCCTCTTTTTAAGCTGGCTTTTCCCAAAGACGTATCAAAAATAGGGGGAATCACAATGAATGAGAAAATTCCTGAGATCCTGCGGCAGATCGAAACGGTCGTTGTGGGTAAAAACGAAATTGTTGAGAAAATCCTGATGGCGATTCTGGCTGGCGGTCACGTGCTGATGGAGGACGTTCCCGGCGTGGGTAAGACCACCACGGCCATGACCTTTGCCAAGGTGCTGGGACTGGACACCAAGCGCGTTCAGTTCACCTCCGACACCGTCCCCTCGGACATTATCGGTTACTCGGTCTATGACAAGGAAAGCGGCAGCTTCGTCTATAAGCCCGGCGCGGTCATGACGAATCTGCTCCTGGCGGACGAAATCAACCGTACCTCCAGCAAGACCCAGTCCGCATTGCTGGAAGCCATGGAAGAATTGCACGTGACGGTGGACGGCAAGACCTATGAGCTGCCCCAGCCCTTCGTGGTGCTGGCGACCCAGAACCCCGTGGGTTCTGCGGGAACGCAGATGCTGCCGCCGTCTCAGATGGACCGGTTTATGATTAAGATCAGCATGGGCTACCCCGATTTTGAAAGCCAGATCAGCATTTTGCGGGACAGACACACGGAAAACCCCCTGAACCGGGTGACCCCGGTGGTTGACCGGGAGCAGCTGCAGGCGCTGATTCAGGAAGCGGCGAAAGCGGAAATTCAGGACGCCGTTTACGAGTATGTCACCCGGCTGACACAGGCCAGCCGGGAGCACCCCATGGTGCAGCTGGGCGTCAGCCCCCGCGGCGCGCTGGCGGTGTGCCGTATGGCGAAGGCTTATGCTTACCTCAATGGCCGGGACTTCGTCATCCCGGAGGATGTGGCCGCCGTGTTCCCGGATGTGTGCTGCCACCGTCTGGTGCTGACCACCAAGGCAAGAATGATGGAGGAGCGGCCGGAAACGGTCATTGCCGCCATTCTGGATTCCGTAAAAATGCCGGTGATTAAGCAATAAACGAAACAACGAACGGAAGCAGGTACTGCTTATGATCGCAATGAAATTGGGTTGGGCGGTGCTGGAGGGCATCTGCGTCTGGCTTACCCTGTATTACGGGAGCAGCGGCGCGCTGGCTCTGGCGGCGGCGCTGCTGGTTTTGCCTCTGGGCAGCCTCCCGATCCACCTTTTCCTGAGAAAACGGCTTCGGGTGCGGGTGGAAGCACCCGCCGTGGTGCGGAAAGGGGACGAGGGCGGCGTCACGATCTGTCTGGAAAACCCCACGCTGCTGCCCGCTCTGCGCATCCGCTGCCGGGTAACGACCCGGAATCAGCTGAACGGCGAGCGCTGCACCCGGAATGTCATGACATGGGCGTTCCCGAAAGGGCAGCGGCGCGCGTCCCTGCGCTTGGGAAGCGAATACTGCGGGCGTATCCAAATCTCCGTGGAGCAGGTGAAGCTCTACGACTGTTTCGGCCTCATCGGCGTCCCCTGCGGATGCAGCGCGGAAGCGCACATGACGGTACAGCCGGATACCTTCCCCATTCGGGTGAATCTGATCCCCAATCCCGACAGTCAGGAGGACAGCGACACCTATTCTCAGGAGCGGCCCGGCGCCGACCTGACGGAGACGTTCCAGATTCGGGAATACGTCCCCGGCGACAGTATGCGGCAGATCCACTGGAAACTCAGCGGAAAATTTGACCGGCTGATCGTCCGGGATCCGGCGCTGCCCATCACCCGCAATGTGCTGGTGTTCTGGGAGAGAACGGGGCAGTCCGGCAGCGTCAGACGCATTGACGCTCAGGCGGAAACGGTGGTGTCAGCGTGCCGGAGCCTGTCGGACAGCGGCGTCCAGTTCACCCTCGGATGGAACGATACGGACAGCAATGTCTGCGTCCTGCATGAGATTTGCGGCATGGAAGATCTGGTCGGCGTTATCCCCCGGCTGCTGTGCGCCGCCGGAAGGAAGGATGGTGTCGGCGGCGCGTCGCTGCTGGTACAGACCCGGCCGGATGCCCTGTGCGGACATATGGTGTACATCGGGGAGGAACCCTGCGCTGATGTATTGCAGATGCAGCGGCTGGGGCATGTCACGGCGCTGCTCTGCGGCGAATCGCCTTTGGAGGGGAGCATCCCCTTCGACGTGGGACGCTACAGGGAACAGCTGGGAGAAATTGACGTATAAGGGAGGCGAAAGCCTTGACCTCAAAAATAAAACAGGGGATGCACCTGCGTCAGCCTGAGAATTCGTCGGACGGCGCATGGATTTTCCAGACGTTGGCGGCGACGCTCGCCTGCGCGGCACTGATGTTTGCGCTTGCGGCGTTGGCCGGGTTTCGGACGGGAAATCTGCTGCCAATCCTGCTGGCGGCGGGCGGATACGTGTGCATCGCCTACGGCGTGACCATCCGGTTTCAGAAGCAGCAGTGGTTTTTCCTTGCTGCGCTGGTCATACTGCTTCTGCTGGTGCTCATTTGCAGACAGCAGGTGCTGGAAGGCTATCGCCTGTTCTGGAATCAGATGCGCAATACCTATACCGCCGGGACGGGCTGGGTGCTCCCTGAGTGGGAGACGCAGCTGCCTGCTGAGAAAAGTGGGCTGTGCCTGACGCTGTTTGCCGTGGTGGCCGCAAGCGCTATAGCACTGATTTGCTGCTGGCTGAGCGGCCGGGCGCCGGCTATACTGGCGGTGCTGCTGCCCGCCGCCGCGTTGGCGGGAATGGCGGTTTTCAAGACCGACGAGGTACTTCCCGGATTGGCCGCGTTGGCGGCTGCCGTGCTGATTCTTACTTACAGCGGGTGGCAGAGCCGGAAAGCGGCGTTCCCGGTCACATTTGGCTGGATTCTCTGCGGAATTGCGGCGGGGCTGCTGCTTCTGTGCGCGTCGGTTCCCGGCGTGCAAAGCTGGACGCAGAAAATCGGCGAAGATAGCCGCAAGGCAATTCATGCCTATCGCTACGAGACGAAAAATACCGTGCTGCCCGAGGGCGACTTTACGAATTACCAGAAGCAGAACGGCACCCGGGCCGGACTGGAAGTGACCATGTCGAACCCGGAAGCACTGTACCTGCGGGGATTCACCGGGGCTACGCTGGAAGGCGACATCTGGAGCACGGTGGACTCTGCCGTTCTGGCGCAGAATCAGGCGCTTTTATACTGGCTGAACGAAAATGCCTTCCACCCGGCGGCACAGTATGCGTCGGCCACCGCCGGAACGGACAGAGGCACGGGCAGCGTTTCCATTCAGAATATCGGCGCGTGCAGCGCTTACCAATATGTTCCCTTCTCCCTGCGGGATACGGGAAATTTACCGGCGGAAAACCTGAAAGAGGACAGCCCTCCCTCCGACGGGGAGAGGACGTACCGGTACTCCGTGGTAACCAGCGGCGGGAATGGCATTGAGCAGACCCTGTCGCGGCTGCAAACCACCGATGATGCGCAGGTGCTGCAATACCGGAGGGCGGAAAGCGCGTACCGCAGCTTTGTGTACCGCAATTACCTTCAGGTTCCGGAAAGCGTGACGCAGCTGCTGGGGCAATACTGGGACGGGACCACGGCGGGCTACGGCTCTCGGGAAAATCTCACCCTGCCGCAGGCACAGGCCTGCACGCTGACGTTCCTGAGCCGGTGCTTCCCGGAGGAAGGAACGCCGGAGGATATGGAGCTGCCCCTGACCGCGGCGGAGGGGACGAGTTTCCAGTATGCCACGGTGGCGGTGATGACCCTGCGCTATTTTGGAATTCCGGCACGCTACGCCGAAGGGTATGTTATTTCGGAAGAAATGGCCGCAGATGCTCAGGCGGACGAGCCTCTGACCGTGGACAGCCGCTGCGCGCGGGCGTGGGCGGAGGTCTATCAGGACGGGATCGGCTGGATACCCATGGAGCTGACTCCCGGACTGGGCGAAATGCTGGAACAGAAGCCGGAGGAAAACCCGGACGAGGGAGATTCGGACAACGCCGAGTCGGAGACTCAGCCGGAGGAGGAAACGACCCCCGAAGAGGACGGGACACAGGAGCCTGAGCCGGATGGCGGCACCGTGACCAAAATCGCCAAGGCCATGCTGCTGGGTGTGCTGTGGGTGCTTTTGATCGTGCTTCTGCTGTTCCTGCTCCTGCTGCTCAGAAGAAAGCTGATCCGCAAGCGCAGGGAACAGAAATACCAGTTGGAGGACATAAACGAAGCCGTTTGCTGGATTTTCGCGGACACGGCGGCGCTGATGGAAAAGCTGGGTCTGCGCAGAGGAAACGGCTCCATGCGGGCGCTGTGCGAGCCTGCAAAGCAGCGCTTCGGCGACGATTACGCGACGGCGCTGGCAGAAGCCATCCGCCTGAATGACCGCGCCATGTTCAGCAGCCACGCACTCACGCAGGAGCAGCGAGAATCGGCGCTGAAATTCTACGCCGATACCCAGGGAAGTCTAAAAAAGAATGTAAAATGGTACCACCGGATGTGGATAAAATGGATTCAGTGCCTGTATTAAGGAGAGAACATAGTATGAAGAACTTGAGAAAGCGCCTTGCGTGCCTGCTGCTTTCCGCACTGCTGCTCATCGGCTGTCTGCCGGTAACGGCGCTTGCGGCGGAAAACGGGTTTATACTCGTGGCGGAGGCCGGCGGAAAGCTGGTCATCGCACCGGAATACATTTCCTGTACGGCGGGGCAGACCGCCGCGCAGGCGCTGAGCGCCAGCGGACACACCTTCACAGGGCTGGATACCGGCATGATCTCAGCCATCGACGGCGTGACGGGCAACTTTACCCGCAGCGACGAGAACGGTAACTACGACCTGTCCGTCAGCGCGGCGTCCATCGGCTATCTGCGCTTCAGCGAGGATATGGACAGCAAGCCCAGCGACGGATTGAAGCAGCTGATGACCGCCATGGCGGACTACAAGAAAAAGGGCAGCGACGTTCAGGCGGCCGCCAAAAAGGAATATGATACCGCCCGGGATCTGTTCGTGGGCATCAACAGCGAGTCCGCCAAGACCCTCGCGTCGAATCTGAATGACGCGGTCAGGAACTATGAAAACACCCTCACCGGCGAGCATTACGCAGTTCGCTTCACAGACGGTTCGGCGGCGTATTCTGACGTCAACTACCACGGCGTATCCATCACGGCGGTAAACGCCTACGGAAAGCAGTGGACGGACGACGGCGACGGCGTTCTGGAGCTGCCCAAGGGCGACTACACCTTCTGCGTCGAGCAGGCGGGACTGCGGGTGGAAGGCAAAATCACGGTCAGCGCCGCAGCGACGGTATCGGCAGAGCTTCCCCAGTCGGAGTGGCTGATCACCGACACCTTCCGTATTTCCGGAAGCTTCGGCGAGGAAACCAACAAGGATAATAAATTTACGGACGAAGAATGGCAGCTGGGGCAGTGGTCTGACAGGGAAGTGACCGTTCCGGTGCTGGACACCTTTACCGGCTCGGTCTACACCTACGCGGAGTACGATACCGGCCTGCTGTCCGAGATCCCGACCCTGACCGCCATTTACACGCTGGCAAGCACCGGTGAACGGATGGAAAAGGCGCTTGCGTTTCAGTCCCTGACCAGCGGCGCTTACAGCGTGCTGTCGCGGGGCGCGGCGGGCAATACCGTGATCTACCGGCTCAGCAGTAAGAGTGAGGACGGCTATACCTATTCTCAGGACTACACGGTGAACTTCGCCCGTGTTCCCACGCTGGCGTCCATCCGGGTCGAAGATCAGATCGGCGTAGATCAGGCGGCTTCCATTCCCTTCGCACCGGATACCATGGAATATACCTATAAGGTTCTGGACACGGTCACGGCAGTGACGATCACGGGGCAGCCGCTGGAAAACGGCTACACCGTAACGGTCAATGGTAAGAACGCGGCGAACGGCGTGACGGTGGATGTTTCCGGCGAGACGGTCATCCCTGTGACGGTTTCCGCCAACGGCTATTCCAGCACCTACACCCTGACAATTCAGCCGGGTGAGGGCAAAAGTCTGTCCTTCCTGTCGGAGCGTTCCGTGACTGTCGAGGTGGTCAACAGCAACGGCGTTGTGATGCCCTATACGACACTCCGGGAGTCCGCGACCCAGAACCGCTACCGGTACATTCTGGTCCCCGGAGAGACCTACCACTATGTCGCGACCCGAAATACCTATTATCACATTACCGACGATTTCTCCCTTGAGGAGGTGGCCAACAGCACCATTATCGTGGACTTCAGTTCCATGAGCGACTGGCTGACAAGTCTGGCCTACGGGAAAAAAGCCGGTGCGGCCTCCAAAAATTCCCTGAAAACCGACGCTTCCTTCACCCCGGAGAATCACAGCTACAGGGTTTCCTATGAAGATACGGAGCATATGGTCTACGCCTGGGCGGCGACCGGAGAGAAAAATGTCAGCATTCAGGCAATTTATAATCAGGTATTCAGCGGCAGCCTGTACCACGGGAAGGAAAAAACCGTTGATCTACCCTCCGGCGCATCTTCCGGCACCCTGCTGAACCGCCTGCTGATGAAGGAGAACCCCGTTGCGGGCACGGTCACCATCCGCTTGACAAAGGAAGAGAACGGTGTTACTTTTTATCAGGACTATGTAACGCGCTTTGACCGCACGCTGACGCTGAAAGACATGACAGCCCAGTGCGACGGCGCTGCCGCTGCACTGGAAAAGGAGGATGGAACCAAGGGCTTTACGCCTGGTGTGAAGACCTATTCCGTGACGGTCTCCATGGCGGCGCAGAATCTGGAGCTGTTTCTTTCCCGCTACGAGGAGAACACCTGCTACGGCGAAGAGGACGTGGGCTACCGCATCAGGGTGGACGGCACGGACGTGACCGCCGAAGGCAGCGTGGTCATCCCGCTGGACGGCACCATTAACACCCAGACAGTTACGGTCACGGTGGAAAATAACAAGGCTCCGGACGGCACCGGAACTTATACCCTGAACATTCTGAAATCTCCCCCGGTGGAAGTGACCTTCGAGACGGAACCGGTGGACGCGCTGCTGCATCTGCGGGACGTTCTCACCGGCGTGCAGCAGCTGCCGGACGACGCGGGGAATTATCTGCTGTGCGAGGGAAGCAGCTACAGCTACGCGCTGACAAAATATGGCTATGAAGCCGTATCCGGCACCCTGACCGTGACCCGGGACGATGCCGGTGCGCTGGTGATCTCCAACGGTACGGAAACCTACCCCGTCACCGAGACGGAGGGCGGCGGCGCGGTGACCATCGTCTGGACGCTGAATCCGGCGGCGGCCAACCCCGCCATCGACCCGTCGATCCCGGCGCAGTGGGCGGATTTCCGCGGTTCTTCCACCAATAACGGCGTCACGGACGTATTGCTGCCAACGGCGGCGCAGGACGGCACCTTGTATTGGGCAAACCAGCTGGGCGTCGGCTTTGATTCGGATGCCGTCGGCAGCCCGATTCTGGTGGACGGAGATATCATCACCTACGCCGGCGACAAAATCTACCGCGTGGATACCGTAAGCGGCGAGGTCAAGGTAAAGGCAAACATGGATCACAAGTCCAGCTTCTCCATCACCCCGCCGGTTTACGCGGACGGCATGGTCTTCGTGGCGCTGTCCGGCGGCACGGTGCAGGCGTTCAATGCGGCCACACTGGAATCTCTCTGGATCTACACGGATAAACTGGGCGGACAGCCCAACTGCCCGCTGAAGGTGAAAAACGGTTATCTCTACACCGGCTTCTGGAACAGCGAGACCGGCAACGCGAACTTCGTCTGCCTGTCCATCACCGATGAAGACCCGGCGCAGTCCAAAGAAAGCAAGTGCGCCTCCTGGTACTATACCAGCAAGGGCGGCTTCTACTGGGCGGGCGCTTACGTGGCCGACGACTTCCTGCTGGTGGGAACGGACGACGGCGGAAACGGCTACACCAGCCAGACTTCCCGGCTGCTGCTTCTGGACCCCGCGACGGGCGAGCTGCTGGACAGCTGGGACGGCCTGAACGCGGATATCCGCAGTACGGTGGTTTACGACGCCGGGACGGACGCCTACTATTTCACCTCCAAGGGCGGCACCTTCTATTCCGTTCAGGTGACCGGCGACCGGAAGCTGACGAATAAGTGGAGCGTGAATCTGGCAAACGGCGTGGGCGGCGTTCCCATGAGTACATCGACCCCTGTGGTCTATGGCGGCAGAGCCTACATCGGTGTTTCCGGCGCGGGACAGTTTACCCCGTACTCCGGCCACAACATCACGGTGATCGACGTGGTTGCAAGGCGCATTGCCTACCGCGTGGAGACGCAGGGCTATCCCCAGACCAGCGGCCTGCTGACCACGGCCTATGAACAGGAAAGCGGCTGCGTATACGTCTATTTCTTCGACAACATGACCCCCGGCAAGCTGCGGGTTCTGCGGGACAGAGCCGGACAGACGACCCCGGATTACGTCACCACCGAGGGCGGCCGCACGACGGCCTATGCGCTGTTCACCCCCACTGGCGATCAGGCGCAGTATGCCATTTGCAGCCCCATCGCCGACGAATACGGCACGGTCTACTTCAAGAACGACTCGGCGCGGCTGATGGCCTACGGAAGCGCCATTGAGCGTCTTGAGATCACCCAGCAGCCGACAAAGACGGCATACGCGGAAGGGGAGACCTTCGACCCTGCCGGAATGGTCGTCACCGCGGTCTATGTCAACGGAAAGACGAGAGACGTTACGGATTATGTGACCTATAAGACTGACCCGCTGGACGGCGGCGACGGGGAGTTTGTCATTTCCTTCCCGTATGTCATGTACCATAATGAAGAAAACGGAACGGAGATGACCTCCGGCGTTGAGACGATGGTACCTGCTGTCACACTGAATCTGACCGTGGGCGATGGACTTCTCGGCGACGTCAACGGCGACGGCAAGGTCGATAAGGCCGACGCCCAGATGATTCTGGACTATGAGGCAAAGCGCATTGACAGGGCGCTTTCCCTGAAGACGGCGGATGTCAGCGGCGACGGAGTCATTGACAGCAGCGACGCCGTGCTGATTCTCCAGTATGCCGCGGGAACTCTGAAGGAGTTCCCGGCGGCTACCCCGAAGGAAACGGAAGATACGGGAAGCACTGATCAGATCGCAGTCGGGGACACAGGACTTCCCAAAGAATAGGAGCATAGATTATGAATCAAAAATGGATCGCCCTTTTGCTGGCGCTTATCTTGGCGCTGTCTGTCTGCGGCTGTGCCGCGGACAAGCCGCAGACGGAGACTGCCGAAACGACCGCGTCTGTGGAAACTCAGACAGCCGCGGGGCAAGGTACGGTAACGGACGAGGAACTGACACAGACTGCCCAATGGCTGATGGAGCAGATCCCGCAGCCAACCTACGGCTCCGTGGGGGGCGAGTGGGCCGTATTCGGGCTGGCGCGCTCCGGCGTTGCGGTACCGAAGGAATATTTTGAAGTTTATGGCGAAAACGTGGCTGCCTACACGGCGGAACACGGCGGCGTGCTCCACGCGAAAAAGTACACGGAGTATTCCCGTGTGATTCTGGCGTGGACGGCGCTGGGGAAGGATGCCACGGACGTTGGCGGGTTCAACCTGCTGGTTCCTCTGGCGGACTTTGATCAGACGGTATTTCAGGGGATCAACGGCCCCATTTTCGCACTGCTGGCGCTGGACAGCGGGGCGTATGACATCCCGGAAAACACCGCCGGAACCACGCAGGCCACGCGGGACGGGTATGTGGACTATATTCTGAACGCGGAGCTTCCCGGCGGCGGATGGTCGTTCGCGGGGGGAGACGCGGAGACGGACATCACGGCCATGGCGCTGCAGGCACTGGCCAAATACCGCGACCGGCAGGATGTGGCGGACGCGGTGGAGCGGGGACTGACTGTTCTGTCTCAGCAGCAGGAAGAAAACGGCGGCTTTGTCGCCTACGATTCGGAGAGCAGCGAGTCCATCGCGCAGGTGATCGTGGCGCTGACGGAGCTGGATGTCAGCCTGACCGACTCCCGGTTCGTCAAGAGCGGGAACACGCTGGTAAGCAGGCTGTTGGAATTCCGGACGGAGAATGGCGCGTTCCGGCACATTCTCGATGGGGAAGAAGACGTGATGGCGACGGAACAGGGCTTCTACGCCCTCGTGGCCGTGAGCCGGGCGGAGCAGGGAAAATCCACCCTGTACACAATGACAGGGGAGTAAAAGAGTTTCGCGGGGGAAACAGCGGATGAAGAAAAAGCGGCTTGGGAATATCGTGATGGTTCTGCTGATCGTCGTGATCGCCGTGACCGGCGTTCTGACGGCGCTTCACCTGCGGGGCGGGGAAGACAGCAATCTGGGAAGCCTGTACAAAATTACGGCGATTCCGGACAATTCTCTCATCACCCCGGGGCAGGAGGGGAATGTCTGCACCGTCACCATCGTGTGTGACACCGTTCTTGATAATCTGGGGTCGCTGGACGAGGAAAAAGCGCCCTATGTTCCCAAAGACGCGGTGGTCCTGCCCAGAACGCAGGTTTCCTTTACTGAGGGGGATACCGTCTTTGACGTGCTGCAAAAGGTCTGTGCGGCGGCGGATATCCAGCTGGAATACAGCTGGACGCCCATTTACGACAGCAGCTACATCGAGGGTATCAACCACCTGTACGAATTCGACTGCGGCAAAGAATCCGGCTGGATGTACAAGGTGAACGGCTGGTTCCCCAATTACGGCTGCTCGGCCTGCAAGGTGGAAAACGGGGACGATATCGTCTGGTGCTACACCTGCAAAGGCTTCGGTAAGGATGTGGGCGGCGGATGGATGACGGAGGGGACCGCAAAATGAAAAAGTCCCATATCGTGATGCTGCTGACCTTCCTGCTGCTGATCCCCGCAACGATTTATTTCGGCCTGCGGTTCAGCGGACGCGCCTACTATGTCACCAGCACGCTGGTCATGATTGAGACGCTGGTGCCGTTTCTGCTGGCTTTCGAGAACCGGAAGCCTCAGGCGCGGGAGCTGGTGGTCATCGCGGTGCTGTCCGCTCTGGCGGTGGCCGCGCGGGTGGTTATTCCCATTCCCAATTTCAAGGCGATTTTCGCCATTATCATGCTGTCGGGTATTGCCTTTGGCCCAGAAACGGGTTTCCTTGTGGGCGCGATTTCGGCCTTTGCCAGCAACTTCTTCTATGGTCAGGGACCCTATACTCCATGGCAGATGTTTGCTTACGGCGCTGGCGGACTGCTGGCGGGCTTCCTGTTCGCAAAGGGGAGACTGCCGAGAAAGCCGGTCGTCATGGGTGTGTTTGGTTTCCTGACAACGCTGCTGCTGGTGGGGCCGCTGCTGGACACCTGTTCGGTTTTTCTGGAGCTGTCGGTTATCAATGTGCGGACGGCGTGGCCCCGTTATGTGTCCGGCTTCTGGGTGAACCTCTGTCAGGGCGTCTGCACGTTCCTGACCATGCTGATTTTTGGGAATCCTTTGCTGGAAAAGCTGGATCGGGTGAAGGTGCAGTACGGGATGATGGAGGACGAAGATGGGCTTTGAAAGCTGCCATCCGGCGGTGAACTTCCTGTTTTTTGCCGCCGCCATTTACGGAAGCGTGGCCTTCCAGCACCCGGTGTTTCTCGCCATCTCCTGCCTGTGCGCCTTCGCGTTCAGCATGAAGCGGAACGGAAAACGGGCGGTTATCTTCAACCTGTGCCTGCTGCCGCTGGTGGTTTGCTTCGCCCTGTATTACAGCAGCTATCACCATTTCGGCGTGACGGTGCTGAAACAGAACTTCATCGGCAACAACCTGACGGTGGAAAGCTTCGTGTACGGCATGGTGACGGGACTGCGGGCGGCGGCAGTGTGCATGTGGCTGAGCTGCCTGTTCCGGGTGGTGTCCAGCGACAAGGTGCTGTACCTGTTCGGCAGGGTCAGCCCACGGCTGTCGCTGTTTCTCACAATTTTGCTGCGCTTTATTCCGAGAATCGGCCGGGAGGCAAGAAAAATCAACCTGGCTCAGAAGGGCATCGGCCGGGGAAGCAATCAGGGAAATGTTTTTCGACGACTTGTCAACTGCCTGCGGATGTTCTCCATGCTGATCACGTGGATGATCTCGGCGCTGGCGCTGGAATCCGACTCCATGCGTTCCCGGGGCAGTCTGCTTCGGGGACGGACGGCATTTTCCATCTACCGCTTCGACAACCGGGACAGGGCGTTCGTGATCGCGCTGTTTTTCGGCATCACCCTGACTGCCATGGGGGCGATCCTTGGGGCGACGACGATGTTTTACAATCCCAGAATCATCTGGGAACCACTGGAAAATTTAAGCGCAGTGACCGCCGTCGGCTACGCCGCGCTGTGTCTGCTGCCCATGGGACTGGAATTCTGGACGGAGTACCGGTTTCAGAGGGCAAGACGGAAAGTATAATGTTCGGGAGCCATCACACGAAAACGTGATGGCTCCCGTTTATTATTTCTCGTCGCAGACCTGAAAAATGTAGAATTTCAGGTAGTAGGAATCCTCGGCGTCCCACAAAATGGGGTGATCCGGCGCCTGGGTGCGGTATTCTACCTGACGCAGCCGCTTGTGGACATTCCGGGCGGCCTGACCGATGGTCTGGGTGAACAGCTCATAGTCCACAAAATGGGAACAGGAGCAGGTGGCGAGGAAACCGCCGTCCCGGATGAGCTTCATTGCCCGGAGGTTGATCTCCCGGTAGCCCGTCACCGCCTTTTTCACGGAGGCGCGGGACTTGGTGAAGGCCGGAGGGTCGAGGATCACGAGGTCAAATTTCTGCCCCTTGGCTTCCAGCTCCGGCAGCAGCTCAAACACATCCGCGCAGAGAAATTCCACCCGGTCGGAAAGACCGTTGAGGGCGGCGTTCTCCCGGGCCTGTGCCACGCCCAATTCGGAAGCGTCCACGCCCAATACATGGCTTGCCCCGGCGAGACCCGCGTTCAGAGCAAAGGAGCCGGTGTGGGTGAAGCAGTCCAGCACCTCCGCACCGGGGCACAGCGGCCAGATGGCCTTGCGGTTGTATTTCTGATCGAGGAAAAAGCCGGTTTTCTGTCCTTCGGCCACGTCTACGAAATATCTGACGCCGTTTTCCACGATCTCCACCTTGGTGTCAAAGGGGTCGGACAGGAAGCCCTTGACCCGGGGCATTCCCTCCTGCTCCCGCACTTTTGCGTCAGAGCGCTCGTAAATTCCCCGAATGGAAATGCCGTCCTTCGCCATCAATTCTTTCAGGGTTTCCAGAATGAAGGACTTATACCGATCCATGCCCAGCGCCAGAGACTGCACCACCAGCACGTCGGAGAACTTGTCCACCACCAGACCGGGCAGGAAATCCGCCTCGCCGAAAATCACCCGGCAGCTGCCGGTGTCCACCACCTTTTTCCGGTATTCCCAGGCGTTCTCCACCCGCATTCTGAGAAAAGCCTCGTCGATTTCCTGATTCCGGTTCCGGGTCAGCATCCGCACCCGGAGCTTGGAGCGGCGGTTCAGGAAGCCCTTGCCCAGACAAAAGCCGTTGTAGTCGTGGACGGAGACAACATCCCCGTCCAGCGGCTCGCCCTCGATGCGCTCCACCTCGTTGTCATATACCCATGGGCCGCCCGCCTTCATGCTGCGCCCCTCGCCCTTTTTCAAATACACCCCGCCGTTTTCCATTGCGTTTTCTCCTGTTCCGTAAAATATCACTACCATTATACGATGATTTTCCCGAATTGCAACAGAAAAGAGCCGGTAAGACGGTTAAAACCATCTTACCGGCTGCTTTGTGCCCGGAAATTACTCTGCCTTGAAGGTGTAGGTCGCGCCGGCGGTGATGTCGGTGGAGTCTACGCCGGTGGCGGCATACTCGCCGTCCACATAGAATGCCCAGTACTTGCCGTCCTGATCGTAGTCCACGGTGACGCCGTTGACGGTCTTGACGTACAGGCCGTAGTCGCTGTCCTCGCCCGCAATCAGACCCAAGGACAGCAGCGCCGCGCCAACGGTCTTCTCATCGGTGTGGATTTCAAAATGGCTCTCCTTGCCTTCGGGATCGACCACGTTGAACAGGAACATGGTTTCGCCCTCGCCCATGGAAACGGTGCCGCCGGAAGTCTCGGCGGAGGCCACAGGCTCAGTTTTGTCATTCTTGCTGCATCCAACGGTGGAAAGCGCCAATGCCGCAATCAGCGCGATGCACAGAAGGATGGACAGCAGCTTTTTCATGCTGAATTTGTTCATAACAATTCTCCTATCATGTTATTCCTTTCCCGCCTGCCTTGAAACGGCTGCGTGAAGGGGTTCGCTATTTGGTATTCACAAACAGCGCGGATATTGTAGCACAGCTTCCCATTTTTTTCAATCGTAAAAAATCACGATGCGCGGCGGAAAGACATTGCAGTTTTTCGGAGATTATGATAGAATATGCTGCATAGAATAAAAAAGGAAGCTCTGAATAAATCGACGAGAGCTGACAGCGAGAGATTTTGCCTCCAGACAAGGTATGGAAAATGCGGGAATACTGTATGTATTTCCCATTTTTCATACCGAAGGCTGGGGGTGAAAGATCCGCTGTCAGCCGAAGACGATTTATTCAGAGGTTCCTTAATAAAGTCGGGTCGCACATTGGAATGGGGCAATCCCAGCGGTACCAAGCCGCCGTAGATGGACAGTTGAGCCGCGGAAAGTCATTGGGAACATCCTGAGAAGACCTTCGGCAAATGGCGTCCAGAGCCGGAACACGGTGACCTGACGTTTTTCCCGGAAGGCTCTTGGGGATGCCTGCCGGAGGCTTTTGTGAAGTCCCCATTTGGGGACTTTTTCTTTTTGGGGGATGCTATGACTGCGGACGCTTTTTCCAACTGCCATCCGGCGGTGAATTTCCTGTTTTTTGTGGGAGCCATTGGTTTCAGCGTGCTGATCCAGCACCCGGCGTACCTGATCGCGGGGGCGATCGGCGCGGCGGTTTATTATCTGCTGCTCAGCGGCAGGGCGGGCTGGAAGCGAATTGCCATGCTGCTGCCCATGTTTCTCGCGCTGACGGTGGTGAACCCACTGTTCAATACCTACGGCGAGCGGGTGCTGTTTTATGTGTTCGGAAGACCCTACACGGTGGAGGCGCTGCTCTACGGCGCGGCCATTGCCGGGGTGTTTCTGGTGATGATGCTCTGGTTCGGCTGCTACAACGCGGTCATGACCAGCGACAAGTTCACAAGCCTGTTCGGGAATCTGATCCCGGCAATTTCATTGCTGCTGGTGATGGTGCTGCGGATGATCCCCAGCTTTATCCGCAAGGCGGGGCAGATCATGGGCGCGAGAAAATCCATCGGTCTCGGTGCGGGGGAGAACAGCACCATGAAAGAAAAACTCACCAGCGGAATGCGAACATTGTCCGCCCTGACGGACTGGGCGCTGGAGGGCAGCATCGTGACCGGGGACTCCATGCGCGCCCGGGGCTACGGCACAGCCAAACGCACAAGCTTTCAGATCTACCGGATGAAGGCGCTGGACTGGACGCTTCTTGCAGTGATGCTCACCCTTGCGGGTGTGGCCGCAGTGGCGGCCGCCATGGGCGGCGCGGCGGCGGAGTTTACGCCGAAGCTTGCCATTCAGCCCGTCACCGGCATTTACGCGCTGGGCTTTATTGCCTACTGCGCTTACCTCTTTATTCCCTCTGCACTACACATGAAGGAGGCCGTTCAATGGCACATATCGAGATCGAGAATCTGACCTTTTCCTACCCTTCCGCCGGCAGACCGTCATTGTCCAACGTCAGCCTGACCATCCGGCGGGGGGAGTATGTGGTACTCTGCGGCAAAAGCGGCAGCGGCAAAACAACGCTGCTGCGGCACCTGAAATCGGTGCTTGCGCCCCACGGAAAACGAAGCGGGGACATCCGCATCAACGGCGTTTCGCTGAAAGATATGAGTCAGCGGGATCAGGCCGCGAAGGTGGGCTTCGTCATGCAGAATCCGGACGATCAGATCGTGACGGACAAGGTCTGGCATGAGCTGGCCTTCGGACTGGAAAGCTTGGGCTGCGACCAGAAGACTATGCGCGCCCGGGTGGCGGAAATGGCCTGCTATTTCGGCATTCAGGACTGGTTCCACAGAGACGTTGCCAATCTGTCCGGCGGACAGAAGCAGCTGCTCAATCTGGCGTCCATCATGGCCATGCAGCCGGAAATTCTGATTCTGGACGAACCCACCAGCCAGCTTGACCCCATTGCGGCTTCGGATTTTCTGAACACCCTGCGGAAGATCAACGCAGAATTGGGAACGACCATCCTCATTACAGAGCATCGGGTGGAGGATATTTTCCCCTACGCTGACCGCGCCGTCGTGATGGACGGCGGCAGAGTGATCGCCAACGACACCCCCCGGAACATCGGTAAGCGGCTCTGGGAGGAAAAGAACGATATGTTTACCGCCATGCCCACGCCGGTGCGGGTGTTTTACGGCAGCGGCGGGGCGGGGGAGTGCCCCCTGACCGTGCGGGAGGGCAGAAACTGGCTCAGCGATATTTTCCCGAACCCGCCGGAAATCACCGAGCTTCCGGCGCAGCCCCAGACCGAAGAAGACGGCGAAATCGCCCTTTCCCTGAAAGAATTGTGGTTCCGCTATGAAAAGAACAGCCCGGACGTTCTCCGGGGGGCCAGCGTGGAGGTGGCGAAGGGAAGCCTTCACGCCATCGTGGGCGGCAACGGCGCGGGAAAATCCACAACACTGAAAGCCGTCTGCGGCATTTGCAGACCCTATCGGGGCAAGGTGAAGGTGCTGGGAAAGCCGGTGGAAAAATACAAGCAGCAGGAGCTGTTCCGGGGCTGCCTCGCCATGCTTCCTCAGGACCCCAAGAGCCTGTTCGTCAAGAAAACAGTGCTGGAAGATCTGCAGGAAATGACGCAAAACGAGCAGGATATCCGGGAAACGGCGGAAATCTGTCAGATCACGTCCCTGCTGAAAAGCCATCCCTACGATCTGTCCGGCGGTGAGCAGCAGCGGGCGGCGCTGGCGAAGGTGCTGCTGACCCGGCCGCAGCTGCTCCTGCTGGACGAGCCGACCAAGGGCATCGACAGCTTCTTCAAGGAGACCTTTGCGTCCATCCTGACGGAGCTGAAAAAGAAGGGCATCACCATCGTCATGGTATCCCACGACGTGGAATTCTGCGCCCGGTACGCCGATCAGGTGAGCATGTTCTTTGACGGGCAGGTCCTTACCACGGATACGCCCCGCCGGTTCTTCGGCGCGAACAGCTTCTACACCACTGCCGCAAACCGTATGAGCCGCCATGTGTTCCGGAACGCGGTCACGGCGGAGGATGTAGTGGATCTTTACAAACAAAACCGGGAGACAAAGGCATGAAAAAGTCCCGTATTGCCACGTTGATCGTTTTTTTCGTGCTGATTCCCCTGACGCTGATTGTGGGCAGCAGACTTTCCGGACGGGCGTTTTATGTCACCAGCACGCTGGTGATCGTGGAGCTGCTGATCCCCTTCTTTCTGGCCTTTGAGGGGCGCAGACCTCAGGCGCGGGAGCTGGTGGTGCTGGCAGTGATGTGCGCGCTGGCGGTAGCCGGGCGGGTCGCCATTCCCATCCCCAGCTTCAAGGCAATTTTCGGCATTATCATGATCGCGGGGATTGCCTTTGGCCCGGAATCGGGCTTCCTGGTGGGGGCAATCAGCGCACTGGCAAGCAATTTCTTCTACAGCCAAGGACCCTACACGCCCTGGCAGATGATGGCCTACGGCGCGGGCGGAATGCTGGCGGGCTTTGTGTTCGCCGAGGGCAGACTTCCCCGCAAGCCGGTGGTGATGGGGATTTTCGGATTTCTGGCGGTGGCGTTTTTCGTCGGGCCGCTGCTGGATACCTGCTCGGTGTTTCTGGTGATGTCCAGAATCTCCCTCAAGGGGGCGATGGCGTTCTATATTTCCGGGTTCCCGGTGAACCTGAGACAGGCCGTCGCCACGGCAATCGTACTTCTGGTTCTGGGGAAGCCCCTGCTGGAAAAGCTTGACCGGATCAAAACAAAATACGGAATTCTGGATGATGAGGGAGGGAAGGAAACATGAAAAAAGACCAGTTGTTTCTTTCCACCATTGCCCCGGACGCCGCGGAGGAAGCCCGGCGGCACGGCCTAGGGCTGGAAATCGCGGAATACTGCACAGCGTGGAACATGGATGAGCAGTTCGAGACGACCCACGCTGCTGTGACCGAGGAACTAACAGGCGTGGGCAGGAGACTGCTGCACGCGCCCTTCAGCGAGCTGTTCCCCTGTGCCGTTGACCCGAAAGCCCGGGAGCTGGCGGCGCTCCGCTACCGGCAGGCGATCGCGCTTGCGCGGCGGTATGATGCCCGGAAGATCATCATTCATGGGGGCTTCAACGAAAGATTGTACTACCCCTGCTGGTATACGGAGCAGTCCATTGTTTTCTGGAAGGATTTTTTGAAGGAAGACCCCGGCGTGGACATCGTGCTGGAAAACGTGCTGGAGGAGCAGCCGGAGATGATGACCGAGATTTTCCGGGAGGTGGACAACCCCCGGCTGCGGATGTGTCTGGACGTGGGGCATGTGAACGCTTACTCCCCGGTTCCCGTGGAGGAATGGGTGAGCGCCTGCGCAGGATTTCTCTCCCATTTTCACATTCACAACAATGACGGCACCCAGGATGCCCACTGCGCCCCGGGAGAGGGAACAATCTCTATGGCTGCGCTGCTGCGGCAGGCGCAGACGCTTTGCCCGGAGGCGACCTTTACACTGGAAGTGCTTCAGGCGGTACCGGCGGTCAGCTGGATGCTGGAAGAGCGTATTTTGGAGGGGTGAACATGGAAGAAAAACTGAACAAACTGCTTTCCGCCGTTTCCCCTTTGGATGACGCCGCTATGGAAAAGGCGCGGGAGCGTCAGGCGCAGCTTGCAAAGCCCCCCGGAAGTCTGGGGCGGCTGGAAGACCTGTCCGTCCAGCTGGCGGGCATCACCGGCCGGGTGCATAATAAAATGGAAAAGACCCACCTTCTGGTATTTGCCGCCGACAACGGCGTGGTGGCGGAGGGTGTGTCCAGTGCCCCCCAGTCCGTGACGCTGATGCAGACGGTGAATCTGACCCGTGGAAAAACCGGCGCAAGCGTTCTTGCGAAACATTTCGGCAGCGGCATCACCGTCTGCGATGTGGGCGTCAATGCCGATATCAAAGAGAAAGCGGTGCTGAACCGGAAAATTGCCTACGGCACGCAGAATATTGCGAGCGGCCCCGCCATGACCCGGGAACAGGCGGCCACGGCCATCCTCACCGGTGCCAAGCTCGCCGCCGAGACCGACGCCGATGCCCTCGGCGTGGGGGAAATGGGCATCGGCAACACCACTACGTCCTCCGCCGTTCTGGCGGTGCTGTTGTCGGCGGAGGTGGAAACCGTCACCGGCAGGGGCGGCGGCGTGACCGACGAGAGCTTCCTACGGAAGAAAGCAATCATCCGTCAGGCAATCGAAGTGAACCGTCCCGACAGGGACGACCCGGTGGACGTGCTTGCCAAGGTGGGCGGCTTTGACCTTGCCGCCATGTGCGGCGCGTTTCTGGGGGCGGCGGCGACCCGCCGTCCGGTGGTCATTGACGGGTTTATTTCCGCCGTGGCGGCGCTGTGCGCGGTGCGGCTGTGTCCCCGGGTGCGGGACTATCTCGTCCCCAGCCATGCGTCCTTTGAGATCGGCTACCGCCTTGCCATGGAGTCTATGAACTTAGAGCCGCTGTTCCTGCTGGGAATGCGTCTGGGGGAGGGCAGCGGGTGCCCGCTGGCCTTTCAGGTGCTTTCCGCCGCCTGCGCCGTTATGAACGACATGGCGACCTTCAATCAGGCGGGGATAGACGACGGGTATCTGGACGAGATACGTCAGGGCGACCAGTTTACCGTGGAGGGGAAAGCATGACGATTTTCCTTTCCGGCGGCGCGAAAAACGGAAAATCCACGCTGGCGCAGGAGCTTGCGGTGAAGCTGTCCGGGGAAGGGAAGCGGTACTATGTGGCGACGATGATCCCCACGGACGACGAAGACCTGGCGCGCATCCGGCGGCACGTTGCCGACCGGGACGGGCTGGGCTTCGAGACCATCGAGTGCAGCAAAAACATGCTGTCCTGCCTGGATACTGCGGACAGGGACGGCACGTTCCTGGTGGACAGCGCCACGGCGCTGCTGCAAAACGCCATGTTTCCCGCGGAAAAGAACTGGCAGCTGGATTTGGACGGGGCGAACCGGTGCGCCGACGAACTGATTTCCTTCGTGAAAACCGTGAAAAACGCGGTGGTCGTCAGCGATTTTATCTACTCCGACGCCCAGCGGTACGACGAGACCACGGAGCTTTACCGTAAGTGTTTGGCCGCCATTGACCGCCGTCTGGCGGCGGCCTGCGACGTTGTCGCCGAGGTGGCGGCGGGGAATCCGAAGCTTTACAAGGGGGCATTGCCGCTGTGAAAACCTATCTTTGCGCCTTTGCCATGTGCCAGTCCATGTTCTGCGCAATTCCCTTTCCCGGACGGCTCTGGGACGAGAAGGCAAGGGGAAAAATGCTCCTGTTTCTGCCCGTGGTTGGGCTGGAAATCGGGCTTGTCTGGGCGGCGCTTGCATGGGCCGTCCGCTTTTTGAAGCTCCCGGCACTGGTGGGGGGACTGGCGCTGTGCGCGTGCCCCTTCCTTTTGACGGGGTTCATCCATCTGGACGGATTCATGGACGTCACCGACGCGGTGAAATCATGGCGGGATCTGGAAAAGCGCCGGGCGATCCTGAAGGACTCCCACGTCGGCTCCTTCGCCGTGATCGGCCTGTGCCTGCTGATACTCAGCCAGTTTGCGTTCTTTTCTGCCGCCTCCGAAGGGGCGGATTTCCGGATTCTGCTGTTTATCCCGGCGGTCAGCCGGTGCTGCTCGGCGCTGGCGGTGACGGGGCTTCGCCCCATGTCCTCCAGCCAGTACGCCGGGCAGGAAAAGCCCAAGGCGCAGCTGTGGATTCTGGCCGGAATGCTGGCCGTGTGTCTGGCGGCGGGATTCCTGCTTTGCGGGAAGTACGGTTTTGCGCCGGTGGGGTGCGTCGCCGGGTATGCTCTGGCGCTGCGCCGGGGGTACAAGTCTCTGGACGGCATGAACGGCGACATTGCAGGGTACGCGCTGACCATCGGCGAACTGTGCGCCGTGGCGGTCTACGCGCTTTTGTAGGAGGGTATTATGGTTTTGATCATCGGCGGCGCTTATCAGGGAAAGCTGGATTTTGCGAAGTCCGTCTTTGGCCTGAGTGAAAGCGACGTTTTTACCTGTACCGGCGGAGAAATCGACTTTTCCAGACGGTGCATTGACCGTATCGAGGAATTTACCCTTTGGTGCGTGCAGTCGGGGGTGGACGCCGTGGCGTTCTTCCAATCCCGCCGGGAGCAGTGGCAAGACAGCATTCTTATTTGTGAGGATATCTCCGCGGGCGTGGTGCCCATGGGGGCGGAAATGCGGGCGTGGCGGCAGATGAATGGGCTGCTTTGCCGGTATCTGTCCGGAGAAGCAGCCCGGGTCAGCCGCTTGTTCTGCGGATTGGAGGAACGGCTGAAATGACTGTTTTTCTCATTCGCCATGGCCGCACCCTTGCCAATGAGCAGCACCTCTACTGCGGCAGCACCGACCTGCCATTATCCAGAGCGGGAAGGGAAGCGCTGGCGAATCGCCCTCCTATTGACGTGGGAACGGCACACTTTATCACCAGCGGAATGCGGCGGTGCAATGAAACGCTGGCGATTCTGTTCGGCGATGTCCCCTATGAGGTCGTGCGCGACTTCCGGGAAATCGACTTCGGCGCGTTTGAGATGAAAAGCTATGAGATGCTGAAGGACGAACCGGCCTATCAGGCATGGCTCTCCCGCGACCCGGAGATCAACCCGCCCCCCGGCGGCGAAAGCGGCGAACAGATGACAAGGCGCGTTCTGGCAGCGTACATGGCGCTGGAAAGCCGGAAAGAAAACACGGTGATCGTGACCCACGGCGGCGTCATTGCCGCGATCATGGCCAGCCTTTTCCCGGAGGAAGGGAAGAACCGCTACCAGTGGCAGCCAAAGCCGGGAGAAGGGTACGCCGTAACAGACGGCACCTACTCGGCAATTCCATAAGGACAGCAAAAATTCCCCGGCACAGCCGGGGAATTTTAACGGAAATGCCCCCAAACCATGCGGTTTGGGGGCAAAATCATCATTACACGCAGTGACCCTTGGCGCGGATGACCTCGATCACGGAATCCACGTACTGCTCGCAGACGTCCTTGCTCTCGGCTTCCACCATGACCCGGATGACCGGCTCGGTGCCGGATTCCCGCACCAGAATGCGCCCGGTGTCGCCCAGCTTGGCGGTGACCTCCGCGACGGCCTTCTGCACGTCGGGGTCAGCTTGCGCCGCGGCCTTGTCGGCCACCCGGACGTTTTTCAGCACCTGAGGATAGAAGGTGAAGCCCTCGCAGAGCTGGCTCAGGGTCTTCTTCTTCGCCATCATCGTCTCCATGATTTTCAGGCTGGTGAGGATGCCGTCGCCAGTGGAGGCGTACTTGGAGAAGATGATGTGGCCGCTCTGCTCGCCGCCCAGACGGCAGCCGTTGGCCATCATGTATTCGTAGACGTATTTGTCGCCCACCTTGGTCTTGGCGTAGCCGATGCCCAGCTCGTCAAAGGCCTTGTACAGGCCGAAGTTGGACATGATGGTGGTGACAACGGTGTTGCCCAGGAGCTTGCCCCGCTCCTTCATGTACTTGCCATAGATGTACAGAATGTGGTCGCCGGTGACGACGTTGCCCTTTTCGTCCACGCACAGGCAGCGGTCGGCGTCGCCGTCGTAGGCAAAGCCAACATCCAGTCCGTTCTCTACCACGTAGCGCTGCAAAACCTCGATGTGGGTGGAACCCGCGTTCTGGTTGATGTTGTAGCCGTCGGGGGCGGCGTTGATGACGTAGGTTTTGGCGCCCAGGGCGTCGAAGACGCACTTCGCAATGTTCCAGGAGGAACCGTTGGCGCAGTCCAGGCCAACCTTTACGCCCTTGAAGGAGTACATACCCAGGCTGATGAGATAGCCGATGTAGCGGTTTCGTCCGGCAACATGGTCAACGGTGCGGCCGATCTGGTCGCGCTTGGCCAGAGGCAGTTCCTCCCATTTCCGGCCGAAAGCCTCCAGATTGCCGTCCAGATACGCTTCCACCAGACTGATGACGCTTTCATCCATCTTCTCACCGAAGTTGTTGATGAGCTTGATGCCGTTGTCGTAGTAGGGGTTGTGGCTGGCGGAGATCATAATGCCGCAGTCGAAGCCCTCAGTGCGGACGACGAAGGCCACGCTGGGGGTGGTGGTGACGTGCAGCAGATAGGCGTCTGCGCCGGAGGCTACCAGACCGCCAACAAGGCTGTACTCGAACATATAGCTCGACCGGCGGGTATCCTTGCCGATGACGATTCTGGCGGAGCCGTCAGAGCCGGAGCGGCGCTTCAGCTGGGTGTAGTACCAGCCGAGAAAACGCCCGACCTTGAAAGCGTGGTCAGCGGTAAGGTTGCAGTTGGCTTCTCCCCGGAAGCCGTCGGTTCCAAAATATTTGCCCATGGAAATGGACTCCTTTCACTTTCTGATGGCCGGGAAATGTCCCGAAAACATTATTTTTTGGCGACAATAATTCCGCCGGTTTTCCAGATGCTGTTGGCGGGAACCATGCCCCGGACGCAGGAGGTGGGGTAGACGTTGGAGTGGGGGCCGATGACGGTGCCGGGATTCAGGACGCTGTTGCAGCCGACCTCCACGAAGTCGCCCAGCATGGCGCCGAACTTTTTCAGCCCCGTGGGAACCTGCTCTTCGCCGTTTTTCACCACGACCAGCGTCTTGTCGGACTTGACGTTGGAGGTGACGCTGCCAGCGCCCATGTGGGACTTGTAGCCCAGAATGCTGTCGCCCACGTAATTAAAGTGGGGAACCTGCACGTTGTCGAAAAGAATTGCGCTTTTCAGCTCCACGGAATTGCCCACCACGCAATTCTCGCCTACCAGAGCGGAGCCGCGGATGAAGGCGCAGTGGCGCACTTCGGTGCCCGCGCCGATGATGCAGGGCGCGCCCAGAAAGGCGGTGGGGGCGACTGCGGCGGTCTTATGTACCCAGACGGTGGGGGACACTTCCGTATAGTCCTCGCCCAGTGTGGGGCCGAGGGCTAAGATCAGCTCTTTGATGCCCTTCAGCGCCTGCCATGGGTACTCAAATCCGGAGAGATAAGCGCCTGCCAGCGTGTGGGACATGTCGTATAATTCAGTGGTTTTTAACATGGATATTTCCTCCATTTGACCTGAGGAACCTCTGAATAAATCGCTTTCGGCTGAGTCAAAATCTTCAGCCGCCAGCCCTCACCGATTTAATCAGAGTTTCCTTGAGGCTAAGTCGTGATAACGCCCCTACTATACACCCCGTGCCGGGCGTTGTCAATCAGATTTGGCAAATTTGGTGCAATATTCAATTATTTTTGTGCAATTTTCTACGAAAAGGGAACGGCAAAGGACGGGCAGTTGTGTGTGATACTGATATTCTATGGAGGTCGGAAGCAAAACGTGTACCTGAACCGTACAGAAAATCGGGCTGCGGAATGCCTGCATAAAAGAAAAGCGGAGCCGTATAAACGGCTCCGTCGATCATTTACCGTATTTCTTTCTGCACAAGCTCCAGAAGTTGCTGTAAATCTGCCTGAGTGACTTCCTCCCGCTTCAGCAGCGCCTTGAACAGACCTACTGGTTCCGGTTTGTGGCGATGGCTGAAAATGGTGTTGGCAAAGTATTCCTCCCGGGTCATGGTCGGTGCGAATACGCGGCCAAAGGTTTTGCCGCGCTTCACAAGGCCGGCCTCCCGAATGGCCTCCTTCTGCAGCAGACTGTTGAGCAGTATGTGTACGGAACTGTCCTTCCAGGTCTTTTCCTCGGTATGCTCCAACAAATCCGCACGGGACAGGGGCTTTCCGGTTTCCCAGAGGACATCCATGATTTCCATTTCGCTTCTCGTGAGTTCCATGTTCGCACCTTCTTATTATTTCTCGATTGTCGCCCATTATACCTTGAATTGCGGAACTTGTCAATTCAGATAATGCGTGTTTACAAAAATTTTACAAAATTTTTTTGGCATCATGAAACAAAAATCCAGAACATGAAACATTCAGGGGAAAAATTACAGGAAAATATTTCCATTTATGAAACGGGACATAGTGCGGGTCATCTGCCCAGAGTGTCTTTCAGAACCTGTCGGTTGGCTTCCAGATCGGCCACCAGCACTGCCATGCCGTCAATATTGCGGCTGGCATAGGTTCCGGCGGCGGGGATGTGCTGGCTGACGACCTCTCCGCCGGTCATCAGAGGAAAGAGGCTGACGGCGTAGCCGAGGATCTCCCTGTCTGTCATGTCTGTGGTGATCAGGGGGAGAACCTGCTCCAGAAGGGACAGGGCGGAGGAAAGACTGGTGTCCCGGTAGGCATCCAGCAGCGCGGTGATGACTTTGCGCTGGCGGTTCGTCCGGCTGAAATCCCCGTCGGCGTCCAGTTTGCGGATGCGGGCGTAGGCCAGTGCCTGCTGACCGTTCAGGAGATTTGTTCCCTCCGAAAGGCAGCTGCCGGTCTCCCGGTTGACCCATTGGGCTTCGTCGTTGCGCAGGTCTACCTCCACGCCTCCCAGAAGATCGACGATGTCGGCAAACTGGTAGAAGTCCACCTCCACGTTGCCGTCGATGTGGACGCCGAAATTGTTTTCCAAAGTCTTATTCAGAAGGGGCATTCCGCCGGCGGCGTAGGCCACATTGATCCGGTTCTGGCCGTAGCCGGGGATTTTGACATAGGTATCCCGGAGGAAGGAAGTCATGGTCAGTTTCTTTTCGGATTTGTGGAAGGTACACAGGATCATGGAATCCGAACGCGCCCGGGTCTCGTCCTCCCGACGGTCCTGACCGATGAGCAGAATGTTGATGATGTCGCTGTCCCTGCCGATGTCGGTGTCGTAGTCCGGGAAGGTGACGTCCTCGGGGTCCATGGTGGGGGCGGTGTTGATCTCCTCCGGCTGGGTGGCGAGATAGGCGTCCAGCTCCTCCGGGGAAAGGGTCGGGGCGGTGCCGGAATCCACATAGTGGATGCGCCCCAGCAGGTGCTGTAAGTAGACCGTTCCCACAAGCATCACGATCAGGATCAGCCCCAGCACGAAGCACAGCAGTACGAGCCTGCCGCGGCGGTTAGGGGGAGAGGTTTGCTTTTTCATGACAGCGCCTCCAAGTCAGTTGGTATCATTAGGGTATGTCCATTTTTCCGATTCATTCCTCATTGTTTCCGGCGTCCTGATTCAGCCGCAGAGCGTCTGCCAGACGGGAAATGAAGGCGGCGTTGGACGGGCGGGGAATGACGCCGTCGGAGCCGACGCGGAAATACCGCTGCCAGACACGGTCGTCCCGCTGCTTCCATGCGGTATCGATGGCGCTTCGGATGGAGCGCTCCACGTGGGTGCCCTTGCAGCCGAAGACCGCGCCCACCGCCGGATACAGCACCTTTGTAATGGGCTGGTCGGGGTCCTTCATCATCCTCGGAATGGCTTCCCGGAGGTATGCGTAGCCCCGGAGTTTGGAAGGAATGTTCAGGGAAAGCAGCAGATTGGTCACCTGCGTCTGAGGGTCGGGCGGCGTTACCAGCGGCGCGCGGATATGGCGGCTCAGGTCGCCGATTCTGGCCGCGGTAGCGGGGATGTCGCAGGGCTTTCGCATCATGTAGCCCACGCTCAGCTCGCCAAGGGCGCCCAAAATATAATCGTTATAAAAGCGGGAGGTCACCAGCACCATGGGACACAGTCCGGCACTGGCGGCGGATTGCAGCAGACTGATGCCGTCCAGCTCGGGAAGCATCAGATCAAGCACCAGAACGTCAGGGACAAAGGAACGCAGAAGCGACAGTGCCTCTTTCCCGTCGCCGCAGCACCGGACATGGTATGCCCCCTGCAGCTCGGCGGCAAGCGCCCGCCGGAATTCCTCGTTTCCATCCGCAATCAACAGCTTCATTGCGTCCATATGTCTCCCACCTTCCGATGGATATAGAATATCACAGCTGCACTCAATTTTCAATTCACTTCCTTTCGCCAATTTTCGACAATTTGGGGACAGGAAAGAAGCGCTGTGCATAGAATGGTCAGGAGGTGCTTAGATTATGAGAATTCCATCCGCAAATCCGCAGGCTGTCGCCTGCGTCCGGGGCGGCATCGACACGCCGAAGCTCAGGGGAACGGTGCGGTTTTACGCCATACCCGGCGGCACGCTGGTGACGGCGGAGGTCAGTGGGCTTCCGGAAAACGACACCGGCTTTTTCGCCTTTCACATCCACGAGGGCAGCGGTTGCGGCGGCACGGACTTTTCGGATACCGGAGGACATTATAACCCGGACGCCCGGGAGCATCCCCGTCACGCGGGAGACCTGCCGCCGCTGCTCAGCATGGCCGGGCGAGCGTTCCTCGCGGTGGAGACGGGCAGATTCACGCCCTGCGAGGTGGTTGGGCGGACGGTGGTCATTCACGGAAGCGCGGACGATTTTCACACCCAACCGGCGGGAAACGCGGGCAAAAAAATCGCCTGCGGCGTGATACGGCGGGTGTAATGAGGGGATTTTTCGGAAAGTAAGGAAGATTATGACGAAAAACTTCCCTTCGCCCGCTTTTTGTGGTTGTAAAATTCAAGGCAATGTTGTATAATGCTAAAAGTTGCGGAAAAATTTCGTTCTGTGCTCCGGCGTAAGGGAATCAGAGATTCCCCGGGTCCGGCCGGGGCAGGATCACCTGTGGGGGAACTGACATACATGCTGAATAGTAAGAAAATCACGGAATATCTGACGCCCGGCCATCATGTGCATCTTGTGGGGATCGGCGGCGTATCCATGCGGCCGCTGGGTCTGGTGCTGAAGGGCATGGGCATGGAGGTCACTGGTTCGGATATGAACGCATCCGTGTCCACGGATGAGCTGATCGGGCAGGGCATTCCCGTCGCCATCGGACACCGGGCGGAGAATATTGAGGGCGCGGACTGCATCATCCGCACTGCCGCCGCCCACAATGACAACCCGGAGATCGCTGCCGCCCGTGCCGCAGGCATCCCCGTGTTTGAGCGGGCGCAGGCATGGGGCGAGATCATGAAGTCCTACCATAACGCCATCTGCGTCTCCGGCACACACGGAAAGACCACCACCACGTCCATGGTGACCCATATCCTCATGGAAGCGGATATGGATCCCACGGTCATGATCGGCGGCTACCTGCCCCTGCTGCACGCGGGACACCGGGTCGGCCACGGGGACACCATCGTGCTGGAAAGCTGCGAATACTGTGATTCCTTCCTGAATTTCTTCCCCACGCTGGCGATCGTGCTGAACGTGGAGGCGGATCATCTGGATTATTTCAAAGATCTGGCGGACATCCAGAAATCCTTCCACAAGTTTGCGTCTCTGGCCACCTTCGGCGTGGTCGCCAACGGCGACGACCCCCATACGGTGCAGGCCATGGAGGGCATCGACTATGTTTCCTTCGGCCTTGGGGAAGGAAACCGCATTCACGCGGCCAATATGCACCCCGACTGGCGGCACTTTGACGTGATCTGCGACGGGAAATACTACTGCCATCTGGACATGGGCGTTCTGGGCAGGCACAATGCCATGAACGCTCTGGCGGCGTCGGCTGCCGCGTGGATGATGGGCATTCCCGGAGAGACGGTCTCCAAGGGCATCCAGTCCTTCCACGGCGCGGGACGACGCATGGAGTTCAAGGGTAAGTTCAACGGCGCGGATGTTTATGACGACTACGCTCACCATCCCGACGAGTTGCGGGCGACCCTGGAAGCCGTGCGCTCCATGGGCTACAAGCGGGTGGTGCTGGCCTTCCAGCCCCACACCTATTCCCGCACAAAGGCGCTGTTTGACGACTTCGTCCGGGAGCTGAAAAAGTCCGACGTGGTGGTTCTGGCGGAGATCTACGCCGCCCGGGAACGGAACACCATCGGCATTTCCTCCGCCCAGCTGGCGGAGCAGATCCCCGGTGCGGTGTACTGCGAGACCCTGCCAGACGTTACCGCATATCTGCGGGAGAACGTCCGGGAGGGGGACATTGTGGTCACCATGGGCGCGGGCGATATTTTCCGTGCCGGTGAAGCGCTGATCAGCGGTGAGCAATAAAAAAACGTGCCGGGAAACCGGCACGTCAGAGGTTTAGGCGTTTTCTTCATCCAGAACCAGATGGTCAACGCCGGACAGCTCAAATTCCGACATGTACCGATCCATCCGTGTGACGATCTCATCGTAATTGTCGTCGGTGATCTCCGGATAGTCCATGTCCCGGCGGGAAAGTTCCTCCGCCAGTATTTCGTAAAAAACGTTGTCCTCATAGCAGGCGATGGCCTCGTGAATCCCGCCCTCCTGATAGGCGCGGGAGGGAACGACGGTTCCGTTCCAATGCTCGGACAGGGCGGGGGACAGGGCAAACAGTTTGCTCTCCAGATTGTCATAGTCGGCGAAGCGGTCTTCGCCCCGGGTGGAGTTCAGCACCCAGTTTCCGATGTACACCAGATCCAGCAGCCGGCGGAATTCTTTCGGTGTCAGATTGATCTGCATACATACCCTCCTTTCAAAAAGCGCGTGGAGCACACTCACGGGAAAGCGCGGGGTATCAGCCGCCGCGCCGCTCTTATATTCTCTCTATTATAGCACCAAAGTTTCGGATTTCCAGATGAAAATTGTAAAAAATATATTTATAGCAGCATTGCGCAGCTGCATCCGCTTTTCTGGCGAAAAAGCAGCGGATATTCATACTATTTCTCGATAAAATGGTTAACACCATTTTATCCTGCGAATATTTCGCAGTCCGCCGACGGCGGCGAGAAATATATGGACTTTCGTTTTTAGCGGCTACGCCGCAGACCGCTGAAACAGCGGCCTGATAAAATGGTTTATAACCATTTTATCAAAAACTAGTATCAGGTAGAATGAGGCGATGACGTGAAAAAACTCAGTGTTTGTATTCTCTTCGGCGGGATGAGCCCGGAGCATGAGGTTTCCCTGCGCTCGGCGGAGTCTGTGCTGAATCACATTGACGAAAGCAAGTATAATCTGTTCCCCGTGGGCATCACGAAGGAGGGGGACTGGATACTCTACGGCGGCAAGGACTATTCCAAGCTGGTCACCGGCGAATGGAGAAGCTGCCCCGAAAACCGCCGGGCGACCATTTCCCCCGTCCGGGGACAGGGGCTTCTGAGCTTCGAGGGCGACTGCGTGGTGCGGGAGCGCATCGACGTGGTGTTCCCGGTGCTCCATGGCGAGAATGGCGAGGACGGCGCCATGCAGGGACTGCTGCAAATGGCGGGCATCCCCTATGTCGGCCCTCATATTGCCGCTTCCGCCGTTGCCATGGATAAGAGCCTGACCAAGCTGGTGGCAGATCAGGCCGGCGTTCCTCAGGCGGCGTGGCAGCTGGTTCGGGCGGGCGAGCTGGAAAATCACATGGAGAACACTCTGGATTTGCTGGAAAACCGCTTCCGCTATCCCATGTTCGTCAAGCCCGCCGGTACCGGCTCTTCCGTGGGCGTTTCCAAGGTCGGCGACCGGGACGCTCTGCGCAGCGGTCTGCGCTATGCCGGAAAGTACGATAAGAAGATTCTGGTGGAGGAGTTCGTCAACGGCAAGGAGATCGAGGTGGCCGTCATGGGCAACGATAACCCCATGGCTTCCATCTGCGGCGAGATCGACTCCGGCGCGGAATTCTATGACTACGACGCCAAGTACCTCACCGAGACCTCCAAGGCGTATATCCCCGCCCGCATCCCTGCCGAGGTGGAGGAAGTGGTGCGGGAGACGGCAGTGAAGGTCTACAACGCCGTTGGCTGTCAGGGCTTAAGCCGGGTGGACTTCTTCGTGACCCACGACGAGAACCGGGTGGTGTTCAACGAGATCAATACCCTGCCGGGATTCACCTCCATTTCCATGTATCCCAAGCTGTTTGAGGCCAGCGGGATTCCCTATTCCCAGCTCATTGATGAGCTGCTGCGGTTGGCCGTGGAGGCGTTCCGATGAAGCGGGACGTGGTTCTTTCCATTCAGGGACGCCAGCGCTACGGCGAGCAGGAGCCGGAGACCATTGAGCTGGTCACCGGGGGGACGATGGAATTCCGGGACGGCGGCTGGGACATCACCTACGAGGAAAGCGAACTGACTGGCCTTGCCGGTGTGGTCACCACCTTCCGGGTGGAGCCGGGGAAGGTCACGCTGAACCGGGAGGGCGCACTGAATTCCAGAATGCTCTTTCAGGAGGGGGTTTCTCACGAATCGCTGTATCAGATGGAATTTGGAACGCTGATGATCACGGTGAAGGCCACCAATGTATTTTATGACATTGTACCCGACGGCGGAACCATCGATCTTACGTATCAGATCGTCATTGAAAACACCGAAGCCGGTATGATCGATTATCATCTGGACATTCGGGCAAAATAAAATGCTGCCAACAGTGAATGGAGCGTATCGATACAGATACGCTCCATTTTTCGTGCCAACAAGCTATGTAACGGGGTACGGACCCCTTGGCTCCCCCTTTGGGGGAGCTGTCACCGAAGGTGACTGAGAGCGTATTGCAGCCTAGTATACCCTCTCCGTCCTCGCTGCGCTCGGCCACCTCTCCCATAGGGAGAGGCAGGGGAAACTCGTACGGTACACCAACTGCCGCGGGAGACAGTTTGCCTTTATCCGACATTCCGGTAGTAGGTGGAGAAAGCTTCCCGGTCTTTGCTGATCAGCTCGCCGGTTTCCTTGCTGTACTTGTTCTTGTAGCTGACGGCGTAGATCACGTCTTCTCTGCTGTCGTCGTAGCCGGAAGTCATTTCAATGTAATAATCCTTTTCATCCGTACCCAGAATCCACATTTTCACAAGATCTTCGGTGGTTTCCGCTTCGATTTTCACGGGGAAGTGGAAATTGTTGCGGAACTGGAAATCGGTGGTTCCCCAGTTCACGGCGGCGTCCAGCCCCAGAGGAAGATAGGCCACCGTGGCGCCGTGGCAGGAGCGGGTGACGACCTCAAGATCGGCAAGCAGTACGCAGTTGTACAATGTGCTGGAGCCCTGACACACGCCGCCGCCGATGGCGTCGGTCAGGCGGTTGCCGGAGTAGGCGGGGGCGGGCTTGTAGCCCTTTTCCGCCGTGCGCTCGCCCAGCGTGTCGTTGTAGGAGAAGGTCTCTCCCGGCTGAACGACGACCCCGTTGAGGGCTTCGCAGAGCAGGCGCAGATTGGTATTGCGGTTTTCATTGTCGCTGTGCTTCGTCTCGCAGGAGCCGAGAACATCCCGGAAATAAACGGCATCCCCCAGAATTTCCGGCTCCACGAACGTCATGGGAACGGAGACGGTTTCACCGGGCTTGGCCTGCGCCAGCGCCGCTTTCGCCGCGTCCAGATCGAAGGAATAGCCGTAGGAGCCGGGGACGAACCGGTATTCCGTCATGTCGAGGGAATCGTCAACGGGCGCGGTGCAGATTTCATCGTAAATGGCATCCAAGTCCAGCTCCGCGGGGGCGGATTCCGCAGGGATGTCCACGGTGACGCGGTATTCTCCCGCCCGGCAGGCGGCCACGGCCTGACTGTAAGCCCTCAGAATCTGGTCACAGGCGCTGTCCACGTCCAGATGCGCTTTGGGAACGCCCACGGTCAGTTCCAACGTCTGGCAGGGGGCGCTGGGGTCGTGGTTTTCCGTGCCGAGGTCGGGGGCGTCGCCGGTGAGGGCGTAGTGGGAGTCGCTGAATTCTGTGTCAAACTCGCTGGCATAGCCCTCCAGCGCGGTGCGGATATATTCGGAGTTTGCGCTCAGATAGGGACGCAAATCCATGTCGCCGGGGAGAGAGCCGTCGGAACGACCCATGCGGTAGGCATCGTTCACGGCGGCGCGGACGTCCACCTGAACGCCAGTGTCGGCGGGGGAGAGGGTAATGGATTCCATGGGCAGCGCCACCGTCAGGTTTTCCCGATACAGCGTCTCGTCCAGAGCCGCCTGAAGGGCTTTTCTGGCCTCCCCTTTGGTCATGCCGCCAACGTCCACCCCGGCGATGGAGACGCCGTCGGCCATCCGGCAGTGATAGGGGTCGAGGGCGGGGCGGACAAGAAAGAAACCGACCGCCGCCAGCGCCAGAACCAGCACGCAGATCACAGCCACCGTGACGATTCGGCGGGAGGATACGCTTTTTTGCGGAGAATCCGCGGAAAAATGGCCGTTTGACATGGAATTTCCTCCTGAAAAAAGTCAATGCAGAAACGGAAACGTATTTTCCTCATTATACTACATTTCCCGGCAAATGCAAGGGGTGTAACAGCGGCTCTTGTGCTTCCTGCCGTTATATGGTAGAATGGGGGCAAACGTTGCAGAGGAGAGCGGATATGGAGATCAGTCAGTTTTTCATGAATGGTGATATCAAAGGTGCTATCGCGTACATGCGGGAACATGAGGAATTCAAGGACATTCTTCCTGCATATGTGGCGATATTTGAAAATAGCAAATACCGCAGGTTTGACGTACCGGACAAGTTCAACGAGATACTCCGCTTGTACCAGATCTATTACCGGGATACCTTTTACTGCGGCTTGCCGGAGGCGGAGGCCGCAGAGAAGCTGCTGGCGGGGCTGAAAGCGCTTCTGGGTATGCCCGACGCGGAGGAAGCGCTTCTGGCGGAGCGGCTTCAAGCGGTGTTTGAGGCGGAGGGCTATCATGCGCTTTTCGGGAAAACACAGGGCTATTACGGCCCCTACGTCTGGCGGGAAACGGTTCCCACTGTCTATCAGGTCGGGCTGCCGGGCGGGACGGCGGAATATCCCGTCAACATTCTCAAGGGCTTCGTGTTCCGCAGCTGGATGGATTATCTGACCTTCGGCAGGTTCGGTACGGGCGGCTGGGCTTCCCCCGACGGCACGATCAACTGCATCGAGCAGGCGTATGACTTTGAAAGCGAACGGTTTCTGGTTTCGCTCCTGAAGCACGAAGCCCAGCACACCGTAGATATGAAGCAATTCCCGGGAATCACCCCCGCAGAGCTGGAATACCGGGCAAAACTGGTGGAGCTTCACTATTCTGGCAATCTGGGGTTGCTGCAAAAGTTCCTGTCGGAAGCGGATGAAAGCAGAACCGGCGACAGCCACGCAATGGCTTCTGCAAGAATCAAATGCGAGTTCGCGGATACGAATCAGAGGTCGCTGTCCTGCGTTCAGGCGCGGGCGTTGGAACTGCTTCATGCTCACACGGACGAAATGGAAGAAAAATATGGAAAGCAAAAAACCGTGTCCAACGGCTGATTACGGTAAATCCCGCTTTATCGAATAGAAACAAACGGCGTGACCGGGAAAGGTCACGCCGTTTGCGTATGCAGATGGTTTTCTTATTCGCCGCCGGAATCTCCGCCGTTCTCCGAGGCTTCGGTAGTGGAAGGCTCGGAAGTGGATGGCGTGGTAGGCGGTGTGGTAGACGGTGCCGTGGGTGTGGTGGCAGGTTCAGTAGAGGGGGCGGTGGACGGCGTTGTGGGTACGGTCGTAGGTTCTGTCGGCTCTTCGACCCGCGCGACCACCTTGTTCACTGTCTTGTACCGGGAATTGGCGACAAAATCCTTGGAGATCAGCACGCCGGTGGCCTTGTCGTACTTGCTCTTGTACGTCTTGACCAGATAGCCGGTGGTGCCTTCCTCAATCACGTCTCCGTTCTTGTAGCCCTCAGGGTTGTCGGGCTTGAAGTCCTTGTACTCCGTCTCGGGCTTGTAGGTCTCGGAGACGACATAGCTCATTTCAACGTAATAGTCCTTCTCGTCGGTGCCGAGGATCTGCACATTGACATAGCCGCCGCTGACGTTCGCTTCGATCTTGATGGGGTAATTGGTGTTGTTGCGGAACTTGAAGTCGGGAGAGCGCCAGCTGACGGTGGCGTCCATGCCGTAATTGATATAGTTCACGGGGAAACCGTGGTTGGTGCGGGAGACAATTTCCAGATCGGCCAGCAGGGTGCTGCAATACAGCGTGGAGGAGACCTGACAGATGCCGCCGCCAACCTGATTCACCAGATCGTCGCCGGAGTAAGCCGGGGCGGACTTGTAGCCCTTCGCGGTGGTGCGTTCGCCCAAAGTGTCGTTGAAGGAGAAGGTCTCGCCGGGGTTCAGCACGACGCCGTTCAGCGCCTTACATGCCAGCTCCAGATTGGCGGTGCGGTTGGCGTTGTTACTGTGGGGCGTGCTGGTGCTGCCCAGAACATCCCGGAAGAACACGTCGTCGTCCAGAATTTCCGGGGCGACATATTCCATGGGAACGCGGACGACCTCGCCGTACTGCGCCGCACTGACCTGCTTCTGCGCCTGCACCATGTCGAACACGTAGCCGTAGGAGCCGGGGATGGCCTTGAAGGTCTGCATATTGACGGTGGCGTCCACGGGCTTTACGCAGACATCGTCGTAAATTTTCTGCAAATCGACGGCATCCGGTTCGCCCTCGGCCTGCGCGCCTTCCGCCTTTACGGTGAAAACGTTCATGCTGTAGGCGTCCAGAATCTGGTTGAACACATCATCTACGTTGAAATTTACGCCGGGAGTTCCCATTGTGATGACCAGCGTCAGCTGAGGGGCGTGTTCTTCGTCAAATTTGTCCGTCGCAAGATCGGGGACGTCGCCTTCCAGAGCGTAGGTGGTCTGGGTCAGCAGACTGCCGGCGGTTCCGGCGTAGTCCTCCAGAACGCCCTTGATATAATCCTGCTTCAGATGCAGGTAGGGCAGCAGCCCGATGATGTGGTTGCTCCTGAGGGACGCCTGATAGGCTTCCTGACGCTCGGCCTTGGTGCCGGTTCTGCCGTAGGCATAGGCGGCGTTGACGGCGGCCTTTATGTCCAGCTTCGCGCCGGTATCGCTGGGGGACAGCTGCAAGGTGGTATCGCCCAGAGTCACCACCATGGCCTGCTTCGTGTAGGTCTGGTCGGTAACAGCGCGAACGGCGGTGATGGCATCGGACTTGCTCATCCCGCCCACGTTCACACCGGCGACGGTGACATTGTTCAGAATTTTTTTGCCGTAGGGGTCGCCGGAGGCGTTGACGACGAAAATGGCAATCAGGGAAATGATCAGAACCAGCGCGGCGGCGCACAGAGCCACCATCACGGGCTTCTGGTTGTTGTCCACAAAGGAAAGAGCCTTATCAAGGAAGGACGGAGTGCCGCGCTTCGGGGGGTTCTCCTTCTCGTCCAGTGAAAAGTCCAGTTCCTCGTCGGGAACCGGGCTGTCTTCTCCGGAAAACAGATTGTTCTCTTCGCGAAACAGGCTGTCGGCCTCGGTGATAAGGTCGGCGGCCTCCGGGTCGGTGGTGTCCAGATCAGGGACGGAGGCTTGGGAGAAGATGGGGTCATCCGGCTTCGCGGGCTTCTCCTGACCGGTCAGCTGGCGGAAGCTCTTTTCGATTTCACGTTCTTCTTCCCGGTATGGCCGGGGGTTGGAAAATTTGCCTTTAGACATAGGCTGCTCCTTTTCTGAGGGAAGGTTGGATTCAACGCTATTATAACACGGAATGTCAAGGGAACCTCTGAACAAATCGGCAAGAGCTGTGAGCGCGAGATTTTTCGTCCAATCGAGGTATCGGAAACGGCGGAATACTGTATGTATTTCCCGTTTTCGATACCGAAGAGTGGGCGAAAAAGATCCGCTCACAGCCGCAGACGATTTATTCAGAGGTTCCCAAAACGTCAGCTCTGGAAAAAGCTGGTATAGTGCTCCACAAACAGCTTGCTCTGCTTCAGGCTGTCCACGCCGTTGGCGAGCTTGAAGCGGAGGGTCGGTTCCTTGGCGCTGGCGAGGAAGGTGACCCGCTGCTTGTAATCCGGGTCGGAACACAGCACGCCCACGGCTTCGAAATTCAGATTGCTCAGGGTGAACAGCACGTCTCCGGACTTCTGACGGATGTCCTTGATGCCGACCTGCCGAGCCTTTGCCCGGAGAAGGGCGATGTCGATGAGATTCAGCACGCCCTTGGGCGGCTCGCCGTAGCGATCGACGATCTCGTCCAGCAGATCGTCGGCGTCCTCCTGAGAGCGGATGGCGGCCATGCGGCGGTACAGGTCCATCCGCTCCTCGCCCCGGGAGACGTAGTCTTTGTCCACATTGGCGGTGACGTTCAGGTCGGCGGTGCATTCCGGTGCCTTGGGGGCTTCGCCCTTTTCCTCCAGAACTGCCTCGTCCAGCAGCTTGAGGTACATATCGTAACCCACGCTGGACATGTGGCCGGACTGCTCGGCGCCTAAGAGATTGCCCGCGCCCCGGATTTCCAAGTCCCGCATGGCGATTTTGAAGCCGGAGCCGAATTCGGCAAAGTCCCGGATGGCGGAAAGCCGCTTCTCGGCGACCTCGGTGAGATTCTTCTCCGGACGGTAGGTGAAATAGGCATAGGCGTGGCGGGTGGAGCGTCCTACCCGGCCGCGAAGCTGGTGGAGCTGGCTCAGGCCGAACCGGTCGGCGTTTTCGATGATGAGGGTGTTGGCGTTGGGAATGTCCAGACCGGTTTCGATGATGGTGGTGCATACCAGCACCTGAATCTCGCCCTCGGCCATGGACTGCATCACGTCTCCCAGCGCGTCCTCGCCCATCTGGCCGTGGGCGACGCCCACGCTGATGCCCGGAATCCGGCGCTTGATTGCGGCGGCGCACTGGTCGATGGTTTCCGTGCGGTTGTGGAGGTAATAGACCTGCCCGCCCCGTTCGATTTCACGGCGGATGGCGTCATCCACAATGGGTTCGCTGTATTCCATCACAAAGGTCTGCACGGGATAGCGGTCGGCGGGGGGCTGCTCGATGGTGGACATGTCCCGGATGCCGGACAGCGCCATGTTCAGCGTCCGGGGAATGGGCGTAGCGGAGAGGGTCAGCACGTCCACGCCCTTGGAAAGCTCCTTCAGCCGCTCTTTATGGCTGACGCCGAAGCGCTGCTCCTCGTCCACAATGAGCAGACCCAAATCCTTGAACTGGACGGTTTTTTGCAGCAGCTTATGGGTCCCGATGATTAAGTCAACGGAACCGGCGCGGAGCTTCTGTAAGGTCTGCTGCTGCATTTTCGGGGTGCGAAAGCGGCTGAGCACGTCGATGGTGACGGGGAAGCCCCGGAAACGCGCCACGGCGGTCTGATAATGCTGCTGGGCAAGCACCGTGGTGGGAACCAGAATCGCCACCTGCTTGCCGTCCATGACGGCCTTCATCACGGCGCGGAGGGCAACCTCGGTCTTACCGAAGCCCACGTCGCCACAGAGAAGACGGTCCATGGGGATGGGGGACTCCATGTCGTGCTTGATGTCCGCGATGCAGCGAAGCTGGTCGTCGGTCTCCGGGTAGGGGAAATTGTCCTCAAATTCCTTCTGCCATGGGGCGTCGGCGGAGAAGGCGTAGCCGGACTGGCGCTTCCGGGCGGCGTAGAGCTGGATCAGTTCGCCCGCCATGTCCTTCGCGGCTTTGCGGGCTTTGGCTTTTGTCTTCTGCCATGCGTCGGAGCCGATCTTGTTCAGCTTGACATTGCTGTCTTCCCCACCGCCGCCGATGTATTTGCTCACCAGATCCAGCTGGGTGGCGGGGACAAACAGGGTGTCGCTGCCCTGATAGGCGATTTTAATATAGTCCTTGACCGCGCCGTCCACCTTGATCTGCTCCATGGCCACGAACCGGCCAATGCCGTAATTCTCGTGAACCACCAGATCGCCGGGGGTCAGGTCGGTGAAGGAATTCAGCTTCTGGCGGTTAGTGGAGCCGGTTTTTTTCGCGGGTTTCCGCTTCGGCTCGCTCCGGGCAATCAGCTGCCCCTCCGTCAGAACGGCGATTTTGGACAGGGGATACTCCATGCCGAAGGGGAGCGTGCCCTCCGTCAGAAGGATCTGGCCGGGCTTCGGCAGGGTGGTCAGGGGGATGCACTGAAATGCGGACAGCCCCTTCTCGTGAAGCAGCTGCTGTAACAGCTCCGCCCGGCGGCGGGTGCCACAAAGCACCAGACTGCCGAACTCCATTTTCTGGTAGTGACTCAGGTCGGAGACGGCGGTGTCCAGATTGCCGCCGTAGCCGGGAAGCTGCTTGGCGGTGAGGGGGTACAGCTGCTTTGGGGGGCAGTCCTCCGGGTAGGAGGTGCCGCCGAAGGCGTCAAAATAAACGACGGTTTTCTTCCGGAGACTTTTGCAGAAGTCCTCCCACTGGCACACATAGTCGCACAGCTCGCCTGCCACAAGGCCGGCCCCCAGCATACTGTCCAGCTGCATTCCCATCTCGTCGCAGCGGCTGCGGGCGGCGCGCTGGAGATTCCCGTGGTCGCAGACGGCGACCACGGCGCCGTCCGGGATGTAATCCGCGGCGGTGGCCATTTCCGGATAGATCAGCGCCATATACCGGTCGGAAGCGGGATTGTGCAGGCCGCTTTCATACTTGTTCAGGTCTTTTTCCAGCGTGGCGATCAGCGGCTCGTTGATGTTTTTCCGCCGCTTCTGGCGGGAGATCAGGGAGGTAATATCTTTGCACAGCCCCTCCACACCGCCGGGATGAAGCCCCGGCTGAGTCTCCGCCACGGGCAGGACGGTGACGGAGGTGATGTTCTCACTGCGGCGCTGGGTCGCCGGGTCAAAGAAGCCCATGGTGTCCAGCTCGTCGCCGAAGAATTCTGCCCGCACAGGCCGGTCTTCGGCGGGGGAGAAGATGTCCAGAATGCCGCCACGGACGGCGAACTGACCCGGCCCCTCCACCATGCCGCAGCGGTTGTATCCGGCGGCGGTGAGACGGGAAGTCAGGTCTTCCACGGCGTATTCCCGGCCAACTTCCAAAGAAAAGGCGGCGGAAAGAAGCGCGGCCTTCGGCATGGTGCGCAGGCTGAGAGATTCCCACGTCATGATTTGCAGGCCGGTCTTCCCAACAGCCAGATCATACAGCTGCCGCAGGCGCTTCTGCTCCCAGCTTCTGGACACCACGGCGGCGTCGTAAAGGGTCAGATCCCGGCCGGGGAGAATGGGGGCGGTGTCCGCAAGGAAGCCCTTCAATTCCTCCTGAAGCCGCCGCGCCGCAAGATCGTCCTGACACAGCACCACCATGGGGCGGTTTAAGCTGCGGCAAAGCCCCGCGATCATGTGACTGCGGTTGATCTGGCCGATGCCGGTGACGGCGACGCTCTCGCCGTCCTGCAGAGAGGACACCATGGCGGCGTATTCGGGAATGGTTTTCAATAGAGACAGAAGCTGTTCCATAAGTTTTACCTCAAGAAGAAAAGTGCGCAACGCGGCAACGCGGAAAGGGGGATATATCCCCCTTTCCGTGATTTTGTGACAATATTTTTATGGGTGGCTGCCGTTGAACCGGTTGGCGGTCTCCGGTACGCCATTATCGATGATGCTCAGGGCGGCGTCGGCGGCGTTTTTCAGCGACACGGCCAGCGCTTTTTCCTCACTTGCCGAGAAGGTGGACAGCACCCATGCGGCAAGGTCGTATTCCGGGTTCGGCTTTGCGCCAACCCCAATCTTGACCCGGGGGAAATCCTGACTGCCCAGCTCCTGAATGATGGACTTGATGCCGTTGTGCCCGCCGGCGGAACCCTCGGCGCGAACCCGCAGCCGTCCCGGCTCCAGAGAGATGTCGTCAAACATCACGATGATCCGCTGGGGCGGAATGCCGAAGTAGGCGGAAAGCTGCAATACGGAACGCCCGGACAGGTTCATATAGGTCTGGGGCTTGAGCAGAAACAGCTTTTTCCCGCCGTAATTCACCTGCGTGTACAGACCCTGAAATTTCAGCCTGTCCACTTTGGCGTTCAGCTTTTCGGCCAGAATGTCCATTGCCCGGAAGCCGGTATTGTGCCGGGTCTTCTCGTATTCCCGTCCGGGATTGCCCAGCCCGACGATCAGCCAGCTGTCGCTGCTTTGTTTGGAAAACACGGCTCAGAACAGGTCGGCGATGGAGGTGGCGCCGTGGATGTGACCGATGGCACGGGCAAACACGGGGGCGACGTCCAGGAATTTGATCTTGTGGCTGGGGGTGTTGGCGACCTCAGGGATGGTGTTCAGCAGCACCATTTCCTTGATGGGGCTGGCCTCAATGCGGTCGTAGGCGGGGCCGGAGAGGACGCCGTGGGTGGCGCAGGCGTAAATCTCCTTCGCACCGCCGATCTCTACCAGAGCCTTGGCGGCGTTGCACAGGGAACCGGCGGTGTCCACCAGATCGTCGTACAGGATGCAGGTTTTGCCCCGGACGTCGCCGATGATGTTCATGACCTCGGAAACGTTGGCCTTGGGGCGGCGCTTGTCCACAATGGCAAGACCCATATGCACTTTGGCGGCGAAATTCCGGGCGCGGCCAACGGAGCCGACGTCGGGGGAGACGACCACAAAGTCCTCGTGGTTGTATCCACTTTCGGGGAACTTGTTCATGAAGTATTCAACGAAGGTAACGTTGCCCAGCAGGTGATCCAGCGGAATGTCGAAGAAGCCCTGGATCTGGGCGGCATGGAGGTCCATGGTCAGAATGCGGTCAGCACCGGCGGCGGTGAGCATGTTGGCCACCAGCTTGGCGGAAATGGGGTCACGGGACTTGGCCTTGCGATCCTGACGGGCGTAGCCAAAGTAGGGGATGACGGCGGTGATGCGGCCGGCGGACGCGCGGCGGCAGGCGTCGATCATGACCAGCAGCTCCATGAGATTGTCATTGACGGGCTTGCAGGTGGACTGGATGAGGAACACGTCGGCACCGCGGACGGTTTCCTCCAGGGTGACGGAAGCCTCTCCGTCGGCAAAGTGGGTCACAATGGCCTTACCCATGGGTACGCCCAGCTCTTTGCAGATGGTCTGCGCAAACTGGGGATTGGAATTGCCGCAGAAAACCTGAATGTTTTCACCGTAAGCAATCATCGGATGAATACCTCACTTTTTCTTTTTTTCTGCCCCCCGGCAACAGCCCGGACGCAAATCTACGCATCCATTATATCATCCCGGCACCGGAAAAAGCAATATGAATAAATGTGAAATAACGCCGAAAAAACAAACAAAAATCCGGGCGTTTCTGGCGAAGAAAACAGAATATTGAGATGGTGTGAAAAACGAAATTTTGTTTGAAAAATATCTTGAGAGATTTGGGGTTTTGTGATATACTAACGAGTACAGATTTTTACGCATTTGGGAGCATCATATAGTATGAACGACAAGATCATCATTCAGGGCGCGCGGGAGAACAATCTGAAAAACGTGAACCTGACCATCCCCAGAGACAAGCTGGTGGTTTTCACCGGACTTTCCGGTTCCGGCAAGTCCAGTCTGGCCTTCGATACCATTTACGCCGAGGGACAGAGACGGTATGTGGAGAGCTTAAGCTCTTACGCCCGCCAGTTCCTTGGGCAGATGGACAAGCCGGACGTGGACTCCATCGACGGCCTGTCCCCGGCCATTTCCATTGACCAGAAGACCACATCCAAGAACCCCCGTTCTACCGTGGGAACGGTGACGGAAATCTACGATTATCTCCGCCTCCTGTGGGCGCGGGTGGGCGTTCCCCACTGCCCGAAGTGCGGCAGGGAGATCCGCCGCCAGACCATTGACCAGATCGTGGACCGGGTGGAAGCGCTGGGAGAGGGGACGCGCTTTATCGTCCTGTCCCCGGTCATCCGGGGGAAAAAGGGCGAGCACAAGAAGGTGTTCGAGGATGCCCGGAAGTCCGGCTTCGCCCGTGTGCGGGTGGACGGCATTCTCTATGATTTAACCGAGGACATCCCCTGCGAGAAGAACAAAAAGCACACCATCGAGCTGGTGGTTGACCGGCTGGTGCTGAAGGACGGCCTGCGCCGCCGCCTGACGGACTCCATTGAGACGGCGTGCAGCCACTCCGGCGGCCTTGTGACCATCGAGCTGCCCGCCACCGGGGAGGAGCTGAGCTTTTCCCAGAACTACGCCTGCGAGGACTGCGGCATCAGCCTGACGGAACTGGAGCCGCGAATGTTCTCCTTCAACAACCCGGCGGGTGCCTGCCCCAGCTGCACCGGTCTGGGCTTCCAGCTCATCGCCGACGCCGATCTGGTGATTCCGGACAGGAACAAGTCCATTTTCGACGGTGCGATTCAGGCGTCCGGCTGGCAGAGCGCCCGGACGGATTCCATCTTCCGTATGTATTTTGAGGCGTTGGCGCAAAAATATCATTTTTCCCTGACGGAACCGGTGAAGAACCTGCCCGAGGACGTGATGGACGTGATCCTCTATGGCACCAAGGGGGAAAAGCTGCGCATGAGCTACAACCGGGGCAACGGTATGGGCGTGCTGGAGCAGCCCTTTGAGGGCATTCTCAACAACATTTCCCGCCGCTTCCGGGAAACGCAATCGGACGCCGCCCGGAAGGAGCTGGAGGAGTGCATGGCCACCGCGCCCTGCCCCCAGTGCCACGGCGACCGCTTATCGGAGATCGCCCGGGCGGTGACGGTGGGCGGCATCGGCATTATGGACTTTTGCCGCATGAGCGTCCGGGACGAGCTGGAATTTATGAAAAATCTTCGTCTGGAGGGCAGTATGGCCATGGTGGCCGAGCAGATCGTCAAGGAGATCAAGTCCCGCCTGCAATTCCTGACGGATGTGGGACTGAGCTACCTGACCCTGTCCCGCTCGGCGGGAACCCTTTCCGGCGGCGAGAGCCAGCGGATCCGGCTGGCCACCCAGATCGGTTCGTCCCTGATGGGCGTGCTGTATATTCTGGACGAGCCGTCCATCGGTCTGCACCAGCGGGACAACGATAAGCTGCTGGGGACGCTGAAGCACCTGCGGGATTTGGGCAACACCCTGATCGTTGTCGAGCACGACGAGGACACCATGCGCGCCGCCGATTTTATTGTAGATGTCGGTCCCGGCGCGGGCAGTCACGGCGGCGAGATCGTGGCGGCGGGAACGCTGGAGGATATCATAAACTGCCCCCGTTCCGTAACGGGACAGTACCTTTCCGGCGTGAAGAAAATCCCCGTTCCCACCACCCGGCGGGCGGGGAACGGCAATTTCCTGCGCATTCGCGGCGCACGGGAGAACAATCTGAAAAATGTGGATGTGTCAATTCCGCTGGGAACCTTCGTCTGCGTCACCGGCGTGTCCGGTTCGGGAAAGTCCAGTCTGGTCAATGAAATTCTGAACAAGACCCTGCTTGCCACGCTGAACCATGCCCGTACCCGTCCCGGTCTCTGTGACGGCATTGACGGCATGGAGTATCTGGACAAGGTCATCGACATCGACCAAAGCCCCATCGGCAGGACGCCCCGAAGCAACCCCGCCACCTACACGGGGCTGTTCAACGATATCCGGGACCTGTTCGCGTCCACCAACGAGGCGAAGATCCGGGGCTATGGGCCGGGACGGTTCAGCTTCAACGTCAAGGGCGGCCGGTGCGAAGCCTGCTGCGGCGACGGCCTTGTGAAGATCGAAATGCACTTTCTGGCGGACGTTTACGTTCCATGTGAGGTCTGTCACGGCGCGCGGTACAACCGGGAGACGCTGGAAGTCCACTACAAGGGGAAAAACATCGCTCAGGTGCTGGACATGACCGCGGAGGAAGCGGTGGATTTCTTCGAGAATCTGCCGAAGATCCGCAGAAAAGCCCAGACTCTGATGGAGGTCGGCCTTGGCTATGTAAAGCTGGGGCAGTCCAGCACGACCCTCTCCGGCGGCGAAGCCCAGCGGGTGAAGCTGGCGACGGAGCTGGCGCGGGTCTCCACGGGAAAGACCATCTATATTCTGGACGAGCCGACCACCGGTCTTCACGCCGCCGACGTGCATAAGCTCATTGAGGTTTTGCAGCGGCTGGTGGAGGCGGGGAACACCGTTCTGGTCATTGAGCACAATCTGGACGTCATCAAGACGGCGGACTATCTGATCGACCTCGGCCCCGAGGGCGGCGACGGCGGCGGAACGCTGGTCGCGTCCGGCACGCCGGAGGAAGTGGCGCAGATTCCCGAAAGCTATACGGGACAGTATCTCAAGTCTTATTTGTAAAAACATTGTCCGGTCTGCTTAGCAGACCGGACGGGGAAATCATTCATACAGCTCTGTGGGAAGGCACTCGGAAAGCTCGATCAGCCCGTGATCCCGCTCTCCGGCGTAGTCCACCCGCAGGACGTTGGAGCGAAGCGTTGCCTGCTTGCTCTGACGGATGGACATGGTCATGGTGATTCTGGTACCCACACCTTCCGGCTGGTCGATGAGGACGGCGCCCCCGTGGTGGGCGGCGGCGGTGCGGATGAGCACCATGCCGAGGCCGATGCCGTACCGGCTGTCCTCCAGAGCGGGCTGGCGGAGATACCGGGAGAAGACGCTGCTGCGGACGCTCTGGGCAATGCCGGAGCCGCTGTCCGTCACGCTCAGGCGGAGCATCCGGCCGCTGCGGGTCAGCTTGGCCGTGACAGTCCCGCCCTTCGGGGTGAATTTGATGGCGTTGGACAGGATGTTCAGAACCGCCCGTTCCAGCTGTTCCCGGTCGGCAAGACCGTAGATTGGCTGGTCAGGCCCCTCGTAGGTCAGGGTGATGCCGGTGTGAGAGACAAGGGTCTCCGCCTTTTCAAAGAATTCGGCGAACAGCGCCGGAATGTCCACCGTTTCCTGGTGGGAGACGGCGGCGCAGCGCTCGGCGTCGGACATATTCCCGATGATCCGGAGGATCTGGAACAGTCCCCGGTTCAGGCGGGCGACCTGCTCTGCCGTCCGGGGACTGCTCTCCGCAGCGCAGAGGGGGAACAGGCTGTCGGCGGTGATCATCACGTTGGTCAGCGGCTCCCGCAGCTCCCGGGCGGCCAGCGCCATGGAGCGAAGCTCGCCGTTGTCCGATTCCTGTTCCAGCAGGAATACATCAATGTCGTCCACCCGTGTGACCGACGCGCCGCAGCTGTGGGAGGACAGGTTCAGCGTCAGATACAGACACCCGCCGGTGAACGCGGCGTACTCCTCCGAGCCTGTCAGAAGCAGCGGGCGGACATCCGTGCCGGGGGTGATGAAAAGGCTCTCGGCGGCCTGATTGACCTTGATGATCTGATTTTCTTTTACGCAGAAGCCGGGGCGGATCACCAGATCCAGCATTCCCAGCGTATCTTTCTTTTCTTCCATGACGATCCTCCTAGCAGTCCTATCATGCGCAGAATGGGTGAAAACTTTCCCGGCAAGATTCGACGTTTTTTTCATTTCTCATTCTAGCGGAAACGGGACAAAATAGCAAGGGGTAAGAACTACGAGGTGAAAAATATGTCGATTCATGACGGACACCGCCAGCGGCTGAAGCAGCGCTTTCTGGAGGAAGGGCTGGAGAGCTTCACGGACATTCAGGTGCTGGAGCTGCTGCTGTTTTTCAGTGTTCCCCGGCAGGACACCAACCCCATCGCCCATGCGCTGCTCGACCATTTCGGCAGCCTGTATCAGGTATTGGAAGCACCGGTGGAGGAACTGCGGAAGGTCAAGGGCGTGGGCGAACAGTCGGCACTGCTGCTCAGCCTCATGAACGACGTGGCGCGGTACTATCAGGTTGACCGGACCATGCGGGAGAAAATTCTGCCCACGGTGCAGGCCTGCGGGGAATATCTGGTGCCGTTCTTCTTCGGACGGAACGTGGAAACGGTGTTTCTGCTGTGCCTGGACGCCAAATGCAAGGTGCTGTGCTGCAAGGAGGTCGGGCAGGGGAGCGTGAACTCAGCGGGGATATCCGTGCGGAAGATCGTGGAGACGGCCTTGGCTGCCAACGCTACCACAGTGGTTCTGGCGCACAACCATCCCAGCGGCATCGCGGTGCCCTCCAGCGAGGACGTGCAGACCACCTGCCGGGTGGCCATGGCCTTAAACGCGGTGGAAATTCAGCTGGCCGACCACATCGTGGTGGCGGACGGGGACTATGTCTCCATGGTGCAGTCGGGCTACCGGCTGGATGAAGGGAGTTATTATGGACAAATTCAAACTGGTATCGGACTATAAGCCATCCGGCGACCAGCCGGAGGCCATCAGCGCCCTGGTCAACGGCGTGAACTGGGGACTGCGGGAGCAGACGCTGCTGGGAGTCACCGGCTCCGGCAAGACCTTTACCATGGCCTCGGTCATTGAAAAGCTGAACCGCCCGACGCTGGTGCTGGCGCACAATAAGACGCTGGCCGCTCAGCTCTGTTCGGAATTCCGGGAGTTTTTCCCGGAAAACGCGGTGGAATACTTTATTTCCTACTACGATTACTACCAGCCGGAAGCCTACATCGCCCACACGGACACCTACATCGAAAAGGACGCTTCCGTAAACGAGGAGATCGACCGTCTCCGCCACTCGGCGACTTCCGCGCTGTTTGAGCGGCGGGACGTGATTGTGGTCTCCTCGGTCAGCTGCCTGTACGGCCTGGGCGACCCCATCGATTATAAGAGCATGGTCATTTCCCTGCGGGTGGGACAGGAGTACCCCCTGGACAATGTGCTGAAAAAGCTGACGGAAATCCGCTATGAGCGGAACGATCTGGACTTCTCCCGGAACAAGTTCCGCCTTCGGGGGGACACGCTGGAAATCTATCCCGCATACTGGTCGGGACGTGCCATCCGGGTGGAGTTTTTCGGAGACGAGGTGGACAGGATCAGCGAGATCAACGCCGTTTCCGGCATTGCGGAGCGGTATGTTGACCACGTGGCCATCTATCCCGCCAGCCATTACGTTGCTTCCAAGGAGAAATTGCAGCGGGCAATGGTGGAAATTCAGCGGGAGTGCGACGATCAGGTGGCCTTCTTCCGCGCCCACGACAAGCTCATCGAAGCCCAGCGCATCGCCCAGCGGACGGCCTATGACTTGGAAATGCTGACGGAGATCGGCTTCTGCAACGGCATCGAGAACTATTCCCGTGTAATTCAGGGGCGGGCGCCGGGGACACCGCCCACCACGCTGCTGGACTATTTCCCCAAGGACTATCTCATGTTTATCGACGAGAGCCACGTGACCCTGCCCCAGTGCCGCGCCATGTATGCCGGAGACCGGAGCCGGAAGGACGCGCTGGTGAATTACGGCTTCCGCCTGCCCTCGGCCTACGATAACCGCCCCCTGAACTTTACGGAGTTCGACCGGAAGATCAATCAGGTGATTTACGTCTCCGCCACTCCCGGCGATTATGAGCGCACCCGTTCCGGCCAGACGGTGGAGCAGGTCATCCGTCCCACCGGACTGCTGGATCCGGAGGTGGAGGTGCGTCCTATTGAGGGGCAGATCGACGACCTGATTGGGGAGATCAACGCCCGCACCGCCAGAAACGAGCGTGTTCTGGTGACGACCCTGACCAAGAAGATGGCGGAGGACTTGACGGTATACCTGCAAAAGGCGGGTATCAAGGTGCGCTATATGCACTCGGACATCGGCGCGATGGAACGGATGGAGATCATCCGGGATATGCGGATGGGAAAATTCGATGTGCTGGTGGGCATCAACCTTCTGCGTGAGGGACTCGACTTGCCGGAGGTCAGTCTGGTGGCCATTCTGGACGCGGACAAGGAGGGCTTCCTGCGAAGCGAGACCAGTCTCATTCAGACCATCGGCCGCGCCGCCCGGAACGCCGGGGGCAGGGTCATCATGTACGCCGACTCGGTCACCCCCGCCATGCGTGCGGCCATCGACGAGACAGCCCGCCGCCGGGAGATTCAGGATGCCTACAACAAAGCCCATGGGATCGTCCCGAAGACCATCATCAAGTCTGTGCGGGACCTGATCGAGATTTCGTCTCCCACCGCCGAACGCAAGGGCAGAACCGGCGTGAAGATGACCAAGGTGGAGAAGGAAAAGGAGATCGCCCGTCTGGAGAAGCAGATGAAGGAAGCGGCGAAGATGATGGAATACGAGTACGCCGCCGTACTGCGTGACCAGATCATCGAACTGCGTGGGAATGGAACGTAATCATTAAGAGCTGAAAAGCCGCCGTTTTGCAAAAACGGCGGCTTTTGCAGTATCGCAAAAACAGTAATATTTTGGTAAACACACGGGCACGGTACTGTGCTATAATGACGAAAACGCCAGATGGAGGGGATTCCATGAGCAATAAAATCCTGATTATCGAAGACGACACGGCCATCGCCCAGGTGCTTCGGCTGAATCTGGAATGCGCGGACTACACCGTGACCGCTTTTGATAACGGCCTTGCCGCGTGGAATGCGCTGGCAGCAGACCGCGACTACGATCTGGCGCTGCTGGACATGATGCTGCCGGGGGTGGACGGCTTTACCTTGCTGCCGAAGCTACAGGAATACGGAATCCCCGTCATCTGCCTGACCGCCATGAACGACGCCCAACATGAGGTGCAGGGACTGCGGGGCGGCGCGGAGGATTACATCGCCAAGCCCTTCGATATGCTCGCCCTGATGGTGCGCATGGAAAAGGTGCTCAGACGCAGCGGGAAATTCAACGAAATCTACCATTTCCGGGACCTGACGCTGGACAACGGCAACCGCCGCTTAAGCAGGAGTGGGGAGGAGATCCCCCTGCCGCCGCTGGAATTTGACGTGCTGGCGGTGCTGATGAAGAACAAGAACCGCACGGTTTCCCGGGAGCGCATTCTGAACGAGATCTGGGGGCAGGACTATTTCGGGGACATCCGCACCGTGGACGTCCGCATTGCCAATCTCAGGAAAAAGCTGAACCTGTCCGAGGAAATCCGCACCATCTCAAAGGCCGGTTACCGGTTGGAGGAACGATGAAGCTGAAAACAAAACTGACAATTCTCTGCGCGGCGCTGCTGCTTGCCGTGGCGGTGAGCCTGACGGCGGCCATGCTCTGGCAGGTGCGGGAGCAGTCTTATGGAGCCCTTCTCCAAAGTACGGAGGAAACCCTGAATGATCTGGTGGATGATTTCGGGACAGCCGTCTACCGCAGTTCCACTGACGGCCTTGACTCGCTTTCCCGGAAAGTGCTGCTGACCTACTGCTTCCGTTCCTGCAGCGTGCCGGGAAGCGCCCTCACAGTCAATGGGGAGTGCCTGAGCGCGTCCGCCCAGATCGACCCGGAACGCTATCTGGATGTCCATTACGGCGGTACGCAATCAGCCAGAGCCTGCGCGGGCGGCAGGCATTTTCTGATTCTGGGCAGGGTCACGGATGTCTGGGGGATGGATTGCAGCGTGTATCTGGCGGCGGACGCCACCTACATATATTCCCAGCTCTGGCAGCTCAGCGGGCGCTTTGCGCTGCTGGCGCTGTCCATTGGCCTTTTGGGGCTTGGGGCGGTTTACTGGATGATCTCCCGGACGCTTTGCCCGCTGTCCCGGCTTTCGGAAGCCGCCGGCAGCATCGCGGACGGGAATTACAGCCAGCGCGTCCCTGTCGTTTCTCAGGACGAAGTGGGCACTCTGGCGGGGGATTTCAACCGGATGGCGCTGGCGGTGGAGACCCACGTGGACACTCTTCGGGAACAGAACGAGCGGCAGAAGCTCTTTGTCGGCGCGGTCACCCACGAGCTGAAAACACCCCTGACGTCTCTGCTCCTGAACGTGAACACTCTGCGAAATGTCTACCTTCCCGAAGAAAAGCAGGAAGCGCTGCTCACCAGTATGGACGCCCAGCTCCACTGGCTGGAAACCATGGTCAGAAAGCTGCTGACGCTGCTTTCCATGAAAAAGAACGCGAAGATAGCGCCGGTGTCCGTGCCGGAACTGCTGACACAGGTGCGGGAGCTGACCCGACCGATCATGGAAAAGTACGGAACGTCTCTGGAAATCACCTGCAACGGGGACATTCTGCCCGTGGACAAGGACTTGATGTGCATTGCCCTTGTCAATCTCGTGGAAAACAGCGCCAAGGCATCCGCACCGGGGCAGACCATCCGGATTCAGGCGTCGGAGATGGGCTTCACCGTCGCCGACCATGGCCGGGGCATCCCCGAAAAAGATCTGCAAAGAGTGACCGACCCCTTCTACATGGGCGACCCCTCCCGAAGCAAGGCAAACGGCGGCTTCGGTCTGGGGCTGGCGCTGGTGCGGGAGATTGCCGCCGTCCACGGCGGAACGCTGACGCTGGAAAGCACTGTTGGCGAGGGGACGACCGCCCGAATCGTCATCGGTAATCAAACGGTAACGTGCCGGTAAACTCTTTTGATTCTGGCTATGGTATTCTGGAACCATCCAAAGAAAGGAAGTGTTACCATGAAAAAAATAGTTCGTTTTGCCGCCTTCACGCTGGCGCTTGCCATGCTGCCCGGATGCGGCAAAGGCCGGACGCCCGCCGAACCCACCACCGTCAATCAGGCGATGCTGCTTGAGCAGAGCGCCAAAGAGCAGACGGAGTACACCTTCCCGGAAAAATTCACCGGGGACTGGGTCAGTCAGGAGGGAAGACTTACCATCCACGCCGATGCGCAGGTGGTGGCGGAGTTGGGGACGGTGCTTCCCACCGCCACCGTGACGCCCCGGGATTTTACGCAGGAGGATGTGGACACCCTACTGTGGGTGCTTTTGAAGGGACAGCCGCTCTACAGCACTGTCATGACGAAGCAGGAGTGTCAGGATTCCATTGATTATGTCAACTCCCCCGAATGGCACGCCGACCCGGACGCCCCGGAACAGACGCCGGAGCAGCTGGAAGCGCGCCGTCAGGAGATCATCGCCTATTACACTGCGGAAATGGCAAAAGCACCGGAGGAAAAGCCCATCATCCACGGCTTTGAGGATTCCGGAACGCCCAATGAGGTCAGCGGCGATGCCACCGTGGATGGAGCCAAGTACGAAATCAACATCATGAACCGCTTCGGCGGGGACTGGACGAACGCGACAATTGTCAACAGCGACTTTAAGTATTACCGCAGCACCGACTGGGGCAGCATTTCCAAAGAGGACGCCATTGCCAGGGCGGATGAGGTGATGCGGGAGCTTGGGCTGGGCGATATGGTTCTGGCCGACGCGCAGACGCCCAGAGAGGGCGAACGGAAGGGCACATGGGAGCTTTACTATACCCCCAGCGTAAACGGCGTGCCCATTCCCGGCATCCGGGAGGATCGTGTGTTCAGCGATCCAGCCATCGGAGAGGATCATCAGTACTGGACTTACCGCTGCTCAGAGGAAACCAATGCGGATACCGTTTCATGGTACATGGAAAGCGTCTGGATCACGGTGGGAAGGGACGGCATTCTTTCCTTCGAGTGGGATTCTCCCAGCGCTGAGCCAGTCATCAAGGAAACACAGACCGCCCTTATGCCCTTTGAAGACATTGCGTCCATCGCAAACACCATGCTGCCCGTGGTGGTCATCGGCCCGTCGGAAGCCCGCAGTCTTGTGGAGATCGACAAGATCAACGGCGACGAGACATACATGGACGTGGAGATTACGAAGGTTTCCCTGTCGCTGATGCGCATCCGGGATAAAGGCTCCTTGCAGGGGACGATCGTTCCCGTGTGGGATTTCTGGGGAACGTGGGACTGGTATGAGCCCGGAGACAACGCCTCGGAGTCCATGAAAAAGGGCGCGACCTATGTGACCCAGCCCATGCTGACCCTGAACGCCATCGACGGCAACGTCGTCAGCCGGATGTTTGGCTACTGACCGTTGGGAGAAAAGAGCCGGGAGCAGTCCAAAATGGGCTGCTCCCGGTGATTTTTTGCAAAGGTCAGGACATCTTGGAAATATCCGTCCCGAAATACTTGACCGACAGCTCGGTCAATGTTCCGTCAGCGTCCAGCTCTGCCAGTGCCTGATTGATAGCGGCCAGCAGCGTTGCCGTGTCGGCGCTCTTGCGGACGGGGATGGCGACCTGCTCCACATCGTCGGAATAGGCCGCAATTTTGATGTTGGCTTCGGGATGGGCTTTCTGGTAGTCCGCGAAGACCACTTCCGCGTTCAGCGCCGCGTCGATCCGACCGGCCAGCAGCAGCGGGATTCCGATGGTGAATTTGGGATGCTTCGTCTTGTGGCGCACTGTGTACATACCCAGCAAACTGCCCACGCTTCCGCCCAGCACCGCAACGGTCATCAGGGTCACTAGAAAACGGGCGGATTCCGTTCACACAGAATCCGCCTGTTTTATTACGCAATTATTCCCGGAAATTTTGCCATCACCACGATGGCGGCGATGATCTGAAGCGCCAGAAGCAGCGGGATTCCGATGGTGAATTTGGGATGCTTCGTCTTGTGGCGCACTGTGTACATACCCAGCAAACTGCCCACGCTTCCGCCCAGCGCCGCAACGGTCATCAGGGTCGCTTCCGGAATGCGCCAGAGTTTTTTCTTTGCCTTGTGCTTGTCCGCAAGCATAAGCACAAAACCGGCCGCATTGATTGTAACGAGGTAAAGAAGGAGAAGATCTTTCATACTGATTTCCTTTCGGGAGGGATTTTTGTGAAAAAGCTTTGGATTTTACTGGCGCTGGCGTCGCTTCTGTGCGGCTGTACTTCGGAGGAAACGCTGGAAACAATTTCAGACGACATCGTTCAGCCCGTGATGGCGCAGCCGGGGGAAATTTCCGTCCGCCTGCCGGACAACGCCGTGGCGCCGGTGCTGGAAAGCGACTCGGAGCAGGTCTACCTCAGCGAGGACTATGAGATCATCGTCGAGACCGTCGGCGGCGGGGACTTAAGCGCCACCATTCAGCGGATCTCCGGCTACACCCCGGACAATCTGACGGTGATGGAAACGGCGCAGGATGGGGCAAAGCGGTATGACTTCGTCTGGGCATCGGCGGGGGAGAACGGCGACCAGCTGGGCAGGGCGGTGATTCTGGACGACGGGAACTACCATTACTGTCTGTCCGTTCTCCGGGACGCGGACACCACGGAAAAGTCCCAGATCGTGTGGCGGGACGTGTTTGACTCATTCAAGCTGATCTGAATACTGCGCCATGGCTTCCCGGCACATCTGGACGCAGGCATCGGCCACGCTTTGGGGATACAAAATTTTCGCCTTGCCGCCGAAGCCGATGACCCAGCTTAAGAACATGGGGGACACCGCCACGTTGACGGTAAAGACAAAATGATCGTCCCCGTCCGGAATTAAAAGAATGTCCTTGCCGAAGCGGTCTACCACTACGTTGATCAGACTCCGGTCGAAGCGCAGCTTCACGGCGGTTTCCTCCCCGGAGAACATCTGAAACAGCCGGGAAGCATGTTCCGCCAATGCCTTGCCCGTCAGTTCCGGGCAGGGGGTGCGGCTTTCCCCCGTCAGGCGGATATTGCTCATGCGGTCAAGGCGGTAGGAGGTCACGCCGTGACGCAGAGAATGGGCGAGCAGATAGCAGTTTTCATTGTCCTGACACAATCCGTAGGGGCTTGCCTGATAGCTTTTGTCCCGGTATTTCCGTATGCCGCCCAAGTCCCAGTCAAAATACCGGAAGGTGATCTGCTTATTCTGGGCGATGGCCTCCTGAACGGCGTCCACGTTGAAGTAAATGGATTCGTTCATGCTTTTGACCCGCCCGGAAACCAGCACGTCCCGGCGCATGAGCCTTGCGTCGTGGACGCTGCACTGGCTGCACAGCTTTTCGATCAGCTCCCGGGACTTTTTCTCCGTGAGGAACCGGCTGGACTGGACGGCGTCGATGAGCAGCTTCAGTTCCGGCAGCTCAAAATTCCGGGAGGCGATGTAGTAGCCGCCGTTCTTTCCAGGGACGGAGAGAATGTCCACGCCGTAATCCTGCAGGGCCGCGATGTCCGAGTAGACGGTCTTGCGGTCGCAGACAATATCGTGCTCTTCCAGCATGGAAAGAAGCTCCGACGTTCTCACCGGGTGATCCTGGTGAGAATTTTTTTGCAGGTAGTCGAGGATGTACAGGATTTTCAGCTTCTGATTGTCTGACTTGGGCATGAGAATTCCTCCCGGCGGTTATTCCTGACATTATAGCACATCTGCGCTGCCGGGGGAAAGAGAAAATTTGCTTTTTCCCGTGGAATATGCTATAATACCCAAAAAGGAGTGAGTGTTTTGGGTTATTTTGGCTGTCATCTTTCCGCATCCGGCGGAAACGCGGCGATGGTGAAGACCGCGCTGTCCATTGGAGCGAATACCTTCGCGTTTTTTACCCGGAATCCCCGGGGCAGCAAGGCCAAGCCGGAGGACCCGGCGGACACGGCAGAAGCGGCCGCCATGCTGGAAGAAAATCACTTTGGCAAACTGGTCGCCCACGGGGCGTATACCATGAATCTCTGCACTTCCGACGCGGACGCCAGAGCTTTTGCCGCGGGGATTCTGGAGGACGATCTGCGGCGCATGGCGGCGCTTCCCGGAAATTTCTACAATTTCCACCCCGGCAGCCATGTGGGGCAGGGGACGCAGGCGGGAATCGACTACATTGCTGCCGCCCTGAAAAACGCCCTGCGCCACGACTATCCGGTGACGGTGCTGCTGGAAACCATGGCGGGGAAGGGCAGCGAGATCGGCGGACGGTTTGAGGAATTAAAGGACATCCTGGACGCCGTGGGAAGTGAAAATGTGGGGGTATGCCTGGACACCTGTCACGTCTACGACGGCGGCTACGACATCGTGAATGACCTGGACGGCGTGCTGGCGGAATTTGACCGGGTGATCGGCCTTGACAGGCTGCACGCTCTGCACCTGAACGACAGCAAGAACCCCTTTGCCAGCCACAAAGACCGCCATGAATGCCTGGGAAAGGGCAGCCTGGGGCTGGAAACCTTCCGGCGGATTGTGAATCACCCGCGGCTTAAGGACAAGCCCATGATTCTGGAAACGCCCAACGAGCTGCCCGGCTACGCCGGGGAAATCAAAATTCTGCGGGAAATGGAAGCTTAAGGCAACACTGCGGCTCGCCTTAAGAAAATGTTCATTTGACATCTGAACGAAAATGTGTCATTTTATTAAACATAAGAATTACCCGAAGAAAGGAGGGTGATGGTATGCAGAATATTCTGGAATCCCTGACGCTGGCACAGGAAAACTACGCAGGCTCCTATATGGGGATTCTGCGCTATACCGTACCGATACTCAGCGCCATACTGCTTCTGCGCTGCGTCCTGCCCCTGCTGACCTTCCGGCGGGAGCCGGAGATCTGGGCGTGGCTGAACATGACCGACGGCAGTCAAATCCCCATCACCCATTGGGAGAACGTCATCGGCCGGAGCAAATCCAGCGACGTGACCATCGACTTTCCCACCGTGTCCCGGAACCATGCGGTCCTGACCCGGTACGACGACGGCAGCTGGACGATCACGGATGCCGGTTCCAAGGACGGAACCCTGGTCAACGGCAGGAAGGTGCAGATCTGCGCCTTAAAGCCCAAAGACCGTATCTCCATCGGCGGCGTGGAAATGCAGCTCCAGCCCATTACGGAGCATCAGGAGGCGCGCCAGGCGGAGCTTCGCACCAAGGCCGCCAGCGGCTGGGACAGCGTGGCGAATCTGATGGTGCTGTCCATCTTGCAGTGCCTGATGCTGCTGGGCTTCCTGCTGGGCGGGGAGCAGGAGACGATCGCCAGCGTTCTCATGGGCTTCGGCGGCATTTTCCTGAGCCAGTGGCTGCTGTACATTTTCTACTGCATGATCCGCCGGAAGTCCTTTGAGGTGGAGACCATGGCGTTCTTCCTGTGTACCATGGGTATGGCCGCCATCGCCACGGTAAAGCCGGGGGAGACCATGAAGCAGCTTGCCGCCATGGCGCTGGGCGTGGTGACGTTTCTCATCATCGGCTGGTCACTGCGGGATCTGGAACGGGCGAAGGTCGTCCGGTATCTGGCCACGGTGGCGGGCGTGGGCTTTTTGATGGTGACGCTGGTGTTCGGCACCGAATATTACGGCGCGAAAAACTGGCTGGTCATCGGCGGCCTGTCCTTGCAGCCGTCGGAGCTGAGCAAGGTCTGCTTCGTCTATGCCGGCGCGTCCACCATGGACAGAATCATGAGTAAGCGGAATATTTACATTTTTATCGCCTATTCCATTCTCATCTGCGGCCTGCTTGCCCTGATGAACGACTTCGGCACGGCGCTGATTTTCTTCTGCGCCTTCCTTGTGATCGCCTATCTTCGTTCCGGCAGTATGGGCACCGTGGCGCTGGCCGTTACGGCGCTGATCTTTGCCGGAGTGCTGGCATTGAAGATCGCGCCCAACGCTCTGCGTCGGTTTTCCGTGTGGCGGCATGTGTGGGACGATCCACTGAACGCCGGTTACCAGCAGGTTCAGGCGCTGATGTGCGTGGCCTCCGGCGGCCTGTTCGGTCTGGGGCCGGGACAGGGCTTCCTGAAACACGTGTTCGCGGCGGATTCCGACATCGCCTTTGCCACCATCTCCGAGGAATGGGGGCTGATCGTGGCGGTGATGATGGTGCTGTGCGTGGCGGCCTACGGCTTCTTTGCCATCCGTACCGCACGGGTCGCACGAAGCAGCTTCTATTCCATCGGCTCCTGCACCGCCGCCAGCATTCTGGTCATTCAGACCATTCTGAACTGTCTCGGCACGCTGGATATTCTGCCCTTCACCGGCGTGACCTTCCCGTTTCTGAGCAACGGCGGCACCAGCATGGTTGGCGCCTGGGGGCTGCTGGCCTTCGTCAAGGCGGCGGACACCCGTCAGAATGCCAGCTTTGCCGTCCGCCTGAACAAGAAGGGAGCGTGAGCGGATGAACCGCGTAACCAAAAGAACCTGGATCATGGGCTTGTTCCTGGCTGTGCTTCTGGGGGGCATGATGTTCTTCCTGTGGGAGTACGTGACCCAGGCGGGGGAATGGGTGACCTTTCCCGGCTCCCCCCATGTGTATAACAACGCCAACATCGGCTGCGGCACGGTGACCGACCGTTCCGGGAACGTGCTGCTGGACATTACCGAGGAGCGCACCTATTCCTCTGATGCCGCAACCCGCCAGTCCACGCTCCACTGGCTGGGCGACCGGAAGGGCTACATCAGCGCCTCCGCCGTCTCCCACTACGCGGGGAAAATGGCGGGCTTCGACCTGGTCAGCGGCGTATACGACAGCAGCGGCGAGGGGGGCGAGATGACCCTGACGCTGTCGGCGAGGGTGCAGAACGCGGCGCTGGACGCCATGGCGGGGAGAAAAGGCACCATCGGCGTGTACAACTACAAAACGGGAGAGATCCTCTGCGCTCTGACCACGCCCACCTACGACCCGGATAATGTGCCGGACATCGCCTCGGACACCTCCGGGCAGTATGACGGCGTGTACCTGAACCGCTTCTTACAATCGACCTACGTTCCCGGCTCCATTTTCAAGGTGGTCACCACTGCCGCGGCGCTGGACTGCGTCCCGGACATTCTGGACAAGACCTTCACCTGCTATGGCGCTTACGAGTACGGCACGGAAAAGGTGACCTGTGAAAAAGCCCACGGTACCCTGACCCTGAAAACCGCTCTCGCCAATTCCTGCAACTGCTCCTTCGCCCAGATCGCGGAGCTGGTGGGGAAGAAGAACATGGTAAAGTACGTGGAGCAGTTCGGCGTCACGGACAGCCTGAGTTTTGACGGCGTCACCACCGCCGAGGGCAACTACGACATTTCCAACACCGCCCCGGTGTCCTTCGCGTGGAGCTGCATCGGCCAGCACACCGACCTGATTAACCCCGCCCGCTACATGACCTTCATGGGCGCCATCGCGGGGGGCGGCGTGGGCGCGGAGCCGTATCTGGTGTCGGAGGTTCGCAGCGGCGAAGAGCTGACCTACGAGGCAAAAACGAAAACCACCGGCCGCATCATGTCTCAGGACGTGGCCGATCAGGTCAGGGCGTACATGCGCAACAATGTGCAGAGCGTCTACGGCGACTGGAATTTTAACGGCATGAACGTCTGCGCCAAGTCCGGCACCAGCCAGCTGGGCGGCGGACAGAAATCCAACGCCATGTTCGCGGGCTTCGTGGAGGACGAGCAGTACCCCCTGGCCTTCATCGTGGTGGTGGAGAACGGCGGCTACGGCAGCGCCACCTGCGTGCCGGTTCTGAGCAAGGTTCTCGCCGCCTGCAAGTCCGTCCTGGACGGGGAATAATGTCTTGGGGAACCCCTGAGGAAATCGCCTCTTACCGGCGGCGATTTCATCGGAGGTTCCCTTGTGCGTTATACACAAAAAAGGCGAAAAAACGCAAAAGATTCTGTAATCTTTTCCTCGTTGACAAATGTCTTTCTGTGGGATACAATATGCTAAAATTCTTCGGGAGGTACATGACGATGACGGCACGGTTTTCTACCACTTACAGCTCTACCCGCTGCGCGATGGCAGCGGCATGTTCCTCTGCGCGAATTAGCCCCATTCTGGACACTGCCATGATTCTGGCGGTGTCCATTTGCGTTGTACGACTGCTGCTGGCAGCAGCGGCGTGACCGGGGCTTCACATGGTATGAAGAAGCGGTTACGCCCTGGGCGAACCGCTTTTTTATAGTAAGAAATGAAAAAGGAGAACACTATCATGAAAAAAGTACTTGCTATGCTGATGGCTGCTCTGATGGTAGCCGCAATGTTCACCGGATGCTCCTCCAGCAAGCCCGCGACGGAGACCACCGCCGCTGCTGCTGCCGGTACCGTTAAGATCGGTATGTCCGGCCCTCTGACCGGCGGTGCTTCCGCTTACGGCTTGGCTGTTAAGGCCGGCATGGAAGTGGCAGTTGAAGAGATCAACGCCAAGGGCGGCCTGCAGATCGAGTTCAACGCCCAGGACGACGAGGCCGACGGCGAGAAGGCTGTGTCCGCTTACAACGTCCTGAAGGACTGGGGTATGCAGGTCATGGCCGGTCAGGTCACCACCGGTTCTGCTCTGGCCGTAGCTCCCGAGTCCACTGCCGACAACATGTTCAATCTGACCCCCTCCGCCTCCGCTGAGTCTCTGGCTCTGTCCGGTGCCAACATCTTCCAGATGTGCTTCACCGACCCCAACCAGGGCGCTTCCGCCGCTGAGCTGGTTTCCACCAAGGCGCTGGGTACCAAGGTCGGCGTGATCTACGATTCCTCCGACGACTACTCCTCCGGCCTGTACAAGGGCTTCTCCGACAAGGCCGCTGAGCTTGGTCTGGAGATCGTTGCCACCACTTCCTTCACCGCCGACAACAAGGCTGACCTGTCCACTCAGGTGACCCAGTGCCAGGATGCCGGTGCGGATCTGGTGTTCCTGCCCATCTACTACACCGAGGCTGCTCAGATCCTGTCCTACGCCAACAAGATCGGCTACGCGCCCAAGTTCTTCGGCTGCGACGGCATGGACGGCATCCTGACCGTGGAAGGCTTCGACACCTCTCTGGCCGAGGGTCTGGCTCTGATGACCCCCTTCGATGCCAACGCTTCCGATGAGGCGACCCAGTCCTTCGTTGCCAAGTTCAAGGAGAAGATGGATGGTCTGGTTCCCAACCAGTTCGCCGCTGACGGCTATGACGTCATCTACGCCCTGTACAACGCCATGACCGCCGCCGGTATCACTGGCAGCGAATCCGCTTCCGAAATCTGCACCGCTCTGGAGGCTCAGTTCGCCACCATGACCATTGACGGCCTGACCGGCACCGGCATGCACTGGGACGAGAACGGCATGATCTCCAAGGCGCCCGCCGCCGTGGTGATCGAGAACGGTGTTTACGTTCCCATGGGCTAAAGATAGTCAGGAAAAATGATTCCCTCAAAGGGGATGGGGCGGTTTGCGCCCCATCCCCTAACGAGGTATCATCCATCAGCAGTCTATGAAAACCTCGTTGGCGGACGGGGCTTTCATAGACTGTTGAGTAAAAAAGGAAACTCTGATTAAATCGCCTTCGGCTGTGAGCGGATCTTTTCCGTCCACTCTTCGGTATCGAAAACGGGAAATATAGCGCAGTCGTTGCCGGCATAAGCCGGCTTACGGATGCGGCATACCCCTTGCGGGTACACAAAGTATTCCACCGCTTTCGATACCTTGATTGGCCGAAAAATCTCTCGCTTACAGCTCTCGCCGATTTAACCAGAGCTTCCTAAAAAAGAAGAAAGAGGGGGACAATCATGAAAATTATTCAGTACCTGATCAACGGCATCAGCATCGGCTCTGTCTACGCCATCATTGCCCTTGGCTACACCATGGTCTACGGCATTGCCAAGATGCTGAACTTTGCCCATGGCGATGTGATCATGGTGGGCGCATACATTTCCTTCTGCGTCACCAACTATCTGGGGCTGCCGGTTGTGGTATCCATTCTGGCGGCCATGGCGGTGTGTACTTTGCTTGGCGTGCTGATTGAGGGACTCGCCTACAAGCCTCTGCGGGGAACGCCCAGTCTGGCAGTTCTGATCACGGCCATCGGCGTCAGCTACTTCCTGCAGAATGCGGCGCAGCTGATCTGGTCTTCCAGCCCGAAGAACTTTACCAGCATCGTTACCTTCCAGCCTCTGCGTCTGGCGGGCGGACAGCTGGTGGTCACCGGCGAGGTGATCTATACCATTGCCGCTTCCGTCATCATCATGCTGGGCCTGACATGGTTTACCACCAGAACCCGCACCGGCAAGGCCATGCGTGCCGTTTCCGAGGATCGGGACGCCGCCCAGCTCATGGGCATCAACGTAAACCAGACCATTTCCATGACCTTTGCCATCGGCTCTGCTCTGGCGGCCGTAGCCGGTGTGCTGCTGTGCTCCACGGTTCCGACCTTGCAGCCCACCACCGGCTCCATGCCCGGTATCCGCGCCTTTACCGCCGCAGTTTTCGGCGGCATCGGCTCCATTCCCGGGGCTATGCTGGGCGGTATTCTGCTGGGCGTCATCGAGACCTTCAGCAAAGCCTATCTCAGCCCCCAGTTCAGCGACGCGATCGTGTTTGCCGTCCTGATTGTGATCCTGCTGGTGAAGCCTGCAGGCCTGCTGGGCAAGCAGGTTCAGGAGAAGGTATGAGGTGGATGTTATGAAAAAAAGACTGACAAAGGACAAAATCATGGGTGCGTCCACCTACATTCTGGTAACGGCGGCGTTCCTGATCCTCCAGCTGCTCATGAGTCAGGGCAAGCTGAGCAGCACCATGAAGGGATTTCTGGTGCCTGCCTGCGCCTATATTGTGCTGGCAATTTCCCTGAACCTGCTGGTAGGTATCTGCGGTGAACTGAGTCTGGGTCATGCGGGCTTTATGGGCATCGGTGCGTTCACCGGTGTGATTGTGACCGCTCTGCTGGCCACGGCGGTTCCCAACGGCATTGTACGGCTGGTGATTGCCATGGTGGTGGGCGGCGTGATGGCCGGCGTCATTGGCTTTCTCATCGGCATCCCGGTGCTTCGTCTCCGGGGCGACTATCTGGCGATCGTGACGCTGGCCTTCGGCGAGATCATGAAGAACATCTTCGGAAATCTCTATCTGGGCATTGATGAGACAGGACTTCATGCCACCATGAGCTCCGCAGGGTTGACTCTGGGCGCGGGCGGCCAGATGATCGTCTCCGGCCCCAGAGGCGCCACCGGCATTACCAAGCTGTCCACCTTTGCCGTGGGCTTTGTGCTGATTCTGTTCACCCTGTTTGTTGTGCAGAACCTGATCAACTCCCGGGAAGGCCGGGCAATCAAGGCCGTCCGGGACAACCGGATCGCTGCCGAATCCGTGGGCATCAATGTCACTGCTTTCCGGATGAAGGCGTTTGTGGTCTCCGCGTTTCTGGCGGGTATGGCCGGTGCGCTTTACGCCATGAATTACGGCTCTATCACGGCTACCAAGTTCAATTTCAATACCTCCATCAACATTCTGGTCTTCGTTGTTCTGGGCGGCATGGGCAACATCCTCGGCTCCATTATCTCCGCCACGGTGCTCTACATCCTGCCGGAGGCCATGCGCGGCCTGCAGGATTACCGGATGATCCTCTACGCTGTGGTTCTGATCGTCGTGATGCTCTTTACATGGTCCCCCAAGGTGAAAGAAGCCATGTCCGTGGTCACCGACAAGATTGCCGGTGCATTCAAGAAGAAGGAGGCGGGAAGCAATGAATGACTATTCCAAGAAAATCCTGAAAGTTCCCACCGTGACCTTCGTCCGTGAGCAGGATCAGGGCAAGCAGCCCGTTCTGGACGTGCGGAACCTGGGCATCGACTTTGGCGGACTGACGGCTGTGGACAGCTTCAACATTACCATCGGCCCCACCGAAATTTCCGGCCTGATCGGCCCCAACGGCGCGGGCAAGACCACCATTTTTAATCTGCTCACCGGCGTCTATCAGCCCACCCGCGGCTCCGTGCTGGTCAACGGCATCGACATCAAGGGAATGCCGGTATACAAGGTCAATAAGCTGGGCATCGCCCGAACCTTCCAGAATATCCGTTTGTTTACGGATATGACCGTTCTGGACAACGTCAAGGTCGGTCTGCACAATTCCATGAAGTGTTCCTTCTTCTCAAGCGTTTTGCATCTGCCCGGCTACTTCAAGGCCGAGAAGCGCGCCAATGAGAAGGCTATGGAGCTGCTGGATTTCATGGGGCTTGCGGAACATGCCAATGAGAAGGCAGGAAGCCTGCCCTACGGCGTCCAGCGCCGTCTGGAGATCGTCCGGGCGCTGGCGACCAATCCTTCCGTGATTCTGCTGGATGAGCCTGCCGCCGGTATGAACCCCAGTGAGACAACCGAACTGATGCATCAGATACGGCGGATCCGGGATACCTTCCACGTTGCCATTTTCCTGATCGAGCACGACATGAATCTGGTTATGAACGTGTGCGAGGCCATCGCCGTGGTGAATTACGGCCGGATCATTGCCAAGGGGACTCCTGAGGAGATTCAGGCGAATCCTGCGGTCATCGAGGCATACCTTGGCAAAGAGGAGGGGAAAGCAGATGCTGAAAATTGAAGACATGCACGTGTATTACGGCGCTATCCACGCGGTGAAGGGCGTGTCCTTTGAAGTCGGCGAGGGCGAGATCGTGGCGCTGATCGGCGCAAACGGCGCGGGCAAGTCCACCATCCTGAAGACGGTTTCCGGCCTGATGCATCCCCGCAGCGGCTCCATCCACTTCTGCGATCAGGATATCACCCATATGGAAGCCTATAAGCTTCTGCGTACCGGTCTGGCGCACGTCCCTGAAGGACGGCGGATTTTCCAGCAGATGACGGTTCAGGAAAATCTGGAAATGGGCGCTTACATCAAAAAGGATGTGTCCCAGAAGGATCTGGAGACGGTGTTCACCTACTTCCCCCGTCTAAAAGAGCGTCGCAAGCAGATCGCGGGGACCCTTTCCGGCGGCGAGCAGCAGATGCTGGCCATGTCCCGCGCTCTTATGAGCCACCCGAAGCTCATGATGCTGGACGAGCCGTCCATGGGTCTTGCGCCCATTCTGGTCGATCAGATTTTTGACATCATCAAGGAGCTGCACAAGGCCGGCACAACGATCCTTCTCGTGGAGCAGAACGCCCGGAAGGCGCTGCAGATTGCCGACCGTGCTTACGTTCTGGAAACCGGCAGCATCACCTTAAGCGGCACCGGCGCGGAGCTTGCCAGCTCCGACGCGGTGAAGAAGGCTTACCTCGGCGGTTAAAAATTGGACACCCCCTGCATAGGATAGGCAGGGGGTGTTTTTATGTGCCGGAAAAACCACCTGCATGGGTGCTGCTGCCTGTTCTTCGGACTGGGGCTGATCGTGGGGCATTGTGTTTCCAGCTGGTTCGTTTGCTGCTGCGGCGGGATCGCGCTTCTGGCGCTCGGTTTTTGCATTATGCGAAGAAGATGACATTCGTTTGTCATAAACTTGTCCGGCGTTGAATAGACTGTATCGACAACGTGGGATAAGGAGTGATCCAACTTGGAATTTGAGTTTCAGAAATCCGCCTGCCCCTGCCTGGAAACGGTGCTGCGGGAGGTTCAGAATGTGGAGCAGACCCAGGAGATCAAGTTGTCCGACGGAATGCCGGACATCGGCAGAGTCCTTGCCGCATGGGGACAGACCATCCTCCGGGGGAAAGAATGGCGCAGCGACAGCGTCTCCTTTTCCGGCGGAATGATGGTCTGGATTCTCTATGCGCCGGAGGATGGCAGCGAGGAGCGGTGCATCGACGGCTGGATTCCCTTCCAGATGAAGTGGGATCTGCCCGAACGGACGGAGGAGGGGAGCATCCGCATCCAGTGTCTCACCCGGTTTGTGGACGCCCGGTCGGTGTCTGCCCGGAAGCTGATGGTGCGTGTGGGCGCAGCGGCTATGGCGGAGGCCTGTGTGCCGAAGACCGCGGAAATCGCCGCCCCGGCGGAACCAATCGAGGGCGTGGAGCTGCTGACAAGCAGCTACCCGGTCAGAATGCCCAGAGAGGCCGGGGAAAGGGCCTTCGCGCTGGACGAAGAACTGACGCTTCCCGAATCCAGCCCATTGCCTGAGAAGCTGGTCTATTACTGCCTGCACCCCAGAATAACGGAGAAAAAGGTGCTGTCCAACAAGGTGGTGTTCCGGGGAAACGGGAACCTGCACGTGCTTTACCGCTCTGAGGAGGGACAGCTCCACGGATGGGACTTTGAGCTGCCTTTTTCCCAGCTGGCAGACCTTTCCGGGGAACACAGCGGCGACGCACAGGCGGACATCCTGCTGAGCCCCACCAGTCTGGAGCTGGAAGTGGACGACGAGGGACATATGCGCCTGAAATGCGGCATTGTAGGGCAGTATCTCATCTCTGACCGGGAAATGCTGACGCTGGCGGAGGACGCCTACAGCCCGGGACGGGAGCTGTCGGTGCAGACAGAGCAGCTGGAAGTCCCAGCCATTCTGGAAAGCCGCCGGGAAACCGTCTACGGCGAGCAGAGCATCCCCGCGGAGGCAAACCTGACGGCGGACGTCAGCTTCCTCGTGGACTTCCCCCGGCAGCGCAGGACTCAGAAGGGCGTGGAAATGGAGATCCCCGGCTCGTTTCTGGTGCTGTATTATGGCGAGGACGGCATTCTGCATTCCGCCACAGCCCGCTGGGAGGGGCAGTGTATCCTGAATGCGGATGAAAACACCGTGATAACGGCAATTCCCATGCCGCCGGAACAGATGCAGGCCAGTCTTGGAAGCGGCAGCGTGACCGTGAAGGGGGAAGTCCCTCTGGAAATGACGTCGGAAAGCAGCCGGGGATTTTCCATGATTACCGGCGTGGAGCTGGGTGAGGAAAAGGAGCCGGACGCGAACCGGCCGTCGCTGATCCTGCGCAGAGCGGGGAATGGCCGCCTGTGGGACATCGCCAAGGAAAGCGGCTCCACCATGGACGCCATCCGCAAGGCAAACGGCCTTCAGGAGGAACCGGCGGCAGGGCAGATGCTGCTGATTCCGGTATCATAAGCAAGGTGCGCCGCCCCGGCAAACGCCGGGGCGGATTTCGTATGCAAAAAGAAAAATATGGTAGAAAAATTTCTTGTAGCAGTTGACAAGAAGTGATATAATAATCGTTAGAGAATTTTATACAGAAGGTGTTTTTTATGACAAAAATTGATATTTTCTCCGGCTTCCTCGGCGCGGGCAAGACGACCCTGATCAAAAAGATGATCGCCGAAAGCTACAAGGGGCAGAAGCTGGTGCTGATCGAGAACGAGTTCGGCGAGATCGGCATTGACGGCGGCTTTTTGCAGGATTCCGGCATTAACATCACCGAGATGAACTCCGGCTGCATCTGCTGCTCTCTGGTGGGCGACTTCGGCAAGGCGCTGAAGAAGGTCATTGCCGAGTACCATCCCGACCGTATTCTGATCGAGCCGTCCGGCGTGGGCAAGCTGTCCGACGTCATCGCCGCCGTGAGCAAGGTGACGAATGACGAGGTCACGCTGGGCTACACCGTGGCCGTGGCCGACGCGGGCAAGGTCAAGGTGTATATGAAGAACTTCGGCGAGTTCTACAACAACCAGATCGAAACCGCCTCCACCATCATCCTGTCCCGTACCGATTCCATCCCCCAGAGCAAGCTGGACGCGGCCGTTGCCATGCTGCGGGAGCATAATTCCGTTGCCACCATCGTCACCACCCCTTGGGGCGAGCTGACGGGCGAGCAGCTGATCGAGGCGCTGGAAGGCAAGGCGTCCGTCGCGGCGGAGCTGGCGAAGATGGAGATGGAGCGCCTTGCGGAAGAGGACGAGGAGGAAGACCATCATTGCTGCCACCACCATCACGACGATGATGACGATGACGAACACGAGCACCATCACCATCATCATGACGATGATGATGACGACGAGCACGATCATCACTGCTGCCACCATCACCATGATGACGACGATGATGAGGATGAACACGACCATCATCACCATCACGATGATGACGAGGATGAGCATGACCATCACTGCTGCCACCATCATCACGACGACGATGAGGACGAGCATGAGCATCACCATCATCATCACCACGCCGACGAGGTGTTCACCTCCTGGGGCGTAGAGACCGCCAAGAAGTTCGACAAGGCGGCCATTGAAGCGGCGCTGCATGAGCTGGATTCCGGCAAGTACGGCACCATCCTCAGAGCGAAGGGTATCCTGCCCGCCGTGGACGGCACTTGGATTCATTTTGACTATGTTCCCGAGGAATGCAACGTCCGTACCGGCAGCGCCGATATTACCGGCAAGCTCTGCGTCATCGGCTCCAAGCTGGATGAGGCGGGCGTAGCCGCTCTGTTCGGGGTGTAAGCATGGTGCAGATTCCCGTATATGCCTTTACCGGCTTTCTGGATTCCGGTAAGACCAAGTTTATTCAGGAGACGCTGGAGGACGAGCGCTTCAACGCCGGCGAACGGACGCTGCTGCTGGTGTTTGAGGAAGGGGAGGAGGAGTATGATTTCTCCACCTACCCCCACAAGAACGTGTATCTGGAAACCCTGGATCAGCAGACCGTCACCACCAAGGAGCTTCAGACGCTGGCGAAAAAGTACAGGGCGGAGCGCGTGGTTGCCGAGCTGAACGGTATGCAGCAGGTGGGCGACCTGTATATGCGCTTCCCGGAAAACTGGGCGGTTGCTCAGGAGGTCATGTTCGCCGACTCCACCACCATCATGGCTTACAACGCCAATATGCGCAATCTGGTGATGGACAAGCTGGTGGGCGCCCAGATGGTGGTGTTCAACCGGCTGGAAAAAGGCGCGGACGTCATGCCCCTGCATAAGCTGGCCCGGGCGGCCAACCGCCGTATCGACATTTTGTACGATTACACCGACGGTTCCACCTCCTACGACGATATCGAAGACCCGCTGCCCTTTGACATCAACGCCCCTGTCATCCAGGTGAAGGACGAGGACTATGCCCTGTTTTACCGGGACGTGTCCGAGGAGCCGAAGAAGTACGACGGCAAGACCGTCAGCTTCAAGGGTCAGGTGGCCATGCTCCGCCGGGACAAGAACGGTATGTTTGCCCCCGGCCGATTCGTGATGACCTGCTGTGTGGAGGACATCCAGTTCTGCGGCATTCCCTGCCGGTACGATCAGGCGGGGACGCTGGAACCCCGTTCATGGGTCATGGTCACAGCAAAGATCACGGCGGAGAAGCACCCCCTGTACAAAGGGGAGGTTGGCCCCGTTCTGACGGCGCTGGAGGTCACAAAAAACGCCCAGCCCGCCGACCCGGACGTTGCGACGTTCTGATTAAAAAGTCCCCTCTTCTTAGAGGGGACTTTTTTGAACAAAATTTCGCAAAAAAGTTGATGCAATTTTGCCGGGAATATGGTATAGTGTAAGAAAGAAAGCAGCTAACGCAGGAAAGGGCATCCATATGTATCAACCACTCGCCGATCTTTTGCGGCCGCAGACACTGGACGAGGTCTACGGTCAGGAGCATATTCTGGGCAAGGGCGCAGTGCTGCGCCGCCTGATCGATTCCGGGAACATCCCCAACATGGTGTTCTACGGCCCCAGCGGCACGGGAAAGACCACCGTCGCCAATATCATCGCCAAGCAGACCAACCGCACCCTCTACAAGCTCAACGCCACCACCGCTTCCACGGCAGACATCAAGGAGATCGTGGCGCAGCTGGACACCTTCATGGCTCCCAACGGGGTACTGCTGTATCTGGACGAAATTCAGTCCTTCAACAAAAAGCAGCAGCAGTCCCTGCTGGAACACATCGAAAACGGCAAGATCACCCTGATCGCTTCCACCACGGAAAATCCCTATTTTTATGTGTTCAACGCGATCTTAAGCCGCTCCACCGTCTTTGAATTTAAGCAGATCTCCGCGTCCGCCGCCTTGCAGGCGGTACGACGGGCGGTTTCCTTCATGGAGCAGCGCACCGCGCTGACCGCCGTACCCGAAGACGGGACGCTGGAATACATCGCGTCCTCCTGCGGCGGCGACCTGCGCAAGGCCATGAACGCGGTGGAGGTGCTGTTTTCCGCGGGGATTCCTCAGGACGGAAAGCTCCCCCTGACCCTGGCGGACGCCAAAGAGGTCACCCAGAAAAGCGCCCTCCGCGCCGATCGGGACGGAGACAACTATTATGACCTGCTGTCCGCGCTCCACAAGTCCATCCGCGGCTCCGACCCGGACGCCGCCTGTCACTATCTGGCAAGGCTTCTGGAGGCCGGGCAGATGCCCTCCGCCTGCCGCCGCCTGATGTGCGTCGCGGCGGAGGACGTGGGGCTGGCCTATCCTCAGATCCTGCCCATCGTCAACGCCTGCGTGGACATGGCGCTGAAGCTGGGAATGCCGGAGGCACGGCTTCCCCTGGCGGATGCCGCCGTGCTGATGGCCACCAGTCCAAAGTCCAATTCTGCCTATCTTGCCATTGATGCGGCGCTGGACGACGTGCGCAAGGGAAAGTCCGGGGATTTCCCCCGGCACTTGCAGAACGTCCATGCGGATACCTACACAATGGAGCGGGAACAGGGGTATCTCTACCCCCACAACTACCCAAACCATTGGGTGAAGCAGCAGTACCTGCCGGACGAACTGGTGGGCGCGCATTATTACGAGTACGGCCCCAACAAGCTGGAACAGGCGGCAAAACAATACTGGGACAGCATCAAAAAGGAGTAAAGCATGGACATTCGCGTGAACGACATTCTCGTCATGAAAAAGCCCCACCCCTGCGGGGAAAAGCGCTGGCTGGTTCTGCGCACCGGCGCAGACTTCCGCCTGCGGTGCCTGGGCTGCGGCCACGAGCTGATGACACCCCGGTTCAAGGCAGAAAAAAATATCCGCTCCGTGGAGCGGAAGGAGACCTCCGACAGCTAATGTCGGAGGTTTTTCGTTCCCCGCCGTTAATGCCGCCGAAAGGACGGCGGAGTGGGGGAAACTTGCGGCGAAGGGGGGACATGGTTGCGACCGACTTTTCCCGGGAGAGGGGGTATACTTTTGCCATACCGGCTGGAGGTGATGCGTTGAAAATCTATCTGGACTTGGTGGTAATCCTGAACTTTCTGGTGGATTTTTTGCTGCTTTTGGGGACAAACCGTTTATCAGGCTTTCCGGCGTCGCCCCTCCGGGCGGCGGCAGCGGCGGCGCTGGGGGCGGTCTACAGCGGGGTGTGCATGATGCCCCGGATGCGGTTCCTCGGGGGACTGCTGTGGCGGATCGTCAGCCTTGCCGGGATGGCGGTCATCGCCTTCGGCTGGGACAAAAGCGCATGGAAGCGCAGCGGCGTGTTCGTGCTTCTCAGTATGGCGCTGGGCGGCGCGTCACTGAGCATCGGCCATGGGAATTTCCTGACACTTCTGCTTACCGCCGGCGGCGTGTGGGCGCTGTGCATCGTGGCTTTTGGCGGACGGGTGGGGGGCAGAGAGTATGTCCCGGTGGAGCTGACCTATGGCGAGAAAACTGTCAGCATCGTCGCCCTGCGGGATTCCGGGAACACTCTGCGCGACCCTGTTTCCGGGGAGCAGGTGCTTGTGGTTTCGGGGGAGGTGGCGGAAAGACTGACGGGTCTGACGCAAGACCAGCTTCGCGCGCCTCTGAAAACTTTGATGTGCCGCCCGGTTCCGGGGCTTCGTCTGATCCCCTACCGGGCGGTGGGGCAGGCGGGGGATATGCTGCTGGCCATGCGTTTTGACGGGGTGAAAATCGGCAGCCGGATGCAGAGCGCCGTGGTGGCCTTTGCGGCGGAAGGACTTGGCAGGGGAGACGTATATCAGGCACTGACAGGAGGGGTCATATGAAGCTGTTGGACATTTTACGGAAACTGGGACTCATCCGGGAGAACGGCATCTTTTACATCGGGGGCAGCGACGTGCTTCCTCCGCCGCTGAAGGGGTCGGAGGAGCTGTTGACGCTTCAGGCGCTGGAGCAGGGGGACGAGGACGCGCGGCAGCGGCTGGTGGAGCACAATCTCCGACTGGTGGTGTACATCGCCCGGCGGTTCGAGAACACCGGCGTCAATCTGGAAGATCTGATCTCCATCGGAACCATTGGTTTAATTAAGGCCATCAGCACCTACAGGCTGGACAAGAAGATCAAGCTGGCGACCTACGCCTCCCGGTGCATTGAAAACGAAATCCTCATGTACATCCGCAAAACCGCCAACCAGAAGACGGAGGTGTCTCTGGACGAACCCATCAACATGGACTGCGACGGCAACGAGCTGCTGCTGTCCGACATTCTCGGCACCGACGAGGACATGATCATGCGGCCGCTGGAAGATGACGTGGACATCTGCGTTCTGCGGCAGGCGCTGCGCGACCTGCCCGACCGGGAGCGGGAGATCGTGCTGATGCGCTTCGGTCTGGAAGGGCGGCGGGAGCTGACCCAGAAGGAGGTGGCACAGAAAATGGGCATTTCCCAGTCCTACATTTCCCGGCTGGAAAAGCGGATCATGCTGCGGCTGAAAAAAGAATTTCTCCGTCAGACAAGCTGCGCTTGATTTTTCGGAATCGGTATGGTATAATCGATAAAGGAATTATCGATATGATTTTGTATCGATTGCAAAGAGGTTATTATGGAAGAGAAAAAGGTTTCAAAATCGGTTCTGAAACGTCTGCCGGGGTATCTGGCGTACCTGAAAAATATGCCGGAAAATGCCCCTGCCCATATTTCCGCCACGGCGCTGGCCAACGCTCTGGGAATGGGAGAGGTGCAGGTCCGCAAGGACTTAGCCATGGTCTCCGATGGGGGACGCCCCAAGATCGGCTATCTGCGGGAGACCCTGATCGACGATATCGAGCAGTTCCTGGGGTATGACAACACCACCGACGCCGTGCTGATCGGCGCGGGCAAGCTGGGGCAGGCACTGATGGGCTACAGCGGCTTTAACGAGTACGGCCTGAACATTCTTGCGGCCTTCGACGCAAGCCCCAAGGCGGAGAAGACGGAAGAGGGCAAGCCCATCTACCACATTTCCCAGCTGGCGCACTTCTGCCGCACGCACAAGGTGCTGATGGGCATTATCACCGTTCCGGCGGAGGCGGCGCAGCAGGTGGCCGACCAGCTCATTGCCGGTGGAATCAAGGGCATCTGGAATTTTGCCCCCACCCATCTGGATGTGCCGTCCAACATCCTGGTGCAGTATGAGAACATGGCGACGTCTCTCGCGGTACTGTCCGTGCATCTGCAGGCGCAGATCAAGGAAGAAAAGGAAGTCAGGAAATAATCGGAAGAAATCTGCCCCGCGCTTCAAAAGGCGCGGGGTATGCCTTTCCGTCCGGTACGGTTGACGGCTTCACGGAAACGTGGTAAACTGACAAAAAACCAAAACTCGAGGTTCCCCTATGAAGAAAATCCTTGCCTGCCTGCTGTTCATGTTCCTGACGGCGGCGCTGCTGTTTATGGCAGCGCCGGAGGCGGCTGCCTACGAACCGGGCGACCCCTACAGCCCCGATCTGTCCGAGCTGATCCGCGACGCCGACCACCGAATCTATGTGGAAACGCTGACCGACTATTATATGCGCACCAACACCAGCGTGTGGAAGGCTTTGCGGAAGGGACAGTGCGCCATGTTCCTGTTTGAGGGCTGTTCCGACAATCTGAACGACAGAAGGCTGGCTGATTTGTCTTTTTACCGGGTCTCGGCGGTGTGTCTGGTGGTTCGGCTGGATAAGTCGGGGGAGCCGTATATCGTCTATTTCAACCAGAATTGCAGCACAATTCCGGATCGCCCGCTGGAATACGGCGCGTGGGAGCTTGAAGATGTGGGGGAGGTCGGCCCCGCAACGGTTCGGGACGGAACCTACGAACTGTATTCCGTGAAGCACATGGGCGCGTATGAGGCGCTGCACGTCCGGGACAGCGAGAAGGACGAGAAGATTTCCGCGGTCTACATGACCCCGGACGGATTTGTCGCCACGGAAGCCGACTGCATCAACATCCACACCCGCACGGGCAATCATGTAGCCGGCAAGGGAATGTGGTCGGCGGGGTGTATGCTGGTGGGAGACGGGGACTTCAGCCAGTTTTCAGAGCTGATGGATTCCACTTATTACACGCTCTACGACGAATTTGACGTGGGGCAGAAGGTGGGCGTGGTGGTCATCAACCGCCAGCGGATGAAAAACAAGCTCTTTGCCCTCTACCAGAACTGGGACGCGGTGAACAAAATTCTGGAAAAATCTCGGCCAACTCTACCGGAAAAATATCTCGCGCTCTGCGCAGAGCAGCCGCTTACTCCTCAAGGGGAGACCCTGCGGACGGTGCGGGACACGAAGCTGATGACGCTGCCCTGCGGCAATGAGACGGACGCAAGATCAGTTGCGGTGCAGACGCTGCCCGAAGGTACACAGCTGGAGATCACCTCCATTATTCACAACACCCGGGGAAGTGAGTGGTACGCGGTGAGCTTTGGCCTGGAGACACGCTATGTCTACAGCGGCGACACGGAGCCGTCCACATGGTTCAGCAAGTTTGTGGATTTCTGGGCGAATAAGTGGAGAAAAGATACGGAAAGTTGAATCGGCGCGGCCTTCAGGCCGCGCCGATCGTGTGTTACAGTTCGTGATAGTAAAGGCAGATATTCTGGTACGTGCCGTCTTTCATCCGGAAGCCGCCGGGGATGGTTCCGAGCAGAGCGAAGCCAAGCCGTTCATACAGGTGACGGGCGTGAATATTGTTCTCCACAACGGCGTTGAACTGCAAGAGCCGGAAATGGAGCTTCGCGGCCTGCGCAAGACAGTCGGATACCAGCTTTTCGCCGATATGCTCGCCCCGGCACGCGGAATCCACGGCATAGCTGGCATTCGCGATGTGGCCGCACCGGCCGATGTTGTTGGGATGGAGAATGTAAAGTCCCACGACCCTGCCGTCTGCGACGGCGACGCCGCAGTAGCTTTGGGCCGCAAAGAAAGCACGCCCGCTTCTCTCATCAAGAAACTCTTCCTGAGGGAACGCGACGCCCTCTTCCACGACCTCGTTCCAGATGCGCACCATGGCGGGAACGTCGCTTTCGTTATATTTCCTGATTTCCATAGGATACCTCCGTATGCAGAATTTCTTTGCCACGGATTGTATCACAAACGCGGGGAAATTACAATCATTCCTGTCGAAAAAAAGATGTGGTTACAAAGCCATTTAAAGCGCGGTGCCTTTCTCCGGCAGGAAAAAACGGCGCATGTCGGCGCGCTCCAATTCCAGCAGTTGTTCCTTTTTATGGATTCCACCGGCATATCCGGTCAGACTGCCGTTTGTGCCGACCACCCGGTGGCAGGGGATGATGATGGAGATTTTGTTATGTCCGACCGCGCCGCCCACCGCCTGCGCGGACATCCGGGCAAGTCCCTGCTTTTCGGCAAGCTGCCGGGCGATTTCACCGTAGGTCGTGGTTTGCCCATAGGGAATCTGCAAAAGGATTTCCCATACGGCCTTGCGGAATTCGGAACCGGTGGGGTGCAGCGGCGGCAGAAAATCCGGCTCTTTACCGGTGAAATAGATATCCAGCCAGCGTCTGGCCTCTGTGAGAGCGGGCGTTTCCTGATCGACGCGTTCGCCGGACAAATCCCGCGCAAAGCATTTCTGTCCGTCGAACCACAGCCCGGTCAGCCCGATCTCATCCGCGGCCAGCAGAATGCCCCCCAACGGGGAATCGTAATGCTGGATATATGTCATGGGTTGTGCCTCCGTTTCCTGTTTTGCAACCTTACGAGAATTATAGCATAATTTGGTGCAGTATGCTATAGGATGCCGTCTGGAAACCTTTATTTTACGAAATGACAGCATCTACAAACCATTACCACAATATAAATGCGGGCTGTAAACAAATAAGTTTTCGCTATGTGTGGGCTACAATATAGCAAAAGGCGGTGAATGGTTATGACTGAGAAGGATTTCTCCTTGCGCTTAGCGAAGCTTCGGGAGGAAAAGGGCGTTTCCGCCCGTGATATGAGCCTGTCCATGGGGCAGAACCCCGGCTACATCAACAATATTGAAAGCGGTAAGTCCATGCCGTCGCTTTCCGGCCTTTTCTATATCTGCGAGTATCTCGGAATAACCCCGAAGGACTTTTTTGATACAGATACCGCCAGCCCTTCCAAGGCAAATGAACTTTATGCCATTGCCAAAGGGCTGAGCAATGAGCAGCTTGACAATTTGATTGCACTGGCTAAAGGGCTGCGGAAATAGATTGCGATCAGTAATACGCGGAGGCGATGAAAATGAGTGATATTGCAAAAATCATTGGCCAACGCATTCGGAACTATCGGACGCAGAAGGGACTCAGTCAGGAAAAGCTTGCAGAGCTTGCCGGCTGCCATCCCACGTATATAGGGCAGCTGGAACGCGGCGAGAAAAACGCCACGCTGGAAAGCGTGGAGAAAATCACGTCCGCCATGGATGTCTCCCTTTCTCAGCTATTTGACAAGTTGGGCGAAAGCGGGAATGACAGCATTGCGTCCAAATGCTATGATCTGGTCGCATCGAAGACCGAAGCGGAACAGGCGCAGCTTTATAAAATGCTGCTGGAGATGGACAAATACAGAAATCAATAAAAAGCGTGGTTCCGCCCCAAAAGGACGGCACCACGTTTTTAATACTATTTCCTGATTAAAATCAAAGATTTTAATCAGGAAGGCATCGCCTAATGG